>Ga0114939_10000231_pt1 | contig 48298 bp, 38 predicted proteins | sample AshMeaCrysSpring_FD_87196 | JGI IMG/M metagenome (GOLD analysis project Ga0114939, IMG submission 87196) | Groundwater microbial communities from Big Spring, Nevada to study Microbial Dark Matter (Phase II) - Ash Meadows Crystal Spring | ecosystem: Environmental > Aquatic > Deep subsurface >...
CCGAGCAGGCCGCCGCCCAGCGGGCTCCAGGGGATCAGCCCGAGCCCGTAGTGACCGCACGCGGGGATCACCTCGAGTTCGATCGTGCGATTGTGCAGGCTGTAAATGCTCTGTTCGCTCACGAGGCCCGACAGTCCGCGCCGCGCGGCTTCCTGACATGCCGTCGCGATGTCCCATCCCGCGAAGTTGCTCGAGCCCGCATAAACGATCTTCCCCTGATGGACGAGGCTGCTGAACGCCTGCCACGTCTCGTCCCAGGGACAGGCCCGGTCGACATGGTGCATCTGGTAGAGGTCGATCCAGTCGGTCTGCAGCCTGCGCAGGCTTCCTTCGCAGTGCTTCCTGATCTTCACCGCCGACAGGTTGCGCCCATCCGAGTTGGGCTCGGGGCGATTGGCCTTGCGCGTGACCGGGTTGTAGACCTTCGTCGCCAAGACTACGGCGTCGCGACGACCGCCGCCCTGGGCGAACCAACGACCGATGATCTCCTCGGTAAGGCCGTGCTCGACCGTCCACCCGTAGACGTCCGCTGTGTCGAAGAAGTTGATCCCAAGTTCGAGCGCCCGATCCATGATCCGGAAGCTGTCGTCCTCGCTGGTGACCCAGCCAAAGTTCATCGTGCCGAGGCAGAGGTTGCTCACCAGGGCCCCATGGGCGCCCAGACGCTTGTGCTGTACTGGCATTAAAAAAATCTCCGAGTGGATCGATGGATGCGTGCGACCGCCGGATATCCGACGTCCCAATGTATCAGCGCAATGGAGCTGATTCCCTGACGATCACTACCACTTGATGGCCGTGTACAACCCTCCGCATCCTGGTGAGTACATCAGCGCTGTGTACCTCGAGCCCAATGGGCTCAGTGGGCGAGAACTGGCTGCCAAGTGTGTAGTCGTCCAGCGCCTTGCCCGCAGGTTGCGGGGCAGACTTCGGCATGCGCTTGCGCTCGGCATTCTTTGCGTGCTACAAAAGTAACACATGCAATGGATGGAGGCATACCCATGGTTGCGACGACCACGATCCGCCTGCCACCTAAACTTCGCGCGCGAATCCAGGCGCTGGCAAAGCAATCTGGACGCTCGGCCCATAGCTTCATCGTCGAGGCCGTAGAACGGCACGCCGACTACGAGGAGCAGATGCGCAGTCTCGTCAAGGAAGCATTGGCGGCCGACGAGGAGATCGAGCGGACCGGCGAGGTGTACCGCGCGGACGACGTGCACGCCTGGGTGGAACGCCTCGCCCGAGGTCAGAATGCGGCGCGGCCGAAACCGTGGCGACGGTAGTCTACTCGGCGCGATCACTCACTCATCTCGAGCGCGCCTTCCGGTTCCTGGAAACCGAGACCCCGGACGCGGCGATCGCAGCGGCCGGCGCCATCCGTTCTGCCGTCGAGAACCTTGCCGCGCACCCGCTGCTTGGGCGTCGCGTGCACGGCGACATTCGCGAGCTCGTTATTTCCTTCGGGCAGACTGGATACATAGCGCTGTATCGATTCGTCGTCCCGCACGACGAGGTGCGCGTGCTTGCGATCCGGCATCAACGCGAGATCGGATTCCTGCCATAGGCGCGTTACGCGTAGGTTGCGGCGAAATCGCTACGCCCGCTCGTCATTCAATGTGCCTTTCGCAAGTCGGACAGCGCACCGCCGAGACCTCGGGTTCAACACACCATGGTCCCTATCCTTCGACGTCCGCGAGTGGTTATGGAGTCTCAGGCGAATCGATGGGACGCACGTGACGCAACGCAGCAGGGGACTGCCCCTCGGCGATCGGTGGGGCTGACTGTTCCCAGCGCAGGCTGCGGACCTGATCGGGCCGGATCGGCTCGGGTGCGAGCAGGACAACCAGGCGCAAGCCGTCGCTGTAATAAGGGTCGCCGGTCAGATTGCGGCGCGGAGCGTCCGGCATTGCGGCGCCGCTACCCTTGACGAATCCGAAGCGCGCGACGAACCCCTGGGCGATCAGGCTGTGGAACAGGTACTCCCGCGTCGTATCGACTTCCGGGTCGATTACATGCGTGGTCAGCGTGGGTGACTTCGGCGTGACCTTGACGCCGATGTCGCGACTCACCTGCCCGATCCATACGGAGCGGCCCTCGTACCGGAACGGAGCTAGCCACAAGCGCATGTGATTACGTTCAGCAATCGACCGGCGGGCACGTTGCAGCGCGACGTCCTGCCTGCGGTCGAACAAGTGCAGGCTGCTGACCGGCGCGATCGGATACGCCGAGCCGGCCACGGCCGCACCGATTTCGCGGCGCACCGTACGTAGGTTGATCCGGTGCGTGAAGGACCAGCCGGCGCGCGTCAGTGAATGCAGCACCTCGTCAGCCTCACCGACCAGCACGATGTTCAATGGATCGCCCTCGGCGCGCCCCGCCTCGTCCGCGGCGCAGCACGGCAGTTGCTCCAGTGTCGCGCGCAGTTGCTCGAGCGTGAGATCTGGCAAAGCGCGACCGGCATAGGTCTGGGCGGGATCGAGACGCTCGTAATCGAAGTCGCCGTCGGGCAAGGGGAGCGCGAACTCGAATCGAAGTTCCCACGGCATGGCGCCAGACGTTGTAGAGGCTGCGCCTGCAGCAGCGGAATTCGGGCTGCCGCCATCAGCGTCTCCGTCGACGTAGGCATCTCCGTGCAGCCGGATGTCGACGAACCGCCCGCCTTCCACACGAGGCAGGAACACGAAGCCCTCAGTGATCGTGCGAGGCACCAGGCGCGCGCGGATCGACTCATCGCGAAACAGCTGGTGCAGCTGCGGTCGGTCAGCCGACCGGATTGCGCCCTGCGTGAGAAGCGCCGCTTCCTCCGCCGCATAGAAGTCGGGATCGAGGATGTTCCGGATGAACCACAGCTGCCGGTTCGAGCCGTTGCGCACGCTGATCCACAGCGCCTGCAGTTCGTGCTTGGCGAAGTCGACGCCGAAATGCTCCCGGGCCTGGTCGTCGGTGAGGATCGAGACGGACACGCTGACCTCGCCGATCGATTGGGTCTGCAAATCCCGGAGCGCGTCGGGCGTGGCGAGCGGTCGTGGTGAAAAAAGGGCAGCGGCCATGCCGACCGGACTCGCCAGCAGCACCAGCGAGGTCAGTAGCGATCCGAAGACGCCGACCCAGACATTTCGTCCTGGCTCATTTGTCACAAATGATCCTCGAAGGCGGTGGCCAGCGATTTGCGGAAGCGGGTGACGACACTGCCTGGCGACTCGAACCCGGCCGCTTCCTGTGCAGTGACCTCGCGCGCGAAGCGCAGGTCCTGCTCGAGCAGCTTGCGCCGCAGGTGCGACGCGAGTTCTGGCTGCAGGAAGACGAGCGCCGATTCGCTGTTGAGCTTCTCGCTGCGCGGGTCGAGGTTGTACGAACCCACAAGCGCGCGCTGACCGTCGAACACCGCGAACTTCGAATGCATGGTGCCTTGCGTGCGCCGCAGTTCATCGGGTGCCTTGCCGACCCATTCAAAGATCCTGAGGCCCGCATCCGGATTGCGGCACGCGCGGACCTCGACCGAGTCGTTCACCGCGAGCAGCTGCGCGTAGTATCCGCGGCCGACCAGGGTGATCTCTGGCAAGTCGTTCGTTTCGGTGCTGTTCGACACGATTCGAACGGCAGCGCAACGTTTCGCCGCGTCGGTGAGAGCGGCAAGCAGCGTCGGCGTCGGCACGAAGTAGGCATTCGCGATCAGGACTTCGCTCTGCGCCCGCTCGATCAGCTTCACGTACGCCTGCTGTATGTACGTTTCCTTGAAGCGGGGACGGTTCTGCAGGAATCGGCATGTGGCGCCCTGAAACTCCAGTGTCGGGTGACGCGACTCGAGTGCCGCGACATTGTTCAGCACGAGAGTATTGGTCCGATAGTGGACGGGGAGCTTGCCGGTCCTGTCCAGCACGGCGCGCGTCGCGGCCCAGTACAGGTTCGTGTTCACGATGCCTCGGCTACGCTTCACGCCGATGAAGTACTCGTAGTTGCGGTCGAATGCGGTAGCCAGGTCGGCCACGACGGTACCGCGCACCACGACGTCCTGATCACGCCACGTCGCGTCGGGATTGGCGGGGTTGGCCCTGAAGTACTCGTTGCCGATGTTCAGGCCGCCCGTCACTGCCACGGCCTCGGGCGTGCCTGCATCGACGATCCACAACTTCTCGTGGTAGCGCTTGTCGAGGGCGTCGGGCTCCGTGTGCGGCACGAGGTACGGTACCGGGACTTCGTTCAGCCACTGCAGCGCGAGCGCCTCGTAGCCCTCCACTTCGATGCCATGCTGCTTGAGGTCGAAGTACATCCATTGGGTCTGAAGTCCGGGGTTCGAGAGCCCGTCGACGATCACGCGAACATCGAGGCCCTCGGCTTTCTTGCGCTTGAGGAGCTCCGCGATGCGCAGTCCCGTCTCGTCCCCGTTGAAGATGAGCGCCTGGATGCGGATGGACTTCCGTGCGCCCGCGAGCGACCGCATCCGCACGGCGAAGGAGTCCTCGCCACCCTCGAGCACCGCGACCTTGCAGTCCGTCGGGCCGCGCACGGGAAAGATGCCTGCCAGGCCGACGTCGGCATAAGGGCTGCCCGTGAAGATTGCGTCCGTGCCCAGCACCGAGGAGGCGCTCGTCTCGGCCACGAACTGTGCGACTGTCTCGGCCTGATCTTTCTCCGATGGATGGCTCGCGCAGCCTGTGACCATGCCCAGCGACACCAACGAAAGCAACGGAACCGCCCGTCGCAGACGTCGCGGCTCGATCATCCCCCGTCACCTTCGGCGGTGGCCACGGCCTTCGGCGGCGGCAGGGATTCGCTCACATAGAGCAGGGCGGCATGCAGCAACTCGGAGCGGGCAAGCTGCCGTGTGCTGTCGCGGCTCGACAGCCTCGGCAGCTGTCGTTCGACGGAGATGGCAACGTCCCAGTGATCTGCATTGACAAAGCCGAGCAGCGTCGAACCGGGAATGACGGCGTCGCGCGCCGTCACCTGCCCGTCGTTGCGCCGATCGTGACGGGCGAGGGCGCGCCAGGTTGGCTTCAGACCGCGGCTCAGGTGCTCTTCCGTGGTGAACGCCGCGAGTGAGTAGTACGAGACGTGGCCGGGCAGGGTGTGCGATTCGAACCAGGCCTGGCGCGTGGCGGGGCGCAGGCTATGCAGAACCTGTCCGTCGCCGGGATCACAGGTCCCCGCGAATGCCTCGTCAAGAAATGTGCGATACCACCAGTCGACGTCGTCGGCGAGCGGCGAGCCTTTCACCGCGCCCGCAATGCTCACGACGGCCACGACCGACTGCGCGAGCTCCGGATAGGTGGCGAGAAACTCGAGGATGTCGATCGTACCCTTGGAGTAGCCGACCAGCACGACTCGCTCTGCCGGTTCCAGCCCGGCACTACGCAGCACATCCGCGATCTGCCGCGCATTGTGCGCGGTTCCCGAGCGACCGCTGACCATCATCGGCGCGATCTGCGTGCCCTGCGCGGTGAGTCGTGCAATCTCCTCCTCGAAGGGAACGGTCGCGGGCTCCCGGCAGTCGGAGAACGCGCCGCTGACGACGAAGATGCGCAGCCCGGTGTGGAGTGACGGGAGGATTCTCGCAGGGGTCGCGGTGGGGAATTCGTCCTGCAGCCGCCACATGAGATTGTCACAGTTCGATGCTGCCTCCGGACCCGCCTCGACGAGGTGGCAAAGGATCTCCCGGTATCGGGTTCGGCCGTCGAGCGACGCAGGTATCGTCCCGCCCGGATACGCAGCCGTCGTGGACATCAACTCCGCCGGGTGCGGGTACGAAACACAGCCGGTCAAAAGTGCGCAAGATGCGAGCAGGAAAGCACGAATCCGGGCGTGGAAGCCCGCCGGTCTGGGCTTGGGAGTCATGCTGCGAGGGTGCCAAAACGCACTCTAAAAGCAAGCGCCCGCATGCGCGACTATCCAGATTGCGATTTGCATGCACCCGCGTGTCCGGGAAGGCATCGGAGAAGGGTGCCTCTGCGCGCAGGACTAAAGCGGAGTTGAGGCGCGCATCACCCTGCCGACAAGCGCCCAACTTTAACCACCGGCAGCCGACAAGCATTCATTCTTGTCAAAGCGGGGCTTCACATCTACGATACTAGCATCATGGATTCATCTACCGCCGTCACCCATCTCACGGCCCTGGCCCACGAGTCGCGCCTGGGAATTTTCCGTCTGCTCGTGCGTAGTGGTCCCCAAGGGCTGTGCGTCAGTGACATCGGGTCCAGGTTAAGGATCGCGCCGACCACACTCTCGTTTCATCTGAAAGAGTTGACGCAAGCGAAGCTCATCAAGGCGCGGCAGGATGGTCGATTTGTCTACTACTCGGCCGATTTCAAGAGAATGAACGCCCTGCTCCGTTACCTCACGGAGCATTGCTGCGAGGGCCGACCCTGCGAGGTCTCAAGCGAAGCCGTAACCTGCGAGGAGATGTGACCGTGGCGCACCGTCAATACAACGTTTTGTTCCTGTGCACCGGCAATTCGGCCCGCTCGATCCTGGCCGAGGCCCTTACCAACAACCTCTCGATTACGGCCGGCAAGTTCAGGGGCTTCAGTGCAGGCAGTCACCCCAAGGACCAGCCGAATCCATTCGCATTGGAACTTCTGCATCAGCATCGCATGTCGACCGAGGGACTCCGAAGCAAGAGTTGGGACGAGTTCGCGCAGCCGGGCGCGCCGATGCTCGACTTTGTCTTTACGGTGTGTGATCAGGCCGCAGGCGAGCAATGCCCCTACTGGCCGGGTCAGCCCATGACCGCCCACTGGGGTACACCTGATCCCGCGGCGGTCGAGGGGACCGACGAGCAGAAGCGCAAGGCGTTCCTGGACGCATACGCGGTTCTACGCCGCAGGATTGAATTGCTGGCCAGCCTGCCGCTAGACAAACTCGATCGGCTGGCCCTGCAGGAGCGCGTCCGCGAAATCGGCACTCAGTGAACTCAGGTGCGGCGCAGCCGCTCGTCAGTCACACGCGAGAACATCGTCGTCAGCAATTGATTGATCCGGTGAGCAGGGGCGGGCGGCTCACAACGGTTCGATTCCCATCAAACGTTTAAGTCTAATCAGCACATTCTGTTGCCTGCCACAGGAATGCAACGATCTGGTGCGAACATGGTTGATTGAGCCAATCACTGAGACCAGACGATGCCCATCCTTGGATCTGCCGGCTGGGTCGGCCCTCGATCGCTGCCAGTGCCGATTGTCGCAGCCGTGCTGGCGCTGTCGGCCTGTGCGACGAATCCGCCGCAGGCTCCTGCACCGACTGTACAGGCCTCGGCCGAGACCGATCCGGTCCCCGGTCGCGGGGACGCCGCCGACGATCCGGCCATCTGGGTAAATGCTGGCAATCTCGCCGAATCGCTGATCATCGGCACGGACAAGAAGCGCGGCCTGAACACCTACCGCCTGGACGGTCGGCTGCGCCAGTCTCTACCGGTGGGTCGTATGAATAACGTCGACCTGCGTGACGGGTTCGAGATCGACGGGCGCCGCGTGACGATCGTCGCGGCCAGTGATCGGGATCGCAACGCGATCGCACTGTTCGCGTTATCGCCTGAAGGGCCCGACCTGACGGACGTGGCTGACGGGCTGCGGGCAACGGGCCTGGCCGAGATCTACGGACTGTGCATGTATGCGGACCGGAATCGAGGCACGCTCTTCGTGTTCGTCAATGACAAGGACGGCCGCTTCCAGCAGCACGAACTGATTCCGAGCGCCGACGGCAAGAGGATCAGTACGCGCATCGTGCGTGAGTTCCGGCTCGCAACCCAGCCGGAAGGTTGCGTCGCCGACGACGAACTGGGCTGGCTCTATGTCGGCGAGGAGGGCTTCGGCTTCTACCGCATGGCAGCCGCGCCGGACGCAGCGACCGATCTCGTGGCCGTGGATTCAGTCGGCAAGGGTTCGTTGGTCGCCGACGTCGAGGGTCTCGCCATCTATCGTGCGAACGGCGGGGGCGGCTTCCTGGTGGTCTCGAGCCAGGGGGACAACGCCTACGCACTCTACCGCCGTGCGCCACCCAACGAGTACGTTGCCCGCTTCAGGATTGTCGATGGCGCGGCAGTCGACGGGGCGTCTGCAACCGACGGCCTCGAGGTCACCAGCATCTCGCTGCCAGCGCCCTACACGGAAGGGTTGCTCGTTGTGCAGGACGGCGACAACACGCTGCCGCGTGCGCCGCAGAACTTCAAGCTGGTCCCCTGGAGCGAGGTTCGCCGCGCACTCCAGCTGGAACCCTGAGCGCGGATGAAGTCCTTGCCGCAGTCACGCGGCCCGTCATTGGCGCGTCATCGCGTTGTCATGCGGCCGCAATCAACGCGACGCAGCATTCGCCGGATAAATCGGACCGTTGGCTGCCAGCCGTAGCCGACTCCGGGCAGTCCCTCCGTCCGGCGAACAGGAAGGTATCCACTCGTGACCCGTAATCTCCTCGCGCGCAGCGGCCTCGCTGCCGTCATCGCTGCCTTGCTTGCGCCCGGTCTGTCGTATGCGGGCACGCTATCGGGCCAGGTGACAGACAAGGAGACGGGACGGCCACTGCCCGACGCCATCATCACGATCGAGGGGTCGAGCCGCACGACCACGACCGACCGGGCAGGCCGGTTCCGGCTGGCCGATATCCCAGGCGGCGCCCGCTCGCTGCGCGTACGGTCAGTCGGCTACGGCGACGGCATCGTCAGCCTCGAGGTCCCGCAAAGCGGCGAGTTCACGACCGACGTCGGCCTGTCCGCGCTCGGGATCTCCGAAGAGATCGTGGTCGTCGGGTTCCGCGTTGCGCAGTTGACTTCGCTGCAAGCCAAGAAGGCGTCTGTGGTCGTGCTCGATGCCGTGACCAGCGATGAAGCGGGCAAGCTGCCGGATATGAATGCCGCTGAGTCGCTGCAACGTGTCCCGGGAACCTCGCTCACCCTGGACCAGGGCGAGGGCCGCTACGTGTCGATCCGTGGCATCGACGCCGGGCTCAACAACGTCACCATCGACGGCCAGACCGTGGGCGCGCCCGAGGCGGGCGATCGACGGATCGCTCTCGATACCATTCCGGCCGACGTGCTGAGCCGGCTCGAAGTGCGCAAGACGATCACGCCGGACCTCGACGGCAACGCCATTGGCGGTGCGATCAACCTGGTCACGCCGAGCGCGTTCGACCACGCGGAACAGCAGCGGATCACCGGGTCGGCGGAGATCGGCTACTACGACCTGAACGGCGAGTCGCCCTACGCGGGGGCGCTGACCTACAGCGGCAGGTTCGGCACCGACGAGCGCTTTGGCCTGACGCTCTCGGCGAGTTACTCCGAGCGCAAGTACGCCTCGGAGAATATCCAGGGTGGCGCGGAGTGGGAAGAAGAAGGTGACTTCCTGATCCCTGATGAGTACGTGCTGCGCGACTACGAGCTCGAGCGTCGCCGCCAGGGCATCGTTGCCAATCTCGAGTACCGACCCAACGACGACCTGCAGTTCTACTGGCGCAACCTGTGGAACGAGTTCCGGGACACCGAGCAACGCCAGCAGGCGATCATCGACTACCGCAACGGCGACTTGCTCGACCAGACGCCGACGTCAGGCACGTTCACTGAGGCGGAAGGCGAGCGACTGGTCAAGTACCGCCGCGAAGACCAATCGATCTTCAACTCGACCATCGGTGGCAAGTATGAGTTTGGCCGCTCGACGCTGTCGGGCAGCATCGGCGTCGGGCAGGCCGACCAGGACACGCCGTTCGACAACGAGTGGAGCTTCGAGGACAGCGATCCGTTCGCTGCCACCTACGACACCTCTCGCTTCTTCTGGGCGGTGGACGGCGGCGCTCCGTTCCTCGACGCTGCCGCCTACGAGTTCAACGAGGTCGTGCGCGCCCGGCAGCAGGTCGAGGAATACCTGTTCCAGGCGCAGATTGACTTCAACCACGAGCTGGATTTCGGCTCCGTCCCTGGCTTCTTGAAGGTCGGCGCCAAACTGACCGGCCGCGACAAGGACAGCGACGCAACCGGCGACGTCTACGACGGCTTCGACGGCGACCTCACGCTCGACAGCGTCGCCCGATCCGCACCGAAAGACTTCCTGAGCAGCGTCTCGAGTGCCTATGTCTTCGGTCCGCGCGTCAACTACCGCGCCTCCGAGTCGGTCTTCCGCGACGAGTTCGCTTTGTTTGAGCGCTCTGAACTCGACAGCCTCGAAGAATCGCTCGCGGCGGACTACAAGGTCAGCGAGGACATCTCGGCCGGCTACGTGATGGCCGGGGCCGAGTTGGGGCGCTGGTCGCTGGTCGGCGGCGTGCGGGTCGAATACACCGACGCCGCGTATTCGGCCTTCGACCTCGTGTTCGACGACGGGGACCTGGTCCCTGAGGACGTGACCCGGCGCAAGGGCGACAATGACTACACGAACTACCTGCCCAGCCTGCATGCCCAGTATCAGCTGCGGGACGACCTGATCATCCGTGGTGCCTGGACCAATACGCTCGGGCGAGCGGCTTACGAGAGCCTGGTGCCGTTACGCGAGTTCGAGATCGACCCGGACGGTGACGGCGGCTTCGAAGGTAGCGTCGTCGAAGGCAACCCCGAGCTCGATCCGATCGAGTCCATGAATTTCGACGTGTCGGTGGAGTGGTACCTGCAGCCGGCCGGTCTCGTCTCGATCGCGCTGTTCCATAAGGACATCGACAACCCGATCTACACCGAGGTCACGGAGATCGAGGACGAGGAGTTCGAAGGACGGTTCTTCTCCGAACTCTCGATCGAGCGCCCGCGCAACGCGGTGGATGGCAAGATCACCGGTCTCGAGCTGAACCTGCAACAGCAGCTCACCACGCTGCCGGCGCCGTTCGACGGTCTCGGCGCTGCGTTCAACTACACGTGGACCGATAGCGAGGCGACGGTGTTCGGCCGCACGAAGAAGGTGCCGTTCTTCCTGCAGCCCGATCATGTCGTGAATCTCGCACTGTTCTACGAGAAGTTCGGCTTCGAGGCACGGGTCGCTTACGCTTACCGCTCGGACTACCTCGATGAGATCGCCGGCGACGCCGAGCAGGACATTTACGTGGACTCGCGCTCGCAGCTCGACCTCAAGCTCGCCTATGCCGTCACGAAGCAGTGGCGGGTGTTCGCCGAGTTCCGCAACCTCACGGACGAGCCGTGGCGTTACCTCAACGGCAACAAGCGCCTGGCGGAGAACGAGATCTACTCATGGAACGCAGCCGCCGGCGTGCAGGTCCAGTTCTGACCGCGCAGTAGGCGGCCATGCTGGGGCGAATCGCGCTTACAGCCGGCTTGTCGCTTGCGCTGTTGCTGGGAGCGCCTGCAGGTTTGGCGGCTGCAGCGCCCGGCACGGGACGCACGGCCTCGATCGTGATTTTCGGCGACAGCGGCTATATCCCATCCTACGAGCGCCCCGATGAGGACGATCCGCCGCGCAAGACTCTCGGTGACTACCTCGCGGCCGAGGCCCGGGATTGGCTCGAGCACAATCCGACGCTCGACGGCTTTACGCCGGCGCCGTGGACCTTCGAGAGTGCGCTTGGCAGCTACATGCCGGCGAGCGGACTCTATCCGGTCGCCTGGGCGATGGACGAGCACTGCCGCCGCGCGGGCTGCGACTTCGGCGTGATGCTGGGTGACAACATCTACCCCGACGGAGCCACGCTAGGCAACGACGGCATCACGGACGAACGCCGGTTCGAGGACACGTTCAACCGTCCCTTCAGTCGGCTCGGAGCTGGCATGCCGGATTTTGGCATCTACGCGATGCTCGGCAATCACGACTGGCGCCATTCCCGCGAGGGCGCGCTGGCGCAGGTTCAGTATCTGCAGCAGCACCAGAACTTCCGCATGCCGGGGTTGTTCTATCGCGCGGTCCCGCCGGGCTTCGAGGGCGAGATCGAACTCTTTGTCATCGACACCGAGATGCTGCTGGCTTCAACCACCGTCTACAAGGATGCGCTCGACGCGCAGGGCAACGAGCTGAGGACGGGTGAAGTCGAGACCTGGGACGCTCACATCCACCCGCAGACCGCCGAGGAGCGGGCGATGGTCGAATGGTTGACGCGGTCGCTCGCGGAATCGACGGCTCGCTGGAAGCTGGTCTTCGGTCATCATGCGCTGTGGTCCGGTGGCGGCAGCAAGTACGAGAAGGCACGCGCGCTGCGGCGATTGCTGCTGCCCGCACTGTGCCGCCATGCGGACGCCTACTTTGCCGGCGACGACCACATGCTTGAGGTCTACACCGATGACTGCCGGGCCGTGGCAGGGGCATTGCGCACGCCGCTTCCGCTGCTGGTTTCCGGTGCCGCCGCCAAGTACCGTCAATTGCACCCAGACTTCATGGCACAGCAGGCGAGAAACAATCCCGAAATGCGCAACCTGTGGTCCAAGGGGTCGACCTGGGGATTCATGTGGGCGCAGGTCGAGGCCGATCGCCTCAAGCTCGAGGTGTATTCGACACCTGCTGACTTCAGTGGGCGTCCGGTGCTGGAAGCGAAGTTCGATTTCCCGCGCAGGGCTGTGGTTCCCGCAAAGCAGAGGCCCTGATCTGCTACTGGAGCCCGATCACCCGCTCCACACAAGCTTCCAGGACCGATAGCTTCGGGAAGTCAGGAAGTGCAGGGCTCTGACCCACCAGTATTTCTCGGTGTTTGCAGTCATTCCGCCCATAGTCAACTTGTTTGGCCTCTTCATCCAATCCTTGCGCTGCGTCACACGCGACGCAAACCGGCTCTTGGTCAGATCTCCGAGACGGACAGCCGCCGCAACAAGGCCATTCGCTTGTCGTGATGCTCCGCCATGCGTTCGAGCACGTCTGCGAGGAATGCGACTGTTTCTACGACACGCGGTCCCTTGTTCAACATGACGCACTCCGCGCGACTGCTCATGACGGCATCGCTGACTTCCGCGCGGGTCGGTGCCCCGCCCTTGGCGAGACCTTCGAGCACCTGCGTCGCCCATATGACGGGAACGTGCGCCGCCTCGCACAACCACAGGATCTCTTCTTGCAGTTCCGACAGCCGTTCGAAGCCGACTTCGACGGCCAGGTCGCCGCGGGCGACCATGACGCCCACGGGGGCGCCGGTAAGCGCTGCCAACAGGATCTTCGGCAGGTTTCGGAAAGCGGCGGCGTTTTCGATCTTGAGAACCAGGCCAATGTGACTTGCTGATAGCGAGCGCAGTTCACCCTGCAGCCGAACCACGTCGTCCGGGGTCCGCAGAAACGACAGCGCCACCAGGTCGGCGAAGTCGACGACATCACGCAAGTCATCAAGGTCCTTGTCCGTGAGCGCCAGCAGGTCGAGGTCCGAATCCGGAAAGTTGATGCCGCGCTCCGCCTTGAGGCGCGCGCCACGGGGCGGTGCGTGCGAGACACCAATTTCGAGAATACCGTCCGACTTGCCGCGGACGATGCCGCCGAACTTGCCGTCGTCGAGCCAGACGCGGTGCCCCGGACTTACATGGTCGAAAATGCTCGGCAGCGTGCAGTGAATCCTCGCTGGGCTCAGCATGTCGCCGGCAGGATTCATCACCGCCGGAACTCCCGGTGCAGGGTCGCGTGTGAGGAGCAGCGTATCGCCGATGTTCAGACTAATGCGCGCGTCGATATCGCGCAGGACACCCACTACGAGTTCCCCAGTCGGTCCTTCCTGATCGCGAGTCTGCAGGACTGTGCCTGAAGCCAGGTAGACGGTGCGATCCACTTCTGCGAGGACCGAGCGGTCCGTCGTCGCGAGGACCCGCAGCGTACGGTGACGACCACGCAGATCTTCGACAAGGAGTTCCTTCGCGCGCCGCCACGGCCCCGTGGCACTGGCCAGGGGCACGATGCCAGCGTCACACGGCATCGATTCTGGCTGCGACTGGGGCGTAAACCACACCCGCGCCGTACGCTCCGTTCGCCCCAGCGCATCGACAGTCGGCCGGATGCGCATCACTTGTCCGAGGCTTGCGATCCGTCCGGTTCGGAGCTTCGGCCCGGCGAGGTCGACCTGGATGCGGCACGGCCGCCCGACCGACCGTTCGGCACGTCGCAGGTGCTCGGCCATGCGACGCCAGACAACGACGTCGTCGTGCGCACAATTGATGCGCATCACGTCCATCCCGGCACGCAGAAGACCCTCGATGAAAGATGGGTCCTCAGCGGCTTCGCTCGGCATCGTCACCATGATCCGAGTGGGCCTGCTCGCCGGCATCGGTCCAAAAAGGCGCCGCGTATGATCCTGAAGCAGGATCGGTCCCGTTAGGAAATTCGCCGGCGGGGCCGGGACGGGCTCCGGATCAACCTTGGCGAGCTCCTCGAGGACACCGACGACGGCATTGATGGACGCGAGTACGTGTCCTTCGAGAACGCCCAAGGACGATAGCCCAAGCGAATGCAGATCGAGTTGCAGAGGACGGATGTCGTGCTGCCGCACACTCAGGTAGTGCAGAAGATTGCGCGCACTGTTGCGATAAGTGGCCTCGACGCCAACCAATGCGTCCGCGTGCGTTGCTTCGAGTTCGAGCGCACTCGACCGCAGCAGTCGCAACGCTTCGAGCGAGCGAGCTATGAGTCTGTCTGTCACGGGGCGACGCTGAGCCAGCGCATGGCGCCAGTAGCCGTCGCCACGATCGCAACGCTCACCAGCAGATACAACCTCACTTGCCTGCCACGAACCATCGCGCATCCGCTCTATCTAGCTTTCCAGATTACTGCCGGTGCGTTGCAGGCCCATGACAGAACCGCTCAATCTCGGGAGTCTTGATCTCGAGCAACGCAGCCGCCTCACGCCCACGGTGCGAGGGCTGCTGGAGCGCCGAAAAGGGCCTTGTGAAGGGCATCGTGGACCACGATTGAGTCGATCGTGCCGTAGAACAACCCCACCTCCTGCGGATGGTTGCTGGACTGGGAACCGATTGAACGTGCCTATGGTCCACATAGGTACAAATCGTTGGAGCCCCTGCCACCGTGCGCCCAGACTACGCACGAAGCCCAGCCAGACTTGAGAGGTTCGAGCCATGTCGAATGAAGCGAAGTGCCCGTTCTCCGCCATGCACGGCGCCCGCACCCACGCCGGCGCCCAGTCGAACAGCGACTGGTGGCCCAACCGGCTCAACCTGCAGATCCTGCACCAGCATTCGGCGAAGTCGAATCCATTGGGCGAACAGTTCGACTACGCAGGGGAGTTCAAGAAGCTCGACTTCGCCGCGCTCAAGCAAGACCTGCGTGCATTGATGACGGATTCGCAAGACTGGTGGCCAGCCGACTGGGGACACTACGGCGGCCTGTTCATCCGCATGGCCTGGCACAGCGCGGGCACCTATCGCACGACCGACGGCCGCGGCGGCGGTGGCGCCGGCAACCAGCGCTTCGCGCCGATCAACAGCTGGCCGGACAACGGCAACCTCGACAAGGCACGCCGGCTGCTCTGGCCGATCAAGAAGAGGTACGGCAATCGCATCTCCTGGGCCGACCTGATGATCCTGGCGGGCAACGTTGCGCTGGAGTCGATGGGCTTCAAGACCTTCGGCTTCGGCGGCGGCCGCGCGGACATCTGGGAACCCGAAGAGGACATCTACTGGGGCAGCGAGAAGACGTGGCTGGGTGACGAGCGCTATACCGGCGACCGCCAGCTCGAGAATCCGCTGGGCGCCGTGCAGATGGGCCTGATCTACGTGAACCCGGAGGGCCCGAACGGCAATCCGGACCCGGTGGCCTCGGGGCGCGACGTGCGCGAGACCTTCGCCCGCATGGCGATGAACGACGAGGAGACCGTCGCGCTGGTGGCCGGCGGCCACACCTTCGGCAAGGCGCACGGTGCAGGTGACCCGGCCCTCGTGGGCCGCGAGCCCGAAGGCGCGCCGATCGAGGAGATGGGCCTCGGCTGGAAGAATGCGTTCGGCACCGGCAAGGGCGTCCACACCACCACGAGCGGCATCGAAGGCGCGTGGAAGCCGAACCCCACCACGTGGGACAACGGCTACTTCGACATGCTGTTCGGCTACGAATGGGAACTGGTCAAGAGCCCGGCCGGCGCGCACCAATGGGTGGCCAAGGCCTGCAGGCCAGAGCACATGATCCCCGACGCGCACGATCCGTCGCAGAAGCATCCGCCGATGATGACCACGGCGGACCTGTCACTGCGCTTCGATCCGGCCTACGAGAAAATCTCGCGCCGGTTCCACCAGGACCCGCAGGCTTTTGCGGATGCCTTCGCCCGCGCGTGGTTCAAGCTCACGCACCGCGACATGGGCCCGCGTGCCCGGTACCTCGGGCCGGAGGTGCCGGCCGAAGAGCTGGTCTGGCAGGACCCGATCCCGGCGGTCGATCACGAACTGGTCAACGACCACGATGTCGCGATGCTCAAAGCCAAGGTGCTTGCGTCGGACCTGGCCATTCCGCAACTGGTGCGCACGGCGTGGGCGTCGGCGGCGACGTTCCGTGGGTCGGACAAGCGTGGTGGTGCCAATGGCGCGCGCATCCGTCTCGCGCCGCAGAAGGACTGGGAAGTGAATCAGCCGGCCGAGCTCAGCGCCGTGCTCGCGAAGCTCGAGGCCATCCGGCAGGAATTCAACCGCGCGCAGGCCGGCGGCAAGAAGAAGATCTCGCTGGCTGACCTGATCGTGCTCGCGGGTTGCGCCGCGGTCGAAGAGGCCGCACGCCGCGCCGGCCACGCGGTGCAGGTGGCGTTTACGCCGGGGCGCATGGATGCGTCACAGGAGCAGACCGACTTCGATTCGTTCGCGGTGCTGGAGCCGCTCGCCGACGGCTTCCGCAACTACCAGCGCGCAGGCATCACGACGCCCGCGGAAGAGATGCTGCTGGATCGGGCGCAACTGCTGACGCTCACGGCGCCGGAGATGACCGTGCTGGTGGGTGGCATGCGCGCGCTGGATGCCGGCATAGGCAGCACGAAGCACGGCGTCCTCACTGATCGACCCGGCTCGCTGACCAACGACTTCTTCGTCAACTTGCTCGACATGGGTACGGAGTGGCGTCCGTCGGCAGCCGCGGGAATCTACGAGGGACGAGATCGCGTTTCGGGCCGGGTCAGATGGACGGGCACGCGGGCCGACCTGGTGTTCGGTTCGAATTCCGAGCTGCGGGCGCTGGCCGAGGTCTATGCCTGCGACGGCAACGAGCGCAAGTTCGTGCAGGACTTCGCCAGGGCCTGGACCAAGGTGATGAACCTCGACAGGTTCAATCTCGCTTGATCGGGCCCGGCGCCGGCAAGATGTGCTGCGCCTACCCACCAAAGCGGACGACAAGGTCCGGCCGCTGTGTGCCGATGCCGAGCAGACCGGCAAACCCGGTCCGTAGTTGAGCCATCTCGACGGGCTGATTGAGCATCGCACTGCGAATGAGGCGACCGGCTCGAGTAGTGACACGATGTACAGCGTGCGTACATATGAAGTCCTGAAATTAGCCTGTACAAGCGAAACCGCCCTAAAGCAACCTCCGAAATCAGCCCAGTGACGCGCGACCTCGTACCCCCCGGTAGAGGCCGCCCGTTCCCAAGGACAGAACCCAAAGCCACTGGATGAGGAGGAATCACATTATGTCAAAGAAGACATTCAAGGCGACCGTTGCGGCCTGTGTGCTCGCGCTCGGCGCCGCGGGCATCGCGCAGGCGAAGAGCCCGGTCCCCGGCAAGCCCGGCACGCAGAACATCGTCGACTTCGCGATCGCCGCGAACTCGGACGGGCCGACCGAGGGCAAGCTCGACACGCTGCTCACCGCCGCGACCTGCGACTACTTCGACGAAGCCGTCGTCAACCTGCTCTCCGGCAACAAGCGCCACACGCTGTTTGCGCCGACCGACGACGCGTTCGAGCAGCTTGGACTGCGGCCGGACAATGTCTGTGCCACCTTCGAGGCGGATCCGTCGGGCCTCTTCAACATCCTCGCCTACCACGTCACCGAGGGCCGCCGCTTCTCCAACAGCGTCTTCAATAAGCGCTCGGTGAAGATGGTCGGGATGCTGAACGACCAGTACATCATGACGCTCGGCGGCAAGGACCCCACGATCACCGACAACAAGGGCCGGACCATTCGCCCGGTCGCGGGACTCATCAACCTCAACGCCAGCAACGGCGTGATCCACGTGATCGACTCGGTGCTGCTGCCTTAACCAATTGGAAGGGTCGGCGATGGTTCACGCTGCTCCCAACGGCAGCGCCCACGCCGTACTCGTTGCGCAACGCCAGCGCGAGGCCTCCTGATCGGAGGCCTCGCTTTCTCAGGTCTTTACCCGCTCGACTGAAGTTCGCATTGCTTCGCCGCCTCGGCGTCAGACATTGGATCCCTGTGATCCAGACATCAGCTGCAGATCCTCGTCGCCCATGATGATCTCGCGATAGCTTCCTCCCGCCGGGATCATCGGATAAACATTCGCTTCCTGATCCACGATCACGTCGAGCAGGTAGGGTTCCTCCGGATCGCGGAGCATCCTTGCATATGAACGTGCGAGATCCTCGAAGCGGGTCACGCGTTCAGCGGCGACTCGATATCCGGCAGCAATAGTCACGAAGTCCGGGTAGACGTCAGTCTCACCCGCGGGCTTGACGGACATCGCGTCCGAGAGGTCGGAGCACGACCGGTGCCCCTGGTAGATCATGTCCTGCCACTGGCGCACCATGCCGAGCCACTGGTTGTTGATGACCACGACCTTCACTCCCAGCCCGTACCGCCGGCAGGTGCTGAGTTCGTGCACCGTCATGTTGAGGCTGCCATCGCCGTCGATGTCGATGACCATGCGGTCAGGGCAGGCCACCTTCGCACCAATCGCGGCGGGCAGTCCGTAGCCCATGGTGCCGAAGCCGGAGCTCGACAGGAAAGAACGGGTGCGGACGGGACGATAGTGCTGCATCGCCCACATCTGATGCTGGCCCACCCCCAGGCTGACGATGGCGTCTCCCTGGGTCATCTCGCATAGCAATGCGATGGCACGTTGCGGTGAGATTCCCGGGCGCGTTCCGACAGGGTAGGGGAACTGCTGCTTCAGCTGCGCGCAGTACTGCCGCCACGCCTCGCAGTCCGGTGGCGCCGCCGAGCACAGTTGCGACAGGCTCGCCCGCACGTCAGCGCAGACGGGCAGGGCCACGGTCTTGTTCTTGTTGAGCTCGCGGGCATCGACGTCGATGTGGATGATCGTGGCGTCGCGGGCGAACTCCGACACTTTGCCGGTCACACGGTCGTCGAACCGGACACCGAGTGCCAGCACGAGGTCCGCCTCGTTGATCGCGACGTTCGCGTACTTCGATCCGTGCATCCCGAGCACGTCGAGCAGCAAGGGATGTGAAGGCGGAATCGCGCCGATCCCCATGATCGTCGTCGTCACCGGGATCCCGCTGTGGTCCACGAAGCGCTGCAGTTCCCGCTCCGCACCCGCCGCAATGATCCCGCCACCCGCATAGATGACCGGCCGGCGCGCGGCTTCGATCAGCTTCACGCACTCGCGCAGTTGCTCATCCGTCATCCCGGGATTGGAAGACGCCGGCGCAACGCGAACCGCCGGCATTCGCGGCGGCGCGTAGTTGCCGTCCAAGTCACGCGGGTAGTGCTGCTGGATGTCCTTCGGCAGGTCGATCAGCACCGGACCCGGCCGGCCTTCCAGTGCGAGGGCAAACGCCTCCCGCACGGCCTTGGGGATATCTGCCACCTGATCGATCAGGGTCGAGCGCTTGGTGATCGGCCGCGTGATCGAGACGATGTCGACTTCCTGGAATGCATTGCGGCCCAGCAGGTGCGTCGGCACGTTTCCGGTGATCGCGACGATGGGCGTCGAGTCGCTGTTCGCATCGGCGATGCCCGTCACGAGGTTGGTCGCACCGGGGCCCGACGTTGCGAGGCACACGCCCACGCGACCGCTCGCACGAGCGTAGCCCTGTGCCGCGTGCACCGCGCCTTGCTCGTGCTCGACCCGAATGCAGCGGATGTCGAAATCGCGCAGCACATCGAAAATCTCGAGATTCGCGCCGCCCGGATACCCGAACACCACGTCGACCCCCTCGAGCCTGAGGCACTGCGCAAGGATCTGTGCCCCTTTGAGCGCGCCCGGCCGCTGGGACGGCGTGATGTCCGCCAGGCGTCCGCCGGTGATTGTCGAGGTCTCCGGGTAGGTGATGTTGTCGAACGATATTCCAGTCATCGCTGGAGATTACCGCAGGCGGGCCCGGTGTGGCCCAGGCGCCGCATTGAAAACGATGACCGATCGTGATCAGCGTGACAGCAGGTTCTTGTAGACCTTGCCGTCCTTCATGATCACGACGAAGCTCGTGTCCGGCGTGGCGACGAGCGCGAGGTTGGCGAGTGGATCGCCGTCCACCAGCAGCAGGTCGGCCAGGGCAGCCGAACATCGCAGCCACCCAGAGGCGCACGATGCTGGACCACAAGAACCTGAACTTCGCCGCGGGCAGCCCGGTGCGGAAACTCAGCCTGACGGAGAATTCCCAACTGCTGGTCGACGGCCAGTTCGTCTCGGGCGAAGTCAGTCGGCATTTCAAGACGGCCAGTCCGTTCGAGTTCGCCGGCGTCAAGAACTAGAGGCTCGCTGCCAAGCTCAACTTTTCAGCGTGCCGGGATGGTTGCGGACCGCACACCCACCCCCGTGGCTCGTGGCCGTCCCGGCGCGCTGACTCGAGCACCGCAGCACGTCACGCGGGAGCCAGCCAGGTCTCCCGCGCGGCGGCCAGATCGATCAGTGTTGCACGACGCTCAGGTCCTGGACGTTGCCGTCGTTGGAGACGAGGCAGCGCCAGCGCTCCGTCTTCGAGCCGCCTCGCACCCCGACGGCGTCGACGATGACTTCCGAGTTGGCCTGTGAAAACTCGCTGCGAACCACGACGAGGTCACGCACGTTGCCGCCGTAGTTGCCATTGATCGCCGACATGCAGGCGCTCTTGGCATTGCCGCTGACCTCGCTCCCGCCACCGCCGCCATACGACGGAGCATGGGACGTCGGTGCAGCATGGAAGTTCACGGTCAGCGTCTTGCCGCCCTCCCACTTGTACTGCTGGGAGTTGCCACCGGCTTGAGTGCGCACGACCTTGTTGCCCTTCTGGTCCTTGAAATGACCCGCCTGGTTGCCAGGGCTCAGGCTGATGGTCTCGCCGTTCTTCAGGTCGATGTCGATGAAGCCCTGGCGCTGGGAGAAAGTGCAAGGACCCGACATGCCCTGCTTCGTGTCACCGTCCTTGCGGACCTGGCAGCTCGCGTCGGCCGTATCTGCGAGCGTCGTCCGGGGCGCGATCGTGAAGGCGGCGGCAACCGCGAGGGCAGTCATGACAACCAGTGATCTCATGTCGTGTCTCCTGAGGAAAGTCTCAAGCTAATTGGCCGGCACACTCATGGCTATCCCGATTACGCAGGGTCCGTCGAGTCGGCCGAAGCCGCTGGACGACTCGCCCGCACGCCGGCAACGGAACGCTCCAGCGTCTCCGACGGGCTCTCACCATAGAACTGCTTGTATTGGCCGGCGAATCGTCCGAGATGCGAAAAGCCGCTGCGCAGCGCCGCGTGCGTGACCAGCATGCCGGGTTGCGACGATTGGAGCATGGAACGTGCCAGCTCCAGTCGGCGGTGGGTCAGCAACTCCATCGGCGACCTGCCCCAGCGCGCCAGGCAGGCGAGTTGCAGAGTTCTTGGGCTGACGGCCGCGGCGGCCACGAGACGATCCAGCGTGATTGGTTCAGCGATGTGCATGCGGATCCACCGGTCGATGTCGTCTGCCAGCTGCAAGCTCGCCGGCGACGCCGCCAACTGCCCCGCGCTGTCAAGCATCCGACACGCCAACCACGCCGCGGCCGACCGTTCGATCGTTGCAACGCTGGAATCCGCGTCGCGGCCGCGCGGCGATTCCGCGACGCGCGCGAACTGCCGTTGGACCTGGTGGAATGCCCTGCACGTCCCCGCCGCGAGCCGCGCTTCGACACAGCGCGTCGCCAGCGGGCGCGATAGGGGCTTGCGACGCGCCTCGAGTTCGTCCTGCAGCAAAGGTGCGGCCACGATGAGAGCGAGCGCCATGGAGCCTGGATTGTGCAGAGTGTACTCGTGACCCGGCACCAGGATCGCGGCCGTCGTCGGTGTCGCCGACAACGTGCGCCGTCCCACCCTGTAGCTGAGACGGGAGTCGACTGGCACATGGACGGTCACCGACCGCACCGCGGCGCGCACGACGTTGGCCGCCTGCACGGAGGTCGAACCGACCGATACATGCGGAGTCCGTATCCACTGCAATTCCAGCCCCAGCGTGCCTTTCCCCAACTGGACGCGATCGTGGTGGCCGAAGCCCGCAGCGCGCATGTACTCAGTCGCCTGGTCGACGTCGTCGAGGCGTACGCGCGTTGCAATGATCGACGGCTGCTGCATGGCCCCACCCGGACTTCGAATCGTTCCACCCGACGACCGTTCCTGGCGCCGGTTCCCCACAAGGTAATGCCAATCATGGCGAAGCCGACGACGGAAGCAAGCCGCTCCGCCGAACCGACGAGGCGACCTGCGCTTTTCGGATAGCCCGAACCTGGTCAGGGACCGGTTTGCAATCCCTGCGCTGCATCGGCTAACCCGGAATGACGCCGTGTTTCCTTGCTGCGGCACCGCATTTTCATCCCTGGAGACACCGAAGATAGCGCTTGCCCGCGGCCGGTTGCTGGTCCTCCTGCTTGTGTTTGCGAGTGCCGCGACGTTCGCGACCTCTGGCATCGAGTCGCGGCCGCTGCAGTTCGCGAAAAGCCAGGTTACGAGTGAGTTGCCTGTGCCGTGCAACGTCCGTCGCGCAGATGTCCATGGATCACGCGGAATTGCTGTCCCTCAACGGCTCGAGCCATTCTGACTCGCGGCCACGCGGCCTTGATCGAGCAAGGCGTCGAGCGCATCGCGATCGAGCAGGCGCCCGCGCAGCACCACCGCGCGGATCTTGCGGGTGTTGTCGATGTCGATGCGGGGGTCTGCGTCGAGCAGCACCAGGTCGGCGATTTCTCCGCTGGCGATGGCGCGTCCGGAGCGGGCTCGCCCCGCGTACTGCAGCGGCGCGAGCGTGGCTGCCTGCAATGCCTCCAGCGGGCGGAGCCCCGCCTCTACGAACAGGGCCATTTCATCGTGGACGCTGGAACCGGCAAACACCCACGGTTCACTGCTGGCATCGGTGCCAACCAGCAATCGTACGCCCGCATTCTGCATCGAGCGTAGTGCAGCGAGCTGTCGCCGGTAAACCGCAGCGCCCGCCGCCAGCCGCGCCTTGTCACTGTCTGCCGCTGCGGTTTCCCAGTCCGCGAGCAGGGCGGGCGTCGTCTCCTTCGCACGAGCAGCGGTCATTCGGCGCGCCTGCTCGGGCAACACGAAACCGCGGAGCTGCACGAGCGTCGGCACCTGCCACACGTCGCGTTCCGCGAACAACTCAAACAGGCTGCGGCAGGCGTTGGCGTCATAGCCCTCGAGCAACCGCTCGAGGGACGGGTCCATCAGAATTTCCATGCTGTCGGCCGCCGCTGGTTCTGCCGCAACCATCTCGTGCACGTGCTTGAGTGCGCCAGGCGTGCACGATTCGACGACGAGTGTCAGGTGATCGATCAGGTCGTGGCCTGCGGCTACGACCTCGGCAGGCGACATCGCGAGTGGAACGTGGCCCTCGATGCGGAGGCCTGCACGGTCGGCCGCGCTTGCGAGTGCGTGGTACGAATCCCGTGACAGGCGGTCGTAGGTCTTGACGAAGTCGAACCCGGAGCCTTGCAGGAGACGCACGATGCCGTCCGCGGCCGCTGCTGTCTCCAGCGCCAGTGCGAAAGACAACACCGGAGTCGGACCATCGAGCGGTGGACTGCCCCAAATGACCGTCGGTGCGGTCGCGGTCAAAGCATGTGCAGGCATCAACTCCAGTGCCGACGCGAGATGGGTGCCTGCATCCCTCACGCCCGTGACACCGTGCGCAACGAACAGCGGGTAGTGGTAGGTCCATCGGTGTTGCCGGTGCGAATGCACGTGCATGTCCCAGAACCCCGGGAGCAGGAACCTGCCCGTGCCGTCCACGACCGTCGCGCCGCGTGGCACCGTGACCTGCGAGGATTCGGCCACCTCGAGTATGCGGTCGCCCTCGATGAGGACGGTCTGTGCGGGCCGGGAGCGGCCGTCCTCGACATCGATGAGGGTCACGTTCGTGACCGCCAGCGTGCCGGCACCGTGTGCGACGCCTGCCGCGAGGAATGCCGCAAGAGTCAGGGCTGCGGGTCTCATGGCCCGAGCTTATTACAGCGCCCGTAGCCAGCGCCTGGGGTTCGTGACCAGTCCTAATGCGATTTTCGGATAGTGCTCATCGAGTCTTCGACGCTATGGTAGGCACAAATGATCGCAGCGAGTGACCGGCCTCGTCGCCGATTCTTTCCGACGCAGGCCGAGCTTATCGATTGCTTGGCGCATGGAGGTTTGATGAATATGGGACGGGCTTCACTGGCAGCAATGGCTGCCTTAACGCTGTTCGGCGCCGCATCGGCGTCGCAGGCCGATTCCGCGAGCGCGACTTGTCAAGTGCGCAAGGAAGGGGAGGCGAAGCAGGGGGCGTCCGGCCCCTGCACGTTCTCGCAGCGCCAGGGTTACATCAACCTGGCCCTCCGCAACGGCGACAGCTACAGCCTTTCGCCTACGGGTAACGAAGGCCAGTATCGCGACCAGAAAGGCAACAAGGTGACACGTACGCTGAGCGGCGGCGATACCGAGGAGTTCAGGTGGGAAGGCGGCAAGAGGATCGTGCTGACCTTCAACGGCAGCGCGAGTTCGGGTGGATCTGGACAGGTGAGCGGCAGCGCTTCCGGATCCGCGTCCAGCCTGCAGGACCTCGTCGGCATCCGCGCGAGCAGTGGCGAATCGGCACTGCGGGACCGTGGCTACACCTGGATTCGCGCGGAACAAAGCGGTGGGGACTCCTACGCATACTGGCGCGAGAACAGGAGTGGCCAATGCGTGGTCGTGCGGACGTCGAACGGGCAGTACGCCTCGATCGCGTCCGGAATGGAAGAAAGTTGTCGGCAAGGTTCGGCTGCCGGCGGCAACAACGCCGCCGAGCGCCAGGATCCGTTCGACACCGTCTGCGGCGTCATCGTCAACGGCCGGGATCAGGCCTATCGCTGTGGAGCAACCGACTTCTATGCCGGCGGCCGCAAGGTGCGGACCGAACTACGCTATCCCGACCAGACCATTCAGTTGACCTGGCGGTCGGGCAATCGCGTCGGGTTGCAGTTCGAGGGCATGGTGCCGCAGGAGGCGCGCTATTCGACCTCAGAGGGCGAAACGAACTGGCTGTACGAAGGCAAGACGTACTACTACTTCTCGGACAAGGGCCGCGGCCAGTCGGAGTTCCAGAATTTCCGTGACTGACGACGGCGGTCTCCAGAGAGGGAGCGTGGTGGCGACGATGCTTTCGACGGCGCGGCCGTCGCACTACCTGCACTGGGCGTGACGCGGAGGGCCCGGCTTCCTGCGCTACCCGACAGACGCGTTGCTGGTGCTGGCCATCAGTCTGTTCTTCGGCCAGATCTTCAGCGTGGTGGGCGCGCTGCTTATCTCGCCGCAGAGCGTAGCCGCCACAATCGTCAAGACGACCTTACTTCGGCTTAATCGCTTCGTACCCGATCGTCCCCGCGCTACTCAACCAGCGGCCGTGGTGGAGCAGCGCAATGCCGGCAAGGAAGGCGGCGGTCGATAACCTCTTCGTGGGCGCAGGCATCGCGATCGTAACGATGGTGGTGCTGAATCTGGTGGGCTATCTGCTCTACCCCGGCGCCTACCCCTTCCAGGGCCTCGATCCGGGCGCCTGGATGCTCATGCTGCTCATCGCTACCGCGGCGTTATTCGTCCAAGCCTCGACGGAATAGATGGTGTATCGAGGCTACCTCACCCAGTTCGTGGCCGCCATCACGCGCAGCCCCTCTGCTCATCCGGGGCGTTCCGGCACTGACTTTTTTTTCCGTTCCCCACTACGACAATGTCGCCGGCAGTCCGTCGGCAATGGACCTCGTCGTGTCCGTCGTCATTTCAGGGGGTGGTCGTCTTGGGCCTCGCTGAAGTCTTCATGCGCAGGCTGCGCCTGGGAATCCCTTCGATACGGGTGGGCAACACGATCTGAGTCGATTTCGTGTGGCACGCTTTTCGACTACATGAGAATACGTATCGTCGGCGGACGTGCTCGGACCATGGGATACCTCGCACGACGATAAGCCTGCTTCCAGTCATATACTTTTCGGCTGCGGCCATCAGCCTGTTCGCTGCAGCGATGGTGGCAGTCAGCATGCTGGTCCCCGAACGGGCGCCGCAGTCGGTCCAGTTCTGGATCATCACGATCGGCGTTGGCCTGTATCTCGCAGTGCTCGGGCTCGTGCTGCTGGGCGTCGGGCGTCACCTGCCTGCCATCGGCATCCTCGCCCGGTCCATGATGAACGAAGAGGGCACCGTGGTGCGGAGACGATGGCGTGCACTGGCAGCCTGGATGCTGCTCGGCGGAGTGATGCTCGTTCCCGTCCTGTTGCTCATGGCATGGGCCATTGTCGCGCGCATCGGCGAGGGGTTCCCTCTGCTAGGCCAGGCAGTGATCGGCCATGGCCGCAACTCGCCCAAATCGCGCGGATGAGTCGCGCGGAGAGCATGCCCGCTAGGTTCTGCATTCATGCTGATCCCCGAGCCTAGCCACTGAGCACAGAGCGCGCGCCGGGCTTGCCGAAGCCGTAGGTCAGCCGTGACCACAACGTCTCCATCGGTCCGCGTTCGTGCGTCCTCAGCCACCAGACGCTCCACGGCACCTGGATCAGGAAGTAGATTGCGAACGCCAACGCCAGTCCCGCGGCCGGGCCGACGCTGCCCCACAGCCCGAGGCCCCAACCATAGAAGATCGACGTGCAGATGAGCGTCTGCATCAGGTAGTTGGTGAGAGGCATGCGGCCCGTCGCCGCGATCGGCGCCAGGCGCCGGGCCCACTGCGGATCCTGGGCGAGCCGCACGATCACCAGCACGTAGAAGATCATCATCGCCGGTCGGCTGACCCAGTAGCACAGGCCGCCAATCAGCTTGATCAGCGACGGGCCCGGCGTGCGATTGTACTGGAATATCAGCGTGAAGGCCGCGCCGCAGGTCAGGCCGACGGCGAGCGCGACCCACGTCCAACGCCGAACCAGCGGCATCAATTCCGGAATGCGCTGAGCCCAGCGCAACCGTCCTGCGAGCAGGCCGAGCAGCATCGTGAGCGCCATCTGCACCCAGAATCCGAGCATGCCCCAGACGTCCCAGATCGAGCTGAAGAACGTGCGGAAAACGTGCGAGTTCTCCTGTGCTGTCTGCAGGAAATTGCCAGTCGGATAGATCGCGCGGTTGCTGGCTTCCATCGCCTGCCCCTCGCGCACCAGCATCGCCGTGATCTCGGGCGTCATCACCGCCAGACGAAGCGCGCCCGAAACGATCGGATACAGCGCGCACAGGGCCATAAGGTTCACGATCGTGCGCGTGCTGGCATGCCGTAATGGCAGCACGAGCACCAGCCCGAGCACGGCATAGATGTGCAGCACGTCGCCCGGCCAGAAGACCGTCGCATGGATCAAACCGAGCACGACGAGCACGCTAAGCCGCCGCAGGTAGATGCTGGCCGCGTTCGTCGGATCGCGCTCCAGCAGGCGCGAGTACTGGATCGTGAAGCCGACGCCGAACAGCAGGCTGAACATACTGTTGAATTTGCCCGAGAACAGCATGTCGCGGATTGCTTCCGCGTAGCGATCCACCGGCTCCGTCCACAACGGCGTGCCGTCGGACTCGGCAAAGAAGGAGTTGCTGAACCCGGGCATGTTCATGATCAGGATGCCCAGCAGCGCGACGCCCCGGATGATGTCCAGCGTCGGGATGCGCTCGCTGACCGGCAGCGAGTCCGTCGATCGCAATTCCATCACGATTTCCCCCTTGGCTCGGCGGCTTGGCCGCTCGGTTTAGGCCCACCGTATACCCAATGCTGCGTCCCTGCCAGCGGGATGCGGGCCGCGGCAGCGCAGGATCACGGCGTGGAGCCGGCGCATGGTCGCGAGCCTAATACGCCGCGCCCGCCTGCTGCAGCATCCAGTCACGCACCAGAGCCGTGTGCGCCGAGATGGGACGCGTGGCTGACCACACGAGATAGAAACCTTCCCCCGTCTGCCACTCCCATGAGCCCACCCGCTCGAGCCATCCCTGCGCGAGGGGATGGGCGCACACGTGCATCCATCCGAGCGCGACGCCTTCTCCGGCCATCGCCGCCTGCAGCACGAGCGCGTAATCGTTCAGCCGCAGGCCCGATCCGGCATCACGAAACGCCACGCCGAAGTGCTTGAACCACTCGGTCCACGCGGGACGGTAGCGATGCGGCTCGTCGAGGTGGATCAGAGGCAGCGACACGACGTCGCGAATCCGCCGCGGCACGCCTCTCTGCTTTACGAAAGCCGGGCTTGCGATCGGCACCAGCCTCTCCGGAGCGAGCAGCGCCGCCTCGTACCCGGACCAGCGACCATCGCCGCGGCGGATCGCGAGGCTCGTCGACTCCGACGAGATGTCCAGGTCGCGATCGAGTGTCTCGATGCGCAGGTCGACTGCGGGATGTTCTGCGCGAAATCCCGCGAGCCGCGGCACCATCCACCACGTCGCGAACGCAGTGGATGCAAGTACCGTCACGTGACCACCCTTGCCCGCGCGCCCCAGTTGCCTGGCCGTCGAAAGAATGCGGCCAAATCCCTCGGCGACGTCCTCATGCAGTCGCACTCCCGCGTCGGTGAGCGCAATCGCGCGATGCGAGCGCTGGAACAGCCGCACGCCGATCGCGGCTTCGAGACGTCGCACTGCCTGGCTCACGGCCGGCTGCGTGATGCCGAGTTCGCTGGCGGCGAGTGAAAACGACTTGAGGCGGGCCGCCGCCTCGAAGGCAACGAGGTTGCGCACTGAACCCAGTGTTCGTTCCAGTTCTCGCATAACTTCAAGTTAGGCCAAGTTGGAGTTTTTTCCAAGGGTCCAGGCCGGTGCGGGCGGCCTATACTCGCGCGAAAGTCGCAGGAAGAAGGTAGAGACATGACGCGACCTGAGTCCCGCCGGCGACGGACGCGTGAGTCCGGGCCGGTCGCCGATGGCGCGCCAGCTTATGTGACGCGAAATCTCCCGTACTACGCGATGCTCGACGAGGAGGCGCTCGTCCGCATCGAGTCCCAGGCCGACCGCCTGCTGCAACAGGTCGGAGTCGAGTTTCGCGACGACGCCGCGGCGCTCGAGCGTTGGCGTGCCGCCGGAGCGGAGGTGGCGGGCACCCGCGTTCGCGCCGCGCCGGAGCTGGTCCATGGCTTGCTCGCCCAGGCACCGGCGGAGTTCACGCAACACGCCCGCAACCCCGCACGCTCGGTGCGCATCGGTGGGCGGCACCAGGTGTTCGCGCCGGTCTACGGCTCGCCGTTCGTGCGCGACCTGGAAGGCGGCCGTCGCTATGGCACGCTGGCGGACTTCCACAAGCTGGTGCAACTCACGCACCAGCTCGGGCCGCTGCATCACTCCGGCTTCGTAACGTGCGAACCCTGTGACGTGCCGGTCTCGACGCGTCACCTCGACATGCTGCTCGCGCACATGACGCTGACCGACAAGCCGCATCTCGGCGCGATTACGGAAAGGAGCAGGGCGGCGGACAGCGTCGCCATGGCGCGCATCCTGCACGGTGACGAGGGATTCGAGGATCGCTGCGTGATCCTCGGCAACGTGAATACCAACTCACCGCTGCTGGTCGACAAGGTGGTCACCGAGGCCGCCGCCGTCTACTGCGGGGCCGGGCAGGGCATCATCGCGGTGCCGTTCATTCTCTCGGGCGCGATGGGGCCGGTGACGACGGCGGCCGCGATTGCGCAAGCGCTGGCGGAAGCGATGATCGTCGGTGCGTTCACGCAACTGGTGCGTCCCGGGGCGCCGTTCATCCTCGGCAACTTCCTGTCGTCGATGAACCTGCGATCGGGTGCGCCCACGTTCGGCATGCCCGAGCCGCTGATGTCCAATCTCGTGATCAGCCAGCTTGCGCGCCGCCTCAAGTTGCCGCTGCGCTGCGGTGGCGCGCTCACGGCATCGAAGCTCGCCGACTTCCAGGCTGCGGCCGAGAGCGCGGACTCGATGTTGTCGACAGTGCTCGGCGGCGCCAATTACGTGCTGCACGCAGCCGGCTGGCTCGAAGGCGGCCTCGCGACGGGTTACGAGAAGCTGGTGCTCGACGCCGACCGCCTCGGCGCGTACGAGGTGATGCTGCGCGGGTTCGCCACCGACGATGACTCTCTTGGTTGCACGGCGTATGACGACGTCGAACCCGGCGGGCACTTCCTCGGCTCCGCGCACACGCTGTCGCACTACACCACCGCGTTCTACGAGGCGCAGCTGTCGGATTCGAACAGTGTCGAGCAGTGGGAAGAGCAAGGCTCGAAGGATGCGCTGCGACGCGCGTTCGAACGGTGGAAAAAGCTGCTCGCCGAATACACGCCGCCGCCCATGGAGCCCGCCACGCGCGAGGCGCTCGAAGATTTCGTGGCACGTCGCAAGCGCGAGCTGCCCGAAGCCTGGTACTGACGGAGACTCCTGATGGAATCGCAAGCAAGAGTCGTGGTCATCGGCGGCGGCGTCGTGGGCGCCTCGATCCTGTTTCACCTGGCCAAGCTGGGCTGGAAGGACGTGCTGCTGCTCGAGCGCGACGAGCTCACCAGCGGCTCGAGCTGGCACGCGGCGGGTCAGATCCACACGATCAGCTCCGACCCGAACATCAGCCGCATGCAGGGCTACACGATCAACCTGTACAAGGAGATCGAGGCGCTCTCAGGGCAGTCGGTGGGCATGCACCAGACCGGCGGTTTCTACCTGGCGTCGAACCAGGTCTGGTATGACTACCTGAAGCGCGAACGTTCCAAGGCGCGCTACATGGGTCTGGACCAGGAGTTCATCAGCGTTGCGGAAGTGGCGCGCCGTCATCCGCTGATCGACCCGCAGCATTACCTCGCGGCGCTCTGGGATCCGCTCGACGGCGACATCGATCCGTCCGGCGTCGTCTACGCCTACGCGAAAGCCGCGCGCGCGCTGGGCGCCAGCTACCGCACGAAGACCCCGGTGATCGCGACGCGCCAGCGCAAGGACGGCACGTGGGACGTCGTCACGCCGCAGGGAACGATTCACGCGGAGATGGTCGTGAACGCGGCGGGACTGTGGGCGCGCGAGGCCGGCCGGCTGGCGGGTCTGCACCTGCCCGTGCAGCCGATGGAGCATCATTACCTGATCACGGGAGAGATCCCGCAGATCGCCGAGCGCATGCAGTCGGGCGAGCGACTGCCCGCGGGCATCGACTACGAGGCAAACATCTACTTCCGGCAGGAACGCAACGGCATGCTGCTCGGCACGTACGAGCCGCGCTCGACGCCGTGGAAGGTGGCCGGCACGCCGCTGGACTTCGGTCACGAGTTGCTGCAGCCGGACCTCGACCGCATCGCCGACCGGCTCGACCTCGCGTTCGGCCGCATCCCGGCGCTGGGGGCCGCGGGCATCAAGACCATCGTCAACGGGCCGTTCACGTTCGGACCCGACGGCAACCCGATGATCGGGCCTGTGCCGGGCATGACGAACTACTGGGCGGCGGTCGGCGTGATGGCCGGCTTCTGCCAGGCGGGTGGCGTGGGGCTGTGCCTCGCCGAATGGATGATCCACGGCGAGCCGTCGATCGACGTCTGGGCGATGGACATTGCACGCTTCGGCAACTTCGCCACACCCGACTGGGGCACGGTGAAGTCGTCCGAGAACTACGAGCGGCGCTTCGTCATGACGTTCCCCAACGAGACGCTGCCCAAGGGCCGGCGCCAGAAGACGACGGCGCTGTACGATCGGCTGGTCGCGAAGGGCGCGGTGATGGGAACCTCGTTCGGGCTGGAGCACGCGCTCTGGTTCGCCGATGGCCCCGCTGACGCGCACGAGGCGCCGACGTTCGAGCGCAACCGCAGCCACGACTATGTCGCGCGTGAAGTGCAGTCCGTGCGCAATGCAGTCGGCATGCTCGAGATCGCCAACTTCGGCAAGCACGAGCTCAAGGGCCCCGGCGCACTTGAGTTCCTCGGCCGCGTGCTCGCGGGTCACTTGCCTGTGCCTGGCCGCGTCACGCTGAGCCCGATGCTCACGCCGCAAGGCCGCCTGTACGGCGACCTCACGATCGCGTGCCTTGCCGACGACCACTACCTGCTGCTCGGTTCCGGCGCCGCGCAGGAGATGCACCGGCGCTGGTTCGAGCGCCAGCTGCCGCCGATGGGTGTCACCTACCGCAACGTCTCCGACACATTGCACGGCGTCGCGATTGCCGGCCCGAAGTCGCGCGAGCTGCTGCAGCGGATCTCGCGCGACGACGTCGCGAACGATGCGCTCAGGTTCCGGGACATGCGCCGGACCTTCGTAGGCGGCGTGCCAGTGATCCTCGTGCGCATCTCGTTCTCGGGCGAGCTCGGTTACGAGATGTACTGCGAGCCGCAGTTCCAGCTGGCGCTGTGGGAGCGCATCGAGGCAGCGGGTGCAGGCCTCGGCGTGCGGCCCTATGGTGCGCGTGCCCTGATGAGCCTGCGGCTGGAGAAGCACTGGGGCGTGTGGACGCTCGACTATCGGTCCGATTACACCGCGGCGGAAAGCGGACTTGACGCGTTCATCGACTGGAAGCGCGAATTCATCGGCCGGGCGCCGGCACTGGCCGAGCGCGAGCGCGGACCGGCACGCAAGCTCGTCGTGCTGGCGATCGGGCAAGCGGACCGCGACGTGGTAGGCGACGAAGCCATCCTCAGCGGTGACCGCTGCGTCGGACACGTCACCTCGGGAGGCTACGCGCACCACGTCGGCTGCTCGATGGCGATCGGGTACGTGGCGACGGAGTTCGCGCGCGACGGCGTCGAACTGCAGGTCGAAATCAACGGCGCGCGCTGCGCGGCGCGCGTGCAACTGCAGCCGCCCCATGATCCAACCGGAGCTCTGATGCGCGGCTAGCCCGGGAGGCGGGGGCGCGGCCGGCCGGGCAGCCTACGGTGCCACCTTGCCCTTGATCGCGCGCGCGACGGGATGGGGCAGGCCTTCGAGCGCGGCCAGCAGGCGCGGCAGGACCTTGAGCTTCAGCCCCGTGAACGAGCTGGGCACGACCGCCTCGATCAGGTGCGGGCCCGGCGTGGTCAGGGCTTTCTCGAGTGCGGCGACGAAGTCTTCTGCCGTCTTCGCACGCACCGCCGGTACGCCCAGTCCCAAGCTCAGCTGCACGAAATCCAGCGATGGGTTGCGCAGGTCCAGCTGCGAGAGTGCCTTCGGCCCCTGGCCCTGCGCGCCGACTCGCTGCAGTTCGACGTTGAGGATCGCATAGGACGCGTTATTGAAGATGACGCTGGTGACGTTGAGTCGCTCGCGTGCCATCGACCACAGCGCCTGCAGCGTGTACATGGTCGAGCCGTCGCCGCACAGGGCGAGAACCGGCCGGTCCGGGCATGCGATGGCTGCGCCCACAGCTGCCGGCAGACCCTGGCCGATGGCGCCACCGGTCAGCGTGATGACGTCGTGCCGCGGCGCGCCACGCGTGAATCCAGGCAGCAGCACGCCCGACGTCTGCGCCTCGTCGACGATGATCGCGCGCGCGGGAAGCAGCGCGCCGATGGCCTTGCACACCTTGTCGGCCGTCAGCCGGCCGCGCGGTCGCGAGGGCCTTGCCGGAGCCTGCAGTGCCGGAACCGCCGACCGCGCATCCAGGCGTTCGACAAGCGCGGCCAGGCCGCCATCGACATCCTCCTCGAACGTCGCCAGCGTGTGAACGGTGCAGCCCTCCGGCACCAGGTCGCTCTGCTTGCCGGGATAGGCAAAGAAAGACACGGGTGACTTCGCGTCGACGAGGATGAGGTGCCGCAACCCGCGGAACTGCACCGCGGCCAGTTCGGCAAAATAGGCGACGCGTTCGACGTGCGGGAGGCCTGCGCCGCGCTCGATACGCGTGGGAAACACCTCGCAGAGCAGCTTGACGCCGTGCCGTGCCGCGACTCGCGCCGCCGCGACGAGCGAGGGTTCGCGCAACGCACGACCGCCCAACAGCATCGCCGTGGGCTCGCCGCTGCGCACGGCCTGCGCGATGGTCTCGATCACCGCAGCGTTGGCCGTGGGCGGGGTCGAGGAGGGTGGCATCGCGGCGGGCACGCCGCCCTCGGACCACGACACGTCGGCGGGCAGGATCAACGTCGCGACCTGTCCGGGCGGCCCCAATGCGGCAGCGATTGCCTCGGCGGCATCGCGGCCCAGGTCCTGCGTGGACGCCGACGTGCGCACCCATTTCGACACATTGCGCGCAACCGTCTCGATGTCCGATTGCAACTGCGCGTCGTACTTGACGTGGTATGTCGCGTGGTCGCCCACGATGTTGACGATCGGCACGCGGCCCTTGCGTGCGTTGTGCAGGTTGGCGAGCCCGTTGCCGAGGCCGCAACCCAGGTGCAGCAGCGTGGCGGCGGGCTTGCCGGCCATGCGCGCATAACCGTCGGCCGCACCGGTGGCGACGCCCTCGAACAGGGCAAGCACGGCGCGCATGCGGGGTTCGTGGTCAAGGGCCGCGACGAAATGCATCTCGGACGTGCCGGGGTTGCTGAAGCAGACCTCGACCCCGGCATCGGCCAGGGTCTTCATCAGTGACTGTGCGCCGTTCATTACTCGTTTTCCGTGGGGCGCCGCAGGCGACGGCTGCATTCGCAGCCGCCGCGGTACGCGGCGCAGTGGCAGATCGCGGCCCGGCTTGCTGCAGGGCCGCGAGTCCAGGGCCCGCAACTAGGCTTTGCGGGCTGTCTTCTTGCTGGTCTTCTTCTTGGCCGCCTTGCGCTTGACGGTCTTTTTCTTCTTTGTCGTCGTGGCTTCCGCCTTGGACGTCTTGCGCAGGTCAGCGGCGTGCGCCCGCTTGTAAGACTGGATGTCCTTGAACGTGCCGTCCGCATTGCGGACTGCATAAAGCTTCGTTCCCTTGGAGCTGCGCAGGGTGGTGCGGCGGACCGCCTTCTTCTTCGTCGTCGCCATCGCGTTGACCTCGGTGAATTTGCGGGTTGTACAAAGCGTACAGCGCGAGCCTACCGCATGAACTCGCGCGGTGTCTTGCCCGTCCACCGCCGGAAGGCGCGCGTGAAGTTGCTCTGGTCGGCGAAACCCAGCAGGAAGGTGATGTCGGCCAGGCTGTGATCGCCGCTGCGCAGGTACTCCAGCGCCTTGTCGCGGCGGGCCTCGGTGAGCAGGTCCTGAAAACAGGTGCCTTCGCGTCGCAGGCGTCGCTGCAGCGTACTGGGGCTCTGGTGCAGGGACCGCGCGATCTCCATCTGGTCGATTGCGCCCGACGGCATCGCCTGGAGGATCAGCGACCGCACGCGCGCCGCGACGGTTGCCGGGTCGTACTGTTCCAGGTAACGCTCAGCCATGCGGTCGGCTTCCTCGGCGAGACCCGCGTTGCCGCTCGGCACGGGCATGCGCGCCGCCTCCGCGTCGAACTCGAACGCGATGGTGGGTGCGTCGAACTGCACCGGGCAGCCGAGGCACTCGACGAACGGCGTGATCTCTGGCGGCGCCGGGTGCGGCAGGCAGACGCGTTGCGGCAAGCCGAGCGGGCCGGCGCACAACTTCAGCAGACGGCAAAAGATGACGGCGAAAGCGTCGAACGTCGCCATGCTGATTTCGACCTGGTTCGGTGCCTGGCGGCCTTCGAGGGCGATACAGCCTGCTCGCTCGACCACGACCATGCGGCCGTTGGTGCTCAGCAGGCGCATGTAGCGCTCCACGCGCTGCAAGGCGGCGAGCACCGAACCACTGCTCATGACGCCCAGCGCAAGCGCGTGAAAGACCGCGGGCCGTGCCGCCTTCCCGACCTTCAGGCCGAACAGCGGATCACCCGAGGCAGCAGAGGCCAGGCGCCAGAGTTTCTGCAGGCGCGGGACGGAACCGCGCGCATCCGGTTTGGACGGCAGCTCAGGGTCGATGCCCGCCTGGCGCGCAAGCGCGCGGAAATCCAGCCCGTAGTCCGCCAGTACCTGCTGCACGGGGACGAGCGTCACGGCCAGTGTTGTCGGCGAATCCGTCATCGAGGCGCCCATCCTGCGACACGCTGGATTCTTGGCCCGCGCCGTAACCATGTAAAGGCAGCCTTCGGTTCGCTGTTGACGTTGGCGCACCAGGATCTGACGCGGAATGACCAGAGCGGGCCAGGCCGCCATTCGTAAAGTGCATGCCATCATGACCAGGACGAAGTCTGAATTCGTTCCATCGGCCTCGAGGGCACCGCGCGACCGCCAGCCTCGCGCGGACCGCACCAACCCCGCCGAGGACGCGCTGACCCGGCTGCTGCAGACCGAACTGGCGCAGGCGCGGGCCGACGCGCCCGCGCTGGTCGAGCAGTGCGATCCGGGCCGCGTCTGGCTGCTGTGGTTCTCGATCGGCGCGACCGAGGAAATCTGCCGGTTGACGCAGCATCGCGGGAACGACGCTCGCGATCGCATGTTCCGCCACGTGGTCGCCACGATCTTCGGCGATGGCACGCGGTCGCAGTCCCATCCCGCGAAGTCGCCGTCGCGACTCATCGAACTGTTCGAAACGGCGGGCAGCGAGGCGATACGCGCGTGCATGCGCGGCGATACCAGCCTCGGCTATTACCTCGGCGCGCTGAAGACCAGCTGGTCGCTCATGGTCGAGCCGCTGCCTCACCGGGCGGACTGACTACCGGCACGGCGCCGCCAAACGGGCACCAGCCGGGATTACAGCAGTCCGGCGGACTCGTCCTCCCGGATCATGCGCAGGATCGAGAGCGCGAGGATCACGCCGATCCCTAGCAAAGGCAGGCTCACGATCACGGTTGCCGATTGCACCACCTTGATGCCGCCATTGACGAACAGCAGCGCAGCAGGAGGCACGCCGATGGCAAGCGCCCAGAAGAGGCGATTCCAGCGCGCGGGATTCTCGTCGGCGCGCAAGCCGCGGCTGGCGACGGAAGCAAGCGTGTAGGAAGCCGAGTCGTAGGTCGTCGCCATCAGGATCGCGGCGACGATCATGAAGCCGACCATCGTTATCGCGGGCCACGGCAGCGACCCCAGGACCTCGGCGATGGCGTAAGCCCCCGACTGGTCGCGCAGCATGCCGATCACGTTCATGGCGCCGGTCAGCTCCAGGTTGAGCGCGTAGTTGCCGAGCACGATGTAGAAGATCGCGGAGCCGAGCGTGCCGAACAGCATCAGGCCGCCGATCACTTCGCGCAGCGTGCGGCCGCGCGAGATGCGGGTGGCGAAGATCGCGACGAACGGGCCATAGGCAACCCACCACGCCCAGTAAAAGATCGTCCAGCTCTCGACGAAGCCGCTGCGCTCGACCGGATCGGTCCACGTCACCATGCGCGCGAACTCCTGCACCATCAGGCCGAGCGAATTCGTGCCCATCTGCAGGATGAACAGCGTGGGTCCGACGGCGAGCACGTAGAGCAGCAGCGTCAACGCGATCCAGGTGTTGGCGTCGGCCAGGCGCTTGAAGCCGCGCTCGAGGCCCAGCCAGCTGCTGGCGGCGAAGATCAGCACGCTGATGACGAGGATGGTGGCCTCCATGGCGAAGTCGTGCGAGACACCGGTGACTTTCGCGAACATCGCGGCGATCATCGGCGCGGTGAGGCCCAGCGAGGTTGCACTGCCACCGATCAGGTTGGCCATGTAGATGAAATCGATGATTCGCGCGCGCCGGCTGCCGGCGCCACCGGGCAGGAACGGCAGGCAACCGCTGCTCAGTCGCAGGTGCGGCTCGCCGCGCATGTAGAACGCATACGCGATTGCGACCGTCGGCAGGCAGAAGATGGCCCAACCGACCGGGCCCCAGTGGAACATGCCGTACGTCGCGGCCCATTCGATCGCCCTCGTCGAGCGTGGCTCGGCGCCGAGCGGCGGCGTATCGATGTAATAAGCCCATTCGATGGCCGACCAGTAGATCAGCGTCGCGCCTACGCCTGCGCAGAACACCATGCCGATCCAGCTCAGCGTGCTGTAGTCCGGCCTGGCATCGCGGCCGCCGAGCCGGATGGCACCGTGGCGGCTGAACGCTATGTAGGCGAGGAACGCCAGCAGCGCGATCACGTACCACTGGTAGAACACGCCGCAGTAGCGCGTGACGTTGTCATACAACTCGTTGATGAACACGCCGGCCCGCTCCGGCGCCACGAAGATGAGCAGGCAGACGCCGAGCAGCGTCGCCGCGGCGATCGAGAATACCGGCCAGTCGACCGGTGGTTCTCCCAGTGCGCGGTCAGTTGCTTGCGGGTCGGCGGCCACAGTGAATCACTTCTGGCTGTGGCAGCCCCGCATGTCCCGCCTGGATCACCGCCAGTCTTTGCTGCAGGCTGGGTGTCGGCAGGCAGGCGCGTCGAGTCTCGAGTGACACGTGGATCAGCACGTGTTCGGCTGTCGCCACGAGCGCGCCGGCCTCGTTGTACAGGCGATTGAAGAGATGCAGCTTCTTGCCGGTGCCGTCGAGCAGTTGCGTCGTGACGCGCATGCGTTCACCGGCGTGCGTTTCGTCGAGATGACGCAGGTGCGTCTCGACGGTGAAATAGCTGCCGCCGTTGGCGATGTAATCCGCATCGCAGCCGATCAGCGTCATGAAGCGGTCGGTGGCCGCGCTCGACAGCTCGAGGTAGCGGCACTCGTTCATGTGGCCGTTGTAGTCGGTCCAGTCGATCGGCACCGCGCGCGCCGCCGTCTCGACGGGTTGCGACCAGTCGACCGTCGCCGAGGGTTCGCGCAGCCGCGCGTCGTGCTCGCGCAGCGTCTGCCCCGAGGCCCAGTTGCGGCCTTTCAGCGCGCGCATCATCGCGACGAGATTGTCGTCGCGAATGCGTTCGAGCTCGCGGATACCCCGCATCCCCGACTGTGCGTCGGATTGTTCGGAGATCTTGCGTACCAGCGCGTCGTCGAGGTCGGGCACGTCCATCAGCTTCGTCCACGGCCACGTCAGGCACGGGCCGAACTGCGCGAGGAAGTGCGCCATGCCGGCCTCGCCGCCCGCGATGCGATACGTCTCGAACAGGCCCATCTGCGCCCAGCGGATGCCGAAGCCGAAGCGGATCGCGTCGTCGACCTCCGCGGTGGTCGCGATGTCGTCCTTGACCAGCCACAGCGCCTCGCGCCACACCGCTTCGAGGAAGCGGTCGGCGACGTGGGCGTCGATCTCGCGCTTCAGGTGCAGCGGCTTCATGCCGATCGAGCGCAGGATGCCCATCGCGCGGTCGACGAAGTCCTGCGTCGCCGTCGTATGCGCGACGACTTCGACCACCGGCAGCAGGTACACGGGATTGAAGGGGTGCGCGACCAGCACCTGCGCCGGTCGCGGCACGCCGCCGCCAAGGTCGGACGGCTTGTAGCCGGACGTCGACGAGCCGATCACGGCATCGGGTGCGAGCGCGGCCTGGATCTGCGACAGCACGCGATGCTTGAGATCGAGCCGCTCCGAGACGGATTCCTGCACCCACTCGGCGCCTGCCACGGCGGCATCGATGCTGTCGCAGAAACGCAGCGTGCCCTCGGGCGGCAGGGCGGCGTCATACAGCCCGGGCAGGGAGCGCCGCGCGTTGGCCAGCACTGCGGCGATCTTGCGCTGCGCCTCCGGGTCGGGGTCGAAGACCGCAACGTCCCAGCCGTTCAGCAGGAAACGCGCCAGCCAGCCGCCACCGATGACGCCGCCACCGACGATCGCGGCACGGCGTGTCATGCGCGAGCGACCGGTGCGCGCTTGACCAGGCCCAGCTTCTGGCGAGTTGCGGCCGGATCGAGCACGCTCGCTCCGAGCCGCTCGATGATGCCGACCGCGCGCTCGACGAGGTCTTCGTTGCGCGCGAGCACGCCCTTGTCCAGCCACAGGTTGTCTTCGAGGCCGACGCGCACATTGCCGCCGGCGATCACGGCAGCGGCGACATAAGGCATCTGGTCGCGGCCGAGACTGAAGGCCGACCACGTCCAGTCGGCGGGCACGTTGTTGACCATCGCCATGAACGTGTTCATGTCGTTCGGCGCGCCCCACGGCACGCCCATGCACAACTGCACCAGTGCCGGGCCATGCAGCACGCCTTCCTCGACCAGACGCTTCGCGAACCACAGGTGGCCCGTGTCGAAGGCCTCGATCTCGGGGCGCACGCCCAGCTGCGTCATCATGCCGCCCATCGCGCGGAGCATGCCCGGCGTGTTGGTCATGACGTAGTCGGCCTCGGCGAAATTCATGGTGCCGCAATCGAGCGTGCAGATTTCCGGCAGGCAATCGGCGATCGGCCGCATGCGTTCCTCGGCGCTGCCCATGTCGGTGCCGACCGGGTTGACCGGCAACGGCGCCGTGGGCGGGCCCAGCACGAGGTCGCCGCCCATGCCGGCCGTGAGATTGATGACGACGTCGGTGGCCGAGTCGCGGATGCGATCGACCACTTCGCGGTAGAGCTTTGGATCGCGGCTCGGCTTGCCCGAGACGGCTCGCGCACGTGGCAGTGCACCACGGCCGCCCCGGCCTTCGCGGCGGCAATCGCGCTGGCCGCGATGTCCCTGGGTGAGCGCGGTACGTGTTCCGAACGGTCCTGCGTGGCGCCCGAACCGGTCACGGCGCAGGTGATGAAGACCTCGCGGCTGATCTGCAGCGGCATGGGGCCCGTCCGTCGTTGCAACGATTGTGGTTGTGACACAATCATGCCACACCTCCGTGCCTCCGCCAGCGGGACCGCGCCATGGATTTTTCCCTGACCGAAGAACAGCGGCTCATCATGCAGGCGGCCAACGCGTTCGTGACGCGCGAGCTCTATCCGCACGAGGCGGAGATCGAGGCCACCGGCCGTCTGCGCCCGGAATTGCGCGACGAACTGAAGCGCAAGGCGATCGATGCGGGCCTCTACGCGGCCAACATGCCGGCCGACGTCGGCGGCGGCGGGCTCGACACCCTCAGCTGGATCCTGCTCGAGAAGGAACTGGGCCGTACCAACTACGCGCTGCACTGGACCTGCGTCGCGCGGCCTTCCAACATCCTGATGGCCTGCGAGGGCGAGCAGCGCGAGCATTACCTGCTGCCGGCAGTGCGCGGCGAAAAGTCCGACTGCCTCGCGATGTCCGAGCCCGACGTGGGCTCGGACCTGCGCGGCATGAAGACACGCGCACGCCGCGATGGCGAGCACTTCGTCATCAACGGCACCAAGCACTTCATCAGCCATGCCGACGAGGCGAATTTCGTCGTGCTGTTCGCGGCGACGGGCGAGGAGCAGACGCCGCGCGGTCCGCGTGCCCTGATCACGGCGTTCCTGATCGATCACGGTACGCCGGGTTTCATCGTTGACGACGGCTATCGCAGCGTCTCGCATCGCGGCTACAACAACTGCATCCTGCGGTTCGACGACTGCCGCGTGCACGAGTCGCAGGTGTTGGGCGAGATGCACCGAGGGTTCGAGATCGCCAACCAGTGGCTCGGGGCCACGCGGCTGCAGGTCGCCGCCACGTGCCTGGGGCGCGCCGAGCGTGCCCTGGAGTGCGCGACGCGCTGGGCCGCCGAGCGCAAGCAGTTCGGCCAGGCGATCGGCAAGTTCCAGGGCGTGGCTTTCAAGCTGGCCGACATGGCGATGGAGCTGAAAGCGGCCGAGCTGATGACGCTGGAAGCGGCGTGGAAGGTCGACCAGGGCACCGTGACCGATGCCGACATGGCGATGGCGAAGCTCAAGGCGACCGAAATGCTGGCATTCGTCGCGGACGAGGCGATCCAGATCCACGGCGGCATGGGACTGATGAGCGACCTGCCGCTGGAGCGCATCTGGCGCGATGCCCGCGTCGAACGCATCTGGGAAGGCACGTCCGAGATCCAGCGGCACATCATTTCGCGTTCGCTGCTGCGGCCGCTCGGTGCCTGAATGAGACTGCAGCGCCTGCTCAATCCACGGTCGATCGCGTTCGTCGGCGGGGCGGAGTGCGCGATCGCCATCGGCCGCACGCGCGCGCTGGGCTTCAACGGACGCCTCTGGGCCGTGCATCCGCGGCGCACGGAGATGGGCGGGATCGCGACGGTGCCAGCGATCGACCGCATCGACGGCGTGCCCGATGCCGCGTTCGTCGCGCTGCCGCGCACGGCGACACCCGCGGCGCTTGGTGCACTCGCCGCATTGGGTTGTGGTGGCGCGGTGATCTACGCGGCGGGCTTCGCCGAAAGCGGCGATCACGAACTGCAGCGATCTCTGCTCGCGTCGGCGCGCGGCATGCCATTGCTGGGCCCGAACTGCTACGGGTTCATCAATGCGCTGTCGCAGGTCGCGCTGTGGCCCGACGAGCACGGCCTGTCGCCGGTCGAATCCGGCGTCGCCATCGTGACGCAGTCGGGCAACATGGCCTGCAACCTGGCGATGCTGCAGCGCGGTTTGCCGCTGGCGCTACTCGTGACGCTCGGCAACCAAGCCGACGTCGACGTCGCGGCGATGGTCGAGACGCTGGCGCAGGACGAGCGCATCACGGCCATCGGCATGCACATCGAGGGACTGCGCGACGTCGGCGCGTTTGCGTCCGCCGCGGCCGTGGCCCGCGAGCAGCGCAAGCCGCTCGTGGTGCTCAAGACGGGTCGCTCGCCCCAGGGCGCGCGCATCACGCTGAGCCACACGGCATCGCTGTCGGGCGCAGACTCGTCGTGTGACGCACTGTTCGAGCGGTATGGCATCGCGCGTGTCCCCACGCTGACCAGCCTCGTCGAGGCCCTCAAGCTGCTGCACTTCGGCGGCCCCCTTGCGGGCAAGGGGCTGCTGTCGCTCAGTTGCTCAGGCGGCGAGGCGGCACTGGCGGCGGACCTGGCGCTGGATCACGGGCTGACGTTTCCGCCTTTCCCCGGGGCGGTTGCGCAACGGGTGGCTACGACACTCAATGACCTCGTCACGATCGACAACCCACTCGACTACCACACCTTCATCTGGCGCCAGGAGGACAAGCTGCAGGCGACCTTCACGGCAGCGCTATCCGGCGGCTTCGACGCATCGATGCTGATCCTGGACACACCGTCGCACCCGGCGATGAAGCCCGACGCGTGGCTGGTCACGGCGCGCGCCTATGCGGCGGCGCAGAGGGCCACCGGGGCCCGCGCCGCCGTCGTGTCCAGCCTGCCCGAGGGCATGCCGTCCGCGCTGGCGGAGGAGCTCGGACGCGCGGGCATCGCGCCCTTGATCGGCATCGAAGATGCGATGCACGCGTTCGCTGCCGCTGCGGCGATCGGCGCGAAGGCAGCCGAGCCGGTTCCCGCGGCACCCTGGCCGGTGCAGTCAGAGCGCGTCGCTGCGCCCACGACCGTGCTGCGCGAGATCGAGGCAAAGCGCCTGCTGCAGCGCTTTGGCGTCGAAGTGCCGCCGTCGGTGGAATGCACGCGGGACGAAGCGCCGCGCGCCGCTGCGACCCTCGGCTTTCCGGTGGCGCTCAAGATCTCCAGCACGACCGTCACGCACAAGACGGACGTCGGCGGCGTGGCGCTGTCATTGCGGACCGAGCAGGCTGTGGCCGAGGCGGCCGCGCGCATGGCAACGCTCGGCGACCGCGTGCTGGTCGAGCGCATGGTCGAAGGCGCGGTGGCCGAGCTGATCGTCGGCATCGTGCGCGATCCGCAGTTCGGCATGGCGCTGCTGGTCGGCGCGGGCGGCGTGCTGGCCGAGCTCGTCACCGATACCGTCACGCTGCTGCTGCCGGCAACGCGCACCGAGATCGAGCAGGCGCTGCGGCAGCTGAAGTCGTGGCGCTTGGTGACCGGCTTTCGCAGCCGGCACGGCGACGCGACCGCGGTGGTGCGCTCGATCGAGGCCGTGATCGAGTTCGCCGCGGCCCATCGCGGCCGCCTCGAGGAACTCGACATTAATCCGCTGCTGGTACTGCCTGACCGGGCAGTTGCCGTCGACGCCCTGATCCGCATGAGGGAGCCATGACGACCACTCCGATCCGAACGGAACGCCACGGGGCCATCCTGGAAGTCACGATCGACCGGCCGAAGGCCAATGCGATCGATGCCGCGACGAGCCGCATCATGGGCGACGTGTTCGCGGGCTTCCGCGACGATCCCGGCCTGCGCGTGGCGATCCTCACGGCGACGGGCGAGAAATTCTTCTGTCCCGGCTGGGACCTGAAAGCCGCTGCGGCGGGCGAGCCTCCCGACGTCGACTACGGTGTCGGCGGCTTCGGCGGGCTGCAGCAGCTGCCCGGGCTCAACAAGCCCGTGATCGGCGCCATCAACGGACTGGCCTTCGGTGGCGGATTCGAGATTGCACTGTCGTGCGACCTGATCCTTGCCGCCGCACATGCGACGTTCGCGTTGCCGGAGATTGTCTCCGGCACCGTGGCTGACGCGGCCTCGATCAAGCTGCCGCGCCGCATTCCCTACCATGTCGCGATGGACCTGCTCTTCACCGGACGGAGGATCGATGCCACTGAAGCGCAGCACTGGGGCATCGTCAACGAGGTCCTGCCGGCCGCGCAGCTGATGACCCGCGCGCGCGAGCTGGCGCAGCAGCTCGCCGACGGGCCGCCGCTCGTGTTCGCGGCGATCAAGGAGATCGTGCGCGAGACGTCGCACCTGCCGGTCGAGCAGGCGTTCGAGCTGGTCACGAAGCGCCGGCTGCCGACCGTCGACGTGCTCTACGGCAGCGAGGACCAGCTCGAGGGCGCGCGTGCGTTCGCCGAGAAGCGCAAACCCGTCTGGCGCGGTCGCTGAGACACTAGTCGAGCCAGTTCGACAGGCCTTCGGTGTGACCGTCGACCGCGATGGCCTGCCCGGAGATCTTCGCCCCCGCGGGTGAGGCGAGGAAGTACGCCATCTCCGCGATGTCTGCCGCGTCGACGAAGGTGCGCATCGACGTCTGCCGCAGGTAGAGGTCGCGGATCTGCTGCGGCTGCATGCCGCGGCTCGCCGCGTCACGCTCGATCACGCCGTCGATGCGCGGCCCGCTGACGCTGCCCGGGCAGATCACGTTGACTCGGATGCGCTCCGGCCCGAGTTCCATCGTCAGCGTCTTGGCGAAGCCGATCAGCGCCCACTTGCACGCCGCATACGGCGAGCGCAGCGGAAAGCCGAACAGCGCAGCCGTCGAGGCGATCGAGATGATGGAGCCGCCGCCTGCAGCGCGCAGCATCGGCACCGCGCGCCGCGCGCAGTAGAACTGGCCATTCAGGTCCACCGCGACTGTGCGATCCCAGGCGGCAGGATCGATGTCCTCGACGCGGCCGGTGGGCCCTGCAATGCCCGCGTTGTTGACCAGCACGTCGAGGCGCCCGTGCCGTGCCTGCAGATCGTCGAAGGCGCGCTCGACGTCGGCGGCGTTGCCGACGTCGCAGACGCTGGCGCCCACGCCCGGGTGATCGGCGACCAGGCGCCCGACCGCCTGCGCGTCCGCATCCGCCACGTGCAGGCGAAAGCCGGCCGCCAGGAAGCGCAGGCCAATGGCGCGGCCGATGCCCGTTGCTCCGCCCGTGACGAAGACGACGCTGGATTCCATCTTGCGAATGCTCCCCGCTCGCGCCCGCGCTGCCTCTATGGCTGCTCCAGCAGCTGCAGCAGCGTCTGGTACTTCTCGACGTACCAGCGGTTCTCGTTGTTGTACCGCGGTATCGAAATCGGCCGCACGCCGCCGAAATCCTCCACCCAGAAGCAGGGGCAGGTGATGCTGGAGCCTGGCGGCTGCTGCCCGGGGGCGCGCAGGTTCTCGGGCTGCACGCCAACCCGCTTCATCACGCCATAGAGTCTGGTGACGTTCCTCGGTCCGCCGTTGTATGCCGCGACGGGGAAGATGCCGAGCACTACCTTGTTGTCACGATATGGCCAGCGGATCTCGGAGCGCATCTGCGAGAGCTCGATGTCGAAGAGGCAGATCGCGGCCTTCATCGCATTCAGCAGGTTCGTCGCGCCGCGATCGAAGTCCGGGTCGATCTGTGCAGCGCGGCACCGCTTCACCACCATCGCGTACGTGCCGTTGCCCCGGCGGTTCGTGAACTGCATGGGCCCGAGGGCTTTCGCCGTGGAGACGCTGTAGCGGTAGGCTTCCTCGCGCTTGAAGCCGTAATGGCTCATCACGTCCTCGAAGGCTCCCGTGCCTTTCGAGAGGAAGTCGGTATCGTCCGTCTGCTCAATCACTGCGAGCGAGGCGATGACCGACGCGGGCACGACATCAGCGAGCAGCTGTCCCGGGTACGCGGTGCTGGGCACGTTCAGTGCGCGCAGCTGGTCGATCGCGCGCTGCGCCGTGTCGAGCAGGAATTCGCGGCCGCCGCTCACGAACTGCGGATCGACGGTATCCTCGTTCGAAGGCAGGTACACGATGGGCTTCGCCGTGCGCACCATCTCACGCCATTTCTTGCGCTGGATCAGCGCGTTGTCGAAGACCGGGAACTTTCTGCCGTAGACCTTCAGTGGCTCACCATCGCGGGAGAACGAGAACATCAGGCGTTCGGCCCCGGTGCCCTTCTCGTGATTCGCCTCCAGTCCTGGCGTGAGCAACCGAAAGGGCAAGGGATCGCGGCCCGGTCGCCACTTGATTGGCGGCCGCGGAATCTCGATCTCGGCGATCGTCCACTCCTTCTTCGACTCGCTCCACAGCGCGAACGCCACGGGGCGGCCGCGCAGGACCTCGCGCCGGCCCTTGCCGGTGAACACGTACTTGAGCTCGAACGGCTGCAGCAGCACACGTGCCTCTGCGACGTGATCCATGATCACCTCGCTGCGCGCCCGCGGTGCCTCGACGATGACTTCCTCGAGCGCCTTGCCGGCAGGCGTGGTGGCGGGCGCCACGGATTCGGCGACGACCTCCGGTGCCTTTGCTTCGACACTCGGCGAAGGCGGCGTGGTTGCCGCCTCAGCGGCAACCGCTTCCTCGGCCAGGCTGATCAATACAGGTTCGGGCTCGGATTCAGCAACGCCGCCGCCGGTCGTCCCGCATGCCGTGCACGCGAGAGCAAGCGCAAGGAAGAACATTGACCGCAGTGCCCGCATAGGGACACATGTTAGCGCTGACCAGTCGTGCTTGCCTGCTGCAGATGCCGCAACAGCAGACGGGTCGCGGAATCCGCATTGCCGCGGAGCTTCGATTCGGGCACCCGGCGCTGACCGGGATTCCACCGCCTGTTGCCGCGTACCTGAACGATGCACACCGCCTATCCAGTCGATCCGACGCAACGATTGGACCCGCCGCCCCGGCCGCTGCACACTTGGACTCCCAAGCGTGAGGAGAAAGTCATGAAGAGAAAGCCATCGAAGGGACGCGGTGCCGCAGGCTCGGCGATCGACATCGGCATCAGCGCACAGGACCGTGCCGCGATTGCCGAAGGCCTGAGCCGCCTGCTCGCAGACACGTACACGCTGTACCTGACGACGCACAACTTCCACTGGAACGTGACCGGGCCGATGTTCAACAGCCTGCACGCCATGTTCATGACGCAGTACACGGAGCTGTGGAACGCGGTCGATCCGATCGCCGAGCGCATCCGCGCACTCGGCCACGCGGCGCCGGGTTCGTATGCCGAGTTCGGCAAGCTCAGTTCGCTGCCCGACGCGCCGGCGTCGCCGCCGAAAGCGATGAAGATGGTGCGCATCCTGGTCGAAGGCCACGAAGCGGTCGCGCGTACCGCGCGCAACCTGCTGCCCATCGTCGAGGCCGCCAGCGACGAGCCGACCACGGACATCCTGGTGCAGCGCCTGACGGTGCATGAGCAGGCGGCCTGGATGCTGCGATCGCTGCTGGAGGACTAACTTAGCGTCGACATGTCGATCACGAAGCGGTACTTCACGTCGCTCTTGAGCATCCGCGCGTAGGCCGTCTCGATGTCGTCCATCGCGATCGTCTCGATCTCGGAGACGATGCCGTGCTCGGCGCAGAAGTCGAGCATCTCCTGCGTTTCGCGGATGCCGCCGATGAGCGAGCCCGCGACGCTGCGCCGCTTGAAGATCAGGTTGAACGGCTGCAGGGCCGGGTGCGGATTCTCGGGTGCACCGACCAGCGTCAGGTTGCCGTCACGCTTCAGCAGCGCGAGCAACGCATCGAGCGAGTGCGAGGCGGCGACCGTGTCGACGATGAGGTCCAGTTTGCCGCCGAGGCGCTTCATCTGCGCCGTGTCGGTGGAGATGCACACCTCGTCGGCACCAAGGCGCAGCGCGTCGGCGGTCTTGGCCGGCGAGGTCGTGAGCAGCACCACCCGCGCTCCCATCGCTTTCGCGAGTTTCACGCCCATGTGGCCGAGGCCGCCGAGACCGACGATGCCGACGGTCTTGCCCGGACCCGCCTGCCAGTGCCGCAAGGGCGAGTAGGTCGTGATGCCGGCGCAGAGCAGCGGGGCAACCGCCGCGAGTTGCTGCTC
>Ga0114939_10000232_pt1 | contig 48063 bp, 40 predicted proteins | sample AshMeaCrysSpring_FD_87196 | JGI IMG/M metagenome (GOLD analysis project Ga0114939, IMG submission 87196) | Groundwater microbial communities from Big Spring, Nevada to study Microbial Dark Matter (Phase II) - Ash Meadows Crystal Spring | ecosystem: Environmental > Aquatic > Deep subsurface >...
CAAGCTGCTTGCGGTCTGCGCGAATACCGCCGCGGTGGTCGGCATCGAGTTGCTCGCGGCGGCGCACGCGATCGACTCGATGCGGCCGCTGACCACGACCCCGGAGCTGCAGCGCGTGCTCGACATGGTCCGCGAGCACGTTCCCCAGCGTCGGCAGGACCATCGCCTCGACGGCGACATCGACACGCTCTCGCGGCTGGTGCGCGACGGAGCCTGCTCGCGCTTCCTGGACTGAGGACGATGCGAGCCCCGCTGCTCGTCCTTGCCGGGTTCGCGATCGCCACGGCCCTCATCGCGTGGAGCCGCTGGCTTTCGCGGCGACGCTGGGCGGCCGCCGGCAACCTGTCGCTGTCCGTCCTGGCGGCGCTGACCGTCGGGCTCGGCTGGCCCGTGGTCCGACACCTCGAAACCTACGAGACCACATTGCGCGGCCAGGCGATCGCGTCGATCTATGTCGAAAAGATAGGCAGCCACCGGCAGCGAGTCGCCCTTACGCGGCTGCCGTCCGGACGGATGCAGGTGCTCGAACTCACCGGCGACGAGTGGCGCCTCGTCGTACGCGAACTTGGATGGACGCCGTCGGCTGCATGGCTCGGCCTCGAGCCGAGGTATCGGATCGAGCTGCTGGAATCACGCGACTCCTCGGCGTCCGACCCGTCCGCACCCACCGTCATCGCGCTGGCTGAAGAGCGCGGCTTCGACCTCTGGAAAATCGCAGCGCCTGGCTCGATCTGGTCGAAGGCGGCCGTGCCGGGCACGCTCACCAATCGTTGGCAGCCACTGGCCGAGGGCGAGCGCTTCGATGTCCGCCGCGAGGGCAAAGGACTCGTTGCCGAGCGTCGTGGCGGTGCCGCCTCGGAGGCCGACGCGGCTGTCCGTTGAAGCTTGCACGGAGGGGTCGTCCATCGGCTACACTCTTCGAAGTGCCTACATAGAATGACTACGACTAGAACAACGACACCATGTCCGTCTACGTAGATGCGAGCAGTCGCCTCCACCACGACCAGGAACGCACCCTGGCGCTGAACTGCCCTCACTGCCAGGTCTTCTCGCACATCACGGCGGTGTCGGTACCTCAGTTCGCGGAGCTGAACGCAGCTCGACCGACCCAGGTCGGAATCGTCTTCCGCTGCGACGCGTGCAACGCGCCTGTGTTCCTGCGCTTCGCGGTCAAGATGTACGCGAACAACCGCGTGGAGCTCAACAGCACCTACGTGGAACTCGAGCGCGCCAGAGAGAAGTTCAGCTTCACCTACCTGCCCGAGGAAACAGAGAAAGTGTTTCGCGAGGCGCTCGCCTGCTACTCGGCGGGCCAGTTCAATGCGTTCGCCTCGATGTGCCGGCGTACGGCCCAGACGGTCATCCGGGACCTCGGCGAGAACGGCCGGCTGCGCATGTTCAACCAGCTCGCCGAGGCTCGCGAAATGGCGGAAATTGACGCCGAGACGTTCGCCGCAGTGAAGAAAGTGCTGTTCGGCAGCGATGCGGATGCCTGGCCGTCGATGCCCGAGGTGGCCGCCTACGAAGCGGGCGTGCTGCTCGAACTCGTGAAGGACATCCTCTACGAGGCCTACGTCCGCAAGGGAAGACTGCAGCAGTCAATGATGGTGCGACGCTTTTTCGCAGACGAGTCGAGCGACAAGATCATGCCGATCGGCCGCGCCGCCGGCGCGGAGTAGTTGCCTCGACTCGAACCGGTCGCTGCGGGCAGCCTCACCGGGCGCCGACGCAGCCGGTTCGGCCGGCGGGCTTGGCCGAACCGTTCATCCGACCCAGACGCGGGCGTTGCGGAACATCCTGAGCCATCCGCCGTCCTCACCCCAGGACTCCGGCCGCCACGAGTTCTGCACACTGCGGAACACGCGTTCGGGGTGCGGCATGACGATCGTCGCGCGGCCGTCCCGGCTGGTGAGACCCGTGATGCCCTGTGGCGACCCGTTGGGATTCGCCGGATAGCTCTCCGCCGGCCGACAGAAGTTGTCGACGAAGCGCAGGCTGACCAGACCGCTCACGGCGCAGATCTCGAACGCCGCATCGTCGGCGAATTCGGCCCGTCCCTCGCCGTGCGCGACTGCGATCGGCAGCACGGAACCTGCCATGCCCGCGAGGAACACCGACGGTGATGGCAGCACCTCGACCAGACACGCGCGGCCCTCGAACTGCTCGGAGCGGTTGCGGACGAAGCGCGGCCAGTGGTCCGCCCCTGGCACCAGCACCTTGAGCGCCGACAGCATCTGGCAGCCGTTGCAGATGCCGAGGGTGAAGGTCTCGGGGCGCGCGAAGAACGCCATGAACTGCTCGCGCAGGCGTTCATTGAACAGGATGGATTTTGCCCAGCCCTCGCCCGCGCCAAGGACGTCGCCGTAGGAGAAGCCGCCGCAGGCGACCAGCCCGCGGAAGTCCACGAGCTGCTGCCGGCCAGCGATAAGGTCGGTCATGTGCACGTCGAGCGGCTCGAAGCCCGCGCGGTGGAATGCCGCAGCCATCTCCACCTGGCTGTTTACGCCCTGCTCGCGAAGGATCGCGACCCGGGGTCGCACTCCGGTCTGCACGTAAGGTGCGGCGACGTCCTGCGAGGGATCGTAAGTGAGCCGTGCCGAGAGACCCGGATCGGCGGGATCCGTCGCCCGCGCGTATTCCTCGCGGGCGCAGTCCGGATTGTCGCGCAGCGACTGCATCAGGAAGCTCGTTTCCGACCATGCCCCGCGGAGTTCGGTCCGGGTTGCGGCAAACAGCGCACCCGACGGGCCGACGACACGCAACAGGTCCGCGGGCACGACGCGTCCGACGTCGCGCACCAGCGAGCCGAGCCCGGCCTGCCGGAACACGTCGATCACCCTGTCGAGGTCTGCCTCGCGCACCTGCAGCAGCGCACCGAGTTCCTCGGCGAACAGCTCGCCCATGACGCGGGCGTGGCTGTCGCCCTCGACCTCGAGTTCGACCCCGCAGCGCCCCGCGAACGCCATTTCCACGGCCGTGACCAGCAATCCGCCGTCCGAGCGATCGTGGTAGGCGAGCAATCGGCCGTCGGCGCGCAACAGCGCCACCGCCTGGAAGAAGGCGCTCAGACGACTCGGGTCGTCGCAATCGGGTGGGTGCCGTCCGATGTGGCCGTATACCTGTGCGAGGCAGGAGCCACCGAGGCGGTTTCGGCCGCCACCGAGGTCCACCAACAGGAGACGGGTAGGGCCGCGGTCCAGGCGCAACTCCGGCGTGAGCGTGCGGCGCACGTCCACTACCGGCGCGAACGCCGAGACGATCAGGGACACCGGCGCCACGACCTTGCGCGGCTCGTCCCCTTCACGCCATGCGGTCTTCATGGACAGCGAATCCTTGCCGACCGGGATTGCGATGCCGAGCGCCGGACAGAATTCCATGCCCACGGCGCGCACCGTGTCGAAGAGGTCGGCGTCCTCGCCAGGCTCGCCGCAGGCCGCCATCCAGTTGGCCGAAAGGCGGATGTCCTCGATGCGTGCGATGTCGGCCGCGACGATGTTCGTGACGGCCTCGGCGACGGCCATGCGACCAGCGGCCGCGGCATCGAGCAGCGCGAGCGGCGTGCGCTCGCCCATTGCCATCGCCTCGCCGTGGTTGGAGAAGTAATCGCTCACGGTGACCGCGACGTCGCTCACGGGCACCTGCCAGGGACCCACCATCGGGTCGCGGCTGATCATGCCGCCTACCGACCGGTCGCCGATCGTGACGAGGAAGGTCTTGTCGGCGATGGTCGGAAGACGCAGCAGTCGCAGGATCGCCTCGCGAAGGTCGATGTTCGCGGCATCGAAGTCGTCGAAGGCGTGTGGCAGGCGGCGCACGTCGCGCGTCATGCGTGGCGGCTTGCCGAGCAGCGTCACGAGCGGCATGTCTACCGGGGCATTGCCGAACAGCGGATCCTCGAGGTGCAGGCGACCGTTGTCCGTGACCTCGCCGATCACAGCGAACGGACAGCGCTCGCGCTCGCACAACGCGCCGAAGGCTGCGATCTGGGCCGCATCCACGATCAGGACGTAGCGCTCCTGCGCCTCGTTGCACCAGATCTCGAGCGGCGACATGCCGGGCTCGTCGCTCGGCACGCGGCGCAGGTCGAGCCGGCCACCGGAGGTGCCCTGGTGCACCGATTCGGGCACGGCATTCGAGAGACCGCCGGCGCCTACGTCGTGTATCAGCAGGACCGGATTCTCATCGCCGAGCGTCCAGCAGGCGTCGATCACCTCCTGGGCGCGACGCTGCATCTCGGGGTTGCCGCGCTGCACGGAGGCGAAGTCGAGGTCCGCGGCGCTTGCGCCCGCGCCGACGGACGATGCGGCCCCGCCGCCGAGTCCGATCAGCATCGCCGGCCCACCGAGCACCACGATCTTCGCGCCGGGCACGATGGCGGCCTTCTCGACGTGCGCCCGGCGGATGTTCCCCATCCCGCCCGCGATCATGATCGGCTTGTGGTAGCCGCGCAGCGGAGAGCGGCCGTCGCTCTCGACGCGCTGCTCGAAGCTGCGGAAGTAGCCGTAGATGTTCGGGCGCCCGAACTCGTTGTTGAACGACGCCGCGCCGACCGGGCCTTCGAGCATGATCGCGAGCGCGGAAACGATACGGTCCGGCCGCCCGAGGTCCTGCTCCCAGGGGCGCACGGCTCCCGGGATGCGCAGGTTCGAGACGCTGAAGCCGACCAGTCCTGCCTTGGGCTTCGCACCGCGACCGGTCGCGCCCTCGTCGCGGATCTCGCCGCCCGAACCCGTGGCCGCACCCGGGAACGGTGAGATCGCGGTCGGGTGGTTGTGAGTCTCGACCTTCATCAGGATGTCGACGGGTTCATCGGCGGCCGCGTAGGCGCCGCCACCGGCCGGAGCAAACCACCGTCGCCCATGCCAGCCCTCGATGACGGCCGAGTTGTCGCGGTAGGCCGAGAGCACGCCGCGCGGGTTGTGCTCGTGTGTGTTTCGTATCATGCCGAACAGCGAACGCTCGCTGCGCTCGCCGTCCACGATCCACTCGGCGTTGAAGATCTTGTGGCGGCAGTGTTCGGAATTTGCCTGTGCGAACATCATCAGCTCGACATCGGTCGGGTCGCGGCCAAGCTCGCGAAATGCCGTATCGAGGTAGGCGATCTCGTCGTCCGAAAGGGCGAGTCCGAGCTCCACGTTGGCGTCCTCGAGGGCCGGCCGCCCCCTCGCCAGCAGCGGCACCGTGCTCAGCTTCTTCGGCGACGCATGCGCGAACAACTCCCCGGCCGCAGCGGCGTCCCGCAGCACGCTCTCGGTCATCCGGTCGTGCAGGCATTCACCGAGAGCCCGCCAGTCGGGCTCATCGAGCGGCTGAGCAGCGGTCACGTACCAGGCAATGCCGCGCTCGATGCGACGCACGGCCTCCAGCCCGCAGACGTGCGCGATGTCGGTGGCTTTGCTGGACCACGGCGAGAAGGTGCCGAAGCGCGGCACGACGATCAGGGCGTCGCCCGCCGCCGCGGCCTTCGGCGCCGCAGGTCCGTAGCGCAGCAGCGCCTCGAGAACCTCGTGTTCGTGCGCTTCGAGCTTGCGCGCAAGGTCGACGAAGTGGAGGTACCGTGAGTCGAGCGCGATGACGCGGGGAACGCGGTCCCGGACGATCGCGAGCATTTTTGCGAGCCGGAAGTCGGAGGCCGCGGGCGCGCCGCTGAGGATGAGCATCTGGAGGCCAGCGCCGGTCTGGCAGGGGCGCGCAATGATACCGGAGGGCCCCGCTGCCGGCCACCCGCCGGGCCGCTACTTGCCGCGGGGACCCGGATCGCCAGGCGTGTAGAGCGGGACCGGGAACGGCGTCACGTTCGAGGAATCCGCAGAGGACACCTTGCTGACGCCACCCTTGCGGACCTCGTCGATGCGGATCACGGAATGCAACGGCAGGTAGGTGCGCTTGACACCCTCGAACTCGGCCTTGATGCGTTCCTCGGACGGGTCCACCACCACGGCCGAGCGCTCACCGAAGAGGAGTTCCTCGACCTCCACGAAGCCGAACAGCCCGCCATGCCCCACCTTGCGCGCATAGATCTCATAGACCTTGCCCTGGGCGTGGAACACGATCTTGTAGAGATGGGTGGCTGGCATCTGGGAAGCACGCGCTTGCGGAGCGCTGCAAGCCATATTACAAGGGTGCCGCTGCCATGGCCATCAAGCTCCGCGTCATCAGTGACCAGTATCGCGAACTCGGCGAGAACCGCGCGCGCGTGTTCGGCGTGAATGGCGGGACGATCGGCCGCGCGCCGGACAACGACTGGGTGCTGCCCGACCAGAAGCGCATCGTCTCGGGTCATCACTGCGAGATCGAGTACCGCAACGGCGGCTACTGGCTGCGAGACACGAGCACGAATGGCGTTTACGTCAACGATGACGACGACCCGGTGTTGCGCACCGGGCCGGTCGAACTCCAGGACGGCGACCGGCTACGCCTCGGCGAATACGAACTGCTCGTGAGCGTCGACGCACGAACCGATTTCCTGAGTGCGCAGCACGAGGAGCACTCGGCCGCCAAACACCTGGACTCCGGCATCGGCGCTGACATCGACGTGGACAACCTGTTCAGACGACGCGACCCGGACTCGACCGGCTCCGTGTCCATCCGCAATGCGTTCGGGCTGAAGGTGCCGCGCGAATCGCTGCCGCCGCGTACGGTCGTGGCGAGTACCGCCGCCGCGCGGCCGGAGTCGCCCGCAGAAGACTCAAAATCTGCGAGCGCGGACGCGGGGTCCGGGCAGGCTGCACCGGACTGGGCGCTCAGCACGCGCGCGATCACCCGGCAGGAACTCGCCGATGCGATGGCGCGTCGCCAGAGCCGTCTCGCCACGCGCATGCAGACGCAGCCGTTCCATCAGCAGGCCGCAACCTGGACGGACCTGCGCTCGGCGGTGCAGGCGTTCTGCCGCGGTGCAGGCATCGACCAGGGGGCTCTTTCGCCTGAGGCGCAATCGATGCTGCCGCTGGTCGCGGGTCAGTTGCTGCGTGAAGCCGTGGTCGGGTTGCACGATCTGGCGCAGACGCGCGCGAGCTCGGAGCTGGCGCCCACCGTCGTGCCGACCGGCAGCAGCAACCCTTTGCGCAACTCGTCGGGCGTCGACCAGGCCCTGTTGCGTCTCCTCGAGTCGCACGGTCGCGTCCAGAACGGCCCCGTGGACTCGCTGCGCGACGTGCTGCAGGAAGCGCGCGACCACGAGATCGCCATGCAGGCTGGAATCCGCGCGGGCCTCGAGGTGGTGCTCGCCCAGTTGTCGCCGGAGAACATCCGTGACCAGTTCGAACACGGTCGCGCGCGCTCGCTCGCACCGGGCCAGGATCCGGCACCGAAGTACTGGGAACATTACGCCGATCTGCACCACATGCTGATGCAGAACTCGATCGACGGCATGCCGCATCCCTTCGCCGAAGAGTTCGCCCTGGCGTATGCCCGGGCGCGCGAGGATCTGCGCGCCGGAGGACGCGAGCGCGAGTCGAACGGCTGAGCGCGCGGCGCCGGCCCGGCAGGCCGCGTCGCCTCAGCAGGTGGCATCAGTCCTTGATGTCACTCAGCGACGTCAGTCTGATCTGCGTTGCGTACCTCGCTGTGCGCCAGCAGGCGGAACTTCCGGTTGCGGTCCGTCAGGCTGGCAACTGAATCCTCGCCTTCCACGATCACGATCCGGGGATCGAGATCATTGAGTTCCGAGGGTTCCAGGTATGCCTCGCCCAGGATGATGATCCTGTCGCCGGGGTGGAAATGGCGCGCGGGCGGACCGTTGAGTTCGATTCGGCCGCTTCCCTTCGGTGCAGCAATGACGTACGTCTGCCAGAACACGCCGTTGGAAATACTGGTGATGTTGACGTACTGGTACGGCACCAGGCCACTCGCCTCCAGCAGGGCCTCATCGATCGTGATCGAGCCGATGTAGTTGAGGTCGGCTCGAGTGACCGTGGCGCGATGGATCTTGGACCTGCAGACTCGTATCAACATGGCGGCTGCACTCGACGGCGGGCTGAAGCTGGCATGGTAGTGCGGTCACGAAGGATGGGATGCATGACTCGGGCCTGCGGCCCCGGATCGCCCACGGCCTGGACACGCGCCGTTGCCGTGCCCGGCGATTGGTCGCCTTGCGATACCTCCCTGCTACCGGGGAACAGACCGTCGGAAAAATTTACAGGTTTTTGATGGACCCGCCGTCGAACCCGGCAAGCGAAAGTACAACTCCATGATCTGACTAATATTTCTAACTACCCAAGTCAATTGGCACGAGAATTGTATTGTCTACGCCGCCAGGGGACGATGTATCCCCTCGGTGGCGAGCAGGTAACATAACTTTTGGTGTCAGTCGGACTCGGACTGTCGGAAGAACCAGATGATCAAGAAAGCATTGCTTGGCGCGGCACTCTTCGCAGGCCTCGGATTGGCGAGCGGCGCGAGCCAGGCTGTGATGCTCAGCTCTGCGCTCGGCAACAACAGTTATTCCTTCAGCTGGAACCAGGCCTTCGGCTCCTATGCCCTGACTGGCAATGGTGTCCTGACCGTAAGCGGTTTCGGAACTAACCAGTTGCGGATCGAATTCACGCTGAACAACACCTCCCCCAACGCGGGCCAGGGCGGCGACCGCCTCACGTCGTTTGGCTTCGGCATTGATCCGAATGCGACCAGGGTCCAGTTTAGCGACGACGCCGACGGCGGCATGCGCCGTGCAGGCTTCGTCTCCAACGGCACGTTGGTTTCTAACGTGGCTGGCGTGGAAATCTGCGGCTATTCCGGAAGTAACTGCAGCGGCGGTAGCAACGGCGGCATCTGGGCCGGGATGTCGGATACGTTCAGGCTCTTGCTCGACGGTGCCTGGGGTGACAGTGTGAACATCGACCCGATCGGCCTGCGGTACCAGACTGGCTCAGGGTCGATCTCGTTCGAGGTGCCGCCCTCCGCCAACGTGCCGGAGCCGGGTCCGCTCGCACTTTTCCTGCTCGGACTCATCGGTCTCGGCGCGCGCGGTCGCCTCCAGTCATCGCGGAGCACGGCCTGAGTTGGCGCACCGCGCCGATTGCGCGCGGCGATTCGACGCATCCAGAACGCCCCGAACCCCGGGGCGTTTTGCTTATGAGCGCTGCCGCCAGCGATGAGCCGTAAGCCGGGCGACAACCTGCCGCTGGGAATCGTGCTCGGCGCGCTTGCGCTGACCGCCCTGCTCTACTGGCCGACGTCGCTCGAAGTCATCGACTTCTGGCAGGACACGGCGCGCCGCCGTTACACGCACGGCTGGGCGGTACTGGCCGTGTCCGTGTGGCTGATCTGGCGCGACCGGAGCACTCTCAATTCGATTCCCGGGCGGCCTTCTGTCGTGGGGTGCATCGCCGTGGTGGCGCTGAGCGTCGCGTGGCTGGTCTTCTTCAACGCGGCGCTGCTGGTCCCCACGATGCTGCTGCTGCCCCTGCTGGTGTTCGCGACCATCGGGGCGGCCGGCGGACTTGCGCTGGCGGGTCGGACGGCCTTTCCCGTGTTCTATCTCTACTTTGCGCTGCCGGTCTGGGACTTCATCGACGCGCCGTTGCAGTCACTGACCACCGCCGCCAGTCTCGGGCTGCTCAGGCTGACGGGCATACCGGTATTCGCCGAAGGGAACATGATCCACATTCCGGAGGGCTGGTTCGAGATCGCGACGAGCTGCAACGGGCTGCACTTCGTCATCGTGGCGCTCGCGATCGCAACCGTTCACGGCTACGTCGATCGCTACGACCGTCGCTCGCGGGTGGTCCTGCTGCTGATCGCGACCGGCCTCGCCATCGCGACCAACCTGGTGCGGATCTTCTGCGTGATCGTGGCCGGTCACCTGACCAACATGCAGCACTTCCTCGTGCGGGTCGATCACTACTACTTCGGCTGGGTGCTGTTCGCTTTTTCGCTGCTTTTGTACGTGTTCGCGTCGTCACGCATTCCATGGCTCCGGCACCAGAAACCTGCACCAACACCGCAGGCCACTGGTGTTGCGGCAGGCCAGGCGCCGATCGCGCTGGTGCTGGCGGCGGCCGCGCTCGCGGTGGGGCCCCTGTGGTCGCTGGCAGCAATCAGAGCGACGGTCGACTCTCCTGTCACGTCGCCACCCCGGCTCGCCGGCTGGACCGGTCCGACGCCCGGCAGCTGGGCCTGGCAACCGGTCTATGCGAACGCGGACGAGAGATTCGTCGAGAGCTACGCGAGCGAACGCGCGACTGAAGTGACGCTCGTGCGTGCCGCCTATCACTACCAGCGCCAGGGCAAAGAGCTGCGCGGTTACGGCAATTCCCTGGCCGGGCCGGGGTACAGCGTCAGGTCCTCGAAGCGCGGTTCCGCAACTATCGAAGGGCGGTCAGTGCCCGTCGAGGAACATCTGATGATCGCGGACAACGGGCAGGAGCTGCTGGTGTGGTCGTTTCATGGCCTGGGCGATCGCCTCGAGACTCCGGGAGTCGCCGGGCAGATCCGGTACGGAGTCCATTCGCTGTTCGAGCCTCTCACGGCAAGTGTCATCGCCGTAGCCGCAGAGTGCCGAACGGACTGCGACTCGGCGCGAAGGACCGTGGAGGAATTCTCTGCCAGTGCGTTGACGGTGCTGCTGCCGGGCTCTTTTCCGGCCAGCTAACTCTTGCTGCGCTTCAGAGTCTGCATGCAAGTGGCTGGTGTTCGCTGCCGAGATGGCGGTGCCTGCAAGCCGGCCGCTGCAGGCGGGGAGCGATCCCAATAGCCATGGCAAGTCCCCCCTGCAGCTGCGCATCCTGTCGAGCTCGGCGCAGCACGTGTCGGGAGGTGACGAGAGCATCGAGGTACCGGCCGCGTCCGGCCTTCCCACCGGGCGCCTGCGACTACAGCAAACCCGATCAGTCGCGACCGCCGGGTACCTGAAAAAAAATTCCGAAAGCGCGCCAAGCCCCCCGACGAAGGAGCCCTTGCGCGTCGACGGTGCGGGCTCAGTCCTGCGGCGACGTGACGGGAGACAAGTTAGCGTGCACGAGCTTCCACTGGCCGCCCAGCTTCGCGTACACGCGCGTGTACTTGGCCAGCGCGGACGAAATCTTGCCACCCCCACGCATCTGTGAGTCGTAGAGCCGGTCGTTAAGAGCCTTGTCGTCGATTCGCACGGGGGAAATCAGAATTGAACTCGGTGTAGTCATCCGCGGTCCATGCGCTCTGCTCAGCCGCGCTCGTGCCCTGGATCTCAGCGTCCCACTGCGCGCGGGCTAGCGCCATGATCTCCGTGGTGACTCTTGGATCGTCGCCCGCGATGGCGGCCTGCGAAAAAAACCCGACGGTCGCGAGACAGCCGAGGGCAACGATGTATCGGTTCACTTGATGAGCCCCCTTATAGTTCTGGTTCAGTCGAACGTCGCGACCCAGGGGGCGCGCCGGGCAGTCCGGCATGGACGTCCCCGCAGCCCGTCCCGCTTGCTTGGACGCGAGTGCTCAATGGCAGGCCAGTTCGCGGGCGTGGAGCTCAGCTGGCGGAGAGGGTGGGATTCGAACCCACGATCCCCTTGCGGGGACGCCGGTTTTCAAGACCGGTGCAATCAACCGCTCTGCCACCTCTCCGCACTCGGTGTCCCAACCGCGCGTGGGTATCTTACTGTCAACGGCTGGCAGTTTGCGGCCCGTGGTCCTGGCGCGACCGAAAGGTCGTGCGCGTGCACGGCACGATCGTCGACGTTTCGGCATCGAACCCCGCGTTCAGCAAGCTGGTGACGGCGCTGACGGCCGCGAACCTGGTCGGCGTACTGCAGGGCCCGGGCCCGTTCACCGTGTACGCGCCGACCGACGTCGTATTCGATAAAGTGCCGGCCCCGCTACTCAACCTGCTGCTCTCCGACCCGTCCGGCGCGCTGACCAGCGTCCTGACCTACCATGTAACGCCGGGGATCCAGGACCTGCGCTTGAGCTTCGTGCCGCGTGACCTTCGTACCGTGCAGCGCCAGGAGGTCTACGCCGAGCGTGAACGCAGCACGCTTTTCATCAACAGCTCGCGCGTCATCGACAGCCCGATCCTGACCGACAACGGCGTGATCTACGTGGTGGACAGCGTGCTGCTGCCGCAGTACCGGTGACTTGATCGACACGGGCTGCCCTATCGGCGGGTGTCCGGCGCGGCGCCGGGCACCTGCCGCATACCGTACGCGCTAGCCGCGGATGACGTCTGCACCGCCCATGTAGGGCCTCAACACCTCGGGCACGGTCACGCTGCCGTCGGCCTCCTGGTAGTTCTCCAGCACCGCCACCAGCGCGCGCCCTACAGCCACGCCCGAGCCGTTCAGCGTGTGCACCGGTTCCGGCTTGCCGGTCGCCGGATTGCGCCAGCGAGCCTGCATGCGGCGCGCCTGGAAGGCCTCGCAGTTGCTGCATGACGAGATCTCGCGATAGGCCTGCTGGCCCGGCAGCCACACCTCGAGATCGTAGGTCTTCGCGCTTCCGAAGCCCACGTCGCCCGCGCACAGCGCGACGACCCGGTACGGCAGCCCGAGTCCCTGCAGTACCTGCTCGGCGTTCGAGGTGAGTTCCTCGAGTGCAGCATATGAGTCCTCGGGGCGCACGATGTGCACCAGTTCGACCTTCTCGAACTGATGCTGACGGATCATACCCCGCGTGTCCTTGCCGTATGAGCCCGCCTCGGAACGGAAGCACGGAGTGTGGGCCGCGTACTTCCTCGGCAGCGTCTTTGCCTCGAGGATCGACTCGCGCGCCAGATTCGTCACCGGCACTTCGGCCGTCGGGATCAGGAAGTACTCCTGATCACCCGAGGCCACCCGGAAAAGATCCTCCTCGAACTTCGGGAGCTGACCCGTGCCGACCAGCGAGTGCCGCGCGACGAGGTACGGAGCATAAACCTCTGTATACCCGTGCCTGGTGGTGTGCAGGTCGAGCATGTATTGGATCAATGCCCGATGCAGACGCGCGACCGCACCCTTCAGCACCACGAAACGGGCGCCCGATATCCGTCCGGCGGCCTCGAAATCGATCAGCGCAAGCTTCTCGCCGATGGCGCCGTGATCGAGCGGCGCGAAGTCGAACTTGCGCGGCGTGCCCCAGCGACGCAGCTCCACATTCGCGGCCTCGTCGCGGCCGTCCGGGACGCTCTCGTGCAGCGTGTTGGGCAAGCCGAGGACCAGCTCGTCGAACTCCGCAGAGGCCGCTGCCTGCTCTTTCTCCAGGCCCTCGAGTCGGCGCGCCAGGGCCTCGCCCTCGGCCATCAATGCCGAGGCATCCTCTCCCCTGGCCTTCGCCATGCCGACCTTTTTGCCCTGGGCATTACGCGCGGCGCGCACCTCGTCGGCCGCCACCTGCGCGGACTTGCGCCGGTCCTCGATCGCCCGGAAGCGTGCCACGTCGAGCGCAAAGGCGCGGCGCGCGAGATTACGCGAGATCGCATCTGGGTCGGATCTCAGCAGCTTCGTGTCGAGCATCGTTCGTCGTCCTGGGAGGCTGGGGACCGTCGGGCGGCGAATTGTACGGGATCGTGCCCATGGCCTGACCAACAGGCCGTCCGTTACAGTCCGTCCCATGGTTTCCGGGCTGTTCCTCTCCGTGCTCGCGGTCACCTACCTCGGGCTGCTGTTCGCGATCGCGTTCTATGGCGAGCGCAAGTCGATCTACCCCGGCCGCGCGCGATTGCGCCCCTACATCTACGCGCTCGCCCTCGGGGTCTACTGCACGACATGGACTTTCCTCGGGGCGGTGGGCACGGCGGTTCGCGACGGCTGGTCGTACCTGCCCATCTATCTCGGGCCCGCATTGGTGTTCCTCCTGGGTACGCCGCTGCTGGTGCGACTGGTGTCGGTCGCACGCGCAAACAACATCACCTCGATCGCGGACTTCGTGTCCTCGCGATTCGGCAAGAGCCCCTCGCTCGCGGCGCTGGTGGCAGTCATCGCGCTGACGGCCGCGATGCCCTACCTCTCGCTGCAGTACAAGGCCGTCGGCGCAAGCATCGACGTGCTGACCGGCTCTGACGGCATTCACCCGGTCTGGTACGCCGACGCTGCGCTGTGGGTGGCATTGCTCATGGCGCTGTTCGCAGTGCTGTTCGGGACGCGTCGACTCGACGCAACGGAGCATCAGGAGGGGGTGATGGTCGCCATCGCCTTCGAGTCGGTCGTCAAGCTGCTCGCCTTCGTTGCGGTGGGAGTGTTTGCTCTGCTTCACCTCGACGAGGCTCCGCCGATCCAGGCGACGAAGCTCGGCAGCCTGGAGCAGTTCGCGGACCCCTCGTTCGCAGTCTCGACCATGCTTGCCGCGGCGGCGATCATCTGCCTGCCGCGGCAGTTCCTGGTCGGCGTCGTCGAATGCGCGGATCCGGCGGACGTTCGCCGGGCGCGATGGCTTTTCCCCGCATACCTCGCCGTGTTCAGCGTCTTCGTGGTGCCCCTGGCCCTCGCCGGCCTTGCGATCGATGGGGGCGCCGGGCAGAACCCGGATGCCGTGGTGCTGACGCTACCGATGGCGCACGGGGCGACGTCGCTCGCGGTTCTCGCCTTCCTCGGCGGACTGTCCGCTGCGACGGCCATGGTCGTGGTCGCAAGCATTGCACTCGCGACGATGATCACCAACGACCTGATCATGCCCGCGCTCTGGCGCAGCAAGTGGCTGGGACCCGACTCCGGCGCCAGGGTCGGCCGCCTGGTGCTCTGGCTGCGGCGCGTGGCGATCGTGGTGCTGGCGCTGCTCGCCTACACCTACCACCGCTACACGACATCACCTGCGAGCCTCGCCTCGATCGGCCTGCTGGCCTTCGCTGCGGTGGCTCAGTTCGCCCCTGCGATCCTCGCCGGACTCTACTGGCGAGGTGCGACCCGCCAGGGAGTGTTCTGGGGCCTGCTCGCCGGATTCGTCGTATGGATCTACACGCTGCTGCTGCCGACCTTCGGCGCAGGCCCTTTCGTCGGCCTGCCGCTGCTCAGCGGAGCCACGCTGGCCACCGGCGTCAATGCCCTGGTGCTGCTCTCGGTCTCGCTGGTGCGCGGCGTCTCGTTGCGCGAACGGATGACGGCGACGGCATTCCTGCGCGGGGCGTTACCCGTGCCGGGGATGGCAGGCGCGGGCGGCGCGCGCGTCGGGGACCTGATCGCAGTCACCGAACGCATCCTCGGCCCCGAGAATGCCAACGAGGCGCTGCGCGACTACTGCGCGCAGGCCGGCCGGCCGATGCCGAGGCCCTCCGAGCCCGCCGACCGCGGTCTTCTGCAGGCCATGGAGCGGGTACTGGCGGGCGCGATTGGCGCATCGTCCGCGCGGCTCATGTTCACGCATGCCTTGCGCGGCCGCGGCATCGCCGCCGAGGAAGTGGCGGAGATCCTCGACGAGACCTCGCAGGAGCTGCGTTTCAGCCGGCAGCTGCTGCAGGCCACCATGGAAAACGTCTCGCAGGGCATCGCGGTAGCCGACGCTGAGGCGCGCGTCGTCGCGTGGAATCGTCGCTACCTCGAGCTGTTCGACTACCCCGAAGGCATGGTCTATGTTGGCCGTCCGGTCGCGGACCTCATCCGCTGGAACGCAATGCGTGGCGAGTTCGGCGACAGCGATCCCGACGAGCAGGTGGAGAAGCGGCTGGCACACATGCGCGCCGGACACTCCTACGTGATCCAGCGCCCGCGCCGCACCGGCCGCGTGTATGAAATCCGCGGGCAGCCCATGCCCGACGGCGGCTACGTCACGACCTACACCGACATCACCGAGTACAAGCGCACCGAGCAGGCTCTGCGCGAAGCGACGCAGACTCTGGAGCAACGCGTCACCGAGCGCACGAGCGAGCTCGAGGCGGCGCTCGGGGCACAGCAGGTCGCGAAGCGGCTCGCCGAAGAGGCCAATACGACCAAGACACGCTTCATCGCCGCGGCGAGCCACGACCTGCTGCAGCCGCTGAACGCCGCACGGCTGTTTGCATCAGCGCTCGAGGAACGTTCGACGGATCCCGCCGTCATCGAGATTGCGAGCCACATCGACAGCTCGATGCGGGCGGCCGAGGAAGTGCTCGACGACATGCTCGACATCGCACGCATCGAGAGCGGCACGATGCGCAGCGAGAGCGCAGATTTCGCGCTCGCCGACCTGTTCGAGGCGCTGGAGCACCAGTTCGCGGCGGTCGCGCAGCGCCGCGGGCTGCGACTGCGGGTGATTCGCCCGTCATGCCGCGTGCACAGCGATCGCGTACTGCTGCGGCGGGTGCTGCAGAACCTGATCTCGAATGCGCTGCGCTACACCCAGCGCGGCGGGGTTCTCGTCGCCTGCCGGCGGCGCGGCAACCGAGTACTCATCGAGGTCTGGGACACCGGCCCAGGTATCCCCGAGCAGCACCAGCGGGCGATCTTCGATGAGTTCCACCGCCTGGACCGTGCCTCGCCATGGGGTGAGCAGGGTCTCGGCCTGGGACTCTCGATCTGCGACCGCATCGCTCGGCTGCTTGGGCTGCAGCTGGAACTGCGCTCAGAGCCCGGTCGCGGCACCGTGTTCCGGGTACGCGTACCGGTCGCCTCGACGCCCGCAGCGCCTGCCGCCGCGGTAGCGCAGGCGCCGACCGCGGCGCCGTCGAGCCTGGTCGCAGTGACGGTGCTCTGCGTGGACAACGAGCCCGAGATCCTCGACGGCATGGCATCGCTCATGACGCGCTGGGGCGTCGAGATCCTGACAGCGACCGATGCCGCTTCCGCCCGTGAGCTTGCGGCCCGCGCGCGTCCGGTCGTGCTGCTGGCGGACTACCGTCTCGGCAAGGACGACCCGGATGGACTCGAGCTGCTGGTCGAGCTGTGCGCGCCGGATGGCACCACCCCCGCCGGTGCGCTCGTGACGGCAGACCACTCGGCCGCGCTCGCCGAGCGCGCCCGCGAACTCGGCTTTCCGGTGCTGCGAAAGCCCGTGAAACCGGGCGCACTGCGCGCCCTGCTCGGTGCGCTGGCGACCCAGCGCGCCTCGCGGCGGGACTGACTCAGTCTACGTCTTCCGGCGGTGGCTTGATGCTCGAGCGGTCGAGCGCGAGGCGGCTGGCGGCCAGCACTGCCTGCGTCCGCGTCGCGACGCCGAGCTTGCGCAGGATCGCCGTCACGTGTGCCTTGACGGTCGCCTCCGACACATCAAGCTCGTAGGCAATCTGCTTGTTGAGCAGGCCTGCGCACAGCATGCCGAGCACGCGGAACTGTTGTGACGTCAGATCGCCGACGCGTCGCGCGATACGCAGGTCATCGTCGGCAATCTCGGTCGTCAGCGGCGCGACGAAGCCCGGAGGCGTGTAGATTTCGCCGGCGAGCACGGCCTCGATCGCGCGACCGATCTGGCCTGCCTCGGTGGATTTCGGGATGAACCCCTGCGCGCCGTACCTCATCGCACCAGCGATGGTCTGTGCGTCGTCGTCGGCGGACACGACGACGACCGGCAGGCCAGGCCGGCTGCCTCGCACGTGCACGAGCGCATTGAAGCCCTGCGCGCCGGGCATGTTGAGATCGAGCAGCAGCAGATCCGCGTCCGGCTCTCTCTCCAGCGCGGAGAGCAGCGAGGCCACGGAATCCGCCTCCACGAATCCTGTCGCGGACTCGAGACGGCCGACAGCGGCCTTGAGCGCTTCGCGGAACAGCGGGTGGTCATCCGCGACGATGATCTGTCGGCTCATGTTGAGCACGAATATAACCCCGCCGCCAGGCGGGATTGCGCGGGTTCGACCAATGGCGAATGGCGTGCCATTGCGCCTGCGGCGCAGCATCGTGTGCGCTCAACCAACGGGGGACTGTTCGATGCCCACGCAGACTCGTGCCCGAAACACGCTCGGCCGGATGATCACGGTCACGCTCGCCGCCGCCTCATTCGGCGCGCCTGCCATCGCGATCGCCGACTCCGCCAAGGAACAGCAGCTCGAGGCGCGCATCGCCGAACTCGAGAAGCAGGTGCAGGCGTTGCTGGCAGCGCAGAAGGCTGCTCCCGCCCCCGCGGCCGGCGCAGCCCCGGCGGCTCCGGCTGCTGCGACGGCTGCCGCGGCCCCGGCCAAGCCTGCGGCCGCGCCCATTCAAGGAGTCTCGATCACGCCAAACGCCGCGCCGAACACGACGTTCCTGCTGACCGGTTACTTGAAGGCCGACGTCTTGTTCACCAAGACGTCGGACGGCGACATTCCGGACAACAGCGTCGGTCGCGACTTCTACGTGCCGGGCGTCACGCCTGTCGGCGGCGTTGGCGAGGACGACTGGGATCTCAATGCGCACGTGAAACAGTCACGCATCAACTTCGGGACGGATACGATCCTTGAAGGTGGCGACAAGCTGTCGACGCGCTTCGAGATCGACTTCTTCGGATCCGTGACTGGCGACCAGCGCATCAGCAATACCTACGCCCCCGTTTTGCGGCACGCGTACGTGACCTGGCGCGAGTGGCTGGTCGGCCAGACGTGGTCGAACTTCATGGACGTGGCCACGCTGCCGGAGGCAGTGGACTTCATCGGTCCGACGGACGGCACGAGTTTCGTACGCCAGCCGCAGGTGCGCTGGACGTCGGGAGGCCTGTCGGTATCGGCCGAGAACCGCGAGACCACCATCACGCCCTACCGCGGCGGCGCACGCATATCGTCGGACGACGGCTGGGTGCCCGATCTCACCGCGCGCTACGCATGGAAGGGCTCGTGGGGACACGTCGCGGTGGCCGGCCTGCTGCGTGAGCTCGCCCATGAGACGACGGGCGCGAATTCGATCGACGCCTCCACGTGGACCGGGGCGCTCAGCGGCTCCGGCAAGTTCAACTTCGGCAAGGACGACGTCCGCTGGATGGTGCTGTACGGCAACCTCGGCCGCTATGTCGCCCTCAATTTCGCCAACGACGCGGTGATCGATTCCAGCGGCGACCTCGAGTCGATCGATGGCTTCGCCGGCTTCGCCGCCTATCGCCACGTCTGGGGAAGCAGCGGCAAGCTGCGCAGCACGCTCATGTACTCGATACAGGACTACGACAACGATGTCGATCTCACCGGAGGCAGCGCGAGCAAGTCGAGCTGGAGCGCGGCCGCGAATATCTTCTACTCGCCGCTCCCGAAGCTCGATGTAGGCGCGGAATACCGTTACGGCATCCGCGAGATCGAGAACGGAACGGACGCGGACTTCAACCGGCTGCAATTCACCACGAAGTACTCGTTCTGAACCACGGCGCCGCGCGGATTCCCGCGCGACGCATCTCCTTCGCCGCACCGTCCCCGGGCGTCAGCCCGGGGACGCGGCCGGAGCCGCGCTGATCTGACGCCGCTCGGGGCACGCCTCTGGCGGCATCTGTGGCAGCAACTGTGGCAGCATCGCGGCTCTCGCCCTGTCTGGCCCCAGCCACTGTCCTTCCATGCGAGCGTTTCGCTACCTGCACCGGGGTCCCGCTGTCTCGCCCCTGCTCGAGGACGTACCGGTCCCACCGTTGCACGCCGGCGAACTGCTGGTGCGCGTCCGCTTCGCGAGCCTCAATCCTGTGGACTGGAAGATCGCGGCTGGAAAGTTTCGCTTCCTCGTGAAGGGCGGCATGCCGAGGACCATGGGCTCGGATTTCTCGGGCGAGATCGCGGCTGTCGGTGCGGGTCTCGCGGGCTGGCGCGAGGGTGAGCCCGTGATGGGGTTCATCGACCCGTTCGCGCGCGTGCACGGCACGTTCGCCGAGTTCGTGCCGGTGCCCGCCGGATTCGTCGCCCGACGACCCGCGGGCATCGACGACCGTGTCGGAGCCGCACTGTCCTGCGTGGGAGTGACGGCCGTCGCGCTCTGCAACCTAGCACAAGTTGGCAGCGGCATGCGCGTGCTGGTGAATGGCGCTGCGGGCGGAGTTGGCCACGTTTCGGTGCAGGTTGCCAAGGCGCGCGGCGCCACGGTTACAGCGGTGGCGAGCGCAGCACGCCGCGATCTTGTCGCTTCGCTCGGGGCAGACGATTTCCTTGACTACCGGGCCCTTCCGCCGGAACGATGGCCCGGCGGCTTCGACGCCGTGCTCGACTGCGTGCCCAACATTCCGCGCGATCGGCACCAGCACCTGCTGAAGCGAGGTGGCGGCTACGCGAGCACACTGCCGGACGCCTTCACCTATACACTGGATCCGCTGCTGAACCGCCTCGGAGCGTTACGGCGTCACGCGGTGATGCTACGGCCCGATCCGGCCGCGATGGACGAACTCACCGGCCTGGTGCGCGCGGGCCGGCTGCGCTGCGAGATTGCGGGCGAATACCCGCTGGTCGACGCCGGGCGCGCCATCGCACGGTCGCGCGAGGGGCACGTCGCCGGCAAGCTGGTCATCCGCATCGCCTGATCGTCCCCGGTGCCAGGGATGCTGCCAGTGTCAGGAACCTGCTCTTCCCCGGGCCCAGTCGGCAGCAGCGAACGCCTGGCGCCACTCGGGTCGACCGGGTCGGGGAAGTTCCGCGGACCGCACCTCAGGCAAAGGCCTGGAAGTTGACGACGGCGTGGGTCAGGGAGCCGAACATGATCGCCACGGCAACCACGAGGCCGGCGAGGATGCGGTTGGTGAAACGGTCGGCGCTATTGCAGGTAAACATGGCTTGGGTCTCCGGTGGGCGTGAAGGTCAGGGTCGTTGGTTGGATTCGGGTCTGTCTCTCTGTCTGCGGGGTCCAAGCTACGCGCTCATATTGATCCGATAAACTGGCTTAATCTGACAAAGCTATTCGACTTTCCGGAATAATCAGCCGCCGGCGGCGGAGCGACCGTGGATATCGCCGTGAGCGGCGGTCCGACCTGCGAGCCACGGGGCAGTCCGGTTAGCATCACCGGCACGCCGGCGCGGCCGCGCCGCAGGGGGGAGAAGAACCGTGACGATACGTAAAGCGGAAGCATCGTGGGCCGGCAGCCTGCGCGAGGGCACCGGTGAGATCGCACTCGAGAGCAGCGCATTCCGTGGGCCCTACACTTTCAAGGCTCGTTTCGAGCAGGGCAAGGAGACGAACCCCGAGGAACTGCTGGGTGCCGCGCATGCCGGATGCTTCACCATGGCGATCACTGCTCTGCTGGCGCGCGAGCGACTCGCGCCGGAACGAATCCACACGACCGCAGCCGTGCACCTCGACGCGGTCGCAGGCGGGTTCGCGATATCGCGCATCGCGCTCACGACGCGCGCCCGCATCCCGGGGCTCGGCCCCGAGCTTTTCTCGGCGCTCGCCGCGGACGCGAAGGAGAACTGCCCCGTATCGAAGGCACTCGCGGGCGTCGAGATCACGCTCGACGTTGCGCTCGACTAGACGAGTACCGCGGCTGGTTCAGGCTGGCGCAGTCGATGCCGGCGGACGCTGCAGGTCCAGCGTCATCTGCACCAGATCGGGATCGTCCTTGTCGGTCCTGGTCTGGAAACCGAGCGAGCGCGACAACTCGATCATGCGCTGATTCTCGCGCATGGTGACACCCGTCATGGTGAGGAGGCCGCGCTGGCGCGCGGCATCAGCCAGCTGAGCAAGCAGCCGCCGCGCGAGTCCCTTGCCCTGCCAGGCATCGGCCACGACGATCGCGAACTCGCAGGTCTGTTCGTCGGGAAGCACCGTATAGCGGGCGACGCCGATCTGCTGCTCCCCGTCCGGGGTATCGATCAACGCGATCAGCGCGATCTCCCGGTCATAGTCGACCTGCGTGAACCGCGACAGCATCGCGGGTGTCAGGTCCTTCAGCCCGAACATGAAGCGCAGAAACTTCGACTTCTCGGAAAGTCCGTGCACGAATGCGTGCTCGATCGTCGCGTCTTCCGGGCGTATCGGTCGCAGCGTCACGGACACGCCACCACTGAGCTCGAGTTTCCGCTCCAGGGCACTCGGGTACGGGTGGATCGCCATGTGGTCGTAGGGACGCGCGGAGGCAGCGCGGGACACGATTCCGATGCGGGCATCGAGCACCACGGCGCCCGCGTCGGTGACGATCACGGGGTTAAGGTCCATGGCGGCCACGTTGGGCAGCTCGCAGACGACGTCGGATACACGCAGCAGGATGTCGACGACCGCCTCCTCGTCGGCGGCCGGCGCGCCGCGCAGCGGCTGCATCGCGGCGCTCGCCCGCGTGCGGCGCACGAGGTCGCCGGCGAGAAAGGCATTGAGCGGAGGCAGTGCGACGGCGCGGTCGCAGATCACTTCCACGAGCAGCCCTCCGAGGCCGAAGATGATCGCCGGACCGAACTCGGGATCGCGCACCACGCCGATCATCAGCTCGCGCGCGTGCCGCCGCCGATACAGTGGCTCGATCAGCACTCCCTCCAGTTGCGCGTCCGGCCGCGCGCGGGCGACATCCCGCATCATCGCCGCGTAGGACGAGCGCACACTCTGCACGTCGGGCAGACCGAGCCGCACGCCGCCGACATCGGTCTTGTGAGCAATGTCGGGCGACAGGATCTTCATCACGACAGGAAGACCCACCGACCGCGCCACCGCCACCGCTTGCTCGGCGGAGCGCGCCGGCAGGCTCTGCACCACCGGCACCCCGAAAGCCGCCAGCACGGCTTTCGAGTCGGCAGGATCGAGCCATTCCTGCCCGTTTGCCAGCGCAGCGTCGATGATCGCCTGGGCAGTGGCACGGTCGGGCTCGGTCTCGCGCTGCAGCGGCGCCGGGACCTGCAGGAGCTGCTGCTGGTTGGCGGCGAACAGCGACAGCGCGGCAATCCCGTCCACTGCGATCTCCGGTCGCGTGTAGCTCGGCACGCCCGCGGCGGCGAATCGCTTGCGGCTCGCTTCCACGCCCTCCCCGCCCATCCAGGACGTGAACAGCGGCTTGCGGTGGGCGGCCGAAACCTCGAGCAGTGAGCGCGCGATGACGTCCGGCTCGGCGAGGGCGTGCGGCACGAGCAGCGCGAGCACCACGTCTACTCCAGGGTCCCGCATGCACGCTTCGACAGCCTCGGCATAGTGCGCGGCCTCGGCATCGGCGCGCAGGTAAACCGGATTGCCGGGCCCGTCGCCGGACATCGGCAGGGCACCGAGGCGGGCCTGTGAGTCCGCGCCGAGTTGCGCCATGGGCAGCCAGCGCTCCTCAGCGCGATCCTCGGCGATGGCACCCGTGGCGCGCGCGTTCGAGACGATCGCGAGACGGCGCGAGGAGACCCTCACCCCGGCGCCGAGCGTGGCGGCGGCGGTGTAGAGCTCCGCGAAGTCGCGGATACGCAGCACGCCGGCGCGGCGCATCGCGGCATCGAACACGTCGTCCTCGCCGACCAGCGCGAAGGCGTGGAACGCGGCATCGGGCTCGGTCGTCTCGGCACGTCGCCCGGCACGCATCACGACGACAGGCTTGACGCGCGCCACCGCACGCAGCGCGCTCATGAAGCGTCGCGCATCTCCCACTGCGTGGAGGTAGAGCATGATGCTGTCAGTGGCCGGATCGCGCGCGAGGAAGTCGAGGATCTCGCCCGGCGAAACGTCGAAACCGAGCCCGGTCGAAATCACCGTGGAGAATCCGATGCGACGCGACTGCGCCCAGTCCAGGATCGCCGCGCAGATCGCGCCAGACTGCGAAACGAGCGCGAGGCGACCCGGCAGCGTGGGTTGCGGACCGCACGACGCGTTCAGCCGGAGGTCGCCGCGAATCACCCCGAGGCTGCCGGGCCCCAGGAAGCGCAGACCGTGCTCGCGTGCGCGACTCGCCAGCAGCGCCCCGAGTTCGTGGCCAGCCCGGCCGTCTTCGCCGAACCCGGTCGAAACGATCACCGCTCCGCAGACCCCGAGCCTTCCGCACTCGCTGATGAGGTCCGGCACCGTCGCTGCCGGCGTGACGATCACGGCCAGGTCCGGAGCCGCTGGCAGGTCGGACACGCTGCGATAGACAGGCTGCCCTGCCACCGAGTCGTGGCGCAGGTTCACGTAGTGCACCGGACCCGGGAAAGCCGCGGCGGTGAGATTGCGGCGCACCACGTCACCGAGCGTACCCGGGGTATCGCTGGCCCCGATCAGCACGACCGACGAGGGTGCGAGCAGCTTGGCGATGCGTCTGGCGGTCATGGCTGGTTGGCTCGGAGCGGAAGGCCACGGAGGATGCTAGCGATATACTCCGACTGTTACATCCCGGAACACCACAGGTAGAGTTACGCCATGCCAGTGGCCTTCGTCACGCACCCCGCCTGCCGCCTTCACAACATGGGCGTGGGTCACCCGGAACAGCCGGCGCGGCTCGACGTGATCGAGGAACTGCTGCATGCGCGGCAGCTGTTCGACTTCCTGCGTCACCACGAGGCGCCTCGCGCCACGGTGGAACAACTCGCACGGGTGCATCCGCGGTCGCATATCGAGAGTATCGCTGCGCGGTCGCCCGCCGAAGGATTCGCCCGGCTCGACCCCGATACCGCGATGTGCCCGGACACGATCGAGGCCGCACTGCGGGCCGCGGGAGCCAACGTGCTCGCCACCGACCTCGTGCTGGGCGGGGAGGTGCGTCGTGCGTTCTGCAACGTGCGGCCGCCGGGACACCACGCCGAGCGCGCCAAGGCGATGGGCTTCTGCTTCTTCAATAACGTCGCGGTCGGCGCGGCCCACGCGCTCGACGCGCACGGACTCGAGCGCGTCGCGATCCTGGACTTCGACGTGCACCTGGGCAACGGCACCGAAGACATCTTCAAGGGCGATCGGCGCGTGCTGATCTGCTCGTCGTTCCAGTACCCGCTGTACCCGGGTGCCAACCCGGGCTCGGTGCCTGGCCACATCGTCAATTGTCCGCTCCCGCCCGGCACCGGCAGCGAAGGGTTCCGCGAGGCGGTGACCGAGCATTGGCTGCCGGAACTCGAAGCATTCAAGCCGCAGCTGATTTTCATCTCCGCCGGATTCGACGCACACGCCGCTGACGACCTGGCGGAGCTGCGCCTCTCGACGGCGGACTACGCCTGGATCACCAGCGTGGCCTGCGGTGTCGCAGACCGCCACGCCGGCGGCCGGGTCATCTCGACGCTGGAGGGCGGCTATGACCTGTCCGCCCTTGCAGCCAGCGCGGTGGCGCATATCGACCGGATGATGACCGGCTGAGCAGCCCGCCGGGTCGCAGCTGCGGAGCCGGGCACCGCACTTGACCCATCGTCTAATGGCCAATTGACTGCACGGCCGCTACAAGGCCCGCATCGGCAGGCTCCGAGGGAGACAGGGACATGGGGAAGTACCAGGCTCTGCACGCACGCTCGATCAGCGACCCCGAAGGCTTCTGGCGGGAGTACACCTCGCTCATCGACTGGCACGTGCCCTGCACCCGGGTGCTGGACTACTCACGTCCGCCCTTCGCGAAATGGTTTGTCGGCGGCCGCACGAATCTCTGCCACAACGCCGTCGACCGTCACCTGGCCGCGCTGGGAGAATCCCCTGCCCTGATCTACGTCTCCACCGAGACCAACCATGACCGGACCTTCACTTTTCGGGAGCTGCACCGTGAAGTGAACCGCATGGCGGGTATCCTGCGCTCGCTCGGCGTGGGACGCGGTGACCGCGTGCTGATCTACATGCCGATGATCCCGGAGGCCGTGTTTGCGATGCTGGCCTGCGTCCGCATCGGCGCGATCCACTCCGTGGTGTTCGGCGGATTCGCCTCGGTGAGTCTCGCCACGCGCATCGATGACGCGACGCCGAAGGTCATCGTGAGCGCGGACGCGGGCTCGCGCGCCGGCAAGGCGGTCCCCTACAAGAACCTGCTGGACGAGGCGATCAGGCTTTCGAAGTCCCCGCCCGCCACCGTGCTGCTCGTCGACCGCGGACTCGCGCCAATGACGCGGGTCGCGGGTCGCGATGTCGACTACGCGACGCTGCGCGACGCGCACCTCGATGATGAGGTGCCCTGCGAGTGGCTGGAGAGCTCGGAGCCGAGCTACATCCTCTACACCAGCGGCACCACCGGAAAGCCCAAGGGCGTGCAGCGCGACACCGGCGGTTATGCGGTCGCACTGGCCGCGTCCATGAAGCTGATCTATTGCGGCAACGCAGGCGAGACCTACTTCGCCACCAGCGACATCGGCTGGGTGGTCGGACACAGCTACATCGTCTACGGCCCGCTGATCGCCGGCATGGCGACGATCCTCTACGAGGGCACGCCGATCCGGCCGGACGGCGGCATCTGGTGGAAGATCGTCGAGCAGTACCGCGTCTCGGTGATGTTCTCGGCGCCGACCGCGATCCGCGTGCTCAAGAAGCAGGATCCGACACTGCTGCGCAAGTACGACCTGTCCTCGCTGCGCCTGCTGTTCCTCGCCGGCGAACCGCTCGACGAGCCCACGGCGCGCTGGATCGCCGAGGGCATCGGCAAGCCCGTCGTCGACAACTACTGGCAGACCGAGACCGGCTGGCCGATCCTCGCGATGCAGCGCGGCGTCGAGGCGCTGCCGGGCAGGTACGGCTCGCCGGGCGTGCCGGTCTACGGCTACGACGTGCGCCTGTACGACGCAGTGTCGGGAGAAGAAGTTGGCGCCGACACCAAGGGCGTGGTCGCCATCCGTGGTCCGCTGCCGCCGGGCTGCATGACCACCGTCTGGGGCGACGACGAGCGGTTCGTCTCGACGTACTGGAAGAGCGTGCCGGGGCAGCAGGCGTACTCGACCTTCGACTGGGGCATCCGCGACCAGGACGGCTACTACTTCATCCTCGGCCGCACGGACGACGTGATCAACGTGGCGGGTCATCGCCTCGGCACGCGCGAGATCGAGGAGTCCATCTCCTCGCACCCGAACATCGCCGAGGTCGCGGTGGTGGGCGTCGCCGACCAGCTCAAGGGCCAGGTGGCAATGGCGTTCGCGATCGTCAAGGACGCCACCCTGGTCGACACGCCCCAGAAGTGCCTCGCCCACGAGGGCGAGATCATGAAGGTGGTGGACACACAGCTCGGCGCGGTGGCGCGACCCGCCCGCGTGCATTTCGTGACGGCGCTGCCGAAGACCCGCTCCGGCAAGCTGCTGCGACGCTCGATCCGCGCGCTCTGCGAGGGACAGGATCCCGGCGACCTCACGACGATCGAGGACCCCGGAGCACTTGAGCAGATCCTGGCGGCGGTGCGCACCGTCCGGACGTGATGCATCAGGAGCACGGGCGCCACCTACGCCGTACGAGTGGCGCGTAGCTGACCTCATGCAACAGGACGGCGGCGCGCCTATGCCCGCAACTCATCCCTTGTCGCGATCATTGGTCCGACCGGCACGCCTCGTCGCACTCGCGCTGGCCGTGCTCTATGGGTTCTACCTCGTAGCGGGAAACCTCCTGGTCAACAGCCGCGTAGGACTGTCGCTTGCCAACCGTCAGCCTGAGAAGTTCGTGGCGGCGTGGCAACGCGCGTGGACGCTTTATCCCGGGCACGTCCACGTGGAGGGCCTGGCGATCGCGGGCCACGTTAGGCGCACCGTCTGGTCCGTGCAGGCGGACGCGGCGACCGGTCGAATTGCTCTACTGCCATTGCTAACCAGGGAACTGCGCGTGCCACGGGTGAACGCGAACGGCCTCTCGGGCGGCGCAACGGTGATCGACGTCGTGCGCGAACCGCCGCCGCCACGGCCAGGGGGCTGGACGATGCGCTTCGAGCGCATCGTCGGCGAGGGAATCCGCCACGCCTACCTCAACGACCTCGTGCTCAAGGGCGTCGGCCGCACGGAAGTCGGTTTCGTGAAAGTGTTGCGTGGAGGGCCGATGGAAGTGCTGCCCTCGCAGGCCAGCTGGGCGCATGGCACCGTCTGGCGCGACGGCCGGGCGCTCGCGCGCGACACGACGCTCGACGGTCGCTTCGCGATCGAGCGGCATGCACGCGCCGAAGCACCCGGCATCCGCAAGCTCGAGAAGACCGACCTCGATCTCACGCTCGAGGCTACGACCGCTGGGCTGGCGATCGAGTTGCGTCCTGGTGGCAAGCCCGTGCCGGCTGTCACGCCGGGACCGGGCCGGATCGCGGGGCGCGTCGCGTGGCGACACGGCAGCCTCGAACCCGGGACCACACTCGCGCTGTCGGTGCCCGTGGCAAGCGAAGTGACCGGCGAGCGGCTGAGCTCCGAGGCCATAGCGTCGCTGACGGTCGAAGACGACGGCTTGCGCTTCCGCGCCAACCTCGAGCCCCTGGCCGGCAGCACCGTGCACGCCGATGCCGAGCTGCGGGTACGTGACCGGATCATCCCATTGTCGGACATTGGCTCGCTCGCCGACCGGACTTCCGGCCACATCGGCGCCGAGTGGCATTTCGCCTCGCTGGCGTGGCTCGCCCAACTGCTTCCGGGTTCGCGGCTCGTGTCATTCGACGGCGCCGGCACCGTGCTCGCAGACATCCGGATCGCAGATGGCGAAGTCGCGGCCGGCAGCTCGCTCGAGGTGCCCCAGGTTTCGGCCACCGCGCTTGCGCTGGGCAATCGCTTCGACGGCGAAGCTCGGGCCAGGATTCGCTACGAAGCGGTTGACGGCGCACCCCCTCGACCGCGACTCGAGGCCTCAATGAACGAGTTCCGGATTGCCGCGGTAACTGCGCCGGCACAGCCCTTGGTGCTTGGCCGCGACCTGCGCATCGAGGCGAGCGCCGCGATCGAGCCCGGTGCGATGGCGGATCCGGCACGGCTGCGCGAACGGGTCGATGCGCAGCTGAGGTTCAAGGACGCCGAAGTCCGCGACCTGCGCGTGTACAACCGCTACCTGCCGAGCACCAGCCTGCGCTTCGAGGGCGGCTCCGGAACCCTGAGCGGTGATCTGCGCTTCGATGGCGAGGGGAATGTCGGCAGCGGCGAGATCTCGGTCGCCGGGCGCGCCATCGGGCTGGCCCTCGCAGGTCTTGCGCTCGAGGGAGACGTCAAGGTCGAGACCCGGCTGCGCCGCGCCGATCTCGGCAGGCATCAGTTTGACGCTGACGGCAGCACGATCACGCTGCGGCGCATCCGGGTAGTCGGTGCCGACCGTCCCCCCGACGACTGGTGGGGGGAGATCACGCTCGACGAGTCGCGGCTCGACTGGGATCGGCCCATGAAATTCGATGGTCTGATGCGGCTGCGCATGAAGGACGTCGGCGTGCTGCTCGATGTCTATGCGCAGCGCAAGGAACTCCCGGCCTGGGTCGAGAAGCTGGTGAACGCGGGCGAAGCGACTGCCCGGGGACGCGTGCAGTGGCACGGCGACACCCTGCTCGTCCAGCCGCTCGAGGCCCGTAACGATCGCTTCGACGTGCTCGCGCGACTCCGTCTCAAGCACAAGACGGTGGCGGGCGATCTCTTCGCAAAATGGGGAGTGCTGAGCCTCGGGGTGGAACTCGAGAACGGTCAGCGCGATTTTCATCTGGTCAACGCGGCCAAGTGGTTCGAAGCGCGCCCTGACCTGCCGCCGCCATGAACGTCCGTCAATGCGATAGATTCTCCCCATGCACCGCAGCTCGCTGAGACGTCATGACTTGCACCAGCGCGGTGCCCGCCTGTGTCCGGTCATTGCGGCGCTGGCGCTCGGCGCCTGCGCCACGACCCCACCCGGGCCGGAGCGCTACGAGGAGGGAAACCTCGAGGCGACCCTCGCCGCCGAAAGCGCCACGTCGGTGCTGGGAGCGGACAGCGCGTTCGTCGGCAGCCCCTACCCCGACGTGGGCACCAGCGGCCTTTTCCCGTCCCATGGTCCCGAGCGATGCGAGGTCGCGGTGCTTGCCGGAGGCGAGGACTCCTTCGCCGTGCGCCTGGCAGCCCTGAAGCGCGCCGAGAAGTCCATCCGTATCCAGGCGCTCGTATTCAAGGGTGACGAGACCGGACTGCGCATCGCCGAGGTGCTGAAGGAGAAGAAGGCCGCCGGACTCGACGTGCGCGTGATCGTCGATGCGTTCTCGAACCCCTGGCTGCAGACCCAGTGGATGTACTTCGACCTGAAACAGCACGGCGTCGAGGTCGAGGGCTACGAGGCGATGGCACTGCAGTGGCTGAACGAGCTGCCGGTCCCGCAACTCACGCCACATACGGATCCTCAGCAGCCGAACATGCGTTTCCACGAGAAGATGTGGATCGTCGACGGCGAGACGGACCACGGCATCGCCGTGACCGGCGGGCTGAACGTCGGCAACGCATACTTCCGCGCCAATCCGGAAGATCCGGACGACACCTGGCGAGACCAGGACGTGATCGTCCGCGGTAGGGTCGTCCGCGACCTCGTGACTGCCTTCGATCGCAACTTCGAGTACTTCCTGTCGGTGAAGAAGAGCCGCGGAATCTTCAATACCAATCTCTACTGGGGCGCCACCCGCAGGCTGCTCGACGGCACGGGCAGACTGCCGATCCACTACGAGACCTCGCCGGCCATCGCGACCAACGTCGCGGCCCTCGAGGCGCGACAGCCGGCACTGGAATTCCGCCCGGCGACCTGCCGCTTCCTGCAGAACCGGCCCAGGCTCAAGGAGACGTACATCCAGCAGGCCTACATCAAGCTGATCGAGCGGGCGCGGCGGGAAGTGCTCATCGCGAACGCTTACTTCGTACCGACGCCGTCGATGGTCACCGCCCTGACCGACGCCGCGAAGCGCTGCGTCGCGGTGCGCGTGATCTCCAACAGCCCCGAGACCAACGACCTGCCCGAGATCAGCATCGTCGGGCGCGGCCACTACAGGGACCTGCTGGCGGTGAACGAGTCGCCGGACGTGCAGGCCTGCGGGACGGAGGACGCCGGGCTGCGTATCTGGGAGTGGGTGGGCCAATCGGCGGAAGAGGCGACGCGCCGTCAGGGGACGATGCACTCGAAGTACGCCGTGGTGGACGCCGAGCGCAGCCTGGTCGGTTCCTACAATCTCGACCCGCGCAGCGAGAGGCTCAACAGCGAGTCCGCGATCGTCTTCCTGGAACCCGTGTCCTCAGCTCAGCTGAGGCGAGCCTTCCTCGACAACGACCTTCGCTACAGCCGTGAGGTCACGCCTGAAATGGCGGCCACCTTCGAGTCGCCGGAGAGCGCGATCGAGCGCTTCCGCAAGTCGATCGGCGACTTCTTCGAAGACAATCTCTGAACGCGGCCAGCCATGCCGGCCGGCGCGCAGTCAGCCGGCGCGCCTGGCTCGTGACTTGCGGGCGGGCGCTGCGGTGGCCGCTGACCTGGCGGTCGTCCTCGAGGACGCCGCCCGTCGTTGCCTCGGCCGCGTGGCCTTCGCCTGGCGCCGCGGGCCCTTGATGAATACGTGCTCGAGTTCATCGAGCGCTTCACCCGTGTGCACCGCGAGGTGCTGAACGCCGGGCACTCGGTCCTGGCAGGCCGTGAAGCCGAAGTAAAGGCCGCCCGCGTAGCTCATCACGGTGATGTTGAGCGCCTGCCCGTGTGCGAGCGCGGAGATCGGGTAGTAGGCCTCCATCTCTGCGCCGAGGAAATAGAGCTTGCCGCGGGGCCCGGGCACGTTCGAGATGATGATGTTGTAGATCGGCGGCACGCGCGCGCCGATGCCCGGCAGACGCGTCAGCAGCTGCGGCGAACTGATCAGCAGTGTGTAGTCGATCAGCGCCGTGACGCCCATCTGCTTGAGATACGCACGACCCGCGGCGCTGGTGCGCTTGATGATCTCGAATCGCTCACGCACGTCCTCGACGTCGGTCGCGAGTCGCACGTTGGCGAAGCTGATCGCGTTGCCGCCAGCCTCGTTCGAATCACGTGGCAGCGCGACCGGGATCGAGGCGATCAGCGTCCTGGCCGGCAGCGCGTCGCGTTCGGCGAGGTAGCGCCGCAGAGCGCCACTGCAGGCTGCGAGCAGCACGTCGTTGACGCTGCCTCCGGCGGCCTCCCCGATCGCCTTCATGCGTGCGAGCGTGGTCGCCTGCGTGGCCACGCGGCGCTGCGGTGTGATGTTGCGGTTGAGAATGGTGCGGGGCGCCTCGGTGAGCGAAGTGAAGTCCGGGTCCGACGGGAACCCGATTGCCGCGGTTGCAGAGCCCGCGAGCCCGCGCAGCAGGCCCGGGAGTGCGAGTGCCTGGTTTCTGATCGCGGCGGACAGCAGGCCAGGCGCCCCGAAGCGGCCGGGGTCGGGCCGCGGCTTGCGCTTGCGCTGCTGCGCCCAGATCGGTGGCGTGCGGCTGCGCTTCGGGTCCTCGGAGAAATTGAGCAGCCCGACGCCCGAGACGCCATCGGCCAGCGAGTGGTGCAGCTTTCCGTATAAGGCGAATCTGCCGCCCCGGAGTCCCTCGATCAGGTGGATCTCCCAGAGCGGACGATCGAAATCCATCGGATTGGAATGCAGGCGCGAGACCAGCACGCCGAGCTCGCGCTGGCCTCCGGGATATGGCAGTGCCGAGTGACGGAGGTGGTAGTCGAGATCCACCTTCTCGACCTCCTCGAAACTCGGCAGCAGCCGCCCCGGGCCGATGCCGCGAAGGCGGTAATTGAAGGGCGGCGCGGTGACCGGGAAGCTGCGCAGGTACTCGAACAGCTGTCGCGCGAAATCACGCGGAGCGTCCGCCGGAGGAACGAAGGTCTGGAGACCTGCGACGTGCATCGGCGTCTGCCGCGTCTCCATCAGCACGAAGCCCAGGTCGAGCAGGTTCAAGGGCTTGGTGACGGGCATCGCGATTCTCCCGGGAAACGTTCGACTGCAGGCGACGTGGCCGCTGCGCCCTAGCGGACCTCCGGATCCCCCTTCGCGGAGCGCCCGGGGCCGAACACCTCGAGCTGCGCTCGCGAGTCGCGGCGGTTGTATCGGCAGTATCCCTCGGCCGCGGGGCCGCTGGCGCGCTTCACCTTGAGGTACATTCCGAAACCGTTCTGGGTCGGGTAAGGAGCCTCGTGCTTGATGACGCTGTAGCCCTGGCGATCAGCCTCGTTCAGGCATGAACGCTGCGCCTGCGAGGCCGTACTGCCGCCGCCACTCCAGCCGCCACCTCCGCTGATCCAGCCCTGCCCGAAGTTCAGCTCGGTGCGCCGACGGTCCGGATACCAGCGGCAGCCCGCTGTGATGCGACGTCCCTGGTAGGTGCCTTTCACCATGGATGTCCAGTAGCGAGCGCCCTGGTTCCACTCCGAGAACCCGACGTCCTGGACATTCATTCCATGCAGTCTGGCGTCGTTACGGCAAGCGTTCTGTGCCTGCTGCTGCTGGCCCTGGCCGCCGCCCCGGGGATCCACGGTGAAGCGTGCGCGGCAGCCACGGTCCACCCAGACACGGTCGCCCCGCTGCCCCCAGGAGCGACCCTCGATGCACGGTGCATCCGAGCGTTGCTTGACGATGCGTGCCCGGCCATCGACGGGCAGCTGACACTCCCGGTAGCGCTCGTCGCTCGAAGCGCAGCCAAACTCGTAGTCGCTGGTGCTGCCACCCCCGTCGCTCCAGCCGAAGCCGTAGAGGCTCACATCGCGGGAGTTGCTGTCGACGAAACAGGTCCCCGACTGAACCCGTCCGCGCGCGTCACGGACCTGGAGATCCATGGACCAGCCGTGCTTCAGCTGATTGAAATTGCCGGTCGACAGCACCTGGTAACCGCGCCGCTGAGCTTCCCGCATGCAATCGCCCTGTGCCGACTTCTGCGCCTGCGCAGCAGCCGGTGCGGCCCAAGCGGCGCCCACCAGCAACACGCCGAGAAGTTGCAGCCAGCGGCTCACTCTCATCGTCGTCATGAGTCTCTCCCGAACACCTGTTGTCCTCGCAGCAGGCCGAGGGGCCCTGCGTGCACGCCCGCCGCCAGTCTAGCGTCGAACCTGGCGCCCGCGAGCGTTGGAGGCAGGCCGCGCACCCTGGGTTCGAATTCGCATCAGGCCGTGCCGACAAGGCTCCACGCCAGACAGCGACGCGCAAATTCAACGAATGGCGGCTACCATTGGCCGCGCGGGCAATCAGGACTCGTCAAATGGGAGAACTCAGATGGGCTGGATCATCACTCTGATCATCGGCGGCGTCGTCGGCTGGCTCGCCAGCATCCTGATGAAGACCAACGCGCAGATGGGAACGATTGCCAACGTGCTGGTTGGCATCGTGGGCAGTTTCCTGGGATTCTGGGTCGCAGGCCTCCTCGGCATCACCGCGAAGGGAGGCATCCTCGGCTTCCTGATCTCGATCGTCGGTGCCGCGCTGCTGATCTTCATCCTGCGGGCGCTCGGCATCTTCAAGAAGAGCTGAGGCTCTGTCGCACTGAAGCCACGGCCGGGGCTCCGCTTCACGAGCTCCGGCCGCACATGATCGCGAGCGCCGCGGCATGCAGCGCCGGGTTCGCCGCTGCCACCACCGTCCCTCCTGCGAGCGGCGTGCGGCCCTCGAGGTCCGTCACGACTCCGCCCGCTTCCTCGATGATCGGCACCAGCGGCAGGATGTCGTACGGCGCGAGATTCGCGTCCACCATGAGATCGATACCGCCCTGCGCCACCAGCGCGAGGGCGTAGCAGTCGCCGCCCCATCGTTGCAGTCGGCATTGCGCCGCGAGATCGTCGTAGCGGGCAAGCATGGCGGCATCGCTGAACATCGAAGGGTGCGTGCTGTAGAGCACGGCGCTGGCGAGCGTGGCGTCGGCGCGCGTGCACAACACGCTCTCGTGATCGCGCAGGCGAAAGCGCGCACCGGTGCCTGCGGCCGCATACCAGGTCTCGCCGGTGAAGGGCTGGTGCATGATCCCCGCGACCGGCCGGCCCTCGTGGACGAGGCCCAACAGGATGCCCCAGGTCGGCATTCCGCTTATGAAGGCTCGCGTGCCGTCGATGGGATCAATCACCCAGTAGGTCTCGCCCTGCCCTTCGCTGCCGTGCTCCTCGCCGACGATGCCGTGGCCAGGAAATACCTCTCGCAGGCGCTCACGCAGGAAGGCCTCGATGCCTCGGTCAGCCTCGGTCACGGGGTCGTAACGGCCGTCCTTGCGCTTGTCGTCGATCGCGATGGGCTTCCGGAAATACTCGAGCGCGATCGGACCCGCGGCCAGCACAGCATCGAGGGCGATCTCGAGGTGCGCGCGCGCATCGAGGTGGCTCATCGTCGGTCATCCTTCTCTGGCGCTGCCAGGCTCCGGGCGTCGAGCCACAACATATCACCGCGCCGCTCGCCTTTCGTCAGGGACTATCTGCGTGCTGTCTTCGACTCGGTGCTCGTCGATGGCGACACGGTGGCGAGATCGGGAAGCAACGATCGGCTGATGGGAGCCACGGCCGGAAGGAAGACGGGCACCGATCACTTGCCCGGTTTCATGACAGATTGGCGCGCCCGGAGAGATTCGAACTCCCGACCTTCTGGTTCGTAGCCAGACACTCTATCCAACTGAGCTACGGGCGCGTGTTATCCGGCAAATCCAAACTGGCGGAGAGAGAGGGATTCGAACCCTCGAAGGGCTTTTGACCCTTACGCCCTTAGCAGGGGCGCGCCTTCGACCACTCGGCCATCTCTCCGCGGTGCGGAGAGCCGCGAAGGATAACGATCCGGCCATGCGGCGTAAAGCCGCTCACGCGCTGGGCCCGAACGGTCGGGATCAGACCCGGTCGGAGGGCGGACCGGCCGCTACCGGAAGGCACTATCGCCGTCGCCCTTGGCAGGACGGACCGTGCCTTCCTGCTCCTCGCGCTTGATGCGCTCGTAGATCTCTTCGCGGTGGACCGCCACGTCGCGCGGTGCATTCACACCGATGCGCACCTGGTTGCCTTTGACGCCCAGTACCGTCACCGTCACATCGTTTCCGATCATGACGGTCTCGCCGACGCGCCTTGTGAGGATCAACATCCGAAGCTCCTGGCCAGGCTGGCCTTCTCCATGACCGCCGGCGGTGCACTCCCGCAGCTGCCTACCGCATCAGGCATCCGTCCGGCAATTTTTGTTGGGCCCCGCCGGGTGGACGTCCTGCTGCATCCCATTCAAGAGCCGACAGCCTGTCGGCCAAGTTCGTGCAGATCAAACAATACGCCACGCAATCGCGCTTGTCAGCGCAAGTGCCGCACTTATCCGATGGCGACTGCTGGCGCATAGTGCCGTGGTCCAAGTGGACCACGCGTCGACCACTTCTCGCGGTCAGGTCCCTGCGCGCGCTCTGACCCAGTCCGCCACGCTGGCCAGAGCTGCCGGCAGTCCGCCGGCATCAGTGCCGCCGGCCTGCGCGAGGTCCGGGCGGCCACCGCCTCGCCCGCCCACCTGCTGCGCAACGAAGTTCACGAGATCCCCGGCCTTCACCCTGCCGGTGGCATCGGCCGTCACGCCGGCGATGAGTGTCACCTTGCCGTCGCTGTCCGCTGAACCGAGCACGATGACTGCGGACCCGAGCCGGCTCTTGAGCTGGTCCACGGCATTGCGGAGTGCCGACGCATCGGCGCCCTCGACGCTCGTTGCCACGACCTTCAGTCCGCCGACCGATTCCGCATCTGCGGCGAGGTCACGACCACGCCCGCTGGCGAGCTTGTCCTTGAGCTGCGCAACTTCTTTCTCCAGGCGGCGCGCGCGCTCGATCAGCTGGCGCACCTTGTCCTCGACATCGTCGCGGGAGCCGCGCACGAGGCCCGCGACATCGCGCAGGCGGTGCTCGGTCTCCGCGACGAAGTCGCAGGCCGCCTCGCCGGTCACGGCCTCGATGCGGCGCACGCCCGCGGCGACGCCACCCTCGCTCAGGATCTTGAAGAGGCCGATGTCGCCTGCGCGGTCCACGTGCGTGCCGCCGCAGAGCTCCGTGGAGAAATCACCGATGCGAAGCACGCGCACCTCGTCATCGTACTTCTCGCCGAACAGCGCCATGGCACCCGCTGCGACCGCTTCATCGAACTTCATCAGCCGGGTCTCGGCCGTCGCGTTGCCACGGATCTCCGCGTTCACCAGCTGCTCGATCTCACGCAGTTCCTCGGGCGTCACGGCCGAGTAATGCGAGAAGTCGAAGCGCAGGCGGTCGGGGGCGACCAGCGACCCCTTCTGGGTGACGTGGGTGCCGAGCACCCTGCGCAATGCCGCGTGCAGCAGGTGCGTCGCCGAGTGGTTCAGTCGCGTAGCCTGTCGCAGCACATGATCCACCTGCGCTTCGACCGTGTCGCCCACGCTGAGCGTGCCGCTCTCGAGCCGTCCGACGTGGAGGTGCACCTTGCCGAGCTTCTGAGTATCTGCGACGACGAAGCGCGCCGCACCGGCGACCAGCACGCCGCGATCACCCACCTGGCCGCCGCTCTCGGCATAGAACGGAGTGGATCCGAGGACCACCTGCCCTTCCTCGCCGGAGCGCAGTGCGTTGACACGCTCGGCGCCACGGATCAGCTCGACGACTCGGCATGTCGCATGCTCGGTCTCGTAGCCGCGGAAGTCGGTACGACCCTCGACCTGCACAGCCGCACGGAGGTCTGCGCCGAACTTGCTTGCCGCACGCGCGCGCGCGCGCTGAGCTTCCATTGCCGCCTCGAATCCGGCCTCGTCAATCGTGAGTCCACGCTCACGCGCGATGTCGTTGGTGAGGTCGACCGGGAATCCGTAGGTGTCGTAAAGGCGGAACACCGTGTCACCGGGAACCTCGCGGCCGTCGAGCTTGCCGATGGCCTCGTCGAGCAGCGCCATGCCCTGCGAGAGAGTCTCGGCGAAACGGACTTCCTCCTGCTCGAGCACGCGCTCGACGTGCGAGCGCTGCTTCGTGAGCTCCGGATACGCCGCCCCCATGACCGCCTCGAGCGTCGCGACGATCTTGTGGAAGAACGGCTCGCGCTGGCCGAGCATGAAGCCGTGGCGGATGGCGCGACGGATGATCCGACGCAGCACATAGCCGCGGCCTTCGTTCGAGGGCAGCACGCCGTCGGCGATCAGGAAGGCGCTCGCGCGGATGTGATCGGCGATCACGCGCAGCGAGCTCGACGTCAGGTCCGTGGTACCAGTATGTCTCGCGGCCGCCGCGACCAGCTCGCGGAACAGGTCGATGTCGTAGTTGCTCTGCACGCCCTGCATCACGGCCGCGATCCGCTCGAGCCCCATGCCGGTGTCCACCGAGGGTTTGGGCAGTGGCGTGAGTGTGCCGTCCGCGGCACGGTCGTACTGCATGAACACGAGGTTCCAGATCTCGACGTAGCGGTCGCCATCCTCGTTGGGCGAGCCCGGCGGACCGCCCTCGATGCCGGGGCCATGGTCGTAGAAGATCTCGGTGCAGGGGCCGCATGGACCTGTATCGCCCATCGCCCAGAAATTCGACTTCTGCCCAAGGCGCGTGAAGCGCGCCGGATCGACGCCGATCTCGTTGAGCCAGATGTCCGCCGCTCCGTCGTCCTCCTCGAAGACCGTGACCCACAGCCGCTCCGCCGGGATGCCGAGCGTGCCGGTGATGAAGTCCCACGCGTAACGGATCGCCTCGCGCTTGAAGTAGTCGCCGAAGCTGAAGTTGCCGAGCATCTCGAAGAACGTGTGGTGGCGCGCCGTGTAGCCGACGTTCTCAAGATCGTTGTGCTTGCCGCCGGCGCGCACGCAGCGCTGCGAGCTCGCGGCTCGCGAGTAAGGGCGTTGTTCCTTGCCCAGGAACACGTCCTTGAACTGGACCATGCCGGCGTTCGTGAACAGCAGCGTCGGGTCGTCGCCCGGCACGAGCGAGCTCGACGGCACCACCGAATGGCCGCGTTCGCGGAAGAATTCGAGGAACGCGGCGCGGAGTTCCGCGCTGCTCATCTGCTTTGAAGGCGGCGGTAGCGTGCTCATGGTTCGATGTCGTCGCCCGGGCCGAGAGCGGCCCGGATATGCTCGGCGGAAAAGCCGCGATATTGGAGGAAGCGCGACTGTCTTGCACGCTCGCGGAAGTCGCCCGGCGGCGACACCCCGAATCGGCGGCGGCGCGTTTCGCGCGCCAGCGCCGCCCAGTCCTCGGTCGAGGATTCGAGGCCGGTGTCGATTTCCTCGGCCGGCACGCCCCGCTCGCGAAGCTCCGCGCGTATGCGGGCGGGCCCCTGGCCGCGGCTTGCGTGCGCGCGGATGAACTGCTCCACGAATCGCGGCTCGCTCAGCAGCCGTTCGGCGACCAGCCCCTCGACCGCCGCCAAGATGGCATCAGGCGGGTAGCCGCGTCGCTCGAGGCGACGCACGAGTTCGGCGCGGCCGAAATCCCGGCCGGCGAGGAGCGCGAGCGCGGCGGTGCGGACCGTGCGCTCGTCTGCCTCGGCCGCGTTGGACTCAGGCTTCCTCGGCCGCCTCACCCTTCGCCGCCTCGCCCTTGCGCGGCGCGAGAAGCTTGGCGCGCAGCGCGTCCTCTATCTCGCGCGCAGTCTCGGGGTGCTGCTGCAGGTAGTTGCGGACATTGTCCTTGCCCTGGCCGATGCGCTCGCCCTTGTAGCTGTACCAGGAACCCGACTTCTCGACGAGATTGTGCAGTACGCCAAGCTCGATGATCTCGCCCTCGCGCGAGATGCCCGTGCCGTACATGATCTCGAACTCGGCCTCGCGGAACGGCGGCGCGACCTTGTTCTTCACGACCTTGACGCGGGTCTGGTTGCCCACGACCTCGTCTCCCACCTTGATGGCACCGATGCGGCGGATGTCGAGCCGCACCGAGGCATAGAACTTCAGCGCGTTGCCACCGGTCGTGGTCTCCGGGTTCCCGAACATCACGCCGATCTTCATGCGGATCTGGTTGATGAATACCACGATGGTGTTCGAGCGCTTGATGTTGCCGGTGAGTTTCCTGAGCGCCTGCGACATGAGCCGCGCCTGCAGCCCCATCTGCATCTCGCCCATCTCGCCTTCGATCTCGGCCTTGGGCGTGAGCGCGGCGACGGAGTCGATCACCACGATGTCCACCGCACCGGATCGCACCAGCATGTCGGTGATCTCGAGCGCCTGCTCCCCCGTGTCTGGCTGCGAGACGAGCAGCTCGTTCACGTTGACACCGAGCTTCTCGGCATACGCCGGGTCGAGCGCGTGCTCGGCGTCGACGAACGCCGCAGTGCCGCCCCGGCGCTGCACCTCGGCGATGGCGGTGAGTGCCAGCGTGGTCTTGCCGGAAGACTCCGGACCGTAGATCTCGACGACGCGACCCTTTGGCAGGCCGCCGACACCGAGCGCGATGTCGAGACCGAGCGAGCCGGTAGGGACCGTTTCCACATCGTAGGTGGCGCTGGCATCCCCGAGGCGCATCACCGAGCCCTTGCCGAACTGCTTCTCGATCTGGCTCAGGGCAGCGACCAGCGCCTTCTTGCGGTTATCTTCCATGGCGTTGCCTCGTGAGCCCGCCGGGCTCGTTGGGAGGTGAGTGGAATCCGGAAAGGGGCGCATTATTCCATAGCGACTCCGCCGCTGCCGGCCGAAAATTTGAGGGAAATCAGCGATTTCTCCAGGAGCGATCAGCCGGCAAAAGACCATCGCTCGAGCGGCAGGTAGCGCGACCCGGCTCGGTCCGTCACGGACTCGACCAGCGCGAAATCGCGCGCGGGCCAGCGGATCGGCTCGAACGGCGGGACCGCGACCGCCGTCACGACCTTGCGCGCCAGCGTGAGATGCGCGCGGAATGCGCGGCGTTCGGGCTCGAAGCCGCGGGCAGCCAGCCCCGCACGCAGCTGCGCCACCAGTGCAGCGAGCGGTTCCGGCACCTCACGCGCGACGAGGCACAGCACCTCCGGTCGCCGCCAATGCTCGACCGTGTCGAACACGATCTCGAACGAGCCCGTTGTCACCGCGGCTGCCGCTTCGACCGCCGCCGCCATGCGCGAGGACGACACCGAGCCCAGGAATTCGAGTGTCACGTGCCACTGCGCGGGTGACTGCGCGCGACCAGCACCGTCGGGCCGCAGCATCGCGAGTTGCGGGGCCAGCGTGGCGCGATAATCGTCGTCGGGCCACAGCGCGAAGAACAGGCGATGGAAGCGGTCGGTGTTCAGGCTCCCACCAGTCCGGCGAGCGCGCGACGAACCGCTGCGCACCGCACGGCCTCGCGATCGCCGGGAAAGCGTTCCATCGCGGTACGAATCACGATGCCCTCGACGCCGCGCCGTGCCCAGCCGAACCACACCATGCCTACGGGCTTCCCCGGGGTACCGCCGTCCGGTCCGGCGACGCCGGTCACAGCGACGGCTTCCTCGCCGCCCAGGCGCTCCAGCGCACCCTTCGCCATTTCCCGCACCACGGCCTCGCTGACCGCCCCATTCGCAACGAGAGTTTCACGCCGCACGCCGAGCAGCGTCACCTTGAGGTCGTCCGAATATGTCACGGCGCCGCCCAGGAACCAGCGCGAACTGCCCGGGAGATCGGTGCATGCCTTCGCAATCCAGCCGCCCGTGCAGGATTCCGCCGTCACGAGGCGACGCCCCCTGGCGAGCAGGCGCTCGGCCAATTCCGCTATGATGCATGCCGTTTCCGGCACCGGCTGCGTGTCCACGGCGGGATTCTAGCGATCCTCCGGCGGCACCGGGTTGCCGGATAGCACCAGTCCAACCACCACCAATTTCTGCTGAAGGTCATTCACATGAGACTTGCCCCGCTCGTGCTCGCCCTCGCCGTAACCGCGTTGCCCACGCTCTCGCTGGCACAGGACGCGGGACTTGCTGCCGATGAGCAGATCCTGCTGAAGCAGATCAATACCGACAAGAAGGCGGTGTATGCGGCCAACCTCGGGATGACCGACGCGGAGAGCGCGAAGTTCTGGCCGATCTACGACGAGTACGAGGCGAAGGTGAAGCCCCTCCAGGACCGCTTCCTCGCCAACATCGGCAACTTCGCGGAGAAGTACGACACGCTCAGCGAAGCCGACGCAGCCGCGATCCTCAAGGAGAAGATGGCGATCGAGGAGGCGCGCGCCGCGCTCAAGCAGACCTACACGAAGAAGATCGAGAAGGCGCTGCCGCCGAAGAAGGCCCTGCGCTACGCGCAGCTCGAGACGCGCATCGATCTCATCAACCAGCGCAACGTGTACGGGCTGCTCCCGCTTGCCCGTTGAATCGCCAGCCCCGCCCAAAGGAAATCACCATGAACAAGGCCCTGATTGCTCTCGTCGCCGTGGCCGCGCTCGGCGCCTTCGACGGCGCCGCGGCGCAGAATACCCGCGACCAGACCGAACTGCTCATCAGCCAGATCCAGACCGACAAGCGCGCGGTGGTGTTGCAGGCCATGAACCTCAGCGACGCCGAGGTCAAGAAGTTCGGCCCCATCTACGACCAGTACCAGGTCGAAATGAAGGGCATCATGCAGCGCAGTTCGGACGTGATCACCAGGTTCGCGAACAGCTACGGCAGCATGACAGACGATGCGGCCAAGTCCATCATGAAGGACTTCTTCAAGGTCCGGGACCAGCGTAACGCGCTCGTCAGGGAATACGCCGGCAAGTTCGACAAGGTACTGCCCACGACCAAGGTGCTTCGCTGGGTGCAGGTCGAGAACAAGCTGAACGCGCTGCTCGATTTCGAGGCAGCCCGCCTTGTTCCACTCACCTGATTCAGAGTCCACCCTCATGCTGAACACCCAAGGCAGACTGGCCGCGGCCGCACTGGCGGCGATCATGCTCTTCGGCTGCGCCAGCGGACCTGACATCCGCGCCGACTACGACAAGGCTGCGGACTTCGGCAAGTACCGCACCTACGGGTTCGTCGCGCAGGCCGGCACGGATACGGGCGACTTCAAGTCGCTCTCGACGCAGATCCTGCAGAACGCGGCGGCCCGCCAGATGGAGAGCCGCGGCTACACCCGATCCGACAATCCCGACCTCGTCGTCAACTTCAAGGGCAAGCTCGAGGAGAAGGTCGACGTCGACTCCACTCCCGCCCCGTACTACGGCCCGGGCTGGGGCTATGGCGGCTGGTACGGCGCGCCGTACGGCGGCTGGGGCGGCACGCAAGTGACGACGCGACGCTACAACGTCGGCACCCTGGTGATGGACGTGGTGGACCGCGAAAAGCGGCAGGTCATCTTCCAGGGTGGCGTAGAAGGCGTCGTGACCAAGGAGGCGATGCAGAACCGCGAAGCAGCGATTAACCGGGCCGTCGAGTACATCTTTTCCAAGTACCCGTTCGTCGCCGGCCAGTCGGCGCCGGTGGCGTTGCCCGAGAAGAGGTAATCTGCTCCGTTCGCGTGCATTGTCGATTTGTCCAAGCCTCCCCTGACTCACTCATATACTCACTCATCACTCAATTACTCACCAAGGAAATCGAAATGAAGAAAGCCCTCATTGCCCTCGCCGGCGTCGTCGCCCTCAGCTCCGCCCCGGCAACTTTCGCGGATCCGATCGGCGACGCAGAGCTCGCCAGGACGCACGAACTCATCAAAGCGGTCCAGGCCGACCGCCGCCAGGTCATGCTGGACACGCTGGCCCTCAAGCCGGACCAGCTTGCCGTGTTCGATCCAATCTTCACCGAGTACCAGGCCGAGCAGGCCAAGCTCATGACGAGCGCCACCAACCTCGGCAATCGTCTGTTCGTGGCGGACTACGGCGGCATGACGGACGAAGAGTCCAAGGCCATCATGAAGGAGGCTTTCAAGCTCCGACACGACCGTCTGGCGTTGCTCGAGAAGTACGCCGGCAAGCTCGATAGGAAGCTGCCCTCCACGAAGGTGTTCCAGTTCGTGCAGGTCGAGAACAAGATCACGTCGCTGCTCGACCTGGCCGCGGCGGCATCGTTCCCGATCGTGACGAAGACGCCGAACACGCTGAAGTAAGCGTGCAGGCGCAGTGGGCGCGCTGCGATACACTGCGCCCGCGGTGCGGACCAGACGGTAGACGGCACAGACCGCTGGTTGAACTGACGCCAGCCCCCTCGCGGGGGCTGGCGTCTTTCGTTTGAGAGTCGGCGCTCGGGTACGATGGCCAACGTCATGACGACCCAGGACTTCGCGGGCCACACGCCCGTCATGCAGCAATACCTGCGCATCAAGGCGCAGCACCCCGATGCGCTGCTGTTCTACCGCATGGGGGACTTCTACGAGCTGTTCTTCGAGGACGCGCGCCGGGCCGCGCGCCTGCTCGAGATCACCCTGACCTCGCGCGGGCAGTCGGGCGGCGAGCCGATCCCGATGGCGGGCGTGCCGGTGCAGACGGTGGACACCTACCTCGCCCGCGCGGTACGCAAGGGTGAATCGGTAGCGATCTGCGAGCAGATCGGCGACCCTGCCAAGGCCAAGGGGCCGGTCGAGCGCCAGGTGGTGCGGATCGTGACGCCCGGCACTGTCACCGACGAAGCGCTGCTCGAGGCGCGCCGCGACACGCTGCTCGCCTCGCTCGCGACCGCGGGCGAGCGCTTCGGGCTCGCCTGGCTCGAACTCGCGAGCGGCCGCTTCCACGCGCTCGAGGCGATCGGGGCGCAAGCGCTGGCCGCCGAACTCGAGCGGCTCCGTCCCGCCGAGCTGCTGGCCGCCGAGGACTCGACAGTGCCGGCCCGCAGCGCCACTGCCGGCGCCCTCCGCCAGCGCCCGCCCTGGCACTTCGAGGCGGGCAGCGCCGAGCGCCAGCTCTGCGGGCAGTTCGGCACGCGCGATCTCGCGGGCTTCGGCATCGCGGGCAAGCCGCTCGCGATCGGGGCGGCAGGCGCGCTGCTCAATTACGTCCGCGAGACCCAGAAATCCGCCCTGCCCCACCTGCGCGGCATTCGCTGCGAAGAGCGCGACGAGGCGCTGCAGCTGGACGCCGCGACGCGTCGCAACCTCGAGCTCGACGCGAGCCTCGCGGGCCGTGCCGACAGCACGCTCGTTGGCGTGATGGACCGCACCGCGACAGCGATGGGCGGACGCGAGCTGCGCCGCTGGATACAGCGGCCGCTTCGGCCGCGCGCGCCGCGCGAGCACCGGCTGCAGGTCGTGGAGGCGCTTCTCGACACGGGCCTGCACGTCGCCGTGCACGGACTGCTGCGGCAGGTGGGCGACGTCGAGCGCATCCTCGCGCGCGTCGCCCTGCGTTCGGCGCGGCCGCGCGACCTCTCGGGGCTGCGCGACGCACTCGGCCGCCTGCCCGAGCTGCAGTCCGCGCTCGCCGGTATCGACTCGCCGCTCCTTGGACAGCTTGCGCAGGAAGCCGGCACGCACCCGCATGTGCACTCGCTGCTGACCGCGGCGATCATCGCCACGCCGCCGGCGCTGCTGCGGGACGGCGGCGTGATCGCCCCGGGGTTCGATGCCGACCTCGACGAGCTGCGCCGCATCAGCGAGCACAGCGACGAGGCCCTGCTCGAGCTCGAGGCGCGCGAGCGCGAGCGTACCGGCTTCGCCAACCTGCGCTTCGGCTACAACCGCGTGCAGGGCTACTACATCGAGGTGAGCCGCAGCCAGGCCGAGCAGGTGCCGGCCGACTGGGTACGTCGCCAGACCGTCAAGAACGCGGAGCGCTACATCACCACCGAGCTGAAGTCCTTCGAGGATCGGGTGCTCGGCGCCCGGGATCGTGCGCTCGCGCGCGAGCGCGAGCTCTACGAGGGGTTGCTCGACCGACTGATCGAGTCGCTGCCGCCGCTGCAGGCGACGGCGGCCGCGCTCGCCGCGCTCGACGTGCTTGCCAACCTCGCCGAGCGTGCTATCGCACTGCGTCTCGCACGGCCCCGCCTCTCGGACGAATCTGGCATCGAGATTCGCGGCGGCCGCCACCTCGTGGTCGAGCAGCACCTCGAGGGACCCTTCGTGCCGAACGACCTTTCCCTGCACGAGGGCCGCCGGATGCTGGTCGTCACGGGTCCGAACATGGGCGGCAAGTCAACGTACATGCGACAGGCGGCACTGATCGTGCTGCTCGCGGGCATCGGCAGCTACGTTCCGGCCGAGTCCGCCGCGATCGGACCCGTGGACCGCATCTTCACGCGCATCGGAGCCGCGGACGACCTCGCCGGCGGCCGCTCGACGTTCATGGTCGAGATGACCGAGGCCGCGAACATCCTCAATAACGCGACGCGCGACAGCCTGGTGCTGATGGACGAGATCGGCCGCGGCACCAGCACCTACGACGGACTGTCGCTCGCCTGGGCCTGCGCGCGGCACATCGGCCGCGAGGTGGGCGCCTTCACGCTGTTCGCCACGCACTACTTCGAGCTCACCGCGCTCGCCGAGGAACTGCCTGCGTGCGCGAACGTGCACCTCGATGCGACCGAGCACGGCGACACCCTGGTGTTCCTGCACGCCGTGAAGGAAGGGCCGGCGAACCAGAGCTACGGCCTGCAGGTCGCTCGGCTCGCCGGCGTGCCGAGACACGTGGTGGACGACGCGCGTCGTTACCTCAGCGAACTCGAGTGCCGCGACCATGCCGCGCGGCCCGCGGCACCCCAACAGGAACTGGACCTGTCCCCGCCACGCGACCCCGCCGCCGACAGCCTGATCGAGGAACTCGAGCACCTCGATGCGGACGGGCTGAGCCCGCGCGACGCGCTGGCGCTGATCTTCGCTTTCAAGGAACGACTGCGCGGCCGACGCTGAGACTCTCGGCCGCCAAGCCCGCCGCATGGTCACGAATCGCCTGCGGCGCTGCCCGGGCTCAATCGAGCTCCTGCACCCCGCCGCCACTGACGGTCAACACCTGACCACTGATCCACGCGGCCGCTGGCGAGTAAAGAAACAGCGCGGCGTACGCGATGTCCCGGCCCTCACCGAGGCGCTTGAGCGGCGTGTGCTCGAGCATGGCCTGCTCGATCTCGGGCGTGAGGACGCTCATGAGCGCCGCCGTGCGGATCGCTCCAGGGGCGATCGCATTCACGCGGATGCCCTTCGGGCCGAGGTCGCAGGCGATGTTGCGCGTGAGGTGGCTCTCGGCCGCCTTCGACGACGCGTAGGCGGCCATGCGCGCGTTCTTGTTCTCCGCCGCCATCGAGCTGATGTTCAGGATCGCGCCGCCACCGGCCGTCTCCATGTGCGGCGCGCACAACTGCGCGAGGTGGAACACGGAGAACACGTTGAGTTCGAAGGCCCCCCGGAAGGTGTCCATCGGCATGTCGAACGGCTTGGGACCGCCGCCGCCCGCGTTGTTCACCAGGATCGTGACCTTGCCGAACTCGCGGACCGTCGCCTCGACGAGCGCACCTCGTGCGTCCTCATCGGTCACGTCGCAGGCCACGCCGATAGCGCGGCCGCCGGCCCCGGTGATGGCCTCCGCGGTCTCGTCGGCCGTTTCCAGCGTGCGGTCACTGACGACGACGGCGGCCCCGGCCGCCGAGAACAGTTCCGCGATCGCGCGGCCGATCCCGGCGCCGCCACCCGTGACGATCGCGACCTGACCAGAAAGAGAAAATGCGTTCAGCACGGACATCGTGCACCCTCCCGCCGGCGGCGGCTTACCCGCCGGAGACTATCCCGTGTGTCACCCCATCCGGAAAGCGGTGCGGCCGAACGCCCACCCATTTTGGGCGGCATTGCGTGATGACGCAGCAGAACCCGCCTATGCAATCCATCGCTGCATCCGGGGAGAAGATCCGAAGTGAGTTTCTCAATGGCTCCGCCGCGCCTCGCGGATTCTTCGATCGGCGCGGCGATCAATGCGCTCATCAACGGCGCGATCGCGTGGTTCGGCTTCAAGGACAGCGCCGCGGTGCCTCTCTCGGTGGACAGCATCGGCTCGCCGGGCGTGACTGCGCTCGGCAACGCCGCGTCGATGACCTTCGCGCTCGTGCTGATCAAAACCTGCATCACCTTCTTCGTCTTCCGCAGCGGGGTGCGCAAATCCGCAGACGCGCCGGTAGCCCTGCGAGAGATGCAGTTCCTGCCGACCGGGCTGCGCATCGCGGTGGCGAACACCCTGCTCGCGTTCGGCGCCTTCGTGACACTGGCGGTGATCTGGCAACGGGTCATGGGGACGGTCGAGGTCGCTCCGCTGGTCGCGACCGTGGTGGTGGCCCTGGTCGCGGCGCTCGCTACGGCCTTTGCCGAGTTGCGTACCAAGACCGAGGTCCTCGTTCTGGCACGCGCATCCCGCTGACGGCGGGCACCGTCGCCGCGATCGTCAGCGGTTCTCCCTGATCCAGATGTCGCCCTGCTTGCCGGCGACGAAGCCGCGCTCGAACAGCGCCTGCATGTAGTTCCGGTCGAACAGTTCGACGGCCTCCACCGCGAAATCCTCCGGCACTCGCGCCAGGTTGAACTCCATGCCGAACCGGTCCGCGACCAGGTAGATCCGCGCCATGTCGCCGATGCCCTGGTCGCGGATCAGCGAAGCGATCGAGCGGGCCATGATCGGCGCGAGCCTGCGTTCCACCGACTCCCATTGCGGCGCCGTTCGGGCGTTGCGGATCACGTACAGCCGCGGCGCGCCCTCGACCCGCAGGCGTTCGGCAATCCGCCGCCAGTCGAGTCCCGTGGCACCCAGGAACACCTGCGAAGTCACGCCGCCATCGACGTGCAACTCGTCGTAGCGCTTGCCTTCGACCTGCACCTGGA
>Ga0114939_10000233_pt1 | contig 47864 bp, 45 predicted proteins | sample AshMeaCrysSpring_FD_87196 | JGI IMG/M metagenome (GOLD analysis project Ga0114939, IMG submission 87196) | Groundwater microbial communities from Big Spring, Nevada to study Microbial Dark Matter (Phase II) - Ash Meadows Crystal Spring | ecosystem: Environmental > Aquatic > Deep subsurface >...
CATTGACACACTTATAACGCTCACCATTGAGCCTGGTACCGTTATACGCGGCAACGATCAGGTAGCCAACAGTTGCCTGATTGTGCGCCGTGGCGCCAAATTGATTGCAGCAGGCACTCCTTGTAAACCCATTGTATTTACAAGCAATAAGCCGGTAGGCAGCCGTGCACCCGGCGACTGGGGTGGTGTAATTGTTTTGGGCCGTGGACCTCTTAATACCCCTGCCACAGCCACCGCCCTTGCCGGCACCAACTTTATTGAAGGCCTGGCCCAAACGCCGGCTACCCAATATGGTGGTGCTTCCAGCCCGGTACCCGATGACAACTCAGGGGTACTGAGTTATATGCGTATTGAATTTGGCGGCTATGTATTTCAACCCAATGTGGAGATTAATGGTCTTACACTCGGGGCTGTAGGTAGTGCAACAACCCTTGATCATATACAGTGCTCATTTAACAACGATGACAGCTTTGAGTGGTTTGGCGGCACCGTAAATGCGAAGTATCTGGTAGCCTATAGAGGTATAGATGACAACTGGGATACTGATTTCGGCTTCAACGGCAAGGTGCAATTTGGTTTGGGGGTACGCGACCCCGACTTGTTTGACCCCACCTATGCTGCAACAAGTGGAGGCTCTACCAGCGAGGGATTTGAAAGCGATAATGATGGAGGTGGTTCTACCAACCAACCTAAAACAGCTGCCGTTTTTAGTAATGTAACGGATATTGGGCCCTTCAGAGGCAGTACATCAAATCCGATAGGCCCTGGTTTCCGTCGCAGCGTACGCCTTCGTCGCAATACTGAAACGAAAATATTCAACAGTTTGATGATGGATTTCCCCACTGGTCTTTTTGTTGATGGCAGTGCAGCGCAGAACAACTACCTGGGCGATCTGTTGAAATTCAGCAACAACCTGATAGCAGGCACACAAACTGGCAGGGTAATGGAATCTGGCACCCCGGCCAACATACGCGCTAAGTTTGGTGCTAGCAGCAACGACTCCCTCGCAAGCACGGCAGGAATCCTCATCCGTCCGTACGACTACTTCAACCCCGATTACCGTCCTACTGAATCTTCGCCCCTGCTAAGCAACTACAGTTTTTCGGATCCTGCCTTACCGGTGGTATTGGCAACTTTTGAAGGCGTGACCAGTAAAAACATCCATTACCTGAACTGGGAGACACGCAGCGAAATCAATAACCGTGGTTTTGAATTGCAGCGCAGTGCCGATGGCCGCAACTACAGTACCATAGCTAATATTGGAAGTAAGGCACCTAATGGCAACAGCACACAAAGCATTAGCTATAGTTTCATCGATTCCAGGCCACTTCCTGGCTTTAGCTACTATCGCCTGCGTCAAACAGATGCAAACGGAAAAGAGACCTACAGCCGCGTGGTTGTACTTAAAATTGATGAAGTGCAGCAATTGAGCATCAGCCTTGCATACCCCAACCCGGTAAAGCACCAACTGAACATGGTAGTGTTGTCGCCGGGCAGCCGTAGCCTTACCTTGAGCATCACGGATTTACTGGGTCGTACGCTCACCAGCCGTACCATCAGCATCCAGAAGGGTAGCAATATAGTGCAGATGAATACTGCCAATCTGAAAAGTGGCAGCTATTTGATAAAGGCAATGGATGCAACAGGCGAGGCAACCGAAGTGAAGCAATTTATAAAGCAGTAACCTACAAACAATATTACCCTTTCACATCATATGAAAATGGGCCGTCCTTAATTGGGCGGCCCTTTTCATTATTTAAGAAGCTAACTTTAACAGGTTACTCCCAATAGCCGCGTGGCTGGTTTACATTGCCTTTTTGTGAGATCAACTCTTATTCGTATAACAACTTGCCGTTCACCCCCAGAAAAACTTGCCCAGGGCTGGCCTTCTTTTCATTATAAACGGCTGAGAGATACCTGGAAATTTAGCTGCGCCGCCTGAAGTAAGCCCAACAACTATTTTTCCGAGAATCTGCCGCTCATTCTCACAGGCTTTGTCGCCGATTTAATTGGGAATTTACCAGCCCCGGCAATGAAATAGAAGCTTGCATAAACCAAATGAGAGTTGACGGAATGTTAATACATGCTTCATAGTTCGATAACATAGCTACGATACCCTTGACCATTATTCTATTCTCAAAAAATTCATGTATCTATGAAGAAAATGTTCTTTGCGCTGAGTACGGTTGGGTTATTGACGGCCTGCTCTAAAACAGATTTCAGGGACCCTTCGGCAAAACAGAATTCCGAAGATATTTCCCTTGCAAAAATGCCTTTTTCCGGTTTCACCCATACCGGCAGCATACAACTAGGCCCAACAGCCAACCCCACCGGCGCTGCTGAAATCAGCGCGTACGACCCGCTTACCAAAAAACTCTTTGTGGTAAACAACAGCGACTACAGCCGGATTGACGTTGTTGATTTATCGAACCCCGTCGCCCCTGCCAAAACAGGCGAAATACTGATGGCGCCCTTTGACGGCTCTGCAAACAGCGTTGCAGTAAGCAATGGCAGGTTGGCAGCAGCCATTGAGGCGTCAACCAAAACTTCGCCGGGCAAAGTGGTGGTATTCAACACATCAACACTTGATGTAATTGCCTCAACTGAAGTGGGTGCGCTGCCCGATATGGTTTGCTTCAGCCCCAACGGCCGATTCATCCTTACGGCCAACGAAGGAGAACCCAACAACAGCTACACCGTTGATCCGGTAGGCACCGTATCCATCATTGACACCGAAACCGGGTACCAGGAAACGCGCCTCGACTTTGCAGGTTTTGCCGGCATGCGTGCCGAGTTGGAAGCAAGAGGCCTACGCATTTACGGCCCTAATGCCAGCTTTGCACAGGACATAGAGCCGGAATATGTGGCGGTGAGCGCCAACAGCGAAACTGCCTGGGTAACCCTGCAGGAAAACAATGCCATTTCTCGTATTGACCTGCTAACCAAAACCATCACCAATATTTTTCCGCTTGGGTTCAAAGATCATTTGCTGGGAGCTAACCGCATGGACGCAAGCGACCAGGATGGCCTGGGCGGCGCACAATTAAAAGGCAATTTTCAGAACTGGCCGGTTAGGGGCATGTACCAGCCCGACGCAATTGCGGTAGCCGTGCAGGGCAATGTTCCTTTTATATATAGCGCCAACGAAGGCGATGCCCGCGATTATAGCGGCTACTCCGAACAACGTCGTCTTGGTTCATCTTCGCATATCCTAGACGCCACTGTATTTCCAAATGCAGCAACTTTGAAACAGGCCGCAAACCTTGGCCGTCTGAACATTACCCGCGCCACCGGAAATTTTGACGGCGACAGCGACTATGATGCTATTTACGCCTATGGTGCCCGCTCGTTTAGCATCTGGCACGGCGAAAATGGACAGCAGATTTATGACAGCGGAAACGAAGTGGATAGCATTACTTTTAAGAATAATGCATACGATGATGGCCGCAGCGACGATAAAGGCGCAGAGCCCGAAGGCATAGCAGTAGGCCGCATTGGAAATTCCAGCTTCCTGTTTGTAGGCCTGGAGCGTGCCGATGCCGTTATGGTTTTCGAACTTTCCAATCCGCGCCGGCCACGGTTCGTTCAGTTTTTGCCATGCGGCGATGCTCCCGAAGGCGTTGCCTTTGTTGAAGCCGACAAGAGCCCCAACGGCAAACCCCTATTGATTGTGAGTAGCGAAAACGACGGGCAGGTTAAGATTTTCTCGGCAAACTAATAATCAAACGAGCAGCCGGTTGCTTTCCACAAGTCACAGGGCGGGCCATCTACGGCTCGCCCTTTTTTTTGTGCATGTACCCAATTGATTTCAGGTATGTTTCCTGGCTGCATCCTGATGCTTTTAACGCACAATACAGGCATTGCAGGACCACGACGTATTTCATGCTGCACACCCCTGCTACAGGAATGGTTGGTATAATAAGATAGGCTGATTAGGCACCAAGCCTCAGGAAGTTTTACCCTTCGAAGGTGCTGTAGAAGTAAGGCGTTATCGCCTCGAACTCCGCGGCGCAGGTATCGACCATTTTGTACACACGGGTAATGCCCAGTACCTTGCGGTGTTCGTACACCTGGTCTTCGGTGCAGTTGCGCAATATGCGGGCAATTTGCTCGTCGCTGAAGCCTTCGCGCTTGGCACGCTTCAACAGTTCGGCAGGTAAGGTATTAAGGGTATACTCACCCAGCGATTTTTCCACCTCGCATATTTCTTTTATTTGGTAAATAAACCAGCGGTCGATGCGGGTGGCCTGTACAATACTTTTTACGCTTACGCCGGCCATTAGTGCGTCTTTAATCCGAAAGATTCTGTCCCACTTTGGTGTTTTGATATAATCGAGCAGTTCTTCGGCATGCATCAGGCTTTTGCCGTAATAACCCAGGCCCACGGCTTCGTTTTCCAGGCTCTGGCAGGCTTTCTGCACTGCTTCGTTAAAGCTGCGACCGATGCCCATTACTTCGCCCACGCTTTTCATTTGCAGGCCCAGGCGGTCGTCGGCGCCTTTAAACTTATCGAAGTTCCAGCGGGGTATTTTTACGATTACATAATCCAGCGCGGGCTCAAAGTAGGCGCTGGTGTTTTTGGTAATCTGGTTTTTAAGTTCTTCAAGGTTGTAACCAATGGCCAGTTTGGCGGCAATTTTAGCTATTGGGTAGCCCGTGGCTTTAGATGCCAGCGCCGATGAGCGGCTCACCCGCGGGTTTATTTCGATGGCAATAATTTCTTCCGTCTCGGGGTTGAGGGCAAACTGTACATTGCAACCGCCGGCAAAATTGCCCAGGTCGCGCATCATGGCAATGGCGGTATTGCGCATCAGTTGAAAGGCGGTGTCGCTCAGGGTCATAGCCGGCGCCACGGTAATGCTATCTCCCGTGTGCACGCCCATGGGGTCAAAGTTTTCCACGGTGCAAATAATCACCACATTGTCAGCCGCATCGCGCAGCAGTTCCAGCTCAAATTCCTTCCAGCCCAGCACGGCTTTTTCTACCAGCACTTCGTGTATGGGGCTGGCCGTAAGGCCACGGTTCAGCGCTTCATCCAGTTCGGATTTGTCGTGCACAAAACCGCCACCGGTACCACCCAGGGTGAAGCTTGGCCTGATTACGAGTGGAAAACCAATTTCCTGTGCAAACTCTTTGCCTTCCAGGAAACTGTTGGCCGTTTTGGCCGGCGCTACAGGAACCCCAAGCTCGATCATCCATTGGCGAAACTTCTCGCGGTCTTCGGCCTTTTCAATAGCCTTGATATCCACCCCAATCAGGCGCACATTATAGCGTTCCCACACGCCCAATTCCTCGGCTTCTTTGGCCAGGTTCAGGGCCGTTTGGCCACCCATGGTGGGCAGCACGGCGTCTATTTCGTTTTCCTCCAGTATTTGCTCTATGCTTTCCACCGAAAGCGGAAGCAGGTACACGCGGTCGGCCATCATGGGGTCGGTCATAATGGTGGCGGGGTTGCTGTTGATGAGTACCACCTTTACCCCTTCTTCGCGCAGGCTGCGGGCTGCCTGGCTGCCGCTGTAGTCAAATTCGCAGGCCTGGCCAATAATGATGGGGCCGCTGCCAATAATTAGTACCGATTTAATGGAGTGATCTTTGGGCATACTGGTTATAAAAATTGGGCAAATGTAGGGGGTTTGGAGGCCAGTTTGGAGTTTGGCGTGTGAAGCTTGGGTTTGAGGAGAGGCTGAGGTTGAGGTTGAAAAATCAGAAATAAGAAACAGAAAATAGGGATCAAGTACAACTGAAGAACTTTTGAGCTCAAAATAGCTAAGGTGACAAATTCACGAACACTCAAACATTTAAACATTCCAACTCTAAACCAGCTTACGTGCCACTCGGCCTATGGTGAGGCCCTGCACCAATATGCTGAATAGTACCACGATATAGGTGATGCTCACAAACATTTCGCCATAGTTGCTTTTAGGTAGCGACAGGGCCAGGGCCACCGAAATACCGCCCCGGAGGCCGCCCCAGGTAAGGATGGTGAGGGCATTTTTTTCGAAAGTCTTTTTAAATCGTAGGAAACTCATAGGTATAAGTACGGATACCCACCGGGCAAGTAGTACAATAAATATTGCAGCAAAACCCAGCCATAAGTAATCAATAAAGGGTATAATGAGCAGTTCCATACCTATAAGCAAGAAGAGTATGGCGTTCATGGCTTCATCTACCATTTCCCAAAACTTGTCTACATAGTCGCGGGTTACATCGCTCATGCCCAGTTTACGGCCCTTGTTGCCTATAAAAATACCTGCAATTACCATGGCCAATGGGCCGCTTACATGCATCCAATCGGCCAGCATATATCCACCCATTACAATGGCCAATGTTATCAGTACTTCTACTTTGTATTCGTCTATGCTTTTAAGTGCCCTATATCCAACCCAACCGAGGATGAGGCCAAAGCCAATGCCGCCAAGTGCCTCTTTGCCAAAATGGCCCAGGATGTGTACAAAACTGAGCTCTTCCTCGCCCGCCTGCGCCAATTGGGCAATCGTGATAAAAACAACAACCGCCACGCCATCGTTGAACAGCGATTCGCCACTGATTTTAGTTTCGAGCGATTTGGGAATATTAGCCTCCTTAAGGATTCCCATTACTGCAATGGGGTCGGTGGGCGAAATGAGCGAGCCAAACAACAGGCAGTTTATAAATGGTATTTGCAGGCTCAGCAGTTTTGCTACCGCAAACAGCAGTCCGCCCACCACAAAAGTGCTGATGAGCACGCCAATGGTTGAGAATACCAAAATAGTGTTGTGCTCCTTACGAATATCTTCTATTTTAATATGCAGGGCGCCCGCAAACAGCAGGAAGCTGAGCATAATCTTCATCAGTACGGTATAAAAGTCAACCGACTGTATCAGTTCGGCGGTTTCTGATAACAGGGCTGGATACAGTTTGCCCACGGCTACTATTAGCAGTGAAGCCACCATCGAAACAATCATTACTCCAATAGTGTTGGGAAAACGCAGAAAGCGAAAGTTGATATAGCCAAAAGCGGCGGCCAACACAATAATAATGGTAAACGACTGGTACAGTTCCATAAAACCTGCATAGCTGGTGTGGCCACAAAGCTAAGGGCTGTGCCACACAACAAGCAATGATGAAAAATTACGTGAATTCCCAAGGATATAGATGTCAAAGCCCCTGAATTACTGCCGTAACGCAACTAATGGGCATTGCAGCGACTTGTTGCTGTACGCAGGAGCGGTAATTTGGAAAAAGGGATCATCAGAAATCAAATTTCTCTGTTTACGTTTACAGGGCTAAGTTGTGCTATCAAAAAATTGAGATACGATGAACTACAAATGGGTGTATACCATTATGGCCTGCTGTTTGCCCATGCTTGTTTTTGCCCAACCCACCACGCTTAAAGATGCCCTTGCTCAAAAGGATACTACTGCTGCACTAAAGCTGATACAGATGGGGCAAAATCCTAATCAGTTAGATGGCGAAGCCTCCTTGCTAAGCCGCTACTGCCGATATAGTGTAGCCGACCCCATGGCTATGTTTTTGCTGAGGCATGGCGCCAAACCCGACACCCTGGTTAGCCCCGCTGGGCGCACCGCCCTGCATGTGGCAGCCGCCTACTATGCCTGCGAAGAACTTTGCGATGCCTTGCTAAAGGCAGGAGCCAACATCAATGCCCGCACCAAAGACGGGGCCTCACCCCTGATGCTGGCGGCGCAAAGCGCTAAGCTGCGTTTGGTAAACTTTCTACTGGAAAATGGAGCCAACCCCAAATTGAAAGACAACAAAGGCCAAACCGCCTATGAATATGCCCTGCGTGCCGACCCCATGACCGATCTGCCTGAAGCTCGCAAAAACCTGGAGGCTCAGTGCGGGTGGAATAAACAGGCAACTGTGGAGAAGCTGAAGGATATTACCCGGCAATAACTGGGTTTTGGCATATTATATGAACAAAAAGCCACCCGGCTGCGTTACCCCGCAAAAATTTTGTATGGCACTCAAAATAGGTACCAAAGCCCCTGCTTTTGCAGGTGTTGATCAAAATGGCAACACGGTTGCCCTTAAAGATTTTGCCGGCAAAAAAGTGATCCTGTATTTCTACCCCAAAGACGATACCCCCGGCTGCACGGCTCAGGCCTGCAACCTGCGCGATAATTACGCTGCCCTGCTCAAGGCGGGCTATGCCGTGGTAGGCGTTAGCGCCGACAGTGTGAAGAGCCACAAGAAATTCGAACAGAAATACGAATTGCCCTTTTCGCTTATTGCCGACGAAGACAAGAAAATAGCAGAGGCTTATGGTGTGTGGGGCGAAAAAAAATTCATGGGTAAAACCTACATGGGCATTACCCGTACCACCTTTTTGATAGACGAGGCAGGCAAACTGAAACACATCATTAACAAACCTGATACTAAGGAACACACCCGCGAAGTGCTGGAGGCCTGGGATACGATTCAGGTTGATTCCAACGATAAGAGTTTCTGAAAAAAAATGCAATAGTGGCATTACAACAGCGTTCTTGCCAAATAAAATTCAACCACGATGTATGCGTAAAACACTCTTCGGACTGAATGTGCTGCTGGCAGGCATCGTGGCAACGCAAGCAGGTTGCAGCAAGGAAGACAACAGCGGTTCTGGCGGCGGTACCACCACTCCCGTTTCATGCACAGGCGCCGACACCAGGTTTGCAGCCGTGGTGCAGCCAATTGTTGCCTCCAAATGCTCCTATGGCAGTGGTTGCCACGGCAGCGGCTCCAGCAATAGCGGCGGGGTACTTCTTTCGCATGCCCAAATTTCGGCCCGTGCCTCCAACATCAAAGTGCAGGTGGAATCAGGGCGCATGCCACAAGGCGGCAGCCTTACCACAGCCGAAAAAGCCAGTATTGTGTGCTGGGTAAATGCAGGCGCACCAAACAACTGAGCAACCTTCTGAAGTGGTAAAACTGCCCGTGCATATTCGAGTGGTTGAACACTCGTGGATTGCCCGGCTGGCCGCACTAAAAATGAGAGCCCCTGCCGTAGCCCTGGTGCTGGGCAACACCATTCACCTGCATGGTATGGGCCGCCGGCAGCTTGAAAGCAACGAACGCATGCTACGCCACGAACTGAAGCATGTGGAACAGTACAAACGGCTAGGTACAGTGCGCTTTGTGATACTGTACATTTGGTATTGGTTTCGGGTAGGCTACTACCGTAATCCGTTTGAGATAGAAGCCCGGCAGGCCGAAAACGGGTAATCCAACCAAATCCATGCTGCGACTGTACCTTATAGGCATCTCAATTTTGGCAATAGCCATTGCCGCCAACATACTTACAAGCAAGGCTGGCATTGCCTCCTGGTACGACTTTTTGAAGTTGTTTGCCGAAAAAGGCACAAATGTATTTGCCCAATTTAGGCTGGTTGACTATTTCTGGCTGCTGATAGCCTACCCCATGGTGCTGGCGTTGGGCTACAAACTGGGCGATTGGCTGTATCATGTCCTGCTGCCTTCTGGCAACACTTAACTATAGCCCGGAAGGTTCCTTACTCTTTGGTATCCACTCCACCTCGCCAAACGAAAACTGGTATTCCTGGTTTTCGCCTGCTACCAGGTGGCCTTGCCCGTCTACCCGGTAAATGCGCAAAGGAGTCACAATACCGTTACGGCGCAATTTTACCAGAGTGCCGGCGCCATAAAGCAGGCTATTGTATTCGGACAGCATGTTTGGCCAGTGGCCCTGCTGCAGTTGCAACCAACGTTTTTCAATAGCCGTGCACAGCAATTGCGCCTCTGTTTCGGCCTGGTATACTTGCCCGGTTATTTGCCGAAGCGAAACGGGGTTTGGCAGGTGCCCGTCAAATACAAGCTGATTCAGGTTGATGCCAATACCCGCAATTGCCCATTGCCAGCGGCCGGCCGCTATTACATTTTGTATAAGAATTCCGCCTGCCTTTCTGTCACCCCAATACAAGTCGTTTGGCCATTTAATATGGAATACCCGGTTAGTCTTTGCGGTCAGGTAGTCGGTGGCGGCTAAAGCCAGGGAAGCACTCAGCCTAAAGTGTTGACTTACAGTTAGTTTTAGTGTATTTATGACTGCACTAAGCAGTATGCTATCACCGGCGTTACTCACCCATTTGCGCCCACGCTGCCCTTGCCCGGCAGTTTGCTCAAGGGCCATAAATACATCGCCGTGGGCCGCCAATCCCGCAGTTACCTGCCCCATGGCATACAAGTTGGTGCTATCTATCTGTGGCAAAATGTGCAGATTATGGCCAATATAAGGCAGCGCCATGGCAACAGAATGGTTAATTTTGGCGCAAAGGTATTCTCAAAAGCCCGCCATGGGCCTTTATTTTGCAACAACTATCATCGATAAAACTCAACAGTATTGAACCAAGCGACCGCCACAGCCGCAAGGGCGCAAAGAGTGCAGCGCCTTACGCGCAACTCTAAAATTTTCAAAACCATCATTAACGCTATTTCCGCCAAAAAAGGCGAACAGGTGGTGAGCCTTGATATGCGTAAGATTCACGAAGCAGTAGCCGACTTTTTTGTGATTTGCGAAGCCAGCAACCCCCAGCAGCTAAAAGCCATAGGCGACAATATTCAAGATGAAGTAAAGAAAAATTGCGGCGAAGTGCCGTACAAGCAAGAAGGCTATCAGCATGCGCGTTGGATTTTGATTGACTATATAAATATTGTCGTGCACATTATGATTCCTGAAACCCGCAAGTTTTACCAATTAGAAGAAATGTGGAGCGATGCACCTCTTGCCGAACACGAAGAATAACAAGCGCTAAGATTCCGACTACTTGTGGTTACAACCAAAAAAAGCCGCGAAACGTTAAAGTAAGTGGTACGGTAAGTACGTTTTCAAACATAATAACCGCTAGCGTCATTATTAGATAGGATTAAACATGAATATGCTACCCGAAGAAAGAGAGCAACAAGAGAAGAAAAGATTGAACCCCTTAGGTGGAGGCGATGGCCGCAAGGGTCCGCGATTCAGTATATATTGGATTTATGCTGCAATAGCCGTGGTGCTAATTGGCATGCAATATCTAAACAGCGGCAGCGATGCCCTGAAAACGGATGAGAAAACCTTTTTGGAGCAGATGTATGCCAAAGGCGATGTAGATAAAACCATAGAAATACGCAACAAGCTGTTGGTAAGGGTGTACATTAAGCCCGATAGCTTAAAAAAGGAATATTACCGCAACAAATTCAAAGGATTGCCCACCCTAAACAATAGCCAGGGGCCTCACTTTGAGTTTAAAATAACCGACTGGAACAGCTGGAATACTCGGCTCGACAAGTTTAAGCAGGAAAAAAGCTTGCCTTCTATAAACACCGCCGTGGACGAAGAAGCAGAATGGCTGGGGCCCGTACTTAATACCCTCATCACCATTGGTCTGTTTGTACTGCTGTTTGTAGTTATGATGCGCAAAATGGGCGGAGGAGGCGGCGCCGGTGGTCCTGGCGGAATCTTCAGTATTGGCAAAAGCCGGGCACAGCTGTTTGATAAGGACATGAAAGTAAACGTAACCTTTGCCGACGTAGCCGGCCTTGACGAAGCCAAGGTGGAGGTGATGGAAATAGTTGACTTTTTGAAGAATCCGAAAAAGTACACCGCTTTGGGTGGCAAAATACCAAAGGGCGCACTGCTTGTAGGCCCGCCCGGCACAGGCAAAACTTTGTTGGCCAAGGCAATGGCCGGCGAAGCCAAAGTGCCCTTCTTTAGCCTAAGTGGCAGCGACTTTGTAGAAATGTTTGTAGGAGTGGGCGCCAGCCGCGTACGCGACCTGTTCAAGCAGGCCCGCGAAAAAGCCCCCTGTATTATTTTCATTGACGAAATAGACGCCATAGGCCGTGCTCGTGGAAGAAACGCCATCATGAGCAACGACGAGCGGGAAAATACCCTCAACCAGTTGCTGGTAGAAATGGATGGCTTTGGCGGCGATACGGGCATCATCATACTGGCAGCTACCAACCGCCCCGACGTACTGGACAGCGCCCTGCTGCGCCCCGGCCGTTTCGATAGGCAAATAAGCATTGACCGGCCCGATGTAACCGGACGGGAGCAGATATTTAAAGTGCACCTGAAACCGATCAAGGTGTCGCAAAAGCTTGATGTACATAAGCTGGCCGAACAAACTCCCGGCTTTGCAGGCGCCGATATTGCCAACGTATGCAACGAGGCCGCCCTGATAGCTGCCCGCAAAGGCAAAGAGGCCGTGGATATGAGCGATTTTCAGGATGCCATTGACCGTGTAATTGGAGGCCTGGAAAAGAAGAACAAACTCATTAGCCCCGAAGAAAAGCAGATCATTGCTTATCACGAGGCAGGCCATGCCATTTGCGGCTGGTATCTGGAACATGCCTATCCACTGCTGAAAGTTACTATTGTACCGCGCGGCACGGCTGCACTGGGTTATGCGCAATACACCCCCAAAGAGCAATATCTGTACAATACCGATCAGCTAATGGATCAGATATGCATGACCTTGGGTGGCAGGGCGGCAGAAGAAATCTTTTTTCACAAAATTTCTACCGGCGCCAGCAACGACCTGCAGCAAATAACCCGCATGGCTTACAGCATGGTTACTGTATATGGCATGAATGATAAGATTGGCAACGTAAGCTTTTATGACCCGGCTGCCGATCAAACCTTTACCAAGCCCTACAGCGAAGAAACGGGCAAAATGATAGATGAAGAGGTGCGCAAGCTTATAGACAAGGCTTACAGGAGAACACTTCAATTGCTTACCGATCGTAAAGAGCAGGTAGAAAAGCTGGCCAAAGCCCTGCTTAATACCGAAGTATTATTCCAGAGCGATGTGGAAGAATTGATAGGCAAACGCCCCTTTGAGGTAAAAAGCCCAGTACATATTGTAGACGAAGAGCCAGCCAATGAAGTGGTAGCCGAAACGCCCGCCACAAGCCAAGGCGCCTCCATTGATAACGACCACGACGTTACTTCCGATAGAGAAGTTTCTAGCGGAGCAGCCTCTGAGGCTCAGGAAGAAACGTTGGTTAAACCAGCAGGGGCTGTTTAGGCATTGAGTAGCAACCGTTGAAATGCATTTGCGACAACCCGGCGGAGGTGCCTAACCACTCTGCCGGGTTTTTCTTTTGAAATAACGAGCATCAGGCTTTGCCTAGGTACCATTGCCCTGCGCTACCTTTGCCTGTATGCCTACTTTGCCCAAGGAAGTGATGTTGAAAAAAATACGAGAGGCTTTAGCCACTTCTGTGGTACAGCCATTTCCAGAAAGCGGTGAAAAAACACTAGTATTCCCTGCATCATCCACACATTTGGAGGTTGAATTTGCTGAAAATTTCACCAAGCTGCAAGGGCAGTTTGCCTACTGCATGGGGTGGCAGGACCTAAGGCAACAGGTAATGCTGCTGCTGAAACAAAAACAATGGAACAAGATATTTTGCAACGACCCTAAAATACGGCAGCTACTCGCTTTGGAATGGCACCCCGACCTGGCAATCTGCCAGGCTAGCATCACCGACTGCGAACTGCTGGTGGCCCGCACCGGAACCATCGTGCTTACCACCTCGCAATCGGGCGGGCGCACCGCCAGTGTGTATGCGCCTGTGCATATATGCATAGCCACCATGGGCCAGCTGGTATACGATGTAAGAGAAGCACTTGAATTGATGCGCAGCAAATACGGCGAAAACCTCCCTTCATTTATAACCTTTGCCAGTGGGCCCAGCCGTACCGCCGATATAGAAAAAACCCTGGTGACCGGGGTACACGGCCCCAAGGAAGTGTTTTGTTTTTTGGTAGAACCCTAACCTGTAACTAGCAGATGCAACCATTGCCGGCCGGGGAAGTTATCTTGCACACATGTGGTGGTTAATAGCAACCTTATTGCTGACAGGCCTGTATTGCGCTCTGGTGCTCTGGTACCGCTGGGCTTGGGTACAAGTGCCTGAGCAGCATTCCCCGCGGTATGCTTACACGCCTGTAACGTACATAAGCCTTGTAATACCGGCGCGCAATGAAGCATGTAACATAGCTGCCTGCCTGCAGAGTATTGCCGACCAAAACTACCCAAAGCATTTACTGGAAGTGACAGTAGTAGATGATGATAGCAGCGATAATACCGCGGCTATTATTCAGCAGTTTGCATCAGCACATTCCTATATACATTACCAGCAGCTTGCTCCTCAGCCACCTCGCCAGGCGCACAAAAAGCGTGCCATTGAAAAAGGCATTGAAGCCGGCAAGGGCGAACTGATTGTATGCACCGATGCCGACTGCACCCACCCGCCCAACTGGCTGTGGACGATAGCCCGGCTCTACGAAAGCGGGGATGTGGAATTTATAGCCGGGCCCGTGGGGTACACAACGGAGAACACCTTGCTGTCGGTATTTCAAACCCTCGATTTCATGACTCTTCAGGGTATTACAGGGGCTTCGGTATCGCAGCGCTTTCATACCATGTGCAACGGGGCCAACCTCGCCTACACCCGGCAGGCTTTTGTAAGCGTAAATGGCTTTGAGGGCATCGACGCCCAGCCTACAGGCGACGATATGCTGCTGATGTATAAGATATATCGTCAAAATCCCAATGGTGTGTGTTGGCTTAAAAGCCAGGATGCCACTGTGCAAACTCAGGCGTGCGATACATGGCGCAGCTTTTTCAACCAGCGCATTCGCTGGGCAAGCAAAGCAGCTTACTACGATGATCGCCGCATTTTTTGGGTGCTGCTGCTGGTATATGTTTTCAACGCCTGGCTGCTGGGTTTGGCAGTGGCGGCTTTCGCTGTGCAAAAAGCCGGGCTGGCACTCCTAGTGGCCCTTGTGGTCAAAACAGCGATAGAGACATTGTTTCTGTGGCCGGTGGCGCGCTTTTTTGGCAAAGAAAAATGGATGTGGACATTTCCCCTGCTTCAGCCGCTGCATATAATGTATACCGTATTGGCCGGATGGCTGGGACGGTTTGGCAGCTATGAGTGGAAAGGGAGGAGGATTGGGGGAGGGTAAGGTTGAGGATGAGGTTAAGGTTAAGGTTAAGGTTGAGTGGATGACAGCTGACAGATGACTGTTTCTGCAGCTGCAAAGGTGAATTTCTTCAGGATGAAAGAGAAACAATGCATTCACAATAATGCAAAGCAAGGTATCCTGATTTCCTGGCCATAATTCAGCATTCAGCATTCAGAAATCTCCACATCACTGTTCTTCAGCAGCAATAACCTGCACGTTGCGGGAGAAGCTTTCGTCGAGTGATATGAAGGTTTCGGTGCGTTCGATGCCTTTAATTTTCTGCAGTTGATCGTGAAGCACGTTGCGCAGTTGGGCAATGTCTTTGCATACTATTTCAGCAAACATGCTGTAATTGCCCGTGGTATAGTTGAGGCGTACAATTTCGGGGATGCGATGGAGTTCTTTAGCAACAGAATCGTACAGTGAGCTTTTTTCGAGGTAAATACCGATGAAGGCAATCACATCGTAGCCGATAATTTTGGTATCAATAGCAAGGCGGGTGCCCTTTACAATACCCATTTCTTCCAACTTCTTGATGCGCACATGGATAGTTCCGCCGCTTACAAATAATTTCTTGCCCAGGTCGGCATAAGAAATTTCGGCGTCTTCCATCATGTGCTGGATGATCTGATAATCGAGTTTGTCGAGATTTAAGCGACCTGCCATTTGAAGATTTAGTTTTAGTGGTTTTTCACTGTTTAATATTAAAAACAGAACATTTACTAAAGTTTATCAAATTTTGTTGTGAACGTACTAACGAATTGGGTATTTACTTTAATATTGCACTGTCAACGCCGAAAGGCTGGTCAGGCGCCCTGCGAAAGGGGCAAAAGTAGAGGGATTAAGTTGAGACAGCAAGAACCCTATTGACAAAAGATCTTTAGGCGGAGGTGGGAGTAGTGTTGCCGGATGAATTTCATCAGGCTTTTCATTTCCAACCTCCAACGTACTGTAGGATGATGAAATTAAGGCAGACATGCCCTCTTGTCTCGGGGGTGGGGTTTTTCTTATTCTGATACCCATCGGAATAGGTATAAGGATAAACATTGCATAGAGCCGAACCGGTACTGTGGCACGAAAGGTCAACATCGACTACGCTGCCGGGCCCGACCAGGGTTGACCACTTACTTTGTGCGAAGGCTAACTTCCCCGTGAAGGTTCGAATCCTTCTCCTACAGCACACTAGTAAGCCAGTTTGCAGAAAGGGATCTAGTTAGCAATAGTTCTTTAAAGTTGGAATACGTTTTTTATTGGAAGCCAGTTTTTACACCGTGTAAACTGCTAACTGCTTTCTTGCAAACTGGATTTCAACCTATTACACTGTGGGGTGATGAAACTTTGGCAGACATGCCCTCTTGTCTCGGGGGTGGAGAAACCGGTGCAAACCGGGGAATGGGATAAACACTGCGTAACGCCGATCCTGACTGCAGCGGGACCGACTGGGGTTGACCACCAATCGGCCGGGATAGCTTCCCGACACTCGATGCGCAGACGCTAACTACTCCGTGGAGGTTCGAATCCTCCCCCTACAGCACAGCAAAGCCCTGGTTCACACCCAGCGAACCGGGGCTTTTTCTTTTGGAGCGTGGCAAGCCAAAGCTTGCCAAAGCGCAAAAAGAAAAAGAACGTGGGACCGCGCAGCAGGCACAGGGCTTGCTTTTAGCCCCCCATTACGGATCGGCTTTGCCAATCCTCCCCCTACAGCACAGCAAAGCCCTAGTTCGCACACAGCGAACCGGGGCTTTTTGTTTTGGAGCGTGGCAAGCCAAAGCTTGCCAAAGCGCAAAAAGAAAAAGACCGTGGGACTGCGCAGCAGGCACAGGGCTTGCTGTAAACTGTTGGCGAAAAAGCCCCCGGACCGGGAGTGCCCTGCCCGTGGAAATAGCCCCATTGTGGGAAAGTTGCACGGCTGTTGCTTGATAAATACGCGCCGATGCACCAACTTGCAGCATCATGATTCCGCAGCAGCTTAGTTTATTTGGCCCACCGGTGCCCCCCCAAAAAATTAAGAAGGACGACTCGCCTTCGGCAAAAATGTCGGCCACAGAAATATCAGTGCCCGAATCGGTGGCGGTGGTAATGCCTGATGCGCCAACCCCTGAAGTGGAAGACGCAGATATTGTACCTGAAATAGTGCAGCCTGATGCAACCCCTCAACCCTATGAGTATGCAATTACAATGGATGCGCCACAATCTGCTGAATTTGCCGAGGCAAAACAGGAAGAGGCAACAATGCCGCCCGGCGCCTCCAACCGAGGCCGCAAACCCTTGGCCGATATACACGAAACGGCCGACCTGCTTAATATTCCGCCCGATGAGGAACTGTACCGAAGGCAGTATTACACCATGCGCGAAACGGCAGCCATGTTCAAAGTAAACCAAAGCCTGCTGCGTTTTTGGGAAAACGAATTTGACATCTTGCAGCCCAAGAAAAACAAGAAAGGCGACCGCTATTTCAGGCCTATTGATATCCGCAATCTGGAATTGATTTATCACCTGCTGCGGGTACGCAAATACACCATAGAAGGCGCCCGCGAATATTTGCGAAACGCTAATAAGGGCGCCGATACATTTGAACTGGTGCGCAAGCTCGAAAAACTGCGCTCATTTTTGCTGGAACTAAAAGCAAATCTTTGATGAAAAAACTTTTTACAGTATTTCTCCTCGCATCTTTTGCAATTACCACTTCGGTATGGTCGCAACAAACAGCCTGGCCAAAACTTTATACTGTAGCTAAAGACCGCGACAGCTCAAAAATGCTGGTGGGATTTATAGACAGGGCACAAATAACAAATGACACCTCCTTTGGCTGGTATGCCAACACATTAAAGTATTTTAAACCAAATCCTGAAGCTGTAAGTACCATTAAAGGCAAAACAGAAAGCATGTATATTTTGCTGTTTGCCGGCACATGGTGCGAAGACTCGCAGCAAATTCTGCCCAAATACCTGAGCACACTCGATGCTGCCGGCCTGCCTGCCGACCGCGTAACCATTGTTGCCACCGACAGGGCCAAAACAACCGTTGCCAACCTGCACAAAACCTTTGGCATCACCAATGTGCCCACGCTTATCATGCTTAAGCAGGGAAAAGAAGTAGGCCGCATTGTAGAATATGGCAGTACCGCCCTCATGGATAAAGAGCTTGCAACTCTTGCAGAAAAGATGTAATAATTGTTATTGGACAGGCTGCTGCTCTTTGGCAATTACAAACCTAGTATTACTGGTAGCCGCAAGATCCACGCCATGCCTGGCTACAAGGTCGAGCAAATGAAGGTTCACCTTTTCGCGGAGTTTGAAAAACAACTTAATCTCCAGGTCATTACTTACAAAATATTCTACATGCACAATATGCGCTGCCTGTCCGGTGTCGCTTAAATAAACATTCCAGTCCAGTACGAATTCAAGGTCATCCAAATAGGCATCAATCTCGGCTACCAATGCCCTTATTTGTACCGATGTGGATTGTAGCCCAAGTTCCAGGCGGGTTACCACGTTTCGCTGATGCCGCAGGGTAAGGTTATCCACGATGGTATCTACCATTTTTTTATTGGGTACCGTGGTAAATGTTTTTTCCAGCGTACGTATGCGTGTGCTGCGCAAACCAATCTTTTCGATGGTGCCTGTTACATTTTCCACCTTTACCAGGTCGCCAACTGTAAACGGCTTGTCGAAGAAGATAATAAATGATGCGATCAGGTTTTCCAGGCTTTCGCGAAAGGCCAGGGCCAGTGCGGCCCCCACAATACCGAGGGCGGTAAACAAATGACTAAGCGGGTACCCGAAAGCATACTTCAAAATCATAAGCGCACTCAGCACCCAAATGATCACCTTAAAGAAATCACGGAAAAAAATGACTAATTGATCGTCGAACCGGTCGGCTGTTTCCTGGGCTTTGCGCTGCAAAATGAAAGCACCATATCTTACGAATCGGCTGCAAAGCCAAAAGAAGGCCCAAATCAATACAACCTTTGTGAGGCCTTCAATAACAGACCTGCTGTTGATACGGTAAAAGTTAAAATTGAATGAGGCCGGAAACTGGAGGCGGTCAAAAGCAATAACAATAACCACTACAATCAAAAACAGCCGCATGGGCGCAAGCACCAGCCTGTGCAGGTGATCCTTATCGCTGGGCTTGTCTTCAATTTTGGTTAATCGTATAATACCGTACGCCAGCTTTTTCGACATATAATTTTTGAACAGCCATAGCAGCAGCAATATACCTGCAGTTACCAGCCAGTCCTGTACCCGGTTGCTTAATATTATTTTATTTAAAAATTCGTTCATAGCCGTATTCACTCCATTATTTGATACACATAGATGGCCCTATTACGCGCAAGGGCATACAGATTGCTGCCCCATAGCCTTATTTTGTCCATAGCCAGCAGGGTGGCAGGCAACGGCTGCTCTGCCACTTCGGGGGTGCCAGGTTTGTAATACACAAGTCCTTTGCTATTGGTAGCCACTATTCCCTTGCTCATGCCGTGTATATTTTGCCAGCCCTTAAAAGGTATCAGGCTTCGGTATGCGCCGTAATAATCTAGCAGCACAAGCCCTGCCTGCGGATCATAGGCATACAGGTATTTGTTGAAGTCTTCAAGCTTTATTATTTGCGGAGGCTCATCAAACACTACCCGAAAGTCGGGCGACTCCAGCAACACCCTGCCCGATTCATCCAACTTCTTTACCCGATTCTCCATGTCGTCAAACACCCATATATTGTTGTCGAAGCTTTGGGCAATGGCAGGACACTGCAAAATGCCCGACTGCCGGAGGTCGAGTGTAGTGCGAATATTCAGGAAACGGTCGAGTATTTGAAGGGTCAAAAAATCTTTGTAATACAGCATAATACGCAGCGGATTGGATACATCAAGCGCATACAGCCTGCCAAACTTGCGCATATCATTGAAGGCTGCCACCGAGTCAAATTTCTCATTCAGTTTTTTTACCTGCTGCCGCTCGCACACTGTGTACAGGTTGCCCAGATTGTCCACCTCAACATCGATAAAAGCCCCTTCGATGGTTTTGATGAGTTTGTATTGAGGGGTATTTTGCGCATAGCAACACGTTAATAATAAAAAACATATGAGTGTAAAGACGAAGACCCTAAGGCGACCGACAGGATAACTTTTATGTACCAAAAATCTGATCATTGCTATCGACCCCTGGGCTTAAAGAATTGCAGCATTAGTTCCTGCCCGTCAAATACGGCATAGCTGAAATGCTTAATCCAGTCGCCCAAATTTATATAGGTGCTTTGCTGCGGCAGGGGGTGCATGCCGGGCACATGCCGGTGTCCATAAATGAAATAGTCGTAATGCTGCAGTTGCAACACTGCTTTGCTATGAATCATGAGCCATTCTTTTTCTTCACCCCAAAAATGCGCCTCGTGCTCAGTCACCAATTCGCGGCTTCTGCGGCTGAAGAAGTTGGCAAGCCCTATGCCTACTGCCGGTGGCAAAATGCCAAACAAAAACTGGCACAGCGGATTCCGAAAAATCTTCTTCAGCAATTTATACCCTGTATCGCCGGGGCCCAGCCCATCGCCATGGCCTACATAAAACGAGCAGCTGTTGAACTCGAATCTGGCAGGTTCCATATACACCTGCATGCCCAACTCCTGCTGAAAGTAGTTTTTCACCCACATATCATGATTACCCACAAAAAAGTGGATAGCCACCCCGGCATCTGCCAGCGCGGCAAGTCTTCCAAACAAGCGTATATAACCTTTGGGTACCACATGGCGGTATTCGTACCAAAAGTCGAACATATCACCCACGATAAAGATGGCAGCTGCATCGGCGGCTATGGTGTCCAGAAAGTTAACCAGTACCATTTCGCGCAGGCGGCTTTGTTCATAATTGGGCGCGCCCAAATGAAAGTCGGAAAGAAAATATACCTTTTTACCTGCCGGTAGCTGCATTAGGCAAATGTAGGTCACGCGCTGTGAACACACGCGCCCCACACCTGCCCCTTTGCGCCAGGCATGTATCTTACCCTCAACCTTTCCAACAAAGTCAGTTGGACAACCTCATCCCTATCCTTATCCTCAACCTTATCCTCTCCAAAGGAGTCCTTCGCACAACCTCCTCCTCCACATCATCCATAACCTCCCCCAAACCCCAAACTTTCACAATCATCCACCATTTCTCATCCTTGCCTTTGAATTTGACCCACAAAAACCTATTTTGCCCAAAACGTAGTTCTATGAACATCCGATTGTTGAAAATGCTTGCCGGACTTAGCCTCGCCTGTGCCTTGTTGCTTCAGCGCTGCTTGCCCACGCAAGCTGCCCCACCGCAGTTATCGTACCAGCAGTATATGGCAGGCAAGGTGGTCATAGGGTGTGGCCCCGGCGCCGACGATGGATTCAACTGGCGCAACGAGGATGCAGCCATACCCGCCCTGCCTGGCTGGGGTAGCTTTGCCTGGCACGTAACCACCAACAGCGATTCGGCACAGTACTTTTTCAACCAGGGCATTAGCATGTACTACAGTTTTCACATGGTAGAAGCCAAGGCATCATTTGCTCGGGCAGCAGACTTTGATCCCGACTGCAGTATGGCATTGTGGGGGTTGGCCATGTCGTATGGCACCAATATCAACTATGCTGCTGCCAAAACCTCACCGCAAGCCTTTGAAGCCGCAGCCAAAGCAAGAAGCTCGCTCAACAATGAATCGGCGCTGGAGAAGGCATTGGTAGGTACACTTGGTGCCCGCTACAATGCCGATACCACCCTACCGCGCAAAAAACAAAACGAAGACTACGCCGCCGCCATGGAGCTGGTGTACCGCCAATACCCCGGCGATGCCAATGTAGCCAGCCTGTACGCCGATGCCCTGATGGTGCAGCACCCATGGGACCTTTACTACATAGACGGCGAGCCCAAGCCCTGGACCATGTCCATTGTAATTGTGCTGGAAAAAGGGCTGAAAGAAAACACCAATCATCCGGCCCTTAACCACTATTACATTCACGCAGTGGAAGGTGGCAAGCTGGCGGAACGCGGCCTGCCCAATGCCTGGCGCCTTAGCACCATGATGCCCATGGTAAGCCATATGGTGCACATGCCTTCGCACATCTTCATCCGAACCGGCCACTACCGCGAAGGCATGCTGGTAAACGATTCCAGCATCAAAGGTTTTGAAGCCTATACCCGGCTTTACCCCAAAGCTGCCGATGACGCGTTTTTGTACCTGCTACACAACCAGCACATGAAAGCCGCCTGCACCATGTACCGGGCATCGCAATCGGATGCTGCCGCAGCGGCAGCCAACCTGGCCAACCTTGTACCCGGAGGCTACATGACCATGTACGGTGGCGTGGGCAACTATTTGCAGTATATGTACTCCACACCTGTATTTATGCAAATACGCTTTGGCTGGTGGGACAGCCTGCTGGCAGCCAAGCCCGTGGGCGCCGACCTGAAGTACGCCGCACTGGTACAACAGTTTGGCAGGGGCATGGCTTTTGCCCGCAAAAACGATCTCCGCGCTGCTCAGGGCTGCCTTGCCAACCTGCAGCAAAACGTGGGTTCGCAATACCTTAAAGAACAGTTTGAAACCTACAACCCGGCATACAAAACTGTGGAAATTATGATTAGCCTGTTGGAAGGCAACATGGCCGTAGCAAAAAACGACCTGCCCGGGGCACAGGCAGCTTATGAAAAAGCCGTAAAACTGGAAGATGCCTTGGTGTACCAGGAACCCCGCGACTGGCTGCTACCCACGCGCCATTTCCTGGGGCCCGTGTTGCTGAAGCAGGGCAAACTGGCCGAAGCTGCAAAATGCTACGAAAAGGAACTTATCATTAATCCTGCAAACGTATGGAGCCTGAAAGGCCTGCACCAGGCACAGCTGCAACTGAAACAGGATAGCCGCGCCGCCAAAACTCGGGAAGCTTTCCAGAAAGCAGCGCAAGGAGGGGATATAACGGTGAAGGGGTCGGTGATGTAGTATAGTTCAATGGAAATGTGATAATTAGCCAATATGATAATGTGCTAATGATTCGGACTTCTGTAGAAAGATGAATTGTGTAATTGCTTAATTGCCTAATATGACTCACCTCTCACTTCTCACCTCTGTTCCCCTTCACTCGCTTAGCCTCTAGATACTCCAGCACATCGCCGCTCTCTACCCGGGGCATGCCCGCTACATCACCGTTGTACCAGTACACCCAGGCCGGAATGGTGTAGCCTTCTATTTCCACCGGTGTCACTTCTTTGCGGTATAGCGAGGTTTCGTCGTAGCTGGGGTCTACGCCTTCGTAGTCGTCCAGCTGAGCCATGGCCCAGTCCAGCTCGTCTATGTGTTTTACCATGTACAACTCGCCTACTATGCGGCATTCTTCACCATCGGGGGCCGGCATGGCCGCCGGGTATTCGCCAAGGTCGTACAGGCAGCCTTTTATATAGCCATTGCCAATAAGCGTAAAGTACTGGCTGATATAGTGGTAAGCATCGCTCTCAAAGCCCTTGCGCAGCGAACCGTATACAAAAAGGTGATATGTGGGCATGGATGTCATGGCAAAAAGCGTTTAAAAAATGACAGATCGTAAAGGTAATAAGTGGCTGCCAGCTGCATGTTGACAATGGTAGAATAAAAAGCAAAAAGTATCCATTCTTGCGGAAGCCAACAATTGTCACATTATGGGGCATAGGCCATGCTTAGCTTAGCCGCGTAAAAATGTACCATGAGGATATCGTTTTTGATTTTGCTGGTTGCGCTGCTGGGCTGCACGCAAAGCAACAAGCAGGAGGAAGAACAGGCTTTTGCCCCGCTTGAAAAGCTGAAGGCCGGTAATACCCGTTTTGCGCAAGGCCACCCGCTGCACCCCGACGAAACACGTAAGCGCATCCGCGAACTGAAAAAAGGCCAACACCCCTATGCCATTGTGGTGAGCTGTTCCGACTCGCGGGTGCCGCCCGAGCTTATTTTCGACCAGGGCTTCGGCGATATATTCAGCATTCGCACGGCAGGCAATATTATTGGCGATTATGAATTGGGCAGTATTGAATACGCAGTAGAACATTTTGACTGCAACCTGGTGGTGGTAATGGGGCACGAAAACTGCGGGGCTATTGAAGCCTACCTAAAAGCGGATCATCTGCATCCGCACTTCGATCATATTGAAAAAATTGTAGAATACATTACCAACGAAGCAGAGGAAAAAGCCCTGGCCGACAGTGTACACAACAATATTGATTATGCTGTACGAGCCAATATCAGCCATGGCGTAAATCTGCTGCGTTCGTCTATGCCGGTGTTGAAACCCCTTGCAGATAAAAACAAACTTACCATTATCGGGGCCCTGTACGATCTCGATACCGGCAAGGTGAGCTTTTTAGAGTAGCCATTACTTGCCACCATTCCACAACACCACCAGGTGCGGAAACTGCTCTACACCACGCGAAGCCAGTGCGCCCATTTCGCGTATGTTGTACAAAAACGAACCCAGTACAATATCCTGATCTCCATCGCGGTCAAGGTCGGCCACCTCTATGGTTATCCATTTGCCATTGGCAGCCCCGGGGTGGCTTGCCGCCCTAAAGCGGTAACTGCCATCGTTGGTTAGTAGCACCAATCCGTGCTCCGTTTTGGCCAGGTCGTCGCTAAAAGATACCAGGGCTATATCAAGGTCGCCGTCTTTGTCAAAATCGGCTGCACGGGCGCGGGTGGCGCCGTATGAGGGGTAAAACCAGGCTTCTTCAAATTTTCCGTCACCCTTATTTTCATAAATACGCAAGCCATGGTAGAACTTCTTGATGGGTGACAAATCCCAGTTGTCGCCATTGGTAACCAGGATATCGGGCCTGCCGTCACTATTTATATCGGCCAGTTCAAAATCGCTTACGCCATATACCGATGGAAACTGTTGAAGGATGCGCAGCTTAAACTCCCCGTTGCCCACGTTCTCAAAAAGCACCAGTTCTTCTCTGCCTTGCGCCATCAGGGCCACGATGTCGGGCAATCCGTCGCCCGTTATGTCGGCCACCTGTGCCCTGCGGGCGCCCGGCTGCTCCAGCAGCATATGCTCGCGGGTGGGGTCAAAGTTGTTGTACCAGCTTATCTTGCCGGTATGGTTGCCAAAGCAGCACACAATACCATCTTCTTTGCCATCGCCGTTGAGGTCGGCAGTGGCAAAGCTCACGGGGCGATGCACACTATCGAACCGGAATGCAGATGCGGGGAAACGGTTTTCAGGGTCAAAGCTGAAGAAATTGCCATTGCGCTTTTGTGTAGGCGCCAGACTGCCAATGCACATCAGGCGCGGGGCCTGTCCTTTCGGAAAATCCATATCTACCGGTGGAGAGGGCATAAACCAGTTGGACGACCGGGTCATATTGCTGTTGAGGATGTACAACTGGTTTTGGGTATCGCCCACATACAGCTGCCCGGTGGCGGCATCGTAGAGCACCATGGTTACGCCCGGGGTTTGTTTTTCGCCAATAAACACACTCTGTGCCTCCCATCCGGCCATGCTATCGGCTATGGCAGGGTGCGGCGGTTGCTGGCCAGGTACTTCGGGAGCAAGGGCTTCGTAATACTCCACAATGCGCAACCATTCATCGGGGGTAATCTGTGGCTTTTCGGGGTACAGGTTCACCATTTTTACCAGCGCGGCCTCTTCGGGCTCCATGTCGGCATAGGGATCTTGCCCAGGTGTGCGCAGGCCCAGCCGTAGGCCCATGTTGGGCAGCACACCTTGGCGCCAGGTCTTTTTGTCCAGTAGCACGGCCTCGGAAAATATATGGCAGCTGGCACAGTATTTTTTGGCAAGCACCTCGCCTTCAGCCATTTTACTTGTGCCGGCCGTCTTTTGCCAATATTGGTATAACCAGTATCCGCCAGCAGCTACAAACAACACAAGTACTGCTCCCGCCAATACAACCTTTTTTGTTTTTTGCATACATAAGCGAAAGTAGCATGTTTGCAATACAGCCCCTAAGCCTGTTCACCATGGCGCCCGGTTATGGTGTATAAGAAAGCACGACCGCTTTACACAGCTACTGCCTGGCAGCAGCCTTTCGAAACCGGCCTCATCACAAAACACTGGTATTTTTGTTCAGGCCTCCTGTTGAGGCCCCAAGTCATTTTGTAGTGCCCGAAAATGGGGTGGTGCGTTATGCTACCTCCTTCATGCGGGCCATTACGCGCAGTTTGCACTTGCGTAGTAGCGCAGTATTTTTTTGGAATAAACCGAAATATCAGGCAGGCTCAAACGCTGTAACCTCAATCTTTTTTTGCTGTTGGTTAACCACCACCTTGGAGTTTTCGGGCAAAGTACGCCAGGCTTCCATAAAGTTGCCGATTGGCTCGCTTACCAGGCATACCGCAAATTCGCCAAGCATGCCATCAATTTCGGGGTTAAGTATCAGCAGCTCATCAATACTTGGGCTTATGTACAACGTAGGCCCCTTGCCGTCGCTGCCATAGCGGAAGCCCCAAAGCGATTCGCCATCACTAATGCCCAGGGTCATCAAAATAGCCTCCACTATACCCTGCGCCCGGGCAGCACCTTCTACCAGGCGCACCATGCGACTTATAGCCCCCACCACATCTTTTTCCAACCCAAGCGAAAGGGCCAGGTGAAACATAATTTCCGAATCGGTACTCCCTTGTATATTGTTAAAATACTCAGGTAAAATGCCGCATAACAGTTGTTGCTTCACTTTGGCAAACTGAGCTATTTGCCCGTTGTGCACAAACAACCAGTTTTTGTAGCGAAACGGATGACAATTTGTTTCCTGAATAGTGGCCAGCGAGGTAGCACGTATATGCGCTAAAAAAAGCGGCGACTCTATGTGAGAGGCAAGGTCGAGCAGGTTGCTGTCGTTCCATGCCGGGCGAATACTGCGAAACAGGCCCGGAAATGGCTGCTTGGTGTACCAGCCAAGGCCAAAGCCATCGCCATTGGTGGGCGTGCGCGGGACATTGGCATGCATACTTTGATCAATAAGGTTATGCTTGGGTTTCACAATCAGGTCGCCCATATTTATGGGGGCACCGGTATAGGCTATCCATCTGCACATAATGGGGCAAGATAATATAGCTCCTTCCAGAAAAGCATGCGCTTAGTCATACATTGCAAAAACCAGTAAAAGCCTACCTTCATTATGTAAACTGGTCAATATGAACAAATTTATGTATACGATTGGGTGCTGCCTTGTGTGCCTTTTACCGAAGGCGCAATCCGGCCCTTTGCGCCTGGGTATTGCCGGCCTCAGCCACTCGCATGTACACGGCCTGCTGAGCAGAAAAAATAGCGGAGATATACAAATTGTGGGTATTTACGAAAGCGATACAGCATTGGCCCATCGCTATGGCAGGCAGTATAATTTGCCACAGCATATTTTCTATATCAGTTTGCAAAAAATGATACAGCGCGCCAAACCCGAAGCCGTGGCCGCATTTGGCAGCATTTACGATCACCTGCAGGTGGTACAGGCTGCAGCGCCACAGGGCATTCATGTAATGGTGGAAAAACCCCTTGCCGTAAATATGAAACATGCCCGTGCCATGGAAGCCCTTGCAAAGAAGCACAGCATACACCTGCTTACCAACTACGAAACCACCTGGTACCCCAGCAACCACAAGGCATTTGAGTTACTGCAGCAAGGCGCTGTAGGCCCGCTGCGCAAGCTGGTGGTGCGCGATGGCCACAAGGGGCCAAAAAAAATTGGGGTTAACCCCGAATTTCTGAACTGGCTTACCGATCCCGTACTCAACGGCGGTGGTGCACTTACCGATTTTGGGTGCTATGGCGCAAACCTTGCCACCTGGCTGTTGCAAGGAAAAAGGCCCAACACAGTAACCTGTGTAACGCAGCAACTGCAGACGCAAAACAACCCGCGGGTGGACGACGAAGCCAACATACTGCTTACCTACGACAGCGCCGTTGCCCTGCTGCAACCTTCGTGGAACTGGCCAATGGGCCGCAAAGACATGGAAGTGTACGGCCTAACCGGCGCACTGTTTGCCGACCACTCCGGCACATTGCGCATGCGCACTGCACAAGGATACAGCGACTATAAAGAGCAAACCTTTGAACTTGCCAACCGGCAGGCGCCCTTTGACGACCCATTTGCCTTTCTGTCAGCCGTGGTGCGCAGGCAGACAACGCTGCCAACCTGGGACCTGAGCAGCCTTGAAAACAACCTGCTGGTGGTGGAAATACTGGATGCCGCCCGCAAAAGCGCAAAAAAAGGCAAAACATTAAAACTGTAGCACCAACGCCCATGCTTGCTATTTCTACCGCAGGATGAGGAAGTATCATGAGCCGGTTAGCGCCATTTTTCGGCTATAGTGGCAATTTGGCCGGTAAATTTTATGAAGGAAATTGAGGCTACCTGATAAGGATTTACCAACTTCAATTAGTAGTATAACGCTTATGCAAAATTGGCTTGTACCATACTGCACAATAGGCTCCAGAAGTTGAAAAACATATACCCATAAGCTATATGATGCGTAGTGTAGTACCCTAAAACCAACAAAAGAGGAAGCTAGTAATAATTAAGAAAATTTAGAATGGAGAAAGATTCTTCCTAAAAAAGTCAACAATACGCAGCAAAGCCCTGATAAATGATTACAATTGTTGCTAAAATTGTTTCGCCCTATGAAGCCATTTTGGGTAGTAGGAATATTACTAACTGCGGTTTCGCTCACCTGGCTAATGTCGTGCGGCGGAAGCGGCGGCTCTGCACTTCCTGAAACGGTAAGTTATAATTTTCACATCAGGCCCATCCTGAGCGACAAATGCTTTAAATGCCACGGGCCCGATACGGCCAAAATGGAAGCCGGCCTACGGCTCGACCATCCGCAATTTGCCTACGCCCCGTTGCGCGAAACAAAAGGCGCCTATGCCATTGTACCCTTTAAGCCCGAACAAAGCGAACTGCTGAAACGGGTAGCAAGTGAAGACCCCGACGTGATGATGCCACCGCCCGATGCCCACCTGGGCATGCTCACCAAAAAAGAAGTAGCAGTGTTTGAACGCTGGATAAAGCAGGGTGCAAAATATGAAACCCACTGGGCTTTTGCCCCACCCAAAAAAGCTGCCATACCCAAAGTAAGCAACAGCAAATGGGCTGTAAACGAAATAGACCACTTCATACTTGCTGCACAACAACAGCATGGCCTGGAGCCCAACAATGAAGAATCGAATGACCGCCTGTTCAAAAGGCTTTCATTCGACCTGACCGGCCTGCCACCTGCACCCGAAATGCAGGAAGCTTTTAAAAATGACCGTGCCGAAAACGCCTATGAAAAAATGGTAGATCAATTGCTGGCTACCCCGCAGTATGGCGAAAAAATGGCGGTGCACTGGCTGGATGTAGGTCGCTATGCCGATAGCTATGGCTACCAGGACGATAACATCCGCACGCAGTGGCCCTGGCGCGATTGGGTAATCCGTGCCTTTAACGCAAACATGCCCTACGACAAGTTTGTGACCTGGCAACTAGCCGGCGATATGCTACCTCAGGCTAACAAAGAACAAATACTGGCCACTGCCTTTATGCGTAATCATAAATACACCGAAGAAGGTGGCGTAATAGATGAGGAATACCGCGTAGAGTACCTGATAGACAAGGTAAAAACCTATACCAAAGGCCTGCTGGGCCTTACCATGGAATGCGCCCAATGCCACGACCATAAGTACGATCCGCTGTCGCAAAAAGACTATTTCAGCCTGTACGCCTTTTTCAACAACACCCGCGAAATAGGGTACGAAGGCGATGTGAGCGTATCCAGACCTGCTAAAAACCCCCTCATGGAAATCAGGCAGGACGACCTGAAGGGTGTGCTTGCTTTCCTGAACAAAAAAGACACCATGCCTTCTACCGTATCCGTAATGGGCGAGTTGGATACGCTGCGCAAAACCTATATTCTCAACCGCGGGCAATACAACATGCCAGGTGCAGAGGTACGGGCTGCAGCCCCGCAGGCCGTGCTCAAATTCGATACCTCGCGTTTTGCCCGCAATCGCCTGGGCCTGGCTCAATGGACGGTAAGCAACGAAAACCCGCTAACGGCACGGGTATTTGTAAACCAGCTATGGCAGGAGTTGTTTGGCCGCGGCATCGTAAAAACCACCGGCGACTTTGGCATGCAGGGCGAACTGCCCAGCCACCCCGAACTGCTGGACTGGCTGGCTGCCGACTTTATGGAGCACGGGTGGGATGTAAAGCGCCTCGTAAAACAAATTGTAGTGAGCGCCACTTACAGGCAAAGCAGCCATGTAAACAAATCTTCATATGACAAAGACCCCGAAAACGTGTACCTGAGCCGTGCACCCCGCATGCGCCTTAAAGCCGAATTTGTGAAAGACCTGGTGATGGCCAGCAGTGGCCTGCTGGATAAAACCATAGGCGGACCCAGCGTAAAACCCTACCAGCCCAAAGGCCTGTGGGAGCAGGCAAGCAGCGGCCGCGGCATACTGGCTACCTACAAGCAAGACACTGGTACAGCCCTCTATAGGCGGGGTATGTACACCTTCATTAAACTAACGGTGCCACCACCCAGCATGATGATATTTGATGCAAGCAACCGCGACCAATGCGAGGTAAAACGTACAAAGACCTCTACACCTCTACAGGCACTGGTGATGATGAACGACCCCACAGTACTGGAAGCGTCCCGTGCTTTGGCGCAAAAACTACTGTCAGGCTACAAAAAAGACGCAGAACGCATTGACGCAGCATTTGTGCGTATTGTATGCCGCAAACCAACTGCAAACGAGCGCAAGGTGTTGCAGCAATACCTGGATGAACAACGAAACTTATACGCGCAGGGCAAACTAAATGCAGGCAAAACATTGAATGTAGGCTACTATCCTTTGCCCGGCAAAAAAGAGGAAACAGATGCTGCCGCTTTAATGAAGACGGTGAGTACCATGTACAACCTGGAAGAAGCCATTACCAAATAATTGAATTGGTAAAAACCGCTACTATGCATAAAGAACAGTTGGAACATAATCTAAACTTAAACCGGCGCAAATTTTTGGGCAGCCTGAGTGTGGGCATTGGCAGCATGGCGCTGGGCTCGCTCATGATACCCGACCTGTTCAAAGGACGAGGCGAAGAAGCCGCAGCACTAGGCCTGCCGCATTTTGCACCCAAAGCCAAGCGGGTTATTTACCTGTTTCAAAATGGCGCCCCATCGCAGCTGGATCTTTTCGATTACAAACCCATGCTGCAAACCATGTTTGGAGAAGACCTACCGGCTTCCATACGGCAAGGGCAGCGCCTTACCGGCATGACGGCCAACCAGCAAAAATTTCCGCTGGCAGGTACCTTTTTCAAATTTGACCAGTATGGCCAAAGCCGCGCCTGGATAAGTGAATTACTTCCGCATACTACACGCGTGGTAGATGACTTATGCATTATAAAAACGTTGCATACCGAAGCCATCAACCACGATCCCGCCCTCACCTTTTTCCAAACCGGTGCACAGGTAGGTAACCGCCCCAGCATGGGCGCCTGGCTTAGCTACGGCCTGGGTAGCGAAAATGCCAACCTGCCCGCCTTTTGCGTACTGCTCAGCAAAGGCAAAGGCAACGGACAAGGGGTGTACAGCAAACTGTGGACTAACGGCTTCCTCGATTCGGGCCACCAGGGCGTACAGTTCAGCAGTGGCGAAAACCCCGTGCTGTACCTCAACAATCCTGAAGGTATAGACCGCATGGACCGCCGCAATATGCTGGACAAACTGGCCGAACTGAACGCCATGAACTTTGAAGAAACCGGCGACCCCGAAGTAAAGGCCCGCATTCAGCAGTATGAAATGGCGTACCGCATGCAAACGGCCGTGCCTGAAATAATGGATGTAACCAAAGAGCCTGAGGATACTGTGAAACTGTATGGCCCCGAATGCCTGGTGCCCGGATCGTATGCTGCTAACTGCCTGCTTGCCCGTAAACTGAGCGAAAACGGTGTGCGCTTTGTACAGTTGTACCACCAGGGCTGGGATGGCCACAACAACCTGCCTACCGAAATTCGCGGGCAATGCCTCGACACCGACCAGCCTACCGCCGCACTTATTACCGACCTGAAACAACGTGGCCTGCTTGACGAAACGCTGGTGATATGGGGTGGCGAATTTGGCCGTACCAATTACTGCCAGGGACCCCTTACTAAAGACAGCTACGGCCGCGACCATCACCCCCGCTGCTTTACCGTGTGGATGGCCGGCGGAGGTGTGAAGCCCGGCGTGTATGGCGAAACGGATGAATTTGGGTACAATATTGCCCACAACCCCGTGCATGTACACGACTTCCACGCCACCATCCTGCACCTGATGGGCCTTAACCACGAAGAACTTACCTACAAACACCTGGGCCGCCGCTACCGCCTTACCGATGTGGCGGGCAACGTGGTTAAAGGAATTGTAGCCTGATAGAAAAACTTGTATGAAGAGAAGAACTTTTTTGCATCAATCGCTGCTTGGCGCCGGTGGCCTTGTGCTTGGGCCTGCGGCGCTTGAAGCTATATCACCCTTTGATGTTGTTTTTGGACAAGGTAACAAACGCTACCGCCTGAACGAAAAATGGAGCCAGGCCGAGGTAGCCCGCTACCCGGTAAACGACTGCCACGAAATAGTGCAGGATAGCAAGGGCCGCATACTGCTGCTTACCAACGAAACACGCAACAATGTGCTGGTGTACGACCGCAGCGGAAAAATACTCGATGCCTGGGGTACTGAATATCCCGGCGCTCATGGCTTTACCCTGTTTAACGAAGGCGGGCAGGATGTGCTGTTCATTTGCGACAATAAGAGGCACCAGGTTATTAAAACCGATATAAAGGGCAAAGTGCTCATGATCCTGGATTATCCTAAAGAAACCGGGGTGTACAGCAACGCCGATGAATATATTCCAACAGAAACCGCTATTGCTGCCAATGGCGAAATATACGTGGTAGATGGCTATGGCAAGGACTACGTAATACAATACGACAGCAAGGGCCGCTACATCCGTCACTTTGGCGGCCGCGGCGAGGGTGATGCATTTCTTAAAAACGCCCATGGCATTTGGGTGGATACGCGTAGTGGCAAACCCTTGCTCATGGTAACCTCGCGGGAGCAGAATGCTTTTAAGCGCTACAGTATGGTAGGGCAATACCTGGATACGGTTGCCATGCCCGGCGCCTGGGTGTGCAGGCCGGTTATTAAAGGCGAATACCTGTACGCTGCCGTACTGCAAAGCAGCAGCAGGCCCTGGCAGCAAAGCGGCTTTGTAACCATACTGGACAAAAACAACCGCGTGGTAAGCAACCTGGCCGGTAGTACCCCTGAATACAAAAACGGGCAACTGAAAGAAATGTACCAAACAGTTCAGGCATTCTCCTATCCCCACGATGTATGCATTGACGCAGACGAAAACATGTACCTGGCCCAATGGAACAGCGGCAAGGTGTACCCCTATAAACTGGAACCTGTAGCATGAGAAGAGTATTGCTGAGTGCGTGCTTAATGGGTATAACGCTGCTTGCCGGTGCGCAATACAAACTGGCGCCGCCCCTGTTGCGATACAGCAGTGTATTTTTTGCAAAAGAAGCTACGCTGCAGATGGAGTTTGCACAGCCGGGTTGTGAGGTACGCTTCACCATGAACAATAGCGTGCCCAACCAAACCTCGGACATATATAAAAAGCCGATAACTGTAAAAAGCAATATTACTGTAACGGCAAGGGCCTTTGGAAAAGGGTTTGAGCCTTCGGAAGCGGTACAGGTCCAATTTTGGCAGGCGGGACATGCATACACAGCAAACAACATAACTATACCCAACAACCGTTATGCTTCAAAGGGCAAGGCTTCGCTAAACGATAACAAAGGCGGATTTGTAAACCACGGCTCCGGCACCTGGCTGGGCTATGATGCCGACAGTGTAGTGTTTGATATTGGAATTGCAGCCGGCAAACCTGCGCAAAGCCTGATGCTGCATTGCCTTCAACACCAGGGGGCGTGGATCTTTTTGCCCCAAAGGATAAAGACCTATGCATTGAATAGCGATGGCACTACAGGCTCTTTGATGGCAAACAATGAATTAGCCGTTGGCAAAGATGATAAAACAATCGTGGTACCTTTAAGCATCTCACTTAGTAAGGCACAAAGCGCCGGCGCGCTCCGTATTGTAATATTTCCGGTTAAAACTCTTCCTGCCTGGCATGCCGGCGCCACACAACATGCCTGGTTTTTTATTGACGAACTGAAACTATACTGATAGCACCTTGAAACAACTGAAACATATAGCCGCTCTGACAGCTCTGGCCCTCAATGTGCTGCTGCTTTTTCTGCTGGTATTTGAGCATGCCGTGCACATACCTGCGTGGCTGCAAATAGGCGGACGCATGCACCCGCTGGTGCTGCACTTTCCCATTGTGCTGCTGCTATTGGTAGCCGTGGTGCAGCTCCCATTCCGCAAAGCCGAAAGCCGCGGGCATTATGTGGAGCCATTACTGCTTGCCGCCTCTCTTACGGCTGCCGCCACGGCGCTATCAGGGCTGCTGCTTAGCCAGGAAGCCGCCTATAACAAAGACGAACTGGCAATGCATAAATGGATGGGTGTGGGTATTTCGCTACTGGCCTTTGCCTGGCTGCACTTGTACAAGCGGATATCCAACATCCGCTGGGCTGGTTGGCTGATACCAGCTGCTGCTACAGGTATGTTGCTCATTGGCGGGCATTCAGGCGCTGGCATTACGCATGGCGAGGGCTTTTTGCTGGAACCGGTAAGCAAAGACGCCGCAAAACCTGCCCTTGCTTTTAACGATGCTCTGGTGTACCGCGATATGGTGCAGCCCATCCTGCAGGAAAAATGTATAGGCTGTCACAGCACCCGCAAGGCAAAGGGTGAACTGGTAATGGAAACCGAAGCCATGCTGCTGAAAGGTGGCAAAAGCGGTGCACTGTGGGACACTGCAGCTACCGACCTGGGCCTGATGATGCAGCGCATACACATGCCCCTGCAAGAAAAGAAGCATATGCCGCCTGTAGGCAAACCGCAGCTTACCGAAGAGGAATCCACCGTGTTGGGCGAATGGATCAGGCTGGGCGCATCGTTTGCCCTGCGCGTAGCCGACCTGCCCGATAGCAGCAATCTACGGATACTTGCCACAGCCCAATTCAATTCGGCAGTTGAAGAAGTGTACGACTTTGCCGAAGCAAATGCAGGCACTGTCAAAAAACTCAACACAGCCAACCGGGTAGTTTTTGCGCTGGCACAGGGCAGCCCGGCGCTAGTTGCTCAATTTTATGGACCTTCTCAATACAACGCGAAACAGCTTGACGAACTACAGGTGGTAAAAGAACAAATTGTATCATTAAGCCTGAGCAAGATGCCGGTGAAAGATGCAGATTTACGAACAGTAGCATCTTTCGTAAATCTCAGGAGGCTCAACCTGGCCTTTTCAGAAATAACTGCAGCAGGACTGAAACAACTTTCGGGGCTGAAGCATCTTAAAGAACTTACCCTATCGGGCACGCAACTGGGCTCCGCCGACTTGCAGGCCCTGGCTGGCTGGCCTGCGCTTAATAAGCTCTATGCCTGGAGTACACCGGTACGCGAAAACGAAAGGGCTGCCCTGGAAAAACAACTCAAGCGATGCCGCATTGTATGGGGTTACAACGGCGACACCTTGGTGCTGCCGCTAAACCCACCCATTATTCAAAACGAAAAGCAGATTATTGACGGCAGTACGGAGTTGTTGGTAAAGCATTACCTGCCCGGTGTAGCGCTACGCTATACCCTCGACGGCAGCGATCCCGACAGCCTGCGCTCACCCATATTTATGCCCGGCAAGATACTCGACAGCGCGGCCACCTTTCGCGTAAAGGCATTTAAACCAGGCTGGCTGAGCAGCGAAATAGCCGAGAAGATGTTCTATAAGAATCGTTTTCACCCAGATACAGTGATCCTGAATCTGCCGCCGGCCGATGGCTACAAAGCCAATGGCGGCGCCACCCTCAACGACCTTGAAAAAGGCGACAACAACTTCCGCAGCGGCAAATGGCTGGGCTATAAAGACAACCGAATGGAAGCCCTGCTTCTGTTCAACAAGCCCATTGAGCCAAGCAAAGTTTCGCTAAGCAGTCTGGTGGATATTGCCAGCTACATCATGCCTCCTTTGCGTATAGAAGTGTGGGGCGGCAGCAGTCCTTCCACTCTGCAAATGCTCACTTCCACTTCGCCCATGCAACCCCTGAAAGAAGCGCCCGTTTACCTGCAAGGCTACGATTTGCGCTTTTTGCCAAGGCAGGTAAGCTGCTTGAAAGTGGTAGCAGTACCTGTAAACAAACTACCCGCCTGGCATCGGGGCAAAGGCGATAAGGGCTGGGTGTTTGCCGATGAAATTTTTGTGAATTGAGATTGGTGCTGCGGTAGGTAAGCTGCAGCAAAGCCACGTTAAGCGAACAGAATGCAACTTTGATGATGCTGTGCCGATGATTGCATCTCGGCACCGTTATGTTCTCACGGGTCAGCGACCAGATGGCGGCTCCATAGAAGGCGTAGCTCCGCTACGGGGGTCGCTCAAGAACACTTCAATGCCTTTGGCACGCTGGGCAGGCATAATATTCCCAAGTTGCAAACTTGGGACAGCGCGCCTTGGCGAACAGGATGCAACTTTGATGATGCTGTGCCGATGATTGCATCTCGGCACCTTTATGTTCTAACGGGTTTGCGACCTGGATGCAGCTCTAAAAGGAGGCGTAGCTCCGTAACTCAGTCACCCAAAAACCCTTCGATGCCGATGGAAAGCCGGGCAGGCATAATATTCCCAAGTTGCAAACTTGGGACAGCGCGCCTTGGCGAACAGGATGCGACTTTGATGATGCTGTGCCGATGATTGCATCTCGTCACCATTATGTTCTCAAGGGTCTGCGACCCGGTGGCAGCCGCATAGAAGGCATTAAGCGCGACGTAGTCGCGCAAGGACCCTTCAATGCCATTGCCACTACGGGCAGGCATAGTATTCCCAAGTTGCAAACTTGAGAATACTAGCATCATTGGACTATTTTAAAAAAGTTTATAAACCACAAAATGAAAGGGACGGTTGCTGGGTGTTCCTCCATCGTTGTACGTAAGTACTCGCAGTTTTCCTGCGTTGGTTTGGGTCATGCCAAAACTAGTAACACCTATTTGCCTGCAGGTTATGATGGTTGCATATTGGTTATCATTGTAAGTCACACCGTTGATAGTTATATCCTTAATGGCATTTGCCATATCGGATGCAACCGTAAAGTTTCCAGTCCCTCCCAAAATATTGCCACTACCATCTACGGAGCCAATAACAATGGGTAAAAGATCTGCTATTCCCTGCTCAGGCCTTTTTAATTGTGCCTGTTCGTTCAATGTCATAAGCGTATTTCTTGTGCTGCTGGCATTATAAGAAGCCCATTCGAATGATTTGCCCGGTAAATCTGGTATGCCAAGAGTCAAACGGCTTGGTTCCATAAACATCCCCCACCTTCCAAGGCCGTTATAATTACCTGAAGTAAATTCATCAAAACCTCGTGTTATGAATGGACGGTCGGCATTGTTTAGAATAATTCCCTTATCTGTGTTTAACATTTCGATATTTCCTCCAGCAATAGTTAGTCTTTCCGGGGGTGTTTCTGTGCCAATGCCAACTTTCCCTGATGTGTTCAAAAAAACCTGATTAAGACCATTCGTACCCAAAACAAGGTTTCTGTTATTGAAAGCCATCAGCTCTAACCGTCCCTGGTATACCCCTACTGCTCCTTCGCTGCCACCAGAGGTATTGAAAACAATCTCTGAGGAAGTACTGCTTGAAGATTCAACCTTTAAGGGAGTCGAAGAATTTGACAATACATGTAAACGGTTGGTAGGACTTGTGGTACCAATTCCCACATTTTGAGCGATTATATTTTGGTGAAATATCACAGTAAAAAGCAGCAGCAGATTAAAGTGTGTTTTCATATTATATATTTTAATACTTTAAAAAAAATTAATAATGTTAATTTCATTCTTTAATGATCTGTATTACTGTCTTTTAAGGGAAGGGCAAAGTACGAAAATCATTTTGGGCTGATCAACAACTGCAAATCGTTCGGCCCTCATATATTCTTTAAGAGGCTGGTTTATTGATAAATCATTGCGCACTGCTATCCGATACCAAAGATGCAGGCACATACGGCGTCAATTCCACCCGCATTACCAGCGGATTGCAGCTTCCTGAAACAATTTCGGAGATAACAAAGTTGTATTTCTTCCCCACCGCAATCTGAAGGCTGTCAGCCTCTCGGAGGGTGATGTAGCTGTTGTTATGGTGGTTGTAGAAAACCGTGTTATCGGGTTGGTTAATGAAGCTGTTGCTGTCAAGCTTCAATTGCAGGTCAAGGCTTTCCTCGCCCACCGAATCAATGGCTAGCACCGTAGCGCCGATGCGGGTGTCGCGGTAGCTGCAGGGGCCACCGGCGGGTTGTTCGGGGGAGTGACAGCAATAGAATACAATTGCAGCCAACATAGCCCCGATTATAGCTTTACAAAGATTGAATATCCTCATTTGTCAATCCCGAATCCTTCATGATTTGTTTGAGCAATCCTTTACCTAAGTCCTTTTTACCATGGATTGGAACGGTCACCCGTGTTCCATAATCATCTATATAGATAGCATGGCTGCCACTTTGTCTCGAAAACTTAAAACCCTTCTTTTCAAGGGCTTTTATTAGTTGACGGGCATTAACTACAGGCTGTTTGGTGCTCATGCCAAAACCTCGACTGTTCCAGAATAAACTTCTTCGTATACAGGTTCATTACGTGCTTTACGGTCCTCCAAATGAAGCAGGATAGCATCCTTAACAAATTCCAGGGCTTCGTCGCGAGTTGAGCCCTCGGCATAACAACCTTGCAGGGCAGGAACGATAGCCAGAAAGTTGCCATCTTCATCCTGTTCTACAACGACCGTGAAATTGTACCTACGCATACACCAATTTTGTAGCAATATATGACGAATGGCTTAATTCTCCAATCAATTAACCGCCTTTGTTGAAACGAGCACCAACTTACAACAACACCTCAATACGGCCCTCTAGTCCACAATAGAGAACCAGGTTACTAAGCCATGCCAATTTCATCGGGCGGGAGTATAAAAATGTTCTTGTCGAGCTTCAATTGCAGGTCAAGACTTTCCTCGCCCACCGAATCAATGGCTAGCGCCGATGCGGGTATCGCGGTAGCTGCAGGGGCCGCCGGCGGGTTGTTCAGGTTCGTGGCAAGAGCATAATACTCCGCAAACAGTTGCGGCAAGAATCCTGAAAACAGTTTGTTTCAAATGAAATTCATTAGGCATACATCAACCTGCCTTTGGGCTCTGGAATTGTACGATTCAAAGCACGAGCCGTTTCTGTCCAAATTGAAATTACCTCCTCTGCTTTTACAACAGCCTCTTTGTATGAAGCCCCATCGGCCATACAGCCAAGTAATTCCGGCACTTCAGCCACAAAGGCGTTGTCGGCTTAACTCCAGTAAATTATGATTTCGTACGTCGGATTCATTACTCAGGGATTAATTTATGTTTCTGCAAGATTTCACGCACCTGCTTTACCTGGTAAGGCTTAGCCTTATTTCCATTCGGCTGTAAATTAAGTATTTCAGGAATGCCGTCCTTCCAGTGGATATGATGGCTGCCACTTATCCGCATTTCAAATCCAAGATCAGCCAACATCTTCAATAGTTCACTGAAGTCAAAATCTTTGTCTTTGTTTCCAAACAGGAGCTTGAGGAATATTATTTCCCTCTTACTCATGCTTACAACAACGCCTTCACCACCCCAATCACCTCATTCAACCTGCTCACCTCCTGCCCGCCGGCCGTGGCCAGTGTTTTTTGACCACCACCACCGCCCTTGATTAACGGTGCAATTTGCTGCCTGATGATGGCGCCGGCATCCAGGCCTTTGGCTGCTACTACCGTATCGGCAATGCTTACGGCTACAAAGGGCTTGCCATCAATATTGGCGCACAGCACCACTACAAAATCGTTTAGGTGGTTCTTCAGGTCAAAGCACAACTTCTTTAGAGCGTCGGGGTTGCTTACCTCTACCGTATCTCCCACAAAGTTTACCTGGTTAATGATTTCATCTTTCTGAAGCAGTTCATTGCGGATGGCCACCAGTTGTCTTGCTTCCAGGTGTTCGATGCGTTTTTTCAATTGGGCATTTTCACTGAGCAGCTTATCTACTGCCTTTATGGGCTCTTTTGCTTTAAGCAGGCTGCCTATTTCTTTCAGGTTTTCGAGGCTCTGGCTAAAATGGCGGAAGGCCACCGGGCCCGTGATGGCTTCTATGCGGCGCACACCGGCTGCCACAGCCGCTTCGGATATAATGGCAAACAGGCCAATCATGCCCGTATGCATTACGTGGGTTCCGCCGCACAGCTCTACCGAAAAGTCAGGATCAATGGTAACCACCCGAACATAGTCGCCATATTTTTCGCCAAACAGGGCCATGGCGCCAAGGGCAAGTGCCTCTTCTTTGGGCATGGTGCGAATGACTACCGGTATGTTTTCGCGGATCTTGTCATTCACCATTTTTTCCACGCTGCGTATTTCGTCCTCACTCATTTTGGCAAAATGCGAGAAGTCGAAGCGCAGGTACTCATCGTTTACCAGCGAGCCCTTTTGTGCCACATGCGTGCCCAGCACCTTGCGCAGGGCGGCATGCATCAGGTGGGTGGCAGTGTGGTTGTACATGGTATTGAGGCGCACTTCAGCATTTACCATGGCCTGTACCTCACCTTCCAGGTTGTCGGGCAGCTTTTCAATGAAGTGTACGATGAGATCGTTTTCCTTTTTGGTATCCAATACCCGTATTACCTCGTCGCCAATTTTCAGTGTGCCCTTGTCGCCCGCCTGCCCGCCGCTTTCGGCGTAAAAGGGTGTAGTAGCCAGTACTACCTGATATTGTTCGCGGCCCTTGGCGCTCACCCTTCGGTATTTCTGCACCCGGGTGGTCACGTTCAGGTCGTTGTAGCCAACAAAACCCTCGCCAGTTTCTTCGTTCAGCAATACCCAGTCACCGGCATCTATGGCGGTGGCAGCGCGGCTGCGGTCCTTCTGCTGCTTCATGGCTGCGTCAAACCCTACTTCATCTACCTGCTGCTTGTTTTCCGCGGCTATCAGGCGGGTCAGGTCAAGAGGAAATCCGTAGGTATCGTACAGTTCAAATGCTTTATCGCCCGCCAGCATGCTGCCGCTTTCCTTCATCAATTCATCCATGCGGCGCAGGCCATTATCGAGGGTGCGCAAAAAGGCATGCTCCTCTTCCAGCACCACGTTGGACACAAAGCTTTGCTGCTTGTGCAGTTCGGGAAACACCTGTTCAAACTGCGTTGCCAGCACAGGCACCAGCTGGTGCAGCAGCGGCTGTTTATACTCCAGGTAGCTGAAGTAATAGCGTACGGCCCTGCGCAGGATGCGGCGTATTACATAACCAGCACCGGTATTGGATGGCAGCTGCCCATCGGCAACGGTAAAGCTGATGGCGCGGATATGGTCGGCCAGTACGCGGAAGGCGATGGCCTCTTTGCTGTCACTGAAATCGTATTTGTGGCCGGTGATTTTTTCCACCACGCTAATAGTGCCGGTAAACAAGTCGGTATCGTAATTACTGGTTTTGCCCTGCAGCACCCGTACCAGGCGCTCCAGGCCCATGCCGGTATCCACATGCCTGGCAGGCAGAGATTCCAGGCGGCTGTCTTTCTTCCGGTTAAACTGGATGAACACGTTGTTCCAGATTTCAATTACCTGCGGATGGTCGTTGTTTACCAGCGTCTTGCCATCCACTATGGCACGCTCACTGTCTGGCCGACAGTCTACATGTATTTCGGTACAAGGGCCACAGGGGCCTGTATCGCCCATTTCCCAAAAGTTGTCCTTCTTGTTGCCCAGTAATATGCGGTCGGGGCTGATCCATTTTGCCCATTCATCGGCTGCTTCTTCATCTTTAGGCAGGCCTTCTTTCTGGTCGCCTTCAAACACGGTTACATACAGGCGATCTTTTGGTAAGCCATATACATCTACCAGCAGTTCCCAACTCCAGGCAATGGCTTCGGCCTTAAAATAGTCACCAAAGCTCCAGTTGCCCAGCATTTCGAACATGGTGTGGTGGTAAGTATCCGCGCCCACTTCTTCCAGGTCGTTGTGCTTGCCACTTACGCGCAGGCATTTTTGGGTATCGGCTATGCGGGTAGCGGGCGGAGTTTTGTGCCCCAGAAAATAGTCTTTAAACTGGTTCATACCCGCGTTGGTAAACATGAGGGTAGGGTCGTTTTTAACTACAATAGGGGCGCTGGGCACAATAGAGTGGCCCTTAGAAGCAAAGAAATCGAGGAATTGCTGGCGTATTTGGACGGCTGTGAGCATAAATTTTTCTTTGTGGCGCTGTTAAGATTTACAAGTTACTTTCCGGTAAAAATCCAGATGGTTACATTTGACAGTTCCGATTTTTTTGGCCTGCAAAGGTAGCCAAATGCACACGGCTGCCAAGCACAAATGCGATACATACACACCCCTTATTTGCCAGCTACTTTATCGTTGTTTCGCCTTGAAAAAAGTAAAATACTACTACAATACACATAGCCTCCGCTACGAAAAGCTGGAGACCCCGCTGCGAGTACGCCTGCTGCAGGTATTTGGGTTTATAGCTGCGGCGGTGGTGTTTGCCATGGGTATTACCTTTTTGGGCTGGCGCTATTTTCCCAGTGCCAACGAGCGCAGGCTGAGGCAGGAAAATGCCGACCTACGCTACAGCTACAAAGTGCTGGAAGCGCAAGTAACTGACATGGGCCAGCGCATGGCAGCCCTGGAAAAACGCGACAATGAGGTGTACCGCAATATTTTTGAAGCTGAACCTGTGCCCGATAGTATGCGTGCCGCCAAACTGGCCCTGATAGCCGAACTGAAGAAAGTGGGCCAAATGAACCAGGAAAGCCTGACAAACAGCCTGGCCAACAGCCTGCAAAACATCAACAACCGTATGGCATTTCAGCAGGCTTCGTTCAACGCCATTGCAGGTATGATAGAACGTAAAGAAGACCTGCTGGCTGCCATACCGGCCATACAACCCGTAAGTAACAAACAACTGGAGCGCATTGCCAGTGGCTTTGGCTACCGTATAGACCCGGTGTACAAAATACCCAAAATGCATGCCGGCCTCGACTTTACCGCGCCTTCAGGCACACCCATATATGCCACTGCCGATGGACGTGTAAAGGACGCAAACTACAACACCGGTGGCTACGGCAACCATGTAATCATCAACCACGGATTTGGCTACGAAACCCTGTATGCCCACATGGTGCGTATAAAAGCCCGCGCAGGCCAGGTAGTAAAACGCGGCGATGTAATAGGCTGGGTGGGCAGCACCGGCAAAAGCACCGGCCCGCACTGCCACTACGAGGTACACAAAAACGGCAGCCCGGTAGATCCTATCTACTTTTTCTACAACGACCTAACGCCCGAACAATACGACCGCCTGCTGAAACTGGCAGCTACCAGGAACCAGAGTTTTGATTAGGCAACATAATTGCAGGCCGGGGTATGCTAACCGCAAAAACCGCGAAGGGAATACAACGCGAAGAGCGCAAAATGCAAGTGCTTCTTGGAGGCCTTTGCGAAAAACTTGTGTACTACTTTGAGGTTTATATTTTTAACCGCAACAACCGCGAAGGGAATACAACGCGAAGAGCGCAAAATGCAAGTGCTTCTTGGCTGCCTTTGCGAAAAACTTGTGTACTACTTTGCGGTTTAAATTTTTAACCGAAAAAACCGCAAAGGAAATACAACGCTAAGAGCGCAAAAATGCAAGTGCTTCTTGGCGGCCTTTGCGAAAAACTTGTGTACTACTTTGAGGTTTATATTTTTAACCGCAAAAACCGCAAAGGAAATACAACGCTAAGAGCGCAAAAATGCAAGTGCTTCTTGGCGGCCTTTGCGAAAAACTTGTGTACTACTTTGAGGTTCATATTTTTAACCGCAAAAACCGCGAAGGAAATACAACGCGAAGAGCGCAAAATGCAAGTGCTTCTTGGAGGCCTTTGCGAAAAACTTGTGTATTACTTTGCGGTAAAAAAAGCATCATTAAAAAAGCCAACTAAAATCTCATGACCGAAAACGAACTCTCGAACAAAGTAATTGGCATAGCTATACAAGTACATACAGCGCTAGGCCCGGGATTACTGGAAAGCGCATACAAAGAATCTATTATTAAAAATTGACCGAATCGGGGCTTTATGTAGAAAAAGAAAAAGCCATGCCACTTGTTTTTGAGGGCATAAGGCTGGATTGCGGCTACAGGATTGATTTGCTGGTCGAAAACAAATTGGTGATAGAAATCAAGAGTGTAGAAACCCTGAACGATGTTCACCTGGCACAAACACTAACCTACCTCAAACTTGGCAACTTCAAACTGGGCCTACTCATCAATTTTAATGTTGCCCGCATAAAAGAAGGCATTCGCAGAGTAGCCAACGGAATTTGATTATAATCATTACAAAATCCTTATGCAATATCTTGACCTGAAGGCCCGCAATAACAAAGATGTATTTCATCATGAGATGCTATGGGAACCCTACAACCACATACGCAAAAAATTAATCACCCATCCCCACTCTTACGTTCTTGTCATCGTCACTAGCCGTTAACCGCCACTTTATGTTCTACTCCTTCAAAGGCTTCATCCCCGTAGTGCACCCCACCGCATTTGTACACCCACAGGCTGCCGTAACGGGCAACGTCATCATTGGTGCACACTGCTATATAGGTCCGGGTGCGGCCCTGCGTGGCGACTGGGGCGGCATTGTGCTGCACGATGGCTGCAACGTGCAGGAAAACTGCACCATCCATATGTTTCCGGGCGTAACGGTTACGCTGCACGAAGGAGCCCATATCGGTCACGGAGCCATTATCCATGGCGCCACCATAGGCCGCAACTGCCTGGTGGGCATGAACGCTGTACTTATGGACAATGTGGTATTGGGCGACGAAAGCATTGTGGGTGCCCTCACATTCATAAAGGAAGGCGAACAGGTACCTCCCCGCAGCCTTGTGGTGGGCAACCCGGGCAAGATAGTAAAGCAGGTAAGCGATGATATGATGGCCTGGAAAACAAAAGGTACCCAACTATACCAGGTATTACCTGCTGAAATGTATGCCCATGCGCAGCCCTGCGAACCGCTGAGGGAAGTGCCTGCCAACCGGCCAGCGCAAGAAGCCTTGTATGAAACATGGAAGAAGTTGAAAGACGGTTAAACGCTTTTAGCGCAACCCTTTCCCCTATAACATATTATCACATTCTGCATTGCGTCATTCCCCCTTAGCATATTAGCATATTAGCATATTAGCACATTCCCATTGAGCCATTGCGCAATTGAGCCATTAAAAGGCTGCTCACGGCTGAACCCGCTACCTTTGCATCCCCTTTATGGAAAAGACCAACTTTATTGATTACATACGCATTTACTGCAAAAGCGGCCACGGTGGCAGCGGCAGCAGGCATTTTGCCCGCACCAAGTTCAACCCCAAGGCCGGCCCCGACGGCGGCGATGGCGGGCGTGGCGGCCATATCATCCTGCGTGGAAATGATCAACTTTGGACCCTGCTGCACCTGCGCTATTACAAAAACGTGATTGCCGAAAGTGGCCAACATGGCGATAAAAACCTGATGACAGGCGCCGATGGTAAGGACATCATCATTGAAGTACCACTTGGCACGGTGGCTTACGATGAAGAAACCGGTGAGCAGGAAGCTGAAATACTTACCCATGGGCAAGAAATGATTTGGGTGCGGGGCGGCCGCGGCGGACAGGGCAACAAGCACTTTGCCACGGCCACCAACCAGGCGCCCGACTATGCCCAACCCGGCGAGCCCGGCAGCGAAGGCTGGAAATACCTGGAACTGAAGGTGCTTGCCGATGTAGGGCTTGTGGGCTTTCCCAACGCGGGCAAAAGCACCCTGCTGAGCGTAATAAGCGCCGCCAAACCCAAAATAGCCGATTACGCCTTTACCACCCTTACACCGCAGTTGGGCATGGTGCCCTACCGCGATGGCAAAAGCTTTTGCGTAGCCGATTTGCCTGGCATCATCGAAGACGCCGCCGAAGGCAGAGGCCTGGGCCACCGCTTTTTGCGCCATATAGAGCGTAACAGTGTGCTGCTTTTTCTGGTGCCGGCCGACAGCCCCAACCACCGCCAGGAATTTGAAGTGCTCATAAACGAACTGCGCGAATACAACACCGAAATGCTGCAGAAAGATTTTATTATCGCCATCAGCAAATGTGAAATGCTGGATGATGATTTGAAAGAAGCCATACGTGCCGAAATGCCCGGCGAATATCCACTGCTGTTCATAAGCTCCGTAGCAGGGCAAGGCTTAACGGAACTGAAAGATGTGCTATGGCAAGCGCTGAATGCTGATAAACATGTTTAAAATGTTTATTGCATAGTTGGCATTGCAGCATTACCTTTTCAGCAAAAATTGATTGTTGAATATGCTGCCCCTTCAAACAAAAAGTTACAACCTGCTCCAGCGCTTTTCGTTTTTTCTGAAAGCGATGTGGATCTTTTTCCCGGGCATTTTGTTCCTGTTGCTTGGCTACTTCGCCTTTTGCCGGCTTGGCCAGGGCAAAGACCTGCTTTTTCAAAGCACCGATGAAACGCGCACTGGCTTTTTCATGGTACTTGCCGCCATGTTTTGGGTGTTTACCACCTGGTACACGGCCAGGCTGGTAGCCTACAATAGAAACGACCTTTTTGTAAAAGCACCCTGGGTGCTTTATCACTTTCCACGTCTGCTGGCCTTTCTGGTAATTTATGTGCTTTGGATGGCCATTTTTTTGGCCGAGGATGTAGAAGAAAAGCTTGCGCCCTGGGGATGGCTGGTTCTGGCCCTTGACCTGGGCATATACTGGCTGATGCACCACTGGCTCGATCTTAAGCCTACTCAAATGCCCAACCAGCAGAGAGCCTCCTTTTTGCGTAAACTGAGATGGGGTGTACGCAGCATGGTTGTAGCTGCAATTTTGCTTACCGTTTTTTTATGGGAAAATAATCAGATACGCATTGCACTATACACATTACCTGTTGTGCAAATGGGCCTATTGTTTTTACTGGTGGTAAGGCGCCCATTGGCCATGGAGCATAAATCGCAAAGCCAGCCTTCCAAGTCTTCTATAGATAGTGTAGTCCCTGCACCGTATAGCTGGCTTGAGCGCTATATGTTTTGGACGATGGAGGACACCGTAGCACTTGCTCAAGAAGACGAAAACAAAACCACTACCCGAAAGCAAAGCAGCCCTATTGATATCAGGTACGAACGCCCCATTTTTATAGCTTATCATGTTTTTGCCCTACTAGCTGTAGCAGCCTATACCGGGGGCATTTTTTCGCTTTGGTTTGCCCGGCTGGTTTCTTCCTTTCCATTGGCAATGCTTGCGTTTGGTGTATTGCTTGGCGTGGGCAATTTTTTGAGCCTCATGTCGCGGCGCTGGCAAATCAATCTGCATTTTTTACTATTTGTAATCATTATACTTACCGGCGTGCTGCTGCGCGACCCGCACCAGGTGCGTACCCTGGCAGGAACCAACACCTATAAAACCCGACCCACTTTACGTCAATACACGGCCAGTTGGGTTAACTGGCACCACCACGAACTCAATAACCTGAAGGATGGCGAAACTTATCCGGTATTTTTTGTACTGAGCGATGGTGGCGCCAGCCGCAGCGGCTATTGGGTAGCCAGTGTACTTAATTCGCTTAACAATTCCAGTAGTAAAGATTCGCTTGCCTATGGCACCTTTGGACGTCACCTGTTCTGCCTGTCGGGGGCCAGCGGAGGCAGCGTTGGCAATGCAACCTTTCTGGCGCAACTTTACGCAGAAAGTAAAAATCCACAGATA
>Ga0114939_10000234_pt1 | contig 47566 bp, 49 predicted proteins | sample AshMeaCrysSpring_FD_87196 | JGI IMG/M metagenome (GOLD analysis project Ga0114939, IMG submission 87196) | Groundwater microbial communities from Big Spring, Nevada to study Microbial Dark Matter (Phase II) - Ash Meadows Crystal Spring | ecosystem: Environmental > Aquatic > Deep subsurface >...
AGTTGCTGCAGAAATCCCGAGGGCACTTTTTGACATCTGATAGTCTCAGACAAGAATTCCACTCAAACCCAGAGCTACGGCAAGTGCACCTAATTGGAGCTTCGCATTTTTTCATAGTGTCTTCATGATACCATCCTCACTCTTTTTGTTTCAAAGAATAGACCGAGCGAGAGCCTGTCCACCCAAGGCTGTAACAAACGCCCCCATTCATCCTGGTAAGTATGATGCTCAAGGAGCAAGCCAATATCCATTTTTAAATGCCACATTTTCTATACCATTCGACATCGCATATCCTGTAGCGAGGGCTTCAGCTATAATAACTCCTATACCTAAAGAATTTTGCCAACCCTGACGAGATCCATGCTCTCTACTTTTTCATGCTGACATTTTTTTCGCTCATTTCATACGAGTACTCAAATCTGACTTAAGAGATGCTATTTGTAGATTTCTTAGATCAGGATTTTCTTCCAATATAGTTAAGAAGTTTGAAACGAGCTTATCCCTATTTGTGTCAGCTTCCTGCTGATTCTTCGAACCAGCAAAAGCACGAATCACTTGTTCAAGTCATTTTTTATATTTGTCTAAAATTTGAACTTTGAGGGACATATCAATATCAGGATGCCTGTCAAAGAATCAATCAAAAAAGCGAGATAAAACTCAGTTTATTGCGGTTATTACAGGCTTAGCTATAGGGTCGTTTTCGGGATTTAGAACACCTACTCCTCGTGCAAATGCTGCTGCTTTACGATGAGACATAGCTCTAATAACAGATTCTTGTAAATCCTTATTTAAACTGTCAACTTCTTCTGGACTAATAAGTTCAACAACCCGGAGAAACTCACTATTCAATGAGTCTCAAGACTCAATATGAGAAGTTGCTCAGACCTTATTGTTTGGGGACATAAAAGTAAGGGTCTTCACCAGTTGACGGTATTTACTTACCTAATATACTGGCTCTATGGAGACGAAAAACCTGTATCGAAAAAAATCCCGAATTTGAAACAAGAAAACAAGAGAAATTATCAAGTACTTTTCACTGGATTTACCCTCTTCAAAAACACATGAAATTATTGGTTTAAATCCAAAAACAATAGATGATTGGTATCTCTATATCCGTAAGTGTATATTTGAAAATCAAGAACAAGAAAAAAGTGAAATATGGTCTTGAACTATTGAAGCAGATGAAAGTTATTTCTGACCAACAAGAGTGAGAGGAAAAAGATGAAGATGAGCTGGAATGAAGACGATAGTATTTGGACTTCTGAAGAGAAATGGGAAAGTGTATACAGAGATTGTCCCCGATGTAAAAGCAAAGACTCTTGTTCCAATAATACGATGAAAAGTAATACCAACAGAAACAGAGATTAATACAGATTGATGGTGAAGCTATGATGGACTGGTAGATATTGGATACGAGAAGCACTATAGGGTGCATCATGGAGAAAATGAGTTTGCCAGATGAAGTCAACACATCAACTGAATTGAATCATTTTGGAGTTTCACAAAAAGAAGACTCTCAAGATTCAATGGAATCAAGAAAGTCTACTTTGAATATTATTTGAAAGAATCTGAATTTCGATATAATTGTCGTATCCAATGAAAAGATATCTACAAAGAAATCTTAAAATTACTCCGAAAGATTAACCGATAACTGGGGAAGACCCATATAAAAATTAAATTTCAAGAAAATATATTACATGTAGAGGCACTACTTGCATTCATGGAATGACTACTAGCTACTAGTTTTGATATTTCCTGAATTGTTAGTGATATAAACGTGTATATAGAATTCACTGATAAACAAAATGAGTATGATTTAACCCAAGAGCTTAACTGTCATATTTATAGATTAAAGATAAATATTAATCCACAGGATATACATGACTCCTTTTTCCATGTTTTTGCTTATATAATGGTTCATAGTTTTATTTGAACTTCTAATGAAGTTTTTGAAAAGTTATTTCAGTCAGATGAAGTTTTTGAACGAGTTTCATTGATTATTAGTCACCCTAGTATATTTAGAAATATTATTTGAGAGCCAAAATTTGAGATTCAGAAATGGGAAGACATAGAATCTGAAAAAATAGTTGTTAAAAATATAGAATCACCTCTCTTGATTCACCCAGAACAAAATCAAGAAGAGTTAGAAATTAGTTGTTCACTTGAAAGGCATGACAATAGAAAGGTATACTCAATAATTAATATAGAGCTTTGGAATAAGGCATGATGGCAAGGGTTTTGACTTGTATCAGACTTCCATAATTGATTTTGACTGGTTCTATTTTTTAAAGATAGGCAAGCATGAAAAAAAATATTTGAAGAACTATCTAGTACAATATGACCAAAAGATATTCATGAACAAATTAGACTATCTATTGTAAAGTGATTTGATTTGACTCATCCACTTAATTATAGAGTCCATATTTGTCAGAATATTCAAAAGGATCAAGAAAGATGAGGCTTAATTGTAAATGCCAGTAGGTATCACACTATGGAACCTCTAAATAATAAGAATCTACAAATGATAGAGACATTATATGAAAAATTCTGAAAATATACTTTATATGCCTGATATGGGGATATTGCTACATGAGAAGGTGAAGTATTTTTTGAAAAATGAATAGAGAAAGAAGTATTATATATACGGAATGCTTACGAAATAATGGACAACGATATTGATATTATAGCTTTACATGGATAATAAAATTGAGTTAATTATTTTTCTAATTATTCCCCCCGTTGGTCTGCCATTATTGACAAATAAAAATATACTCATATAATATGAGTATATTTTTAAATTTATATGTCAGAAAAATCACAAGATTTATCTTGAGCATTGGGACTGGTTCTCCAAGCACTCAAGGAAAAATGAAATACAGACCTCTGAGAACAACTCGTTCAGGCTCTATGAATGAGGGATATAGTGAGTAAAATTATCGAAAAACCTATACAGGAAGGAGTAGAGAGAACTCCAGAATCAATCGAAGCAAAAATCGATAGACTCTATGATCTCTGTAGGATGCCTAATAGTTGATTATATTTTGTTTCCCAGGGACAAGCATGACTCAATCAGATCTATAATATACCAGGTCGTAGTCTTGATGATAAGCCTGGACGAAGGATTGTATATCTCAAAAAGGGTGAAGGAGGAACTTACTGAGAAATCGAATGAGTAGAAATTGTTCAAATATTTAATCCAAAGAATCAGGATTTACCGCTAGAGTCTATCGTCATGTGATATGGGGATCAATCAAGTTCCCTCTACTGGAAAAAAGGTACGCATTACTCCATACAGTGAGATAAATTTATGGGAGCTTTTGATCAGGTATGTTGAAACTTTTGACAGTCAAAATCACAGATTTTTACGGTTTGATACAATAACCACCAGAATAAAATAGATAGAGCTTTTATTGGGATTTGATACCGATTATTTGATGAATGATGGACGAGTGATAGTCGATGATGATATTGCGTTTTCTGAGTTATGGTAAATTCAAAAGAATGAAAAGTTTTTGATAATGAAGTAAATTTATTCTTAAATCAGTTGGCGGAGTCTATGTACCATCCAAGCTGAGAAGGTTATAAAATCCTATTTTGAGTTCTAAGGAAAATAAATCCAGAACTTGCAGACTATATCGAGACTCTTCCGAAACCACAATAATTTCTTTAGAAAATAACAAAAAATCCCCTAAAAAGCGGGATTTTCTTTTTGCCTCTTTCTTCCTTTTTCATACTATCTCTCTAGAAAATCTCTTTCCCTATGCAAACCTCCCTCAACCAAAAAGAACTTTATATACAGTATTTCGAAGAACTGAAATCTCGAATTATACAGAAGAAACTCAATCGAGCAACCCCAATACATGGAAGTATCGGTATAGCTATCGTCATGGCTCTCTATGTTGTTGGTCTCGTATTTCTTCAGAATATGTGACCAATATGGTCAGTTTTATACTTTTTTGTTCTCACGGTAGAACTCGGATTCATCTCTCATGATATACTTCATCATCAGTACTTTCGTAATCCAAAAATGAATGAGCGGGTAGCATCTGTTACAGCAAATCTCCTTATATGAATATCACACTCATGGTGGACTGAGAAGCACAATGTGGGACATCATACTTTTACAAACTCAGATATTCATGATACAGATATTCGTGACTATGATGAGATTTTTACCTGAAACTCATGAAAGTTTCCGATATTTCATCGATATAAACGATTATTGTTTTGGTGTGTTACTCCACTCGTATATCCGAACCTCATTATTCGTTCATGGATACATATATTGGAGCAGCGTAAGTATGGGGAGATGTTTTTTTCAATCGGATATATTTGTATTCTTCCTACAGCCTTTATTCTCGCGTTTGGATTTTTTCATGGGATTCTTTGTTTTATCGTTCTTACATTTCTTGTTTGAGTGCATCTTGCATTTGTTTTTATGGTAAATCATATCTGAATGGAAATCATCGATGGAAAAAAAGTTCGTGAGTATGCATGGATAGATTTACAAACTCGAACATCGAGAAATATCCTTGGGGGAGAATGTATTCATCAGATATTTGGCTGACTGAATAAGCAAATCGAACATCATCTCTTTCCTCGAATTTCTCGGTATCGTATTCGTGCTGTTTCCCTTGAAGTGAGGAAGTTTGCAAAAGAAAAGTGACTTCCATATCATGAAGTCTCTTTTAGAGAGGCAATTCGAGAGATATATAATACTCTCAGAACAGGAAAAACACTCTAACTCTTTTTATACCAAAAACGACACTCCTCTCATCCATTGAGGAGTTTTTTGTTTGCGAGTCCTTTTGCGAAGATGGGATGTGAACTGATAAAACCACCACCATTTCGCTCGATTGTTCCTACGAGTTTTTTGTATATATCCTCGAGTTCATCACTTTGGAGACGATTTCCGTACGGAGGGTTTGAGACGATAAAACTCGAAGTCTCTCATTCAAGAAAGTTTCCCACTTCAAATACGATATCCTGACTTACTCATGCTCTTTCGGCATTTCGACGAGCTTTTTCTATAACACTCATATCGATATCTCGTGCGTGTATCGTATATTTCCCACTTGGATAGGCTCTACTTCGGAGTTCTGTTCGTGCTTGGTCCATGAGGTCCCTCTGATAACAGGGAAGTTCCTCGATACGAAAATGCCTCATGAGTCCAGGAGCGATATTTCGTGCTATCATAGCTGCCTCTATTGCTATCGTTCCACTTCCACAAAATGGATCGAGAAGGGGACTACTATACTTCCAGTTTGCAAATGCAACGAGTGCAGCAGCGAGATTTTCTTTGATTGGAGCATCTCCTGACTCTGTACGATACCCTCTTTTATGGAGAGGGTCTCCCGTGACATCGAGGAGGATATGAGCAATATCGTCTATGATAAGTATGAGAACATGGACTTCTGTACCATTCGTTGTGTTTGGAGTAACGAGTGTCGAGAAAATCGCCTTCTGAGCAATGGACTGAATCGTTGGTATACTCGTCAATTTTGATTTTGTGGTTGCTCACTCGATGACGATTCGTTCCTTTCCAGAGAGATAGTTTCCCCAATTTATACCTTCACAGACTGAGAAAAGTGTATCAAAATCTTCGGCTCTCGCTTCATCGAGACAGAGGTATACTCGATTGGTAAATCTACTCCCGATGAGGAGTTTATAGAGAAGTATACCTTCACCAGAGCATTTTACGAGACGGTCGCGAGCCTCTATATCTCTTCCTCCGAGTTTTTCACATTCTCGTTTTACGAGGGACTCGAGTCCTGATTGGCAGGTGAGTGCAAAGTATGGTTCATGTGTTGTTTCTCTTTTTGGGAGAGAAACTTTTTTTGGTGTATGAGAGATGATTTTGAGCATGAGAGTGAGTGTATTTAAAAAAATAGAAAGTGCAAAGAGACATTCATGATTTGCAAAATTCATATTCCCGATTACACTATCTATGCTAAAACTTTTTCCTGACATACTGGACAATTTTTGTCCAAGCGTGAATTCTTTTCACAAATTCGTTCATAAGGGTCTTTTTTATATACGGAAGTAATGGGTAATTGTCCACCCAACATCTCTCTGTATATTACCCATGTAATGAAAGAAGTGTCGGAAAAAGTTTTAGCGAACATACGGACGATTACCCATTTTTTTTTATTGTTTAAAAAAACAGGCATGAGTTCGCTTTAGCTTTTTACCTTTTTTCTTATGAAAGCACTCCGTATACTTTTTTTATCGCTTCTATCGATACTCGTAGTTTCGGGCATTGTCTATACAGCATCTCCTCCAACACCTCCCGCAGGTATGCCCGCAGGATGACTGTTTGCACGATATTTTTCTAACATTATCTGAGGAATGCTCGGAACAGGAACTTGTCCAACATGACAGGTAATAGTAGGTTTTAGTACAGGTGCAGGAATAAACTATGGTACTCCTATATGTAGTACTTCTCCTGGAGGAGTATCTGGGTGAAGTTCTGGACAACTCCTCGTCTCTGATGGAACAACAGGAATATGGAAAGATACAGGAAGTATTGACGTCGGAAATGCTGACAAAGTCGATGGACTCCATGCGAATGAACTTGTTGCAGCAGGAACGAGTGGAGGTGGAGAAACAAAAACATTTCGTCTCGTACAGAAGTATGATTTATGAGATACTTTTACTGTATGAAGTTTGACCTGTAAAAAACTTGGAACTCACTGGAATGCTGATGGAAGTACATGAAATTACTATTACAATAATGAAGCAAAAGCAGTTCAGGCAATCGCTGGTGCAGGATGTCAGGATTGGCTATATAGTTGGAGTTATGGAACATCAAATATGATATATTGCCAAGGATGAGGAGTATATGACTATCTTTGCAGTAACTAATCTTTTATGAAATATATTATCTTTATCCTCATGCTTTTGTGAGCGAGTTTTACTTTTCTGTTCATCTGGTATATTTTCTTTTTTGAGAAAACCCTCGCACCTGTTTCTTTTCCTATTCAGTCAACACCTATTCCTATTACTCTTTCGAGTGAAAATCCGATGAGGCAGATGGAAGCAGATACTATACTCATGGATACTGCAAGAAGAGAGAAAAATCCGAAACGCTGTGAACAAATACTCCAAAAAACAACACAAGATATGTGTGTTCGTGAGGTATCGCTTCTTGTAGCTGTAGAAAAAGGAGATGTAACTCTCTGTGAGAGTATCTCAGATGAAGTCGGAAAGAATATGTGTCGAGAACATGTACTCGCCAAAAAGATAGAAAAGAGTACGAATATCTCAGATTGTGAGAGTATAGTGGAGCCAGTAGAGAAGAATACATGTATCACTCGTATTACGAACAATAAAATAGCAAAAAATCCAAACCCTCGTCTCTGTAATGAACTTGATAATCCTATGGAGAAGGACGATTGTATCCGTAATACCACCCTAAAAAAAGCAATTACATCAGGAGATATGGCTATTTGTGAATCTCTTGAACCAATGATGCAATCAGATTGCAAGCTTCATGTTATTATAGAGAAAGCAACAGCTACATGAGGGTCAATCTCCGTATGTGATACCCTTTCTGATACTATGCTTATACCTCTCTGTAAGAAAAAAGCATCCATAGAACTTGTACAAAAAACAGGGGATATAACTTATTGTCGAGATACTTTTATTCCTGATTGTGAGGTGAAAGTAACTGTAAAAAAAGCACTTATCATCTCTGATATTCGTCCATGTTCAGAACTTGCTTTCGGACTCCAACAATCATGTAAAAATCTATATGAAGAACTCTCAAAAACTCTCGAACTTCGTTAAAACTGGAATTGGTCTTGCTTGTATTGTTTTGCTATGATTCTTCTTTTTTTTCCAAAAAAATCTTTCTCATTGTGAAGAAACTACTATTCGTGGACAATCAATGCTTCCTACTTTGCAAGATAAAGAAAAAGTATACCTCTGTCGCGGATATTATGAGAGTATTTCTGATATACGATACGGTGATATTATTGCTTTTAAAATACGAGAGACCCTCTATGTAAAGCGAGTTATATGACTTCCATGAGAACATATCTTATTTGGGAAAGACGGTTTTCTCTATCGAGATAACATCCGCCTTCATGAACCATATATTTTCGGAAAAAGTTTCCGTATTGATAATAATCTTCGAAGATTACTTATACAGATAGACCGATTTGATGGAAAGATTCCAGAAAACATGCTTCTCGTTCTTGGGGATAATAGAGAAAAAAGTATGGATTCATCATTCTTTGGAATGATAGATTTTGAACAAGTTGTGTGAAAAGTATCTAAATAATAAAACCCCTACTCAGGGGTTTTATTATTTATGCAGTATTTACAAGAATCTCATCCACTACGATACTCACAGCCTGTTCCATAAGACGCATTTGATTCCTCCTTTCATATGCTTCTTTTCCGAGGACACCCATGAGAAATTGCTCAAATGCTTCATGCTCCCTTTTTTGTTTCGCTATTTCTGGGGGAAGTCCATTTTCATAACCGAAAATGTACGGATAAGAATTTCGCATTTAGTTAAATTTTGGGAGATACTCTGTCTTGTATCGTTCTTCACATTCTTTGATGATTTTTACAGCTTCTGTCGTATCAAAAAATCCATCCACTTTACAGGTTCCAGGTTTTTTGAGATCTTTGTAGTGTTCCCAGTAATATGTTGTTTCTTTTTCCCAGTGAGCCCCGAGGTCCTTGTAGCTTTGGATATGATCCATTCTCTTATCATCCGCGAGAACCCCGATAACTTTATCATCGACTTCACCACCATCATTGAACTTCATGATACCGATGATACGAACTTCAGCGAGAGAACCGGGAACAAGAGGCTCTGTTACTCCGACGATTTCTACATCGAGAGGGTCTCCATCTTCATCCCAAGTACATGGAATTGCTCCATAGGCAAATGGATATGAGAGAGAAGAGTATCCAACTCGATCGAGCTTGAGTTGGCCAGATTCAGTGATGATTTCATACTTATTGATTGTCATCGAATTGAGTTCGATGAGGGCATTGATGCGGAGTTTGCCTTCATCTGCAAATGCGGGAAGTACATGAAGGAGATTGAGCATGTATTTACTCGGTGCGTGATCGATATTTGCCATGTGAGAAAATGTTTGAAAATAAATATAGATTTAGGATATAGAAAAACGCAAAAATGCAACCATTTTTTCGAGGAAAAGTTTGAGCTTTGAGTCCTTTTTCATATACTCTTCACATTATAAAAATTCCTTAAGAACTTTCTTCATTTCCTTATTTTTTGATTATGCGAAAAATATTCCTCCTCCCTCTCATTTTTGTTCTCGGTGCATGTTCTCTTCCATGGTGAAACTCATTTGATTCCCTCTATGAGAGTCATGTAAAAAGTACCATATCTCGTTTCGATGACATGACGGAAGCTCTTTGATTTTTTCGTTCGAGTGAACTTTCTGGAAGAGTATCAGCTCTTCTCGATGTTCCTGGACTTTTCTCTGGAGCTCTACAATCTGAGTATCTTGCTCGTTCAGAGAAACGCGATTCGCACCTTACCCTTCAAAATCTAAATGTCTCTTATGATGCATTTCTTTCATCAGGAAGTCTTCAGGCAGACTCACTAGAACTTATTTCCCATTTTGGAGATGTCTATATGAAATATCATAACATGACAGGGGCAAATATCGTTACAAGTCTCACAAAAAAAGTCTTCGATGAATATGATAATATATGGCTCGCACAAACAAGCGACATGACTCTCTCATGAAAAACAGAAGCTGATATTGCCTCAGAGCGTATAGCAAATAATCTCGTAAATATGACACTCTGAGATGTAGAGAAGTATGCTACAAAATATCATATTTGGAAGCCTATTTCCTGACCTACACAGAGTGGTACACTCAGAGTATGGTCTGTTGATATGGATAGGGATCGTATGGTTGAACTTGCAGATACTCTCTCTCGTGATCTCTCAGGATCAGGGCTTTTGGATGAAGAAAAAAAAGGAATTCATGATTTTCTTTCGACACTTGTTTTTTCAGGAACTCTCGCATTTGATACGAGTGATTCGAGCATCTCAGAACTCAATCTTGCTATATCTCAGAGCGGAGGAGTTCGTATGGGGCTTTTGCGTATGGCAACTTCAGCGCATCATACACAAATAGCCCTCCATACAGATGAGACAAATTCTACAGTATCTTTTGATTTCCAAAATGGAAAAGAAAAGAAAGAAGCGAATGCGATTTTCTCTCTTTCAGGAAGTGAACTTGCCCGTCTCTCTCTCGTTTCAAACTATAAAGACAAGCATTTTCATGATGTACGGGTTTCAGCAAGTTATGAATGAGTGACAGCAACCCTCGAACATACAGAAAATGATGCGTGAGGTTTTGAGGGAAAACTCACTCTTCCTGTGGGACTTATCACATGGAATGGAACAACAAAGGATGATGCTCTTACTGGCTTTGTTCTTAAAGGAACTATTCCTGATGGGAGTATCGATATGACACTTACAGGAAGTGGCGAGTCCCTTGTATGACCGATTTCAGTTGTACAGAGTGGACAAAAGGTATTTGAAGCAGTTATTGACCTTATTTCAAGAAAAGATAGATTTGCTCTCGATGTAAAAGTGCCACCTCTCGGTTCAGGTGCTACCGACGGTCTTCATATAAATATCGATACCACATTTGATATGAAAAAAGGTGGAAAGAATATCGAGATTCCAAAGAATATAAAACCAATGAGTGAATTTATGGAAAAACTTGATGCTGTTCTTCCAAAAGATGATTTTCTCGAAGAAGTTGCCTCAGGAAGCACACTTTCTGGTGCTATAGAAAAATAATTTACCTTTTATTCTTAAAATTGTATGCGAAAAATTCTTATTACTCTTACGGTTATTGCTCTTATTCTCTCTATAGTTGGCACTGGTGTTATCGTGTCACTTGAGGTACTTCATCCGACATCCTCGACTCAAACAGTTTCTGCAGAATAATTTCAAAAAAAATATATGTCGGAACACAACCTCACTCCCGAACAAAAACTCGATGAAATATATACTCTTCTCCGGAAACAAGAATCACGAGAAAAGAGGAGAGCCTTTTTTCGTGTATTGAAATTGATTATTCTTCTTGGAATTGTTTACTTTATAACAGCAAATCCAGCATTTCTCCAGGGCATATTCACAGCATTTGTTGGGACTACGATGGATACGATAAAGCCCATGATTCTCGAGCAAACAAAAACAATTCTCTCAAACCAGTCAGAATCATACCAGAGCGGAACTCTCGAAAAGGTACAAGAAATACTAAAACAAATTCCAGCCCAATAATATGATTCTTACTCCACTTTGACATACAGAATTCCTTGTTGATATAAAAAATGAATCTGATGAAACTATTCGTATCCTTGTTGATACTTGGCTTTCTGATTTTTCAGTCTGAGACTTGATGGAACGATCTACGAAGGTAGAACTTGATGAAACAAAACTCGAAACTATCGATGCTCTCTATATTTCCCATTCGCATACGGATCATTTTGATCCATATACCCTTGTGAAGATATACAAACATGCCCATCCTCTCCTCCTCCTTCCATTTACCCTTAGTTACTTGATTCCTCTCATTCGAGAGTATCTCGGAGATATTCCTCTCGAAGTGTTGTATCCAAAAAAACCATATTTTCTCAAGTGAATCGAGATAACGCCTTATATGTTTTCACAAAGTGAAATTACCAATGAGGATGATGTAATGATGCTCGCCATTTCGAATGGTCGAGAGTTTCTTTTTGCAGAGATTGATACTCTTCCAGATGAGACAGATGCTCATACACAAAATGAGCTCTATCGTATTCTCACGAGGTGAGACTATGACACAGTATGCTATCTTGCAACTCGAAACTGTCTTGATGGAATCATTCCACTCCTCGATACCCTTCCAAATAAAAGACAAAATTTTATCCGAGAATATAAATCTGCGCAAAAAGAAGAAGTCCACTTTTCTTATGAGAAGTATACCTACGAAGAATATGATGATATGGAAAATATCTATACAATTCCAAATTTTGTTCGAGCTTTCATAGGGCAGGGAATTGCTTATCCGAAAGAACTTTCTTCTGGCTTATTTTCACTTCAGATATTCCCGCTTGATGAAATTGCTTCCCTCTCTGCAGATATTGCTCGTGCGTCAGGATATGATTTTCCACAAAAAGCTCTCCTTCCATGAAGGCAGTACAAAATAGAGAACGGAACTATCGAAACAGGAAGAAAAGAATGTCCTATTGGACTCCTCCAGACAGAGAGAGAAATGTGAACAAAAGAAACAGAAGATATTCGTATATATGCATCATGACCCCTTTTTCCACGAGAGTCTATAGATATACAAGATGCAAAAGAGCGCATCTTGGACATTTTACAGAATAGGTTTGTCCCATACTGGTCTGCCTCTCCTCTACAGAGCTTTCGAGAAGCACTTATAAAAAATAAAGGAATATATCGGATTCTTTGCATTTCGGAGAACTATGGAGATATTCTCTTTGAGTATACACTTTCCGAGTGAAAATTTATCGAAAAGCCAATAGGGGATTCTTTGGATATATATGATGAATCCTATTTCCTCGATGATATCCTCGATTTCCTCGATGGGAAACAAGAACTGTATTCGAACTTTTGGCATAAAATGGATACAAAAAAATCCTACCGTCTTTGGACTTGTCTTGGTGCAAACTTTTGCAATAATGACTTAGTTACGAACAAATATAAATTTCATTTTGAGAGAGCAACTCGAGGAAAAAGTGAAGGGGAATTTTTTAAAAGTCTTTCTTTCTTTTAGTGGATTTTTTTGGAAAGAGATTTTTTGTTGTTATTGTTTCTCAGAATCGAGTTATTCTTATGGATTCGGTAAAACTCTTATATTGATTCATCCAAATATCAAACTCTTGTTCTGATGAAAATGATTGTTTTCACAGATTTCTAGATATTTCTCGTACGATTTCCCGATTGAGGCTAGCTATAACAACAGGTTTATGTGTAGGTTTTTCCGGATTTGTTGTGAGATCGACGGGAATACCTATTTTCTTTTCTATGAGAAATATATCTCTTCCACGATGTACATCTGTTTCAAGTGTACTAAATCGCCAGCTTACATGACTTTTTGGGTTATCTCCTTTAATTTTTTGTACCAAGAGTGTTGCCATAATATACTCATGAGTCTTCATTCGTATAAAATGAATAAAGTCCTCTTTTGTATGGAAAAATAATTCATGCACACGCTCAGAACATTTTCGAGCCCAAAAAAGACTTCATGATACATCTTCTTCTGGTTTTCAAAAGAAGCTTTGCATAATGAGAGGAGTAACTCATGTTTCGAGATGTCGTCAGTCTATTTCAAGCGAAGGCATTGTGGTATAAATATAAATATATTGAATAAATGTCAATATTATCTTCAAAGATTCATATGATGACTCAAGCTTTTTTCATATAATACCTTTCATATATGCATATTGCCTCATATCTCATATTTTGTTTTTTCTGAGGAGCTCTCGCTCTTATACGCATGTACTTGACGGAAAGTACACACTTAGGTTGACTTGTTTGGAATTTGATTCTTGCATTTCTTCCATATCTTTTTGCACTTGCTTTTATGACATGGAAGGGGATAGTCCGTTATTTTGCATTCTTTTTTTGGTTCTTCTTTCTCCCAAATAGTTTTTACATTTTGACAGATTTTGTTCACCTTTATCGATTTCCAGAGATGATATATTACGACATTGTATATATTTCGAGTATGGCTTTTGCATGAATGGTTTCATGATATGCTTCACTAGAGTTGATGCATAAATACTGGAATATTCACTACCATAAAGTTCTTTCTTGGTTTTTTGTTATTGGTACAATAGTTATTTCTATTATTGGTGTCTATATTGGTCGTTTTTTGCGATTTAATTCTTGGGATATTATCGATAATCCCTCTCAGATTCTTCATGAGGTATGACTTTTGATTCTTTCAAATTGACAGATATGGGATATACAGGATATATATCGTGCTTCTGTCAGTAAGATGTTTGAGGTTGGTGCAATGTGATTATGGCAATTTACCTTATTATATAGTACATTCTTTCTTATGGTATATGCATACCTCTACCATGTAAAAAAACATTAAAATATGAAAAAACACCTTCATGTCATCGGTATCGGCGGAATCTGAGTATCTGCTCTTGCTCGATACTATCAGTATCTCGGTTATACGGTTTCTGGTTCTGATGGAGCTGACTCTCCATTTCTCGATACTCTTCGTGCTGAGTGATTTGAAATACATATCGGACATACATCGGATAATCTTCGAGATACTACTGATTTAGTGATATATTCCGAGGCTATTATTACCAAGCCAGATCTCGCACCCGAAGAGCAGATTTACGCAAATCCTGAACTCTCAAAGGCAAGGGATTTAAGAATAAGACACCTCTCGTATCCTGTTGCGCTTGGTGAAGTTTTTAATGCGAAACAATGAATTGCGATTACAGGTTCACACGGAAAGTCCACTACAACTGCCATGACGACACTCATGCTCGCGAATGAGTACAGAGATAACCCGACCATAGAGATTCCTGAAGATGGTGCATTTTCTTATATGCCGACAGCACCTGGTTGTAGTGCTATTATCGGAACGCAAGTACCACAACTCGGAAATACGAATTTTTATAGTGAGATACAAGCAGAAAACTTCGTCATCGAGGCATGTGAGTATAAAAGGTCATTTCTCCAGTACCGTCCATATATTACGGTCATTACGAATATCGATCTCGATCATTTGGATTATTATAAAAATCTCGAGGACTATATCTCTGCGTTTCAGTCTATTGTGGATCAGACGAGTGGATTTGTTATCATATCAGCAGATGATGAGAATAGTAAAAAACTCCAAATTCCTGATGAAAAGAAAATCATCGTTGGAAACCGAAAGGTTACTTACTATCCTCGTGTGGAGGAGGATTGTTGTGGGAAAAAGAAGATTTATTATGTAGAGAAATTTCTCGATATCCCAGAGATGAAACTCCAAGTTCCTGGAACTCATCTTCTCCATGATGCAGAACTTGCTTATACGGTCGGACGACTTCTCGGAATGCAGGATACTATCATCGTTCCCAAGCTCGAATCATACCGAGGCTCATGGCGTCGCTCAGAAATAGTTGGTACAACAAAACATGGAAATATCCTCATGTCTGATTATGGGCATCATCCAAATGAGATTCGCCCTACGCTCAGAGCGATCAGGGAAAAGTATGCAGATAAAAAGCTCTTTGTTGTCTTTCAGCCACATCAGTACTCTCGTACTCGTGAACTCCTTTCAGAATTTGCAACTTCTTTTTCTGATGTCAACATGCTCATCATCCCAGATATTTATTTTTCTCGAGATAAAAAAGAAGATGTGGAGTGGATGACAACAGAGAAGCTCGTTCAGGAAATACAAAAAAATCAGCCAAATGTAAAACATGGTGAATGACTCGAAAATACTCTAAAACTTATACGAGAGTATGATGAACAAAATCCGAATTCTTCTCTCATTCTCCTCCTCGGGGCAGGGGATGTTGATGGACTGAGGTATGGGATAATGTAGATAAGGAATTATTGATTTATAATAAAGTACTTCTATACTACTGTGTATAGAGTTAATAAATTTTCGTTATATTGTTTTTTTATGATTCAAACCCAGAAAATCTTTCTATACATATTTACTTTTATATTCCTTTGTTTTTTGTCGATGAGTGAAATATTTGCTGTTTCATCCAAACTTCAAGAGGCGTATGAATTTGCATATAAAAACAATATTACCAGTATGGAGAGTATAGAACTTTTCCATCCCACTCGTCCGATGACTCGGCAGGAATTTGCAAAAATGATATATAACACTCAATCTGCTATAATACCCCAAGATACGAGCAATCCCGCATCATGTGATATTGATTTCTGAGATGCTTCCAGCTTTGATTCCACTCTTATGGATTTTATCGATAAGGTTTGCGCAAAGTGAATAATGCGATGAAGTCATAATCTTTTTCATCCAAATGATTCGCTTTTACGGTCTGAGGCTCTTGCTTCTCTTATTCGTGCCATAGCTCCTAATCAAATCCTCTCGGAAGATAATACAAATAAGCAATGGTGGGATGCATATCAGAAATATGCAGAGGAGCATGGTATCATATTTCAGGATGCAGATTTTGAGAAGCCGATTCTTCGAGGAGAATTTATAGAATGGGCATATATTCTTTCAGAAGGCAAAAGCGAAAAAATCCCAGAAATTTTCTATACATATCATAAAGATTTCACGGATCTGTATAGAGAATACAAAAATAATCATTTTATGGAGAATGTACTTTCTGATATTCTTCAGAGAATTCAGATACCAAAGGGACTTTCTTTCAAATATGACTCTTGTGATGAAGCAAATGCTTTTTATAGTCCTGAAAACCATACAATAACTCTTTGTTATGAGCTTATAAATCAGTATAAACAACAAATTCAAGAACATCCTGAATCCTTTTGAAAATGAGCATTGGATGATTTATTGACAGAAACTCTCTATCATGAATTTTGACATGCAATTATCGATATGTATGATTTGCCGATTACCTGAAAAGAGGAAGATGTTGCTGACCAGATATCAGCATTTCTCCTCATATGAGAAAGGGATGAGGCAAGTATTCATGCTGCAAGCGCATATTATATTAGCGCTATGAGTGATACTTCCGATAAGAATGATTTACCTTATTGGGATGAGCATTCCCTCGATCTACAGAGGTATTATAATATCATGTGTTGGGTATATGGTTCAGATACAGAGTACTACAGTGATTTTCTCAATAATGAAACCCTTCCTCTTAATAGGGCTTTATCTTGTGAATGGGAATACCAAAAAATGAATAGTAGTCTTATTCGAATTTTGGGAGATAAAATTAACTTCTAATTTTCTCATCTATGCAAATTCTTTCCCGATATAAAGAATATATTACCATGATTATCGTATGATTTACGACTGTCATGATTGCGTTGGTTTCATACTGTGCGACACTCTGGTCGAGTAGTGCTCAAGAACTCTATAGTAAGGCGAATGCTGCAAATACTGAAGCAAATAGTACATATCTTGAATACTTTCAGAAACTCAGTATATCTGAGATACAAGATATCCGATGAGCTCTTATACAAAATTCGGTAGCCATATCCTCTACTTCCTCAGGCGAAGTAGACACTGAACTTCATGATACAGAGGAAAGATATACGATTGCTTTAGAGAAAACGGAAAAAACAATGAATGATGCAGATAGTGCAAACGAAAAGGGTGATACTTTTTCTCTTCTTGGATTTCTCTATAGTATTGTTTTATTTCTTACATCGATGATTCAGTTTGCACAGTCATCGAAGGCGAAGGGATTTTACCTTATGACTTCGGTAATTTTGTTTCTTGTCGTATCTATTTCTTTATTTTTTCTCCCTTTTCCAAAGTTTCCTATATAAATAGGAGTATCTTCTAAAAATATTTATACATAAAAAACCACCAAGATACGGTGGTTTTTTGATAGTTTTTTTGGACAGCTTTATTTTACTTCCCTCGCATTCTTCGGCATAACGGGAACAAATGGTTTTGGATTCGGTTTCTTTGCACGAGGGGATCGTATCTTTTTTGGGGATGGTTTTTCTTGGATGGTAGTTTCTGACTCCTTCTTTTCAGATTTTTCTTTTTTTGGTAATTTTACAGGAATTGCCTCTCATCATTTCTTTTCAGAATATTCTCGTTCTTTATTTTTACTGAAACTGCGTTCTGAGCGTTTTGTATGTTTTCTCCAACTAAGTTTTTCTCCAGGTTTTGGGAGAGCTTCATCAGTTTCCTTTTTCCCGAAATCCTCTCGTTTTCGTGGGGTAAATCCAGATTTTTCCGAAACTGAAGTTTTTTTCTCAAATGATGGTTTTGTTTCCCATGGTTTTTGTGACCTTTCAGATTTTGTTTCTTTTTTCTCTACAGATGAGAATTCTCGATTTTCTCGTGAAGGAGGTCGACTTGTTGTATCATTTTTTCATTTCTCAAATGATGGTTTTCCTCGTCCCCCTCGCGGTGCTGGAGTGCTTGATTTTTCTACTGTATGGTTCATCAGAGGATATCCATGTTCTTCAATCACAGGTATTTTCTTTGCGATGAGTTTTTCGATATCTCTGAGATACTCCTTTTCCTCCGCATCACAAAAGGCAATCGCAATCCCACTTGCACCAGCACGACCAGTTCGCCCGATACGGTGGACATAGGATTCTGATACATTCGGCAGTTCGAAATTGATAACATGAGTGAGTTCATCGATGTCGATACCACGGGCGGCGATATCTGTTGCAACGAGTACTCGGATTTCACGATTTTTAAATCCGCTCAGTGCTGCCTGACGGTTGTTCTGAGATTTGTTTCCGTGTATTGCTCGCGCAGGGATACGGGCGAGTTCGAGGTCTTTTACAACTTTATCTGCACCATGTTTTGTCCGAGTGAAAACAAGCACTCGTTCTATTTTTTTATCTGATAGTATCTCTTTGAGGAGTTCTTTTTTATTGTGCTTATCGACAAAATATACAACTTGGTCGATGGTGTGGGCTGTACTCGAAACTGGAGTCACTTCGACTTTTGCTGGATTTGTGAGAATCTTCTGTGAGAGTTCGATTATCGCAGGAGGCATAGTCGCAGAAAAAAAGAGCGACTGTCTTTTTGTTGGGAGTTTTGCGATGACTTTTTTTACATCATGCACAAATCCCATATCGAGCATACGATCTGTTTCATCGAGTACAAAAAATTGTACATGTTTTAGGTCAACGAAACCTTGATTCATCAAATCAAGTAAGCGTCCAGGAGTGGCGATGAGAATATCGATTCATTTTTTGAGTGCTTCTACTTGTCCATGTTGTCCAACTCCACCAAAAATGACACGAGACTTGAGATGTGTATGTCGACCATAGTTTTTTATACTTTCCTCGATTTGTATCGCGAGTTCACGAGTGGGAGTGAGTATGAGTGTACGGATATATCTCTTTCCTTTTTGAGAGTCTCATGATGACTTTAGATTTTCATACATAAGCTGGATAATCGGAAGAGAGAAAGCAGCAGTTTTTCCTGTTCCTGTTTGAGCTACACCTAGAAGGTCCTTCCCTGCGAGGACGAGAGGAATCGATTTTTCTTGTATTGGAGTTGGTTTTGTATAGCCTTCTTCTCGGAGTGCATCGAGAATAGTAGGAATTAGACCGAGATTGGCAAATGACATGAGGAAGGTTGGTTTATCGAGTGCCTGAGTATACGGTTATCCCATAAAGTAGCAAAACTTATTTTCTGATGTGGATTTTTCTGAGATTTCCTCTATACTTCTTTTTATGAATTTCTCACCGTTTCATCTTTTCTGGACAACAATTGCCTCACTCATGCTCTCTCATATTTGAGCCAAATACCTCGAACAAAATACTCCTAAAAAATACTGGTTTTGGTTCACTTGTCTTAGCATATTTTTCTCTTTACTTTTTATGTAAACAGGGTTTGCTTTCTCGCGAGTTTTTTCTATACTTTCCCCATGTCAAAAAATACACACTTTGCTATACGTATAGCAGGTCCAGCAGGACTCGGAATGCACTCAATTATGGATATTGTGGCAAATGCTTTTGCTTCACTTGGTTCACATATTCTCACAGATTCAGAGTATCAATCTATCATCAAAGGATGACTCAATTATTATGATGTCCATGTTTGTAGTGAAAAACCATATCTGACGAAGGCAGTTGATGTACTTATCTCTTTGAATGAGAAAAATATCATTCCAAACCTTACATCACTTCAAAAATGATGACTTCTCATCGCAAATAAAAAATGGATAGAAAAGGTCGAAGTAAATTTTCCAACACTTCGTACGGATTTTATCGTCATAGACCCGCTCATCGAGGATAAGTATGAGAATACCTATCTTCTTGGTATTTTAGCTGGGTACCTTGGGCTTGATACTGGAGTTTTTGAACCTGCTATTAAAAAATCATTTGCAAAGAAGTGAGAGGAAATTGTGGAGAAAAATATAAATATCCTGAGAGAGTACGCTCTTGAATGAGCTGAGAAAAATACCTCTGCTCATATGAGAGAATATATTCTCTGAAAACAATCCCCGCGTACTGTGACCTATGGAAACAAAGCTCTTGCATATGGAGCTATAGCATCTGAACTCGAGTACTTCTCAGCCTATCCGATGACACCTGCATCAACTGTTCTCACAGAGATAGTTAACTCTAAGAAAGTCACCTATCTCCAAGCAGAAGATGAAATTGCTGTGATGAACTCAGCCCTTGGGGCATCCTTTACTGGAGCTCGTGCGATGGTTGCAACGAGTGGATGAGGATTTGCTCTTATGACTGAGGCACTTTCATTTGCTGCTCAGGCAGAATTCCCGATTGTTGCTATCCTTTCACAGCGTGCAGGTCCATCAACAGGTACTCCGACCTATCATGAGCAGTCAGAGATTCACTATGCACTTGTTCCGACATTCGGTGGTGGAGATCATGTTGTGTTGATTCCGTCTACTATGGAAGAGGGATATGCTATGGCAGGGCAGGCTCTCAACATCGCCCAGAAGTACCAAACTACTGTTATCATCCTCACAGATAAGCAATATTCAGAAGGGAAAGTTTCAGTATGAGAACTCCATGCAACGCCCGTAAATCGTGGGAAGCTCCTCGAAAGTCCGAGTACAGAGTATAAGCGGTATGAGCTTACCGAGGATGGGGTATCCCCATATGTCCGTGTTGGTACGGAAAATGGTGACTTTATCGCTACGAGTTATGAACATGATGAGTATGGTGCAACAACAGAAGAGATGGACATGAAAGTAAAGATGACTGAGAAACGTGCTCGTAAACTCGAGAACTTTTATGAAAAAGAAGGTATAAAGGGGTACCGAGTTGTGAATCCAGATGCAAAAAAAATGATACTTACATTCTCTTTCACGGCATATACAGCAGAGGCGTGGGTATGAGAAAATTCAGAGTGGGGAGTGATTGTTATAACCTGTCTGAAGCCTCTCGATACTCGTATGCGCGATATGATTATTTGACTTGAAAAACTCGTTTTCGTTGAGTCGAACTATTCCGGGCAACTTGAGGACTATATCACAAAGGAGTTTGGACTGAGATTTATCCCAACTCTTAAAATAGAGCATATTCGAAAATATGATCTTATGCCGTTCTTTTATGAAGATTTTGATTCTCTAAAATAAATACTATGCGTTCTTGACTTACAAACATACAGTGGTGTCCAGGTTGTGGGGACTTCCTTATCATCATGGCGATAAAAAATGCTTTCAAAGAGCTCGGGATCCCATCTCATAAACGAGTGGTTGTTTCAGGTGTAGGCTGTTCTGGAAAAGCTTCTCAGTATATCGATGGATATGCAGCAGAGACTCTCCATGGTCGTACTCTCCCATTTGCAACAGGAGTGAAGATGGTTGATCCATCACTCACAGTTATCGCGGTTGGTGGTGACGGCGATGGTTATGGTATTGGTATGGGACATTTTATTCATGCATGTCGTCGGGATCTTGATATTACCTATATTGTATTTAACAACGAGAACTACGCTCTTACCACAGGACAGTCTTCTCCTACAACTCCCATTGGTGCTGTAACAAAAACAGCTCCAGAAGGGAATATCATTGCTCCGCTTGATCCAGTAGCTCTCGCTGAACATGCAGGTTGTAAGTTTACGAAAAAAGCTCACTCAAAGAACTTTCAAGAACTCAAGGAGATTATTAAATCCGCGATACAACATAAAGGATTTTCTCATATCGATGTTGACCAAGATTGTCCGAGTTTTAGAAGATGGGCAAATTAATATATGCTTTCTCTGATTCCTACAGATACATGTTATGGTCTTGCAGGTGAATTCACCGAGACTGATTATCTCCAGATTTATCGACTCAAAGGTCGAGATTTTTCAAAGCCTCTTGCTTTTCTTGTCGAGAATTTTTCCGATATGAAACAATATATCGAAATATCCGATGAACAAATAGAATTTCTCAGAAACTATCCACATCCGTGGAGTTTTCTCGGAAAGAGAATTTGTGAGCTCCCAGTATGGATGGAGAGTGAACGATATACGATGATTTCTCTCAGAGTTGCGCGAGTGTGCATCGAAACACAAATACAAATACCATGATTTCCGCTCTTCCTCACTTCTGCGAATCTCTCAGGAAATGCAGAGTCTACAACTCTCGATGAGGCAAAGTTTGCCTTCCCATGAATTGATGGTATTGACGGGGGAATATGCAACCGTCCACCATCGGATATTTTTTCCATATGAAAAGATAATCAGCTCCAGTATTTGAGAAAAAATTACTAAAAAACTCTCGAACGAAAAAGTTCAGAGAGTTTTTTAGTAATTAAAGCCTATAACCTTATTTATGACAACATGCTTGCCATGCTTTGAGAACAGCAGCAGCGCCAACAAGAACATAAACCACAGATGCAACCATAGGATGTGTAACACTTCCTATAAAAGCTACTACATCCCAGCTATCTCATTTTCAGAGTAATTGTCCGAGACCTACGAGACCCCAATTCAATCAACCAACAACGAGGAGCCAGAAACCCACGCAAGTAGATACAGTTTTATTCATATAACAAAAGATAAGAAATAAAGAACCTGATACAAAGTGGAATTTTTCGTATGTGTATGTGGCTTTCCGAGAGGAGTGCATGCGTTCCTTCAGGGAGAAAAGAATTGACCAGATTCTTTTCGATTTTTTAGAGAAAGAGTTTTTCTCTAAAAAAAGCTGACTCTATATAATATCAGAATCAGCCTTCTGTCAACTAAAAGAATGTTGACTATTTTAAAATAATGGTAACTGTAATCACCATAAATCGAGGTGAGTTTTAATAGCTACTAAATCTGCATGAGATAATCAGCCTTCTTTTATAACATTGCCTCATACTTCTTCAAGGAGTTCTTTCATTGATAAATCATTAAATTCTCTCTTTATAAAGCTTATACTCTCTTGGAGAAATATTTTATTATCTGATTCGATTGCATAATGAATAGAAAGAAGGATATATGCTGAAGGTTTGGTTACTTCATACATAATAAAGTGTATAATTCAGAATATTTGAGATTTCCTTCGCGCTGATATACTTGAAACATCCTCATTCATAATATAATGAGCTATTTTCGCTATGCCATCATATCAAAACGATGCTTCTACCTGTCTAAGTTCTCGTATTATTGCATCACCGTTAATTCATGGTGCAGAAATTGCATCTATAACTTGGTTGATTGTTTCAAGATCCAAAGTATCACCAAAGTTAGGAGTTTCTGGACTTCTATTATTGCTACCAAAGTTAGCAGTTATTACTTGACCCATACTTTTTATTCCATGTTATCTGCCGTTTCGCGTAGTTCCGATTATGTTGTTGTACGAGGCTTTTACACTCATCGAGACTGATTTTTCACTCGATATATTCTACCACCTCAGCATAACCTATGGTCGCGAGTCAGGGGCAGTGTGTTTTGTTACAACCATGTAACAATTCACGAGATAAATTATCTAGAATATATTCAACTTCTTTGACAAGTCAAATTTCAAACATTTCCTCTATACGGGTATTTATTTTTTCATAGAGTTTTTCTCGATTAGAGTCATACGGAGTCAGGAAGAGTGTACTGTATTTGAGGGTTGGGGTATCCTGAATTTCCATCTTTGAGCGACCACTTTTTGTATACACTTCTATACCTCGAATGATATAGTGCCGATCGTTTGGGTGAAGGGTTTTTGCATAGGATGGATCAATTTCATAAAGTTTCTTCCAAAGAGCCTCATTTCCATTTTGTATCCGAAACTCCTCGAGCTCTCTCCGTAGCTCCCAATCTGCTGGGATTGTTGGATAGCTTCTCTCGAAGATAATCGAATCGACATAAAGCCCAGTTCACCCACAAATTATCGGAATCAGCTTTTCTTCTCCTGATTTCCACCTCTTCCAAAGCTCAGAGTTTTCTACTCTTTCTCGAAAGTCAACGACTGAGAACTTTTCTGTTGGCTCGATAATATCTAACATGAGATGAGGAATTCATCGCATTTCTTCTTTTTTCACTTTCCCCGTTCCTATATCCATTCATTTATATATTTGTCGAGAATCAGCTGATATGATAAATGGTGAAAATCCACTCTCTCGAAGCTCTGTTCAGATATCCAGAGAAAGTCCAGTTTTTCAACATGCTGTAGGACCATAGACGACAATTACTTTCTCTTTGTCTGAGGGTATGCTCATAAATTCTTTCACTCTTTTTCTATATGCTTGAATCCCTGTTTCTCCATTTTCTATCGAATTCATCTCCTCTGAAATTCAGGGAGTTCTCGCAAATTCTGAAACAACAGGCTCTCATTTTGATATTTGAGTTTTTTTTGTTTCCCTATTCATGGAGCTTATTTTTTATATCACTAATGTATTTATTGAAATCCTCAAAAAGTGAGAGAAGAATCGAAAACATCGGTACTCAGACGAGAAGTCCTACAAGCCCAAAGAGATGTTCAGAGATGATAAGTATGAGAAATGTGATAAAAACAGGGAAGTGAATATAGGATGATACAATTTTTGGATTCAAGATATATGCTTCTATCGCATGAATTACAGAAACCATAATAACTATACCTATAACAGCACTCACTCATCATGCTCCATATCCTATAAGGATAATCGGCACACTGGAGATAAGTGTTCCAAAAATCGGAATAAACCCAAGGATGAATACAATCAAGGAGAGGGTAAATATATATGGGAAGTTACCAGTTGGTATAAAGAATCCGATTATAGAAAGGCATACACTTGTGAGTATTGCATTTGTCAGAGCAATAATTGACTGTGCTTTAAAAATAAGTCAAAAACCATTTCATATTTTTTCTGCAATAATACGGTATTCTCTATAAAGGAAAGCAAAGTTTCCTGTCTGAAGGAGCTTAAAAAAACTCGATACCTGATTTCGTTCAATGATAAAAATATATGAAAGAACGAGTCACATCATAAATTTGAGAAGTATTGCTCCAGCATCTCGTATATAGAGGAGAGCACTTTGTCCTATGTGTTCTATATTGCTTGTACTGATGATACTTGCAAACATTTCTTCCGCACCGAGATTTATACCGATATTTGATTCTATATTCATGATGAGTTCTCTTCCTGCATCTGCGAGTCTTGGTGCACTCGTTGCAAGTTTTTCTATTTCTATTCAGATTCGAGGAATGATATTCGCAAAGATAAATGTAAGGAGTATGATAAAAGCAATATAAAGTAGAGTGACTACAATATTGGTTGTTGCATATTCTGCCACGATCTTTCGAGCTCGTGTTTTTTTTCCGTGGAGTCACCAGTCATGGAGCTTTCCTGCAAGAACTGTTCACATCTCGAGAAAGAGATATGAAAAGATAAAAGTAATCAAAAAGAGAGCGAGAAAATCTCGAAGGATATACCCGAGAACAAACAGGAGTCAGAAGGCAAAAACCTTTTGGAAAAATATTTCAGAGAATAGGAGTGGAAGTAGTGTTTTGAACATAGAAAGAAATTTAAAAGACTTCATCAACAATTGGACTTATGACTCACTCCTCTAGACTACATACGATACTCCACGTTCCAGAAAAAAGTTCGGATGCAATTTCCGATATGATTCCAGTAGCTGCTGGAGTGTTTACTCGATCATAGTTCCATTTTTTTGAAAAAATGAGCATGAGTTCTCTTTCATTTTGTTTAAATCGTGCAAGTTTGAGATCCGTCACCAGCGCTGGTCTTCTTTCCTTGATTATCTGGAGAAGGCGAGGATAGGAGAAGGGAGTTTGGCTTGTTTGTTCTTCTGATTGCTGCTTATCTGAAACATCTCTTCCTGTATTTTCATGACTGAAGGTATCAAAGGTCTTGGTGGGAAGTCAAACTCGCTCAGAATTCACTTCGCTTATCATTTCACTGTTTTCATCTTTTTTCCTAGAAGTCTTTTTTCCGCCACTTATCATTCATGATTCACTTAAAGTATCTTTTCAAGAATCTGCGGAACTCGGTTTCATCTCAGATAGTCCTCGCTTTTCTCAAAGTATACTTTTTCCTGTATCATTCATTCATTCATTTCTTTTTACCGCGCGAATCAGAGTTATTTCGATGAGGAGGAATCCGTCAGGAATAACTTTTATTTTTGTATAGGCACTTTCAAACACCCGAAATATACTTTCATATGTTCCAAAAAGTGAATCGTTCAAATGCTCAAACATTTTATCTCTGAGTGCATAGAGCATTTGATCAAAAAATGATCGTACATCAATATGTCTTTCAGAGAGTTTCTCGAGGGTTTTTTCTATTTTTCCAGAATCTTCTTCTTTGAGCGTTTCGATGATATTTTCGATGATATTTTCTTCGATAAGCGAGAGGTTCGATCGGACATATTCTGCCTCGAGTACTCATGAGATAGTATTTTGTTCGAGGAGTGTAAGCGCATCTCTGAGTCATCCACGAGCCGCTTTTGCGATAATACAGAGCGCTTCATTATCAGCTTTTATTCCTTCGCTTTTCACAACAAATTCGAGTCGTTTTACGATATCTGTTTCAGATATTTTCCGAAAATCAAATCGGAGAGAACGAGAACGGATAGTTTCAGGAACTTTTTCTATTTCTGTTGTTGCGAGGATAAACTTTACGTGGCTCGGTGGTTCCTCGAGGGTTTTCAGAAGAGCATTAAATGCTCCAGTCGAGAGCATATGAACTTCATCGATAATATAGATTTTATATTTTCATTGAGTCGGTTCAAATCGAGCCTTCTCGATGAGTTCGCGCACATTTTCTACACCATTGTTACTCGCTCCATCTATCTCGATGACATCGAGCATTGATCCTCTATCAAAAGCGATACAGTTTACACATTCATGACACGGATTTCCATCTTGGAGATTCTGACAGTTTACTCACTTAGCAAGTATTCGAGCCGTCGTTGTCTTTCCTGTTCCACGAGAACCTGTGAGTATATAGGCATGCCCGACACGATTTTGTTTCAAGGAATTCGCGAGAATGGTTTTTATCATATCTTGTCCTACGACGGAGTTCCAGTCGCGAGGACGATATTTTGTATAGAGTGACATAACTATAGGCTTTTTATTGCCTCGAATTATATAAAAAAAGTCCAGAAAGACAATCAAAAATCCTACAAACTCGTTTGTAGGATTTTTATTTTCCGAGCATTTTTGCAAACATCGTTTTTTCTGCTCTCAGTTCCTCTTCTTGCATTTCTCCGAGAAATTGTTTCACGAAACTTCGAGTGAGGAGGAGTATGAGAATACCGACGAAGAGTGATATAGTAGCACTTACACCAGCATGAGACGGATAGAGGTATGTATCAGCGAGGAGCCATATGCCACGCCAGAACAAGATAATCCCTGTCCCGACAGCCATTGCTTCGGTGACTTTTTTGAGGCGTTTTATGTGGATAGATTCGCGTCGAAAGAAGTTCATAGATATATCATAGCACTTCTTATAACTTTTCGCAAAAAAATTGAAAATCCGTATTTTGTGTCTATAATCCGTAAAACTTTATCTTTTTTTAAAAATTATGATTGATATAAAAATTCTCCGACAAAATCCTGAAATCGTCCGAAAAGCACTCCATGACAAAGTCACAAAATGAGTGAATCTCGATGAGGTGATTCGACTCGATCTTGCTCGAGTATCACTCGGACAAGAACTCGATGCTCTTCGTGCCCGTCGAAATGCTCTCTCTGCCGAAATGGGGAAGGGAAAACCTGAGCCAGAAAAACTCGCAGAAGCCAAGGAGCTCAAGGAAAAAATCCAAACGCTCGAAGAAGAATTCGCGAAAATCGAAGAGGAATTTTTCGTTCTCTACAAAAAAATCCCAAATATCCCAAGTGCTGATACACCTATCGGACTCACTGAGGATGAAAATGTAGTCGTCAAACAATGGGGGAAAATTCGTGAGTTTGACTTTCCTATCAGAAATCATGCAGAGATAGCAGAGATGCGAGGATGGATAGACAAGGAACGAGCTGCCAATGTCGCAGGGTCTCGTTTTGCCTACCTGAAGGGCGACCTCGTGAAACTCCAATTCGCACTCATCCAGTGGGTAATGGATACTCTCGGTGACTCTACCGTTCTCGATACTATCATCGCTGAACATGGTCTAAAAGTTTCAAACAAGCCATTCACTCCAGTGCTTCCTCCATACATGATAAAGACAGCTCCATACGATGCTATGGACAGACTCGAGCCTCGCGAGGATAGATACAAGATAGAGGGGCAAGACCTCTGGCTCCAATGAAGTGCCGAGCATGTCCTCGGTTCTATGCATGCAGGAGAGATATTTGCCGAAAGTGAGATGCCCGTTCGTTATATCGGATATGCGACATCATTCCGCTGAGAGGCAGGAACATACGGAAAAGATATGGAAGGCATCATCCGTATGCACCAATTCGACAAGCTCGAGATGGAGTCATTCTCAGTTGCAGAAAATGCACACGACGAACACCTCCTCTTCTCATGAGTTCAGGAGTATCTCATGCAACAACTCGAAATCCCATACCAAAAACTCCAAAAGTGTACATTTGATATCGGAAAGCCAAATGCAAAGGGTTCAGATATCGAGGCATGGCTTCCAGGTCAACAAAAATACCGGGAAACACATACTGCAGACTATATGACTGACTATCAGGCTCGCCGCCTCCAGACTCGTGTTCGCCGTACGAGCGGTGATGTAGAGCTCATCCATACCAACGATGCGACAGCATTTGCCTGTGGTCGTGCCCTCGTCGCTATCATGGAAAACTATCAAAATGCTGATGCAACTATCACAGTACCGAAAGTACTCAGGAATTATATGGGAGGGAAGGAGAAGATATAAATTTTTACTTTTTGATTATTATAATATTATGTTCTATAAAGATATACAAGCTGCATGTTGGCGAAGAGCTGAATTCAAATATCTTTCAGATAAAATCTCAGGAACTTCTTCATGAGTAAATTCACTCTGTACTAATACTCAAATCTGAGTACAGAGTATGCTTATGTCTTCGATTCAAATAGATCGAGAAAAACAAAAACATCAGGAGGCTTGCGGATTATAACCTTTCTTTTTATGGCAACACTCGAAGATTTTTATAAGACCAGAATTTCTAATGCTCAATATGATTTACTTGGAGATTATATATCTCCAATATTGACATCAAATACTGAAAAAGTAGCCTCCCTCCTTGGAAGATTACCAGATGATGAACCACTTGGATGGGTAATGTTGGATAGAAAACAACAAATTATTCAGGAAGCGTGTAATATAGGATAATTTCTTAATTTGATCCAGTTTTATAATCTTTATGTTAATTCCTACTTTTTCATAGAGTTTCTTAAATTAAGGTTTAATGTCATCTTTGTCCAACTACGACATCTCCCTTTCCGCCTCCCGCATCGAAACCGCTCGATGTCTCCTTGTGCCATTTTCGACTGATGGACGAGTCGATATTCGTGAGCTTCAGGAGGAGTTTTGTCGAGCAAATAAAAATCTCTATGTCAGTCCGATACTTCCGACATATGAACAAGAAGTAGACTATGTGAGAGCTTCTGAAGAAAAGATTGCTCGCGGTGAGGAATTTGAGAATTTCATCCTCGAAAAATCGACAAATACACTCCTCTGAGCCGGTGGAATAAGGGTTCTCGAAACATGAGAGCTCAATATCGGTATATGGATTTGTGAAGAGAGACAGGGGGAGTGAATTGCCTCGGAAGTATATGAAGCTCTCATAGAGTGGGCTCGCATACATACGAACTATAAGCATCTCAAGCACTCACTCAACCCAGAAAATACTCCAAGTCGGAAACTTGCAGAGAAATTCGGTGGGATTCTCCAAGATGAAAAGACAAAAAGTGGACATGATATCTATCACATACTCCTTCGGTAAAATCAACTCATATTCTCTTTCCTCTTTGCGAAAGAGAATATTTTTTATAGAATAGAGATACTTTTATTTCTCACGATTTTCTATGAAAAAATACCTTCTTCTCCTCGTTCCATTTTTCCTCACTTCTTGCATGACGATACAGAGTGACAATGAGGTAAAACAAACAGGGGATATTACCTATAACGCTGTGGTTGATATGTCGGGTATGGTGAATATGATGAACTCACTTGGTACAGGTTCGGTTGATTCTACAACGCCAAAAGACCTCTGTACTGACGCAGATGCAAAAAAAGCAACACTTACAGAGTATTATACAGGTGTTACCTGTACTTCTCTCGGAGATTACAAAGCTCGGATGATATCGATACTTCCGAAAGAAAATAATCCATGAATTTGGGTTGGAAGTGGAGTTATCGTTATGAATCCACTTTGGGTAAAGGGAATCAAGCCACAAACTCAAACCACAGAGACTGATATGGATATGAAGCAGTATGGAGTAGTGATAGAGGGAATATTTAACTTTCCATATCCTATCGTTTACAAAGAAGGAGGAACTCGTATCGATGCTGACTCTATCGCTCTCGATATGCTCGATAAAAATATCCTCAAGAAACGAGACCTCTATATCATTGCTCGTGCTGATGGAAAAAAACCAACAAATGCAGAAATCCTCAAGTATAAGAAACTCATTCGAAGTGAAGTTTTGAAGGCAAAAAAGAGTAAAAAATATGATGATTTTGAAAATATAGTCGGAATGTAGTTTTTTGTCACCTTATTTTAGAAAAAGAGTCTTTACAGAGTAATTATCTTATTGTTCTTTATTTATTTTTCTCACCCTATCTGAAACTATGCAAAAAATAGCTATTTTCTCACTCGCAACACTCGCCATGGTACCGAGCGTCTTTGCTGATAACCTTCCTGTTCCTACAGCTACTCCGACGACCGTTCCATGAGCATCGTCAGGAGCTACCACTTCTTCTACAACTGTGACATCATCTGATGCGTATAGTGTTGTTCGTTCCCAAGATAGAAAACACTGGGCAGGATACGGATATGCAGAAAATGGAAACTATGTTATCTACTATGATGGTCGGGTGATACGAGAGATGGTATCGTATCCGACACAGATATTCTTTGCGAGCAATTCTCTCTATTTTCTCACTTCTGATTATAACTCCGAAACATATGAGTATACATATACTCTTTGGAAAAATAACGAAACATATCTACAAGCAGAAAAGATAGAGATTTCTGATGCTTCAAAGTACGGACAAACTCGCTATATTATCTCTCAGGACAAATGAACTCTCAAACTCCAGACAATTAAAGGGAAAGTGCTTCTCGAAGTAACAGATATAAGTTCTTTCTATTCATCGTATAATACTCTTCTTGATCTCATGGATATATCTATTACCATGAAGGATGGAACACAGAGAGAATACCTTGGAGATACATTTATAGATGGGATATCATCGATTGGTGATGCTCTCGGGACTGTAGAACGAGATGGGGTGAAAAATATCCTCTTTCGAGGGTCAGGATACTCATCTGAGAGTGGAGAATACTCATATAAATTCTTTCTGTATAATCCCGAAAGCAAAAAAGTTTCTTTCTTTAAAAACTATGGAAAAGAAAACGAATCCTACTACAGGCAGTCTCAGGTTGTACAAAATGATGTAGGGGAAGTAATAAAATTTTGGTATACTGTAAAAACAGGAGCTTCTAGCTATGCAGTTGTTGATGGACTCAAGGAAACATTTGTTTACTCTGACCTAAAAACAGAGCCATCTCTGTTTCTCTATGGAAATTCTATAGGAATTACCTATCTTAAATCACAAAAGTACTATCTTTTTCTCGAAGGAAAAACATATGGTCCATATGATGCTCTTGGTACATTCCAAAATAGTGACCTCACGAGCTTTCAGTACTCAAATACGAGTGACTGGTGGATCGTAGTGAGAAAAAATCATAAGAACTTCCTCCTTATCAATGGAAAAGAATACCCATTTTAGTTCATTCATTTTTATCTTTTTTTACCCTTATATATTTTATGAAAAAGTTTCTTCTTTCTTTCCTTCTTCTTTCTTTTGCTCCAGCTCTTTTTGCAGCAGAAAGTCTGCCTGGTTCAGATAGAGATAGTCATGGTTGTATCGGTTCTGCTGGGTATACTTGGTCAGCTCCTATGAAAAAGTGTATTCGCCCATGGGAACTCTATACAGTAAATATGGATCGTCCATATACAGAAAATGAAAAAATCGACTTAATCCTCCAGAGAAAAGCAAATCTGATAGAAAAGTCTTTCCGTAAGGATGCAGAAGAACTCCTTGCAGACTATCCTACTGATGGAAAGAGTAATTATGAACTTGATATAACGTATGATGTTATCAATACAGGAAGCGTACTGAGTGTAAAAATGAATGTCTATACATTTCTCGGAGGAGCCCATGGTGAAGAGGTTTCGTACACATGGAACTACGATACAAAAACCATGAAACAAATTCCGCTCCTCAAAATAGTGAATCGAAAAAATCTCGCAACAATTGCGAAAAATGCAGAAGCATACCTCACAAAGACTCTCCAAGATGGTGTAGCTGATAGTGAATGGCTTCGTGCTGGTCTCTCACCAAAGAGAATTGCTAACTACAATACCTTTGCTCTCCATACAGATAAAAGTGGAAAAATAACTTCTATTACTTTTTACTTTGGAGACTATCAGGTATGACCACATGCAATCTGACTTCCGACGATTACTGTAAACCTTTCAGACTTTAGTGTTATATCAGAATAAAAAAATCCCTCAATTTGAGGGATTTTTTTGATTCAGAGAGAGTTGTATATATACTCTATTCTATGCAAAAAAGAACCCTCTTCATCGGTGATGTCCATGGATGCTATGATGAACTCATGTCACTTCTCGAAAAAATAGAACTCTCTGATGGGGATGAACTCTATTTTGTATGAGACCTCATCAATAAATGACCAAAGTCATTTGAGGTTGTTGACTTTATACGCAATCGTCCAAATACATGGAGTGTAATGGGAAATCATGAATATTTTCTTATGCAGGATGAAGCACCTGTGCTTTTATCTCGAGAACAAAGTTGGGTCAGTAGTGCTCATCTCAAAGCGTCATTTCTGCGTGAGGAGCTTGAGTATCATCGTGAGTGGCTTCTTTCTCTCCCACATATTATCGAACGAGAGGACTTTATCGTGGTACATGGAGGGATTCATCCAAAATATGGAATCGAAACACCGAGAGAAGTTGCTACACTTGTTCGTCTTGTTGATGGAACTCCATGGTATGAACTCTATAATTGAGAGAAACCTATTATTTATGGGCATTGGGCAGTCGATGGGCTCCGTATTCGCTCAAATACAATAGGACTTGATACTGGATGTTGTTTCGGTGGACACCTCACAGCATATTGTCTCGAAACCCAGGAAATATGGCAAGTCCAATCGAATGATGTCTATAAGGAGCCAGAACATTGGAAAAACTTATAATTAATTCTGTAATATTAGTCTAGTATATGACCCATTTTGCTCCTACACATATTCCACATCTTGATGAAAAATACTATCGTCGAGGGAAAAAAATTCCAAAGACATTTTATCGAATTACGGTAAAGGCTCTTATCCAAAATGAAGAATGAAAGATCCTCATTCTCAAGGAAGGTCGGTATGCAGATAAAAATTCTCCCTATTATCGAGATGATGCATGACTCTACGATCTTCCTGGTTGAGGGCTTTCATGGGGTGAAGATTTCCGTACATGACTCTCTCGTGAGATACAAGAAGAGATGTGACTCTCCGAATCAGATATAACTATCGCAAACGAACCAGAGTATGTCTATATCACAGAACTCGATGATAGGTATTATGGCGATAGAGAAAAAGATGATTTCTATCCTGTATGTATGTTTATATATAGAGTAGAACTAGCACACTATAACTTCCATGAATCTCCGGAATGTACAGGATATGAATGGATTGGTATTGATGAATTTAAAGAATACCCTCTATGGACTCATTCGAGAGACCTACAGAGAGTTTGGATAAAATAAAAACCTGCATCTGACCATGCGAGTTTTTTTAAAGCTTTTTTTCAGGGAACTTTTATTGGGTAACGGTACCAGTTGCAGTTGATGCATTTGTCCGACGATCTTGAACTCTTTTTCGGAGTTCTTCTCGCTTCTTCTTTACACTCTCTTGGAGAGCTTTTTTCTCTGTTTGAAATTGTTCTTTGAGTTCCTTTTTCTCTGTTTTAATTTCGTTTCGAATTTCCTTTCTATCAGCTTTATTTTCTTCACGAACTATTTGAACTTGTTCGGCAGTAGGGATTTTTACGCCCTTTGATTCGAGATATGTTCGAATCGTCTTCATGAGTTCTGCTCTATCAGTTTCAGAAAGTTGAGACATAGCCATATGGAGTGCTTTTATTTCCAATTCTGCTCCTGTGAGCATCTTTGAAGGTGCAGGAGGGAGGATGAGTCCAGTTGCATATTGTGTAGTGCTTCCAGATTGTTCCCATGGACGAACACATTTTTGTGTTGATTCATTCCATACATATCCTGCGGAACCAATACAACCATGACTATCTCGGTCGCTTCCAGGCATTACTGTTGTGGCAGTATCTGCAGCGAGAACAGCAATTGGTGCTGCAACCAAGAGAGAAAGCCCGATAAGGATTTTCTTCATAAAAAAGAAAGTTAAGAATAATATTCCCCAATAGGAGATGCTCTAGAGTATATAAATGTCTCTCTTTATATGCAAGTTCTTCACCAAGTTTTCACTCTTGACGAAGGTATTGCTCTACTAATAAATTAATCTACTTTTTTTATAAACTCTGTTCGTAGAACAAGTCACTTAATTTCTGGTGTATTTGCTGTGATTTCTTCTCTATCGTCAGTAAGTCTGATACTCTTTACTTTCGTTCATTTTTTGAGAGTAATTTTCGTTCATTTTACAGCGAGTTCTCTGGTAAGCTGTACTGTGTCTCCAGATGAGAGAGTATTTCCGAATGCATCGGTGACGGTGATATTTTCTGACATATGATAGAGTTTGAAAAAATAAAAGATTTATTGGTATGTATGTTCATGATCGAGGAGCCACTTTTTTTTATCGATTCCTCCTCCATACCCGACGAGTTTTCCAGATTTTCCTATTACTCGATGACATGGGATGATTATCACAATAGGATTGTTATGATTTGCTCATCCTATCGCTCTGACAGCCTTTGGATTGCCTATCATGGTAGCTTCTTCGAGGTAATTCCTCGTTTCTCCGTATGGGATTTTTTCGAGTGCTTTCCATGCGCTTCTTTGAAACTCGGTTCCACTCGGTGCTAGAGGTATACTAAAACTCTTTCTTGCTCATGCAAAGTACTCACCGAGTTGTTTTTCTGTTTCTCGGATAATACTATTTTCTCATGACTCTACAGATTCTCAGAGGAGATTTTGGAGTTTTTGTATTTTGTTTTTTAGTTCTTTGCTCTCTTCAAACTCGAGCATGAGGAGATGAGTACTGTTTGCGAGAACAATCAAGTTTCAGAGAGGAGATGAGAGAGTGAGAGAGTGCATAGGATGATTATAAAAGAAAAATAATTTATTACGAGTTATTTTATTGTCTTTCCTCACTTTTTCATATACTCGTTTCATGACACAGGATCAGGCATTTGATATACTCACTCTCGGACAAAATGTCTTTCTTACTGGTGCTGCTGGTACGGGAAAGACTTTTCTCGTGAATCGGTTTATCACCTATTGCCACGAACATGGGTTATCAGTAGCTGTCACTGCCTCAACAGGAATTGCTGCGACTCATATTTGAGGAATGACGATTCATTCATGGTCTGGAATTGGCGTGAGAGATATTCTCTCGGATGATGAGATTGATACTCTCTTAGAGCGCGAATATCTCGTAAAACGATTTCAAAAAACACAGATTTTGATTATTGATGAGATTTCTATGTTGTCAGGGGATTTTCTCGATTCTCTTCATCGTATACTCAAACAAACAAAAAAGTCTGACTTCCCATTCGGGGGAATGCAGATGGTTTTTGTTGGAGATTTTTTCCAACTTCCACCTGTAGCGAGTGAGGACTTTGCTTTTTCTCATGAGGTATGGAAATGAGCGCGTATTGTTCCATGTATCCTCTCTGAACAATATAGGCAAACTTCCGATGAACTTTCTCATATCCTCGGGGATATTCGATCGGGGCACCTTTCATGACACTCACTTTCACTTCTCGCATCTCGAAATATTCCAGTAAAAACAGAAGATCATACAGAACTTTTTACAAAAAACATCGCAGTTGATGCCTATAATAATGAACGACTTCATCTGATTCATAGTGATACTTTTCTTTTTGAAATGCATACAAAGTGAGCACCATGACTTGTTGAATCCCTCAAAAAGTGATGCCTTGCACCAGAGATGCTTTCTCTGAAAATAGGAGCTCGTGTGATGTTTGTGAAAAATAACTTTGAGGCAGGATATGCAAACGGTTCTCTCGGTCATATTGTCGGACGATATGAGAGTTTACCGATTGTAGAACTTCTCGATGGAACAAAGGTTATCGCTGATTATGCGAGCTGGGCAATAGAAGAAAATGGAAAAATAAAAGCAGAAATCGCACAAGTTCCACTTCGTCTCGCATGGGCGATTACTGTCCATAAATCCCAGTGAATGACACTCGACAGTGCTGTGATGGATTTATCAGATTGTTTTACTCTTGGTCAGTGATATGTAGCGCTTTCTCGTGTACGAACCTTGGGCGGACTCATCCTGAGAGGGTACAACGAAACAGCTCTCCAGGTGGATACGAGAGTTATCGCTTATTATGAGGCACTCCAAGTTGCATCAAAAAAATCCGAAGAGAGAATTCTCTCTATGAGTCAGGAGGAAAAACGAGAAAAACAACATATGACCATCAGACGATTTGGTGGGTCTATCGAGAAAATGGAAATTCTCGACTTTCATGAAAAGAAAACAAAAGTACCAACACATATTCAGACATATGACTTACTTACTCTCGGGAAAACCCTCCATCAAATTTCGGAGATGCGCGGGATAAAGTATTCAACCATCCTTTCTCATATAGAAAAATGTCGCGATGAATGAAAGATTTCTGATGTATCCCTCTTTTTTCATGATACCGATAGAGAAGCTCTCAAAATAATACAATGAGCATTTATCTTTCTCTCTACGACCAGCCTCTCTGTCGTACGAGAGTACCTCCATGACTTGCACGATATACTGTATGACTATGATGATATTCGTCTCGCACGACTTTTGCTCGATGAGAGCGACTATAGAAAAATAGAAGCGAATATGGCATATGAAAGTGAAGGAATCGAATAATGGAAAAATATTTGCAATTCAAAATAAAGTACATACACTCACTTTACTTTATTTTTTAAACTTTAAATATGTTTTACCAAACTCTCGTGACACTTCCGACGCTTCGTATGAAGGCACTTCTCTCTCTTCTCGAGAAAGTAAAAATCCAAGCATCTGAAAAAGGAATTGATGATGCAACACTTCTCGAATATCGCCTCGCTCCTGATATGCTCCCATTTGCTCGCCAGATTCAGATTGTCTCTGATAATGCAAAGTGAATGGCATCTCGTATGGCATGAGTCGAAGCTCCAAAATATGAAGACAATGAAAAAACTCTCGATGAACTCATGACTCGTCTCGAGAAAACGATTGCATATATTGCGACATTTACGGAAGAAAGTTTCCAAAATGCGAAAAACGCAGAAGCTCGATTTTCTTGGTTTCCTGGAAAAAAAATGGTTGGTGAAGGGTATGTTTTCACCTATGGTCTTCCAAATTTCTTTTTTCATGTCGTTACTGCCTATGATATCCTTCGTCATAATGGTTTCCAGATAGGGAAATCTGACTATATTGGAGATGAAATTGCTCTCCTCGATGATACTGACTCTTAGGGAAATGCGGAAAAACTGCGAATCTCTTTGTCAGAAAAAATTATTTCTCAGTCACTTACACATCAGTAAGCTCCTTTCGAAAAATTTTTTCTTCCTCGACCTTCTTGTTTTTACGCATTTCCAATATTTTGGTGTTTCCTTAGTAATACTCTATGCATAAAAAATCACTCGCACTCTCGATTCGCTGACTCAAAAAAGTCTATCCAAATGGAAATATCGCTCTGGATGGAGTCGATTTTTCTATCCCAGAGGGAGGCTTTGTTGCACTCCTCGGGGAAAATGGTGCAGGGAAGTCGACACTCATAAATATCCTCTCAGGACTCATACCAAAAACAGATGGAACGATAGAAGTTTTCGGTGAAAGTATCGATACGCACAGAGAATCGACGAAACTCTCTCTCGGTATCATGCCACAGGAAATCAACCTATCTATCTTCGAGAAATGTATAGATATAGTGACGACCGTTGCATGATACTATGGTGTCCCATATGATATCGCTCATCCTCGTGCAATCAAAATCCTCACAGAACTCGGTCTCGGTGATAAAATCGAGGAAACAGCTCGTACGCTCTCATGAGGGATGAAACGACGACTCATGCTCGCGCGTGCACTTATCCATGAACCGAAACTCCTCATCCTCGATGAGCCAACAGCAGGAGTCGATGTTGCTCTCAGACGAGGCATGTGGGAATATCTCCAAAAATTGCAAAAAGAAACAGGGATGACGATACTTCTCACCACGCACTATCTCGAAGAGGTAGAGGCGCTTTGCGATCATGTGACGATACTCGATCATGGTCGGGTAGTGACTTCTGATTCTGTCAAAAATACCCTCGCAAAACTCGAACAAGAAGTCTATATCATAGAGATTGATTCTCCTGTTGATGAGAGTTTTCCATGATATATGTCGTACGAAGATGGTTTTCTGACAATTTTAGTGGACAAGAAAAATACCCTTGCTTCTGTATTTGAAAAACTTTCATGACTCTCTAAAACGATTCTCTCTGTTCGTCCAAAAGAGAATAGACTGGAAACATTTTTTCTCTCTAAAAAATAAAAAGACCTCTGAAAAACTCGTCCTTTCGGCTCTTCGCTCCATTCCTCGCTCGCTGTACTCACCATGTACTATCTCGCTTCGGTACTCGCTCATCACCGAAATTACTTCGTTTTTGAGAGGTCTTATCAAGCAAGATGAATCATTATGATGAATGATTTTCAGGTATCTCTAAACTTCTCCTCTATGCAATTCACAGCTTTTTCTACTATTGTTCGTAAAGAACTGATTCGTATCCTACGTATCTGGCCACAGACGATACTTCCTCCAGTTATTACCCAGACGCTCTATTTTATAATATTTGGAGGGTTTATTGGTTCTCGTATCGGACAAGTTGGAGGAGGTGGATATATGGAGTTTTTGATTCCAGGGATTATCCTCATGGCAGTTATAACGAATGCGTATGCAAATGTATCGAGTTCATTTTTTGGGGCAAAATTCCAACGATCTATCGAAGAGCTCCTCGTTGCTCCAGTTCATCCTATAACTATTATTGCAGGATACACACTCGGGTGAGTACTTCGAGGTTCTATGATTGCTTTTATTATTTATGGAGTTTCACTCTTTTTCTTTCCTTCAGTATTTGTTCATCCACTCCTTGCTCTCTGTATCCTTTTCTTAGTCTCGCTCTTTTTCTCACTTCTTGGACTCATAAATGCACTTTATGCGAAGAATTTTGACCAAGTAAATATCATTCCTACATTTTTTCTCACACCACTTACCTATCTCGGGTGAGTGTTTTATCCGCTTTCTGCACTCACTGGCATATGGCATACACTCTCACTCTACAATCCTCTCGCATGGATGATAGATAGTTTCCGATATAGCTATATGGGGACGAGTTTTCTTGCGCCGATGATGACGATTTTGATTCTTTCTCTCCTTGTCTGTATTGCTTTTGGGATTGCTATTTGGCTTTTTCGGTCAAAGAAAATCGTAGAATAGGTTTTTGAAATTGTTACAGAAATGTAACAATTAAATTAGACTTTCCTATAATTTATCATATAGTACAGTGAAATTATATTTTTCTACTACTATACGATATGCTAGAAGCCTTACAGGAAAATACTCCTCTCGATCCAGCCGAAGAAGACCTCCTTCCTATTTTGCGTATCCAGAAAGATGCACAATGGTCTGCTCAAAAAATTGCAGATATAGAAGGTGGTGCTATGAGAGAACTTCAGAAGGAGAGATTAGAAAAGTGGTTTCTCTGAGAGAAGGATAGCATAGGTATGTCTTTCTATTCAGTTAATGAGGTTATTTGAAACGCAGAAATGTATGGAGTTGCTCTCGGTTACTATTATACAGCGAGAGATATGTGAGTTTCAGTACCACAAAGGTTTATAGATTTTCTACAAAACCAGAAAATGATCGATGAGTACTTCCTTATTACTCTCTCGGGATACCTCTTTCCGAAACGAAATATCATGCCAGAGTCATATATAAATCTCCGTGCAAAAGCAGTACTTGCAAATGCATCAGAACCAGTAATCAGGGAAATAGAAAATCAAATTCCTCTGAAACATAGAACTTCTTCTACTCAGAAATAGTGACTTTAGAGTAGATATTTCTCCCTCCTTCAAATACCCGATTTTCGAGTATTATATAGCTAGTTTCATGGAAGAGTTCATCCAATTCTTCTATGGTAAAACCATGATAATATCTTGAGAATTCACCGATTTTTATATCAAAATCACCGTCTCATCGGTGATTTTTTTCATATCTTGTTTGTTCTCGGAGATTCCAGTTTGTCATATATACTGTACCATTTGGAGACAGGAGCTTTTGTATATCCTTTAGGACCTTAATTCGCTCATCTTCTGTCTCGAGATGATGAAATGATGCGAGAAAAATAATCGCATCAAAAGTTCCTCTCGTATAAATAGATTCCAAAGAGAGCATATCACATACTTCGAAATTATCTTCTCCATGGAGTTTTCTTGCTTCTTGTATCATGCCGACAGAACTATCGATACCGAGATACTCTTGTTTCCGGATGCTTGTTCCTCTTAGAGATTCTAGCAATCTCCCATTTCCACAGCCAATATCGAGGATACTCGTATGTCATGAGCGAATTATATCTTCCAAAATTGCATCGATTTCAGCCCATTTCATATTTTTCCGTGAATTCGAGAATGTTTTTGCAAATGCATCGTATGACACCATATAGCTTCAGTATATGGGAAATATAAGAGAAGCAAGTTGCATTTCTCTCGAAAATCTATAGGATTTGCTCTATGCAAAATTTATTTATAGAACATGGTTTCGAGCTTTCTCAGGAAGAGTTCGAGCAATTTTCTCTCTTTCTTACACTCTTTCGTGAGTATAATTGACACACAAACCTTTCCGCCATTCGTGATGAGGAAGGAATTGTTACAAAACATTTTATCGATTCTTTGTATGGTGCTACGTTTTTACAGGAAACTGGTGATATGCAAGGGAAGAGACTTCTCGATATCGGTTCTGGATGAGGTTTTCCATGAATCCCTCTCAAAATCGTACTGCCTGAACTTTCTGTAACTCTCCTCGATAGTGTCGGAAAAAAGGTCAAAGCCATGAATCATTTTATAGAAGAACTCGGACTTCATGGTATCCGAGCAATTCAGGAACGAGCAGAGATACTAGCAAAAGATGACATTCATCGAGGTCAGTATGACTTTGTTGTATCTCGTGCAACTGCATATATCACTGATATACTTTCTTGGGCAGAACCATTTCTTGCGATATGAGGTCGTATCATTCTCTACAAGATGCCATCAGATGAGGAACAAAAAGACCGAGAAAAAATATCAAAAAAACTCTGACTCAAACTCGTAGAAGAATTTTCTTATGAGCTTGCAGGGAAGGAACGGATTTTATCGATTTTTGAAAGAAGAAAATAGTTTCAAAATTGTTACGAAATTATATATAAAACATCAAAATGTTTAACACGCAATAGAAATTTCTCGCAAGAAAAAATGGATTATGGTAGGCTGATACAGTAATCCATTTTTTTATGCATATGTTGTATCATATAAAAACACATCTTTCGCGAAGACAATTTCGCCTCCTCATTCTCCTCCTCGCAGTTTCATCGGAGTACACATTCCTCGTAACTCCAGGAACTTTTGCGAGCGGTATCGAGCAGATTCTCTCGGCAACAGGAACAACAGTTTCTCAGACATGAGTAGTTCAACTTTCTTCTCAAAAAAAAGAAAAAAAAACTCACTTATTCTGTTGCTTCTCAGAGTTCCTCTTCGACTATAAAACAGGAGAAAAATATCTCAAATGCTGATGGTTGGCTCTCTCCAACAAGTGATGCAAATTGGATCACCTTTACAAAGAAGAACCCAAAGCCACAAATAACGCAGAATACAAAAGATACTACTACGAATGCTCTTCCAGTAACGCTCAATTCTGCTCCAGCAGTTCCGACATATAGTCCAGGATATATCTACCCGACGACGCCGATTACAGAAACGGCATATACGATAGCAACCTCTTATCCGTCTGGAAATCCAGGGCGATCTATCCAAAGTACGAGCGATGTTCCAGAAGGAAATAACCTCTATTATACAACAGTTCGTTTTATTGCTGATTTCGTTGCACGATTTCAGTCTGCATTTGACTCAGCATTCTCAAATAAAACTACAGACAATCTCGCAGAGTGAACAGGTTCACTCTACTTCACAGATTCACGAGCACAAAATGCAATGAGTGGAACGGTATATTCTCTCTCATGAAGAATCAATACAGTTGAGCAAAATATCTCAGCCAACCTCTCAGGAAGTATCACAAATACGAACGCAGATATCTCTACACTCTCTGGTCGTGTGAATACTCTCTCAGGTACAGTATCATCCAACTTCTCGACACTTCTCGCATCTCTCGCGACCAAGATAGGTCTCACTTCTCTCTCTGCAACAGGAGGTATATCGTATGATAACTCAACATGATTGTTTTCTGACCTCTTTACATTCTCAAATGGTCTCACACGAATAGGGAACTCTATCGGGATATCTTCTGTCACTGGAGCACAGCTCTCAGGATTCACTGCTGGACAACTTGCATTCGGTACTCCGAATGGAGGGCTTACTTCTACTGGAGGACTCTTCTGGGATAATACCAACGGAAGACTGGGTATTGGGACAACGAGTCCATTAGCTGCACTCAGTGTCAGCGGAGCTATTGCAATCGGGTCAAGCAATCTCCTTATTCGCCAAGATCCAAACAATCCTTATCAATTAAACATACCAAGCCATCTCAATGTCTCTTCTGGGTACTCTGTTGGATTTTGAACAAACGCTGTTGGAAATGAAGCTCTTCGTGTACAATGAAGCACGATAGACAGTACACGATATGGTCTCAACATCTTGAATTGATCATGAAGCTCAATTTTTTCTGTAAGAAATGATGGTAATGTAGGTATCGGGACGAATAGCCCAAATACTGCATTTGAAGTGAGTACTATGAATCCAAAAGTTGGAATACGACTCTCTTCTATAGAATCTCCAAATAACTATCGTACTGATTTTGTAAATAAATATGATGCATTAAATCCATTTTACATAGAGACATTTAATTATGGTCGATTTGGTTTTAAGAAAATTAATTCTTCTGTTCCAGCAGTGGCATTTGTTTCAGGATATAATGGTATATCTTTCAATACGAATGAGATAGATCCAACCAGTACTGGAAGTAAGCTCTATATATCAAAAACAGGTAATGTCGGAATCGGGACCATTAACCCAGGTGCTAAACTCGAACTCAATTCATGAACAGGAGGAATCTCTGGTCTCCGCTTCACGCAACTTCTCTCATCATCTGCTTCCAATGGACAATACTCAGGTATCCTCGGTGTCAACTCGACAGGTGATGTCGGTATAGCTCAGCTTACTGGAAATAGTTTCACAGGATTCACTGCAGGACAACTCGCATTTGGTACTGCGAGTGGTGGACTCACATCGACAGGACAACTTTTCTGGGACAATACAAATGGAAGGCTTGGAATTGGAACAAATGCACCAGCTACAAAATTTCAGGTTACAGCATGACCATCTGCTGTAGATGGGTTATATGTTCGTGCTGGTGCCGATTGGGATGTTATTGGATTTGCTCATGATGGTGGTATAGGATACATCAATGCTGCTGGTGCTGAATCAGGTATTAGTTTTAGAATCTCGACAGGTACAAGTGGTAATGTAAAAACACAAACATACTCTGAACGAATGAGAATTTTAGCAAACGGTAATGTTGGTATTTGAACTTCTGCCCCAAATGCAAGACTCGAAATAGATACTACTATAGCAAATACCTCAGGTCTCCGCTTCACTCGTCTCACAAACACAGGAACGACTTCATCACTCTTCTCGGGTATTCTCTGAGTCAACTCCACAGGTGATGTCGGTATAGCTCAGCTCACAGGAAACAGCTTTACAGGATTCACGACATGACAACTCGCATTTGGTACTGCGAGTGGTGGACTTACTTCAAATAGCAATCTTTTCTGGGATAATACCAACTGAAGGCTCGGTATCGGAACAAATACGCCATCAGCACAACTCCATACAAGTGGAACTATCAGGTTTGCTTGAGCTGGTACATCATCAAGATGAAAAGTACTTACAGCACTTGACTCCAACGGAAATGCCGTGTGGTCAAATGCTTCCGAATTTGATACTAGCACAGGAGTGATAAATAATGTAGCGAATGCCGCCTCGGGAACTCTCAATTTATCTGGGTCTACAGGTCGTTTCACTATTCAGGCAAGTGGAAATGCTTGTTGAAGATTCTGGGGGCATACATTTTACTATGATACTATCAATAGCACCTTAAGCTATATTCCAGGAAGTTCCTATGGTAATCCATGAGCATGAACTGTTACACGCAATTCAGTATCCGGTTATGCGCTGAGGTGATCAATGTGAACGTGTCAAGATGGTGCTCTCTGATGACTCTGATCAAGTATAGTATTGAGTGGTACAACAATTACCGTTACAAACAACTCAAATATTACTATGTCTTACAGTATATGAGAGACACAAAGTAATACATCATTAAGAACTATGTATTTAAATGATGGAATGATTACTTCAAATCGTACTATAAATTTAGGACTCAATTCCCTCGCTTTTAACTCAGATACTACAGGTTTGGTGAATCAATTTAGTGTTTGAAACAATATATTGAGTATAAATACAGCTTCATGAATGGTTTGATTTGGAACTACGAATCCTTCAGCTCGAGTAACAGTTCGTACTTTATCAGATGTAACTGATACTCAAATTCAAAACTTTGAAAGTACTGCAGGTTCCGTCGTAGGAAGCATCACTCGTACGGCATGAGGTGTCGCATTCAATACTACATCAGATCAGCGTCTCAAACATGATATAGCAGATACAGAATTTTCTCTCGAAAAACTCCTCAAAATAAAAGTACGAGACTATATATATAATGCAGACTCTACATTTACAAAACAAACAGGTTTCATCGCTCAAGAACTCTATGACATCCTCCCAAATGTTGTCACTCGTGGCGGAGCAGATGCAACGAAAAATCCATGGACTATCGACTATGGGGCTATCACACCGTACCTCACAAGAGCTCTCCAAGAACTCGCAGAAAATACAGCTTCCACTGGTGCCCTCAATACACTCTCTGGACAAGTGGCGACACTCTCTGGACAGGTAGCACTTCTCTCGCAAAGCTCTGGAAGTACCGTCGTGAATAATAATTACTATAGCTCAGGAACAACATCATCTGGAACTTCATCTTCATGGATTGATACAGCATTCTCATTTGTATCATTACTTCTCGTTCGCGTCGAGGCGACATTTACTGAGATGGTGACATTTATGAAATCTGTCGTATTCCGTTCGACTGTCATATTCGAGGATCGTGTTACATTCTCAGACAAAGATATGGCAGGAACAGCAACCATCAGAGCAGGGGAACGAAGTGTTCGTGTAGACTTCTCACATCCATATAGTGAGATTCCACGAGTCACAGTAACGGCAGATGCATTTGTCACGTATCGTGTGACAGACAAGATGGTGACAGGATTTACTATCGAGACAGAGTCTCCAGTAACAGCAGATACGAACTTTGATTGGATAGCAATCATGGTTCGTGGACTTGGTGGAACTCCTGTTTCATCTCCAGCTTCTCCAACAAGTTCATCATCGAGTACAACATCTCCATCTCCAGAAAATACTCCTTCAGAAACTTCTTCTTCGGGAACAACTACTTCTGAAGTAACTCCAGAGAATACCTCAGTAGAGTCAAATACAGGATGAACTATTCCAACGGATACAGGAAGCACTATTACACCTGATACAAGCACAACTCAAACAACAGTTTCAGGAGAGGTAACACCATAGTTTTCCTTTCAAAAAATCCTACGAAATTCGTAGGATTTTTTTATTATGCATGATTTTTATTATACGAAAAGGGGAAACCTTTTGAAAAAAGAGGATTTCTCTCTACAATAAAGGAACTTTTATATTTTTACTCTTCTTTTTTTCCTATGAAAGATTTTGCAAATGCACTTACTCTCGGAAAAACTCTTGGTTTTGCGTGGATTCTTTTTACGACGCTCTACTTTCTTTTTTCTCTCGCATATCCATTTGTAGTTCAGAGTACTCAGACAAATGTGCTTCAGGGGGCATACCAGAATGGTCAGGTTTCAGGGTATACAACAGCATTTACTCAGCTCGGTCAAGTACTCGATGAGCAAATGAAGGGTGGATGTAAACAAGCTGTTCCAGTAAATGTCGGTTCAGGAGTAACTCTCGGTGTTGTAAATGTTGCATGTCTTCAGGCACAATCAGGTGCGGTACAATCAACATCACCAGAGACGCAACTCCCAAAGCTGAAATAGTGTAAAGAGAAAAGAAAGTTTTTTCAAAAAAAACTTTTGACAACACGACCCCTTTTTATAGAATGCGTGAGCTTCATACGAAGCGAGCGTGTTCGCGGGTGTAGCTCAATGGCTAGAGTCTCTGCCTTCCAAGCAGACTGTTGTGGGTTCGAGTCCCATCGCCCGCTCCACTTCATTTTCTTGAATTAATAATTATTTTATATAATTATTAATTTTTTTATCCGGGCGTATAGCTCAGCTGGTTAGAGCGCAGCACTGATAATGCTGAGGTCCCTGGTTCAAGTCCAGGTACGCCCACCATTTTTATCTCGGAAACTGGCGAGAGTTGGCTAGAAGCAAATGCTTTGGGAGCCTCCCAAACTCTCGTAAAGATAAGTTCTCCAGAATAAATCAGAATCTCGGAGACTGGCGCAATTGGCTAGCGCACATGCTTTGGGAGCATGGGGTTGCGAGTTCGAGTCTCGCGTCTCCGACCATTTTATCGGTAGAAAATATCTCTTTCAGAGAAATGTTCTATCGTAAAAATACTTTCTTAGAAATATAGATTCATTTCTATTTTCTAGTTCTCTATTCCCTAGATCGCTTTATTTATTTGGCGCTATCGTCTAGTGGTTAGGACATCGGGTTTTCATCCCGCAAACCGGAGTTCGATTCTCCGTAGCGCTGCCACCGTTAAAACCAATCGTTCTCAGGGAAGAAAAGAGTTTGTTTTCATGTAAGACAAGCTCTTTTTTATTGTTTACAAAAAGTTCTAACTTGAG
>Ga0114939_10000235_pt1 | contig 47520 bp, 41 predicted proteins | sample AshMeaCrysSpring_FD_87196 | JGI IMG/M metagenome (GOLD analysis project Ga0114939, IMG submission 87196) | Groundwater microbial communities from Big Spring, Nevada to study Microbial Dark Matter (Phase II) - Ash Meadows Crystal Spring | ecosystem: Environmental > Aquatic > Deep subsurface >...
ATCGGCGAGCCGGGCACCCAGCTCACCATGCGCACGTTCCACATCGGCGGCACGGCGCGCATCTCGGAGCAGAGCACCATCGAGGCCCGCCACGCGGGCAAGGTCCGCTACGACAACCTGCAGGTGGTGGAGGTCGTCGAGCCCGGCCCCGGCGGGACGAGCACCACGAGCCTCGTCGTGATGAACCGTAAGGGCACCGTGGTGGTGCAGGACGCGCAGGGTCGCGACCGCGAACGCTACTCGACGATCTACGGCGCCAAGGTCAAGGTCCGGGAAGGGCAGAAGGTCGAGCAGAACCAGGTGCTGGTGGAGTGGGACCCCTACACCTTCTCGATCCTCACCGAAGAACCCGGGATCGTGAGGTTCAAGGACATCGTCGACGGCCTGACGGTCCACGAGGAGGTCGACGAGGTGACCGGCCTCTCGCGGCGGATCATCATGGACTCGCCCGACGAGAAGAAGCAGCCGATGATCGAGGTCCGCACCGTGGACGGGCACAAGGTGCTGCGCAAGTATCACATGCCGAACCACGCACACCTGATGGTCGAGAACGACGAGACGGTGTCCACAATCAGGAGGACCTCCGGGAACTCGCGCACGACTTCCGCGATCTCGCGGAGCGGATTGCGCAGACCGCAGGACGTCTCGTTGTGGATGAGGGTGATCGCGTCGAAGCCGCCGCGGGAGAGGGATTCGCGAACGAGCTCGGGCGTGATCGGCCGGCCCCACTCGACCTGGAGCGGCTCGGCCTCGATCCCGCAGCGCTTGCTCACGTCGAACCACTTGTCGGAAAACGCTCCGCACATGCAATTGAGCACCTTCTTGCGCGCGAGGTTCCGCACGGCGGCCTCCATGACCCCCCATGCCGAGGAAGTGGAGAGGAAAACCGGACGGGTCGTGCCGAAGAGTTCCTGCAACTTGGGCTGGATGCCCGCGTAGAGCGCTTTGAATTCCGAGCCCCGGTGGCCGACCAGCGGACGACACATTGCTCGGAACGTGGCCTCGGAGACTTCCACCGGGCCGGGAATAAATAGTTTAACGTGGTCTCTTGCCATAAACCGCCAATCATGACCGATCCCCCGCGCGATGACAACGGACATCGCGCGGCCGGAGCGAGAATCTCGGGCTTATTTCCGCGAGGGAATTATTTCGAGCAACTCGAGGTCGTCGGGGTCGTGGGGCAGGTCGCGCACTTGCCGGCGCAGCCGGTGAAGGTGAGAAGGCTGACGGCGGCGATGGCGAGAAGGAGTGTTTTCATCGAGGTCCCGGTTATGCTAATCCCCGCGATGACACAAGCAGGAATTTCGCGGAACAAAGCCCTCTGGCGGAGAATTTTCTCAGTGGGTGCCGAAATACCGGTCGCCGGCGTCGCCGAGGCCCGGCACGATATAGGCCTGTTCGTTGAGCGTGTCGTCGAGTTCGGCGGCCAGGATCGGGATGCCGGGATGGCGCGTGGAGAAGTGGGCGACGCCCGGCCGGCTGGCCAGGATGCAGACGAGTGTCAACCGCCGCGCGCCCGCCTGGTGGAGCGCCTCGGTGGCATCGGCGGCGCTGTGTCCGGTTGCCAGCATGGGATCGACAAGAAACACATCGGCGTCGGGGAGTCCGGCCGGGGATTTGAAATAATAACTCCGGGGCTCGAAGGTCCGCTCGTCCCGGGCCATACCGATGTGGCCGACCCGGGCCTCGGGAAGCACCTTCAACATGGCCTCGGCCATGCCGAGCCCGGCCCTCAAAATCGGCACGATGATGATCGGGCGCGCCAACCGCACCCCGTCGCAGGGCGCCAATGGCGTGACCACATGGCGGGGGACCACCTCGAGGTCCCGGGTCGCCTCGGCGGCGAGCAGGACCGCCACCTCGTGAAGCGCCTCGCGAAAATGCTTCGTGCCGGTCTCCCGGTCCCGCAAAACCGTCACCCTCGCGCGAATCAAAGGATGCCCGACGACCCGAAAATTCTCCGTTTGCATGCGGGCCAGCCTGCCCGATTCCGGGGCGTTCCGTCGAGCATTTCTCCCAGGGGGAAAATGAAGCGTTGCGCGGTGCGCGGCGGTTCAATAGGATTCGCGGGATGTCACACGGTGGGCACCCTGTCACGAAGTCGGATTTTGTTCGCGCGTATCGCGTGATGCTGCTTGCGCGGATCCTGGAAGACAAACTTGCGAGCCTATACCGCTCGGGCCTGATCAAGGGGGGCGTTTTTCTCGGAAGGGGCCAGGAGGCCCTGAGCGTTTCGGTGGGAATTTCCCTGCACAAGGGGGATATTTTTGCCCCATTGATCCGCGATCAAGCGGGCCGGATGGCGTTCGGGGACACGGTGCTCGACACGCTGCGCACCTACCTCGGCTCGCAACTCGGCTCGATGCGGGGCCGGGATGGGAATATCCACCGCGGACGTCCGCGCGAGGGCTACTACGCGATGATCAGCCATCTGGGCGCGATGGTCCCGGCCGTGGCCGGCGGACTTTTCGCAAGGAGGATGCGGGGTCAGCACGGGATTGTGGGCGCGACGTGTCTCGGCGAGGGAGGCACCTCGACGGGAGCTTTTCACGAGGGACTCAATCTGGCCGCCGTCGAGAAACTCCCCTTGGTGGTGGTGGTGGCGAATAACCAATTTTCCTACTCGACCACTAATGACCGCCAGTTTGCCTGCAAGGACCTTCTGGACAAGGCTGCGGGCTATGGAGTGGCCGGACACCGGGCCGGGGGGCAGGATTTGATGAGTTGTCTGCAAGTCGTTCGCGGGGCCGTGGCCGCGGCGCGGGATGGCGGGGGTCCCCAGCTTGTGGTGGCCGATATTCTGCGCCTGGTCGGACATGGCGAACACGACGACGCATGGTATGTGAGCCCGGAACTCAAAGCATCGGCGCTCGGGCGGGATTGTATCCTTCTGGCCGAGCAGCGCCTCATCGCCGAGGGTTGGGCGAGCGAGGAGGACATCAAAACCTGGCGCGCCGAGTATCACAAGGAAGTGGACGAGGCGGCGGCCAAGGTCCGAAGAGAGCCGTCCCCGAACCCGGCCGACGAGGAGTGGGTCGCCGTCTCCGATTCCAAAGTGGCCGAATTTTTCCGCGAATGAGCAAAGGCATCACATATCTGGAGGCCATCCGCGCCGCGCAGGCCAGGGCGCTTGCGGACGACGAACGGGTGTTTATTTACGGCCAGGACGTCGGCAAGTTCGGAGGCGCGTTCAAGGCGACCAAGAACCTCGCCAACGAATTCCCCGGACGCGTTTTGGACAGCCCGCTGAGCGAGGATGCCATCATCGGTCTTGCGATCGGGGCGGCGATCGAGGGGCTGCGTCCGATTGTCGAAATGCAATTCGCGGATTTCTCGACCTGCGGGTTCAACCAGATCGTGAACCACGCGGGCACCTTGTTTTACCGCACGGGCGTGCCCTGCCCGATCGTGGTCCGGCTTCCGTCCGGAGGGACGCCCGGTGGCGGGCCGTTTCATAGTCAGAGCATGGAAGCCATCTACGCGCACTATCCGGGACTGGTGGTGATGACGCCGGGGACGGTGGAGGATGCCTACAGTCTCCTGCTGGAGGCCGTGGCACTGGACGACCCGGTTTTGTTTTGCGAACACAAATTTCTCTACAACCACCTCAAGGCGGACGCGCTGCCGGAGTCCGCGCTGCCTGTGGGGCGGGCCGCGCTCGCGCGGGAAGGACGCGATGCCACCGTCGTGACCTACGGCGCGATGCTGCACGAATCCCTCGCGGCCGCCGACACGCTGGCGGCGGATGGATACCGGATCGAGATTGTGGACTTGCGGACGGTGAAGCCGCTCGATACCGACACGGTGCTCGCCTCGGTGGCAAGGACCGGCCGCCTGCTCTGCGTAAGCGAGGCCTGGCCGTGGGGCGGCGTGGCGGCCGAGGTGATCGCTCGTGTGACGGCGGAGGGATTCGGGTTGCTGGACGCCCCACCCCAGCGACTCAATGCCCGGGACACCCCGGTTCCGTATCATCCCGATTTGTGGTCTTCGCACCGGCCGACCGCCGCCGCGATCGAGTCGGCCCTGCGCCGGCTCCTTGAAATGTAAACTGAAAATTCCAAACGCATGGCCCTAGTTCCCATATTGATGCCGCAGCTTGGCGAATCCATCGCCGAGGCCACGATTGTCCGCTTTTTGAAGGCTCCGGGCGACCTGGTTGAAGCCGACACCCACCTGATCGAGGTGGAGACAAACAAAGCCGTGATGGAGGTCACCGCGCCCTGCACGGGGATTCTCTCGGGTCCGCTCGCCGAGGAAGGCGCCAGCCTGCCCGTCGGCGCCGTGCTCGGGCATATCGAAGTCTCGGACGAGGAGGCCGCGCGCATGGGGCTCGGCGACCCCGACGAACCGACCCCGCACAGACAGGCCGAGAAAGCGATCCGCGAGATGGAGGCCTCGGCTCCGACGATGGTGAAGGCCACGATCACGGGCCTGCCGGTTCCCGCCCACGCGGGCGGCGTGAGTTACCTGTCGCCGCGCATGAAAGCGCGGATGCACGAACTCGGATTGCACGCGGCGGATCTTGCCGGTGTCGCCGGAAGCGGCGCGGCGGGCCGCGTGACGATCGATGATCTCGAACGGTTTCTGGAAGACCTCGAACGAAACGAGAGTTCGCCGGCTTCGTCGATGCGGGTGGCGGTGGCCGACGCGATGCGGCGCAGTTGGACGCGCCCGCTCGCGACGGTTGTGCTGCCGGTCCGCCTGGATACGACGCTCGCGCACCGCCGGAAAAACGCGCCCAAGAAGGCCGGCCTGGCATTGTATGCGCTGCGCGCGCTGGCCATGGCACTGGCCGAGCACCCCGCGCCCGCCGGGCGCCTGGTGGGCGACCGGATCATCCATCCGCGCTCGATCGATATCGGATTCGCGGTCGAGGCGGAGGAAGGCGTGCTCGTGCCCGTCATCCGGAACGCCGACCAATACCCGCTGGCGGAAATGATCGAGCGATATCAGCGCCTCGTCGAGCTTGCCAGGCAGCGGCGGTTGCCCGCCGCCGAGACCGGCGGGTCGATCGCCACGGTCACCAACTACGGTGTCTTCGGACTCACTCTGGCCACTCCGATTCCCCTCCCCGAGCAGACCGTGCTCCTCGGAATCGGGTCGGGCAGGATCGCCCCGCACTGGGATCCCGCGAAGAAGGAATTCGTGCCGATCACGGAGGCGTTTTTCACGCTCAGCTTCGACCACCGTGTGCTCGATGGCGGGGCGGCCGGGCGTCTGCTCAAGCGGGTTTCCGAGCTGCTGCATTCGCCGGACAAGCTCTGATGCCCGAGGACGCGACCCGGGGGGAAATCCGGACCTATTTTGCGCGGGGAAAAAACGCCCTTGTGGCGCGCGGCGACTTCGGGCCGCTCTACGCCGACCTCGTCCTGCACGAGGCGGATTGGGAAATTTCCTACGGCGCGCACGAGGAACCTCTGAGGGACCTGCTTGCCGCGCTGGCCCTGTATGCCGCGTCGCGTCCGTTAACCGAGACCTCCGCGTGGACCCTGCATTTCGAGGACCCGCCTGCGAATCTTTTCGCGGTCGCCGACAACGCCGCCGGACGCATCACCGGGACGGCGTTTTTCGAGGATGTCAAAGTCTCGGGACAGAATCTCTTCCACGCGGCGAGGGCCGCCGCCGGCGGGCCGGACCGCCGGAGCGTGACCGCGTTCGAGGGCGGGGATGTCTTCGCGGCTGCGGAGGTTTTCCACCTCCAAAGCGAGCAACGCCTTGCCCGCTACTTCCGCCTCGCGCCGGAGGATATCGTGATGGTCCAGTCCCAGCCCGACTGCGACGAGGAGTGGTTGCGCGGGCTGGACACCGGCGCGGTGGCAACCCTCGACCGCGAACTCGAGTTGGTCCTGCTCGAGCGGCGGCCGCTGGTCTTCGGATGCGGGTGCACACACGAACGCATGCTCGACGTGCTTCTGCCGGTCATGCGTTCGGACCCCGACGGACTCTTCGGCGGCGGCGAGACCGTTCGCATGCGGTGTCCGCGCTGCGGGGCCCGCCACAAAATCACGCGCGAAGCGATGGAGGCCCGCCTTGCGGCGGCGAAGTCGTGAGCGCGCGGGCGGCCGGCATCACGGTTCTCTGGGGGGCCGGCCATTTTTTGAGCGCGATTCCCGGGGGCGCGGCTCTGGGGCTGGGTCCTGTGTGGTCCGGTGTCGCGGCGTATGTCGGATATTGCGCGGTGGCCGGGCTCATGCTCGTGCTGGGGGCTCCCGCGCGGCTCTGGATCATCCGCCGGTTCCGGATTGAATTGCGGCCGGACCCCTCGAAAACATTCTGGAGAGTCTGGGGACGCTGGGGGCTGCCCGGGCTGGGTTTGCTTGCCCCGTGGACGTGCGGGCCTTGGATCGCGGTGCTGCTCGCTCTCGCGCTGGGCGAAAAAGGCGGGCGAACCCTCGCGTGGGTGTCTGTGGGCGGGCTTCCGGCGACCGCCATTCTGGTCGGTCTCACTGCGGCGGGCGCATCCGCCGTGAGAGCGCTCTGACCCACCGGGATGGACCCGATCCGATTATGGGATTTTGTGGCGGATTCCTTCAATCCGCTCGCGTGCCTCATGCTGGCGCTTGCGGGAGTCGGGCGCTTCGGCTGGAGCCCGCGCCTGGCGCGGTTCGGGATCGCATCCGCGGCAGGTTTGCTTCTTACGAGTGCGGCCGCGAATGCCGACAAGGTTTTCGGGCACATGGACGCGGACGGCCCGGCGTGCTGGCCGAGCAGCCACATGGCATTTTTCGCCTCGGCAATGACCTCCCTTGTTTTTGCCGGACCGACGCGCCCGGCCGCATCACTCGCGCTCGCGCTCGTGATTCTATACGGGTGGCTGGTGGCCGCCCTCGGCTACCATACGCCATGCGAGCTGGCGGTCGGCACGGCGCTCGGGGCCGCCGTGGCCGCGGGTTGCCATCTGACGGCCGGGAAATGTTTTCCGATCCGAGACCGGATACGCGACGTGAAGCCGGGCGCGTGAGGCCGGCGGTCGGTTGAGAAAAACGGACGACCCCGGGTCAGGCCACCGTGATTTCGTCGCAGAGGTAAACGTCCTGGATCGTCTGGAGGAGCTTGATGCCCTCGTCCATGGGGCGCTGGAAGGCTTTCCGGCCCGAGATGAGGCCGGATCCTCCGGCGCGTTTGTTAACGACGGCGGTGAAAGCGGCATCGGCAAAGTCGTGCGCGCCGCTGGCTCCGCCAGAGTTGATGAGTCCGGCGCGGCCCATATAACAATTGGCGACCTGGTAGCGGCAAAGATCGATCGGGTGGTCGGTGGTGAGTTCGGTGTAGATGCGCTCGTCGAGTTTTCCGTAGCTCGACGACCCCGTGTTGAGGGCTTTGAAGCCGCCGTTATTTTCCGGCAATTTTTGTTTGATGATATCGGCCTGGATGGTCGCGCCGAGGTGGTTGGCCTGCCCCGTGAGGTCGGCGGACACATGGTAATCTTTGTCCTTTTTGAAAGCGGGGTTGCGAAGGTAGCACCACAACACGGTGGCAAGACCGAGTTCGTGGGCGAGGGCGAAGGCGTGGGCGATTTCGGTGATCTCGCGCGTGGCGTCCCCGCCACCGAAATAAATGGTCGCGCCAACGGCGGCCGCCCCCATGTCGGCCGCCTGTTCGACGGTTCCGAAAAGGATTTCCTCGCTGCCGTTCGGATAGGTGAGCAACTCGTTGTGGTTGATTTTCACGAGGAACGGAATCTTGTGCGCGTATTTGCGGGAGACGGCCCCCAGCACACCGAAGGTGGAGGCAACGGCATTGCAGCCCGCCTCGACGGCGAGCTTCACGATATTCTCCGGGTCGAAGTAGGCGGGGTTCTTTGCAAAGCTGGCGCCGGCGGAATGCTCGATCCCCTGATCGACGGGAAGGATCGAAAGGTAGCCGGTGTTGGCAAGGCGGCCCGTCCCATACATGCGCTGGAGGTTGTTCAGCACGCGCTGGTTGCGGTCGGTCGGCGCGAAAACGCGGTCCACAAAATCCGGCCCCGGCAGATGGAGCATCCGCTTCGGGACCGTCTTGCATTCGTGTTCGAGGAGGGACCCGGCCCGGTCGCCGAGAAGGGAAAGGATTTTTTCGATCATGGCTTCGGGTTCATGCTGTGCCACCGATGGCGGACTGTCGAGACAAAGCTCGGACTCCAGAGGCACTCGACGCGTGGGTCTCATCCACCCCACCCCAAAAAAAGTGCCAGAGGACCGCGGCAAAGGAGAGCATGATACCGTTGCTGCATTCCTGCCCTGGCGGGGTTTTCGTGTCCCCAGTCCACGGCCTCTGGCGCGTTCAAACTCGCGGAAGCGCGGGCGCGTGGCAAGCACCAATCCCGCACCCCCGCGGCTCACGTTTCCCTCAACGGGTTTAGAATGTCCTGTGTTTCCAAAATGTCGGCCGGCCTCTTTCAATGGAACGGTGGCCAACCCTCTTCCCGGGGACGCCATGCTAATGACGCATGCCGTAGCGGCCCGTTCAGCGGTGCCGCGCCTGGGCTTTGTGCTTGTGATGGTGCTGGCGATCCTCGCCCTGCTGCTGGTCATGGTGCTCGCGATTTCAACCATGGTCCATGTCGAAACGCGTTCGGGAGCCGCCGGAACGCAGGAGGCGATCAAAGAGGCCTGTGCGCGTCCGGGCGCGGCCTGCGGGGTGGAGGTCGTCCCGGTCGGCACCGTGTTCGCCGCCACGCGCGGCGTCGAGTTGCCGGCATCGAGCCATACCCCGAACAACCTTGGGATTCAGTTGATATCGGAAACCCTGCGGCGGCACTTGCGGCTGGTTTAGTCCGCCAGCCGAATCCATCTCGATTACGATGAACGGCGGGTTGGCGGTTATTCCCCAGCCGCGAGTTGTTCCTCCGGATCCCTGGGTGCCAGGAGGACGTAGATCGACGGCAGAATGAAAAGGGTGAAGACGGTCCCGATGGCCATGCCGAAGACGAGCACGAGCCCGATGGAATTCCGGGCCTCCGCGCCGGGCCCGCTCACGAAGATGAGCATGATATGCCCGAAGACGGTCGCGGCGGTTGTCATGAGGATCGGCCGCAGGCGCAGGCGGGCGGCGTCCTGGATGGCCTCGATTTTTCCGAGCCCGTCTTCGCGGCGCAGGTTGGCGAATTCGACCATGAGGATCCCGTGTTTGGAAATAAGTCCGACCAACGTCACAAGCCCGACCTGCGAGTAGATATTCATGGTGGTCGTCCACCCCTCGGTGAGACCGAAATGCCACCCGGGCGGGCCGGACGCTTTGAGGAAGGTGAAGAGCAGCGCGCCGAACATCGCAAGCGGCACCGATCCGAGCAGGATAATCAGCGGGTCGCGGAATGAGTTGAACTGGGCCGCAAGGACCAGATAAATCAAAATCACCGCCAGAGCGAATGCCGGCAGGAACTTGCCGGCTTCCTCTTTGAGCTGACGCGACTGTCCGGCATAAGCGGTATTCGTGCCTTTCGGCAGCACCTCCGCGGCGACCTTCTCGAGGGTGGCAAGGCCGGCGGCCAGCGAGACCGGCGCGACGCCCTGGATTTTGACGGCATTGAGCTGGTTGAACCGGTTGAGGCTGCGGGGTTCGACCGAGCGCTTCATCCCGGCGACCGCGCTCAGCGGCAATAATTTCTCGCCGGGTCCGCGGATGTGGATTTGATCAAGTTGCTCGGGATTGAGGCGCTGGGCGCGCGCGATCTGGGGGATGACCTTGTAGCTGCGGCCGTCGAGGTTGAAGCGGTTCACGAAATTCCCGCCCAGCACGGTGCCGAGGTCCTCTCCGATCTGGCGCATATCGAGCCCGAGCGAGGCGATCTTGTCGCGGTCGATGACAATTTCTTCCCGCGCCTGGTCGATTTTGACATCCGTCTCAAGGAATGCGAACTGGCCGGAGGCCATCGCCTTGGCGACGATTTCTTTGGAGAGTTCGAGCAGCTTCTCGGGTTCCTGGGTGCCCATGACAACGAATTCCACGGGGAACTGCCCGGCCGCCGGGAGCGGCTCGGGGAGGAAGGCCGGATGCGAGACCCCGGTGATGCCCATAAGCCCCGTCGAGACTCCCGGAAGAATCTCGAAGATCGTGCGTTTGCGCTGCGACCACGGTTTGACCAACATGCCGCCGAAGCCGAACCCGGGTTCGGAAACCTGGAAGGTTTGCTCCATTTCTGGGACCTGTTTGAAAATTTCGAAGGCGCGTTCGGTGAAGTAGGTCACCTGTTCGAGCGACGCGTTCGGCGGCGGCGAGATCACGCCGAAGAGGACGCCCTGATCCTCCTTGGGAGCCAGTTCGTTGGGCGACATCATGTAGAAAAGGCCCGCGCAAAGGGTGAGCGCGACCCAGATCGCATAGACCTTCGGACGGTGGTTGAGCGTGGCATCGACCATGCGCCCGTAAAGCCCTTTGAGCCGCTCGAAATCCCGCGAGATGCGCCCGGCCAGCCCGCGCTCGTCATCGCCCGGCCGCAGCAACTTCGAGGACAACATCGGCGAAAGCGTGAGCGCCACGATGCCGGAAATAAAAACCGCCCCGGCCAGCGTGAACGCGAACTCGCGGAAGAGCGCCCCGGTGAGCCCGCCCTGGAACCCGATCGGCACATACACGGCCGCGAGCGTGATCGTCATCGCGATGACCGGTCCGATAAGCTCACGCGCGCCGACGAGCGCGGCATCGAAAGGGGAGAGCCCTTCGCGCATCCTGCGCTCGATATTCTCAACCACCACGATCGCGTCGTCCACCACCAGACCCACCGACAACACGATCGCCAGAAGCGTGAGCAGGTTCACCGTGAACCCGAAGATCTGCATGAGAAAGAATGTGCCCACCAGAGAAATCGGGATGGTCAGCATCGGGATGAGCGCGGCGCGGAACGAGCCGATAAAGAGGTAGATCACCACGACCACGATGAGCACGGTCTCGAGGAGCGTTTTCACCACCTCGTGCACGGCTTCCTCGATGTATGTCGTGCTGTCGTAGGCGACGGCGGCCTCGAGCCCCTCGGGAAGCTGGGCGCGGATGCTTTCGAGTTCCTCGCGCACCCGGCCGATGACCTCGAGGCTGTTTGCGGTGGGCATGACCCAGACGCCCATGAACACGGCGTCCTGGCCGGAGAATCGCACGGTGGCTTCGTAATTCTCGGCCCCCAGCTCGACCTCGGCGACGTCCTCGAGGCGGATGATCGCGCCATTGCGCTCGGCGACGGCGAGCTTGCGGAATTCCTCCACGCTCCGCAGGTCGGTATTGGCGGTGAGATTGAGCTGGCTCAGAGCGCCGCGCGTCTGTCCCACTGCGGAGAGAAAGTTATTTTTTTGGAGCGCGTCGCGGATGTCGGTTGGTGAAAGCGAGAGCGCCGCCAACCGGTCGGCATCCAGCCAGATGCGCAGGGCGTAGGTGCGTCCGCCCAGAATGTCGGCCCGCTGGACCCCGGGCAGCGCGGAGAGACGAGGCTGGACCACCCGCAGCAAATAGTCGTTGACCTGGTTCGGGTTGAGGATATCCGACCGGAAGCTCAGATACATGGCCGCGATTTGGGCGTCGGCCGGCTCGACCTTGAGAATCGGCACCTCGGCCTCGGGCGGCAGGTCGCTGCGCACCTGGTCCACTTTTGAGCTGATGTCGGCCAGGGCTTTGACCGGGTCGTAATTGAGCCGCAGGACGACGCTGATCAACGAGAGTCCCTGTTTGCTTTGCGACTGGATGTAATCGATGCCGTCGGCGGCCGCGATGGCGCGCTCGATGGGCACCGTGATGAACCCGCGCACGAGATCGGCATCGGCGCCCACATAGACGGTGCTGATTTCGACGGTCGCCCGCTCCAGACGCGGATACTGGCGGACGGTCAGCGTGAACACAGCCTGGAGCCCCGCGATGATGATGAGCAGGGTCAGAACGACCGAAAGGACCGGCCTGCGGACAAAAATATCGGTGATCGGCATGCGGGCTCCTCAGGAATTGTCCGGACGCGGATCGAGCGAGGCGGGTGGCTGCATTTCGTCGTTCGGAACGACCGTCGCGCCGTTTGTGAGTTTGAAGGCTCCCGCGCTCACGACCCGGTCGCCGGGCGAGAGCCCCTTCTCGATCGCGATGAAATCCCCCCGCTGCCGGCCGGGTTTCACAAAGCGCTGGCGCGCGTGCAACTTCCCGCCATCCTCCTCGATCACAAAAACCGAAGACCCGTAGGCCTCGTTGAGAAGCGCGGAAATCGGCACGGTCACCACGTCGTTCCTTGCGGGCAGAACCGCGCTCACCCGCACAAACTGGCCCGGCCTCAGCACGCCGTCCGGGTTCGCGAGCGTGCCCTGCACACGGGCGGTGCGGGTCACCTCGTCCACCACCGGATTGATCACCGTGATTTCCCCCATGGCGGGTTCTGCCAGCCCGTCGGTCGTCACCCGCAATGGCAAACCGGTCGCCAGCTTCGCAAGGCGGGTCTGCGGGACATCGAATTCCACATAGACCGGGTCGTTGTCCTGCAAGGGCATGAGCGCATCGCCGGCCGCCACACGCTGACCCGGATTGACCTCGCGGATGCCCACAACTCCGTCAAAGGGCGCCCGGATCATCTTCCGTGCAAGGATCGCGTTGAGATTGGTCACGGTCGAGATCGCTTCGTCATACGACGACTTCGCGGCGTCGAATTCCGATTGGGCGACCGTCCGCCTCGCGAGCAAATCCTGCGCCCGCTCGAGGTTCACCTTGGCGAGGCGAAGACGCGCCTCCGCCGCCGCCAACTCGGCCAATTCCGGAGTGACATCATACTCGACGAGGAGGTCGCCTTTCTTGACGGCGGCCCCGTTTTCCACCGGGATATTTTTGATGACCCCGGGCAACTCGGCCCGGATCAAAACCCCCTGGACCGGCCTCAGCGTGCCCGGGAAATCCAGGGTCTCTTCCCAGGATTGTTTCTCCGCCAAGACAGTCGCCACCGGCACGGGGGGCATCCCCGCCGCCGCCTGCGCGCTCGCGAAGCCGATCAGATTCATTATTTGCGCGGCTTTCAGGCCAAGCACGACCCCGATGACCACCACCAAACCGGCGGCCACCCCCAGCCAACCCACCCAGCGCCCTCTTTCTTTTCCTTTCATGCGGGCCAGAATATCAACGACCTAAATAATTAAGCAAGTGAAGAAAAAAGTTCGCCCGTCAGCCGATCCGCCGATCCTTCGAAGGCGGAGCTGCCCGGGCGGGATTTTCAAGCCCGGAGGACGGACATTAAAATGTGTAGAGGATTTTTTCAAATCCGGCCGACGGCAGCACGGCGAGGAACCTCCACATCACGAGGCCCGACGCGAGCAGGCAGCCCGCCAGAAAAATCCACCCGGCCGGAGGCGACCCCGACGCCCTCCGCCACCGCTCGCCGACCGTGAGGAAGACCCACAGTGTCGGCAAGTAGAGCGTGAGGATAAACCGGTGCCCGGGGCCGGTCGGCAAATACCACCCCATCGCCGCAAGATACACCGCCCATGTGGCCAGGAAGAGCAACCCCGCCCAAAACATCCCGCGCCCGATCATCGCCCCGCCAACCGCCCGCCACGCAAAAAGTCCCATGACCACCGCAAGCAGCCCGAGCGCGGTCACGTAAAGTCCCCGGTAAGGCAGCACCGCGCGCCTCGGCTTGCCCGGACCATCGAACGGAATCCGGAATTTTTTTTCCGGAAAAACAAATTGCCGCGCGCGCTCGCCGGCTCCCGTCAACACCCGTCGGACCGCGTCGGAAACCGAGTGCCGCATAAAGTAACCGGAGACGGTCGGCCGCTGGGCCGGCGGCATGGCGGCGATGGTGGCGGCGCGGCAGTCCGTGTATTTGGTGACGCAGTCTTCCCAGGAATCGGCCCAGAACCAGCAACTTGGCAGGCTGTAAAACGGGCTCCCCCAGGTCGCGTGGGCGTGAACCATCCGGGGAGCCACCACCGGGAGATACCCGGCCGCGAAGACCAGAATTCCGAGCAGGGCGTTTGACGGCCTCCACCGCCCGTCGGCCGGACGCACCCATTCCCAAACCGCCCGTACGCCCCCCAGCCCCAACGCCATCGCCACAAAAGGACTCGCCGACGGCTTGGCCAGATACGCCGCACCGGCGAGCAATCCGAAAACCGCATACGACCAGAGCGGATTCGCGCGGAACATCCCCACCCCCCATACAAACACCGCAAGGAACAATACGAAAAACAGCGTCTCAGCCCCGAGAAAGGTCGATGACGGCAGCAAAATCGCCCCGCCAGCGACCGCCGCACCCGCAAACGCGCCCGCGAAGCCCGCACGCCGCACAAAAATCCACCCGACCACAAGCGTGCCCAACCCGCCGATCCAGACATTCATCCGCTTGGCCGCTTCGAAGAACCCCTCGGAATCCGGATCGGCCCACATCTGCGCGAGCCACGGCACAAGCGGGTTGCGCGTGCCGTCCGAATACCATGGATACAGGCTGCCTTTCATTTTTTGCGCCATGAGCACATAGGCGCCCTGATCGAATTCATCGGTGCGGAAATTCACCTGACCGGCAATGCGCTGCCCCAGCCAGATCTGGACCGCGCAGAGTGCCAGGAGCAAAATCACGAAAACCCATGCCCCGCGCGACCGCATCCGGCCGCGCGCGCCCGTCTCGTCGTCCGATGAAATGGTGTGGGTTGTCAAATCCGGGCCCTTGGTAGTTCGTTGCCCGCCCGGTGTCGATTCGGAAAACGGGGCGTCAGGTCTGCGGAGGCTCGAGAGCCGTGAGGGGGTCGAACTCGAGGAGGATCTCGCGGTCGGGAGCCTGGATGAGCAGGGAGATCGGCTCGCAGATGCCCTCGCCATTGAATTCCCAGATCTCGCGTTTGGCGGGTTTGCGGAACCGGCCCTCGCCGAAGCGTTTGATCTGGACGCTCCATCCCTCGGGGAATTGGGTGGCGGTGCGGTTCTCACCGAAGCGCGCGATCCCGCCGGGGGTGATTTGGAGCCAGCGGGCCTCGCCCGAGTCGATGGCCTGGGCGCGGGTTTCGCGGGCGAGCGTGCGGACCGACTCGGCGGTTTCGTCGCCGACATCGAAAATGTCGCCGAGGTAGGGGACTGTGACCGTGAGAAGAACGGCCGTGATCGCGAGGACCATGAGGACCTCGAGCAGCGTGAAGGCGCCGGCCGGGGCGCGGCGGTGCGCACCGGCGGAGCGGCCGGGTGTGCTACTTTTGATCCTTGCCGACATCGTCAGCGCTTTCGACGCCGTCGGGGCCGAGCGAGTAGAGGTCGAATCCCTGCGGGTTGTCTTTGCCCGGGCTGCGGTAAACGTATTCGTTGCCCCACGGGTCGAGCGGGACCTGCTTGAGGAGCTGCTTCCACTTGCGCGGTTTGGGGTCGCCGGACGGACGCTCGACGAGGGCTTTGAGGCCCTGGGCGGTGGACGGCCTTTTGTAATTGAGGGTCTCGTAGGTGCGAAGCTGCATCGAGATCGCCTGAATGTCGCTTTCGACGCGTTGTTCTTTGGCCACATCGACATTGCCCGCGAGCATGTAAATCGCCGACCCCACGAGGACCGCGATGATGCCCAGAACGAGCATGATTTCGAAGAGTGTGTAGCCGGCCTCGCGGCGGCGGGTGCGGGGAGATTCGCTTGGATGGATCATTTGCTGGAAATCGACAACCCGCCGCGGCCTAGTGTTCAACCGGTCCCACGATGACGCGCGGCAATTCGTCCGCGGCGGAGGGAACCGGCGGCGGGATGGTGATCACCGACGGCATTTCCGGCGGCTCGTCCACGAGCGGGAGCGGCGAGGAAAGGTCGGGCTCGGGGGGCGCGGCCGTGTAGGTATTCGAGGGCGGCACCCATGGCACGTCCTCGATATCGAGCCGTTCGAGCGCGCCGGAATTGCCGAAGCGGAGGTGGAGCCAGGCATTTTTGAGGAAGGCGGCGGGCGGGGTGGTTCCGGCGGGTGCTTCCGGACGGCGGAGCCGGAGCACGACGCGGTTCTCGCCGGGCAGCCATGCGCGGGCGGGGATGAAGAGGCTGTGATGCCGCCAGCCGGCCAGCGCAAGGCGGCCCTGCGAATCGATGCGGACCCCGGGAGCATCGAGGCGGAAAACGGCGGGGTTCATCTCGCCGAGAGGGATTCCGTTGACGAGCAGGTCGATGCGCGCATCGGGTTCGAGGCCCATGACGTCCGCATTCAAAACGGCCCCCTCGACAGTCCCTTCCACCGGCACTTGAAATTCAAGTTCGTCGGCAAGCGGTTCGATGGCGGCGGCCAGCTCGGCCTCGACAATCGGACCGTCGCGCAGGTCGCCGGTGAGCGGCGGGACCTCGCGGCCTTCGAGTTCGTCGGCACTTTCCACCCGGCCGGAACGGTCAACGAGACCCGGCTGCAGGCTGGCTCCGGTGACGGCAACCGTCACGTCGCGGGCGGGCTCGATGCGGGCACTGGCAAGACCGGCGGGCCTCCACGGCATCGAGACGATGACGGCTCCACCGTCGCGCGTGATGGCATCGGGCAGGATGAGGCTGCGGGTGTGCAACCCGAGGGCGGCCGGGCTTTCGCCGAGGCCGTCGGAGAGTCGGGTAACGACCCCGTTCGGCGCGCGCCACTCGATCACCGGCCCGGCGTCCTCGGTATCATCGAAGACGACCGTGAGCACAAAACGGTCGATGGCGGGCTGACGCCACCGGGCGGGAATCGGAAACAGCGCGCTTCCGACCGTCGCCTCGACGGGTCCGGGCGCCCATGCGGGCAGCGGGCTGCTCAGAAGGGCCGGACGCCATTGCAACTCGACGGGAGCGAGCGGTCCCCCCGCATCCAGCGCCGCATCCAGTAGGGCGTCGGCCCGGAGTCGCCCGGCGGGCATCGCAAAGGCCACCGCGGCGGCAAAATTGAATGCGGGGAACATTTTCATCGGAATCCCGGGTTCGTCTCAACCCACGTCCATCGGTTGACCGGCCTCGTAGCGGTCGAGTTCGCCAACCCGCCGCGCGTGCCGGCCCCCGTCGAACGGGGTCGATAGGAAAATTTCGACCAACTGCCGGGCGAGATCAAACGGGATCGTGCGCTCGCCGATGGAAATCACATTGGCATTGTTGTGGCGGCGGCCGAGTTCGGCGGTTTCGGCCGACCATGCGAGGGCGCAGCGGATGCCTTTGACTTTGTTGGCCGCGATGGCCTCACCGTTGCCCGACCCGCCGATCACAATCCCGAAATCGGCGTCTCCCCGCGCGACCGCTTCGGCGGCCGGGATGATAAAGAGCGGGTAATCGGTGGAATCTGGCGAGTGCGTGCCGCAGTCGAGCACCTCGTGACCCGCCTCCCGGAGAATCGGGATGAGGCGGCTTTTGTAGTCGTATCCGGCGTGGTCGCTTCCGATCGAAATTTTCATGCGGCAACAAGGGCGGGTTCGGGCAGATCGGTGAACGGCCGTTCGGGGGCGATGTCGAGCTTGTTGAGAAGCTCGAGGTCCTCGTGCTCGGTCGGATTGCCGGCGGTGAGGAGCTTTTCGCCGAGGAAGATCGAATTGGCCCCCGCGAAGAAGCACAGCGCCTGGCCCTCCTTGGAAATCGACGCGCGGCCGGCCGAAAGGCGGATCTTGGTGGTGGGCAACGCGATACGGGTTGTCGCGATCATGCGCACGAGTTCGAAAAAATCCACCGGCTCGGCATCCTCCAGCGGGGTCCCTTTGATCGGCATCAGGCAATTGATCGGCACGCTTTCGGGGGGCGGGTTGAAGTTGCAGAGAACCTCCAGCATCCGCAGCCGGTCGTCCTCGCTTTCCCCCATGCCGAGGATGCCGCCGCAGCACACGTGCAGGCCCGCCTTCTGGACGGCCGAGATGGTTTGCAGCCTGTCCTGGTAGGTATGTGTCGTGACGATGTTTGCGTAGTGTTCCGGGGAGGTATCGATGTTGTGGTTGTAGGCGGTGAGACCGGCCTCGCGCAACTTCGCGGCCTCGACCTCGCCGAGCTGCCCGAGGGTCACGCAGACCTCCATGCCGAGCTTGCTGACCTCGCGGACGGTCTCGAGCATGACCTCGAATTTTTTGTCGCCGTCGCGGACCCCCCGCCAGGCCGCCCCCATGCAAAACCGGGTCGAGCCGTTTGCCTTCGCCTTGAGGGCATGCGGGAGGACATCCGCCGCCGACATCAACTTGCCGGCCTCCAGACCGGTCTCGTGGTGGGCGCTCTGGGCGCAATACCCGCAATTCTCACTGCAGCCGCCGGTCTTCACGCTCAGCAACGTGCAAAGCTGCATCTGGTGGCCGGGCCAGTTGCGCGTGGTCACCGCGCGCCCTTCGGCAATGAGGTCAAAAAATGGCTTCCGGTAAGTGGCGCGTAGCGCGTCGAATGTCATAAGGGAGGGCATTCTATCGATCAACCCGGACCGACGCAATGCGGGAAATGCACACCCGCGCGCGGGGCGCGGCATTTTGATTCGGACATCGGCGGGGCGTGTGGCCTGTTGGAGTTCCGGATTATCCAGTCTTCGGTCCCAGGTGGAGCTTCGGAGCGCCCGCGTAAAGGGGGGGCGCTCCGACAAATCCGTCCAAATAAAAATACCTTGGTCGCTTCCCGCCCTGCCGATTCCCGCGCTTGCCTCTCCCGGCCGCGTGCCGCATAGAGATTCCCGGCATGGCCACCCGACCCCGTCCTCCAATTTTCCGCGCGCTGGGGAATGAACATCCGCCGGGGGAGGTGGAGATGGACGGATGCCGTTGGTCTTTGGAGGAGGTTTTCAAGCACGACTCGTGGGCGGCAACGGCGCTTTACGCGGCGGGGGAGGCCCGGGCGGTGGTGAAATTCAACCGCCGGGCCGGGTTGTACTTCCTGCCGATGGCCTGGCTCGGGCGGTGGCTCGCCGCCCGCGAGCGGCGGGCGTATGGGGTGCTCGGCGGAAATCCCGGCATCCCGGCGGCTTGCGGGCCGGTGAGCGCCGGCGGGCGGGTGCTTCCGCATGCGTTCGCGCACCGTTATGTGGACGGACACCCTCTCGCCCGCCACGAGCGACCCGGCGGCGAATTTTTCGACCGTCTGGAGGCGATCGTCCGCTCGATCCACGCATGCGACATGGCCTATCTCGATTTGAACAAGCGCGAAAACGTGCTTGTGACGGATCGGGGCGCGCCGGCTCTGGTGGACTTCCAGATTCATTTTCACCCGCCGGGTTGGCTGACCCGCCACGGGGCCGGCCGCCGGCTACTGCGCCTGCTTCAAGACAGCGACCTCTACCACATCCGGAAACTCCGGCTTTTTCACACGCTGGGGCCCGACGCGACAGCCGGTCTGCCGGTTCCGTGGCCGTCGCGGGTCTGGCGTGTCCTCTACGTCCATCCCGTCCAGTGGCTGCGCCGCCGCCTGTTGGTGGTGCTGGGTATCCGCTCCGGCCGGGGTCATGCGATCAGCGAGCGGGATCCGGAAAAAGCTGTCCGCCTCGAGCGAGCCGATCTGCAGCGGTCCCCGACCGCCGAACAGGGTCCGCCGCCCGGGCTGGAGAGGCCGGAGGGAAAGCGGTCCTAACGGAAAAAGCCGCCGGCCGGTTCCGCACATGTTTGCAGATTTTTATCCCTGCATTCCCCCCACCGGAACATCCAGTTTGCGGGAACCATCTCATGGCATGACATCCCGCCCGACCTTCCTGTTGTTTTTATTCCTCGTGATAATGCCCGGAAGCGGATTGCTTCTTGCGGCTCCGCGGATGGATTTCCAATCCAACCTGCCTCCGGTGCGGGACGAGTCAATCACCCCCAACAAGGTGTGGTTTGAAGCGATCGCTCCCTACATTCCCTCCGAAAGCAACGCCCGGCCAACCCCTACCCTCCCAGTTTTAAAATCAACAGCCCGAATCCGCTCACCTGTCCGGTGTGGTTGAATTACGTCCGCAAAAAGACGCCCGCCGAGCCGGCAAGCGGATGGAACCGCCTGGGCTATGCGATGTCGTATGTGATGGTGGGGTCGCCGATGATCGGCGGTCCGAACTGGGGATTGCATTCCCAGAATTACACCGCCTCGGCGTATTTCACAGACGCCCTCCGCGGCGGACGGCACGGAAAAGCCGGCGCGAATTCTCTCTTCGCCGACGGCCACGTCCAACAACTCAACAAAGAGGGCGTGGTGCCTTTTCTCACAAAGTGAGACGCGGGCAGTCCGGGCCCGCACGAAACATTTTGAGAGAACCGTCGATTTGCTTGCGAATGTCCGCATTTCCGGCCTTTCATTCGGCCCGTAGATTTCCACCCAATCCATGACCACATCGCACACGTTCCGAATCCACCCGAAAGGCGACGACAGCAAACCCCTCGGCCCGTGGGCCACACCCGCCGGCGCGCGGGATGCGCTGCGCGCATTGCGATCCTCGGGGAAAATCGATGGAAAGGTGCGGGTCGAAATCGCAAAGGGCGTCTATCGGATCGCCGAGCCGCTCGTGTTCGGCCCGGAGGACGGGCACACGACCTATGCCGCAGCCCCGGGGGCCGGTGTTGTGATTGATGGCGGACGCGAGCTCGCCGGCCTGCGCGAGTCCACCCACAACGGACTCCGCGCCTGGACCGTCCGCGTGCCGGAGGCGGCCTCCGGCGCGCTCAACCTGCGCTCGCTTTTTGTCAACGGACGCCGCCGCCCGCGTGCGCGGTTCCCGAAATTTTCGCCGGATGCCGAGGGGGTCAAAAATACCCTGCGCATCGGAGAAATCCGCTTCCCGGAGAAGCGTGGTCTTTTTGAAGGCGACCATGTCTTCAAGCCCGCGCCGGGCGATGTGCTGGACTGGCCGTCGCTGCACGATGCCGAGATGGTGTTGCTTCATTACTGGGTCGAGACCCGCCTGCCGCAGCCCCGCTTTGATCCCGAAACGGGCTGGGTCGCGTGCGCCCGGCGGTCGGTTTTCAATCTTTACGAGTCGTTCAACCCGAAGCTGGCCAGATATTATATCGACAACCTTTTCGAAGCGCTCACCGAACCGGGCGAGTGGTATGTGGACCGCAAAAACGGCCTGCTCACCTACCTTCCTTTGCCCGGCGAGACACTCAAAAACACGCGCCTTGTCATCCCGCTGGTCACGCGGTTTCTGGAGATCGCGGGCGTGGCATTCAACCGCAGCGGGAGCTTGGTCGAAGACCCGCTCGGAGCCCGGCTGGTCGAGGGGCTGCGTTTCGAGGGCCTCGCTTTCCGCCATTCGGACTGGTATCAACCGGGTGCGGATTTCCTTCCCCACGACAGCGCGGCCCAGCGGGGGCTGAGGGATGTTCCGCTGGGGAGCGCCGCACAGGCTGCGGTTCATGTGCCCGCCGCGATCCACTTCCGATGGTGCCGGAATTGCGGGTTCTCCGGAAACACGGTTGAGAACACCGGCTTTACCGCGATCGAAATCGGCGAGGGATGCCGCGACATCCGCGTCACCCGCAACACGCTCGAGAACCTTGGCGGCGGGGGAATCAAAATCGGCGGAGCCGAAATCGACGGCCCGCCCGCCGACCGCACCGGCCACATCCATTTCACCGACAACACGGTCCGCCATGTCGGGCGGGTGTTTCATCAGAGCTGCGGCATCCTGCTTACCCGCGCGTTCGATTGTGTGCTGGCGCACAACGAGATCGCTCACACCTGCTACACGGGGATTTCCGTCGGATGGTCGTGGGGCTACCGGGAGACCATCACCCGCAACCTCCTCATCGAAAACAACCTCATCCGAGACATTTGCGAGGGTGTGCTCAGCGACAACGGCGGCATTTACCTCCTCGGAGTGCAGCCCGGCACCGTCGTCCGCGGCAACCACATCTGCCGCGTCACCGCCGCCGACTACGGCGGATGGGGGATTTACCCCGACGAGGGCAGCTCGCATATCGTCTTCGAACACAACTGGGTCCACGACACCGGGGGCGCCGCGTTTTCCATCCACTACGGCCGCGAACTCGTCGTCCGTCACAATGTCTTCGCGCGGCCGGGCGACGGGTTCGTCAATGTCAGCCGCGTCGAGAACCACATCTGCGCCAACCTCGCCCACAATGTCTTCCTCGGCCCGGCCCCCGTCTCGTTCGCGGTCGGCTACGCCGGGGATGTTTTGAATGCCATCGAGTCGGATGCGAATATTTTCGCGTTCGAGGAAGGCGGTGTTCCGCCGTTGACGAGCCCCGATTTCCGCAAGGACCTGCCCGACCGCCGGCCGTTCGCGGTTTGGCGGAAAGCCGGACACGACCGTCTGAGCCGCTTCTGCGCCCTGCGGGTGGCGGAAAACACGACGTCGCTGGTTTTTCCAAAGAATTCGCCGGCCCTCGCCGCCGGGTTCAAGCCTTACGACTGGTCGGTTTGCGGGCCGCGGCCGGCCGGTTTTACTTCAGCCGGTTGACCCACCGGCCGGAGGTGAGGATGGTTTTGCAGCTCCGGGGGATTCCGCGTCTGCCGTGGATGAGTTGCTCGGCAACCAAATCGACCGCGTTCGACGCGACCTGCTCCATTTGTTGATCGACCCCCGAGAACGCTTTGTTGTCGGGAAGCAAGGCCAGGCTGAGGACCGGCACACGGGCTCCCGCCGATTCCAGAACCGCCGGCCCGCCGGGTGTGAAGGTCCTCAACAAACAATCGGGCTGCAGGCGCTTCACGGTCTTCGACATTTCCTCGTGGCCCGGCACCTCGACCACCCGCAAAAGCTTGCGCGCTTGATAGAAGCCGAGCGGATGGTTGAGCAGGAAACTGCCGCTGTAACGGTGCTCGAGGATGCGGTCCTGCAAGCCGCCGATCATCAGCGCGATCCTCGAGAAGCCGGCCCGCTTCAGTTCATGCAGGGCCGGGGAAACGCGATGGTCTCCCTGTAGCGGGTCTCGCGGTTCGCGGACCGGTAAACCGCCAGCGCGTGCATCATCGGGTCGGGCTCGTAGCCGAGTTTTCCGGCGGCCGCCTTGACCCTGCGGACCGTTTCCTGCGCCACGCTCGGCAGCCCCCGGAGAGCCCGCGAGACCGTGGCATGGTGGACACCCGCTTCGCAGGCGATGTCTTTGATCGTGGCGCGTTTCTCCATCCCGGCCTCTCATTGGCAGATTGCGGGCCGCAACGCCACGCTTGAAAAAGGGCGTGCAGACCTCGCGGGCCGGGGTTAGCGTTGGGAATGGAATTTGTGAACCTTGCGCGGGATGTCGAAATCGGCGCAAATTCATTTCTCATCCGCACCCGCCGCCGGCAGGTTGTTCTGGACAGCGGAATGCACCCCAAGCGCGAGGGCGGGGAGGCCCTCCCTGATTTCACCCACCTCGCCGAGGGGGCTCCCGATGCCATCGTGGTGACGCATGCCCACCAGGACCACGTGGGCAGCCTGCCCCACCTCACCCGCAGAAACCCGAAGGCGAAGGTTTTCCTCACCGAGGCCACCGCGCGCATCGCCGACGTGATGCTCCACAACTCGGTGAACGTGATGTTCCGCCAGAAGGAGGAAAAAGGCATCGACCCGCTTTTCACCCACCGCTCGGTCGAGCTCTGCCGGGAGGCCTGGCAGCCCTGCCAGTATCGCATCCGCCATGATTTTTCCGGCGAGCGCGCGGACGATGGCGACACGTTCGAATTTTACCCCGCCGGCCACATCCTCGGCGCCGCGGGTGTCCTCCTCCGCATGGACGGGCGTTCGATTTTTTTCACCGGGGATGTCAACTTTGAAAACCAGACCCTCATCCGCGGGGCCGATTTCCCCGAGTCGGGCGTCGATGTCCTCATCATGGAAACCACCCGGGGGGATTCCCCGCTGCCACCCGGGTTCACCCGCGCCAAGGAAGAACTTCGCCTCGCCGAGGCCATCCGCGCCGGTTTCGAAAAAGGCGGGGCCGTCACCATCCCGGTTTTCGCTCTCGGCAAAACCCAGGAATTGCTCGGGATGCTCTGGAAAATGCGCATCAAAGGCCTCATTCCCGCCTGCCCCATCTACATCGGCGGCCTGAGCACAAAAATTTCCACCATCTACGACAACTTCGCCGCCGACCCCCAGCGTCAGATTTCCGAACTCCAGCTCCTCCACGAACTGGCCCCCTACGTTTTAAGCGGCAACGACATCGCCTCGATGCACCCCCGCAAACGCTGCATCTTCGCCCTCTCCAGCGGGATGATGACCCCGAACACCCTCTCGAATATTTTTGCCAAAAAAATCCTCGGCGATCCCAACCAGACCCTCCTCTTTGTCGGCTACTCCGACCCCGATTCGCCCGCCGCCAAAATCCGCTCGGCCGCGCCGGGCGATCCGGTGACGCCCGACCCCCGCGCGCCCGCGATCCCGCTCCAGTGCGAGGTCAACGAATTCAATTTCTCCGCCCACGCCTCGCGCGAGAGCCTGCTCAAATACGCGGTCGCCCTCCGTCCGAAGAAAATCCTACTCGTGCACGGCGACCGTCCCGCCGCCGAGTGGTTCCAGCTCAGCCTCTTCAAGGACCTCCCGAACACCGAAGTGGTCATCCCCGAACCGGGCGCCCGTATCCCGCTCTGATCCCGATCTTTCCTGTCAGGCGGGGACGTCGGCTCCGATTTCCAGCCTTGGCGCGTCGGACCAGAGATCCTCGAGCGCGTAGTATCTGCGTTTTTCGTCACGGAAGAGGTGCACGATGACATCCCCGTAATCGAGAACGACCCACTGGCTCACAGGAAAGCCGTCCTCGGAGAGCGGCTTCTTTGCGAGGTCGTCCCGCACGCGCTCGCGGATTCCGCCCGTGATCGCTTTGAGCTGCGGCTCGGAATTCGCCGACGCGATGAGGAAGAAATCGGTGAAGGACGACAGACCGCGCATGTCGAGCACGACGAGGTCGCCGGCTTTTTTATCGAGGGCGGCGGCGGCGATTGTGCGGGCGAGGGTTTCGGAATCGGTCATGGGCGGGGTTTTTCGAGAAGCGGAAGAAGACAGTCGGGAACCATATAGCGCAAGCTGGCTCCCGCTGCAATGCGCGACCGGATCTCGGTGGAGGAGATTTCCACGCGCCGCAGAAGGCGGGGCCAGCCCTGGGGAACCGGCAGGTCGCCGCGGGAGAAAACCGCGAAACGCGCGATCCCGCGCAATTCGTCGATATCTTTCCACGTGTGGAGTTTCGGAATATTGTCCGCTCCGATAAAGTAGTAGAGGTCGGAGCCCGGAAATTTTTCCCGCATGGCGCGAACGGTGTCGATGGCGAACGAGGGACCCTCGCGCTCGAGTTCAAGCGGGTCCACCGAAAAGCCGGGCTCGCCCGCGACGGCCGCCTCGAGCAGGCGCAGGCGGAACGCCGGATCGGACGGCGGCCGCTCGAGCTTGTGCGGCGAAAGTCTCGCCGGAACAAAAACCACCCGTGAGATGCCGAGTTGCTCGATCGCATCGCGCGCGAGCAACAAATGTCCGTTATGCACCGGGTCGAAGGACCCTCCAAAGATACCAACGCGGGATTTCATTTGTTAAAAGCCTTGAGTGTATGCTTAATCTGCCCGCATGTCAGCAAACGATGCAGGGCAGGTGCTTCTTGTGGGGGTTCCGGGCGCGGAACTCGACCCCTCGACCGCGGCGGCGTTCCGCGCGATCCGTCCGGGCGGATTCATCCTCTTCGGGCGCAATATCAAGTCGCCGGCCCAGCTCCGCAAGCTCACCGACGACCTCCGCGACCTCAGCCCGGTCGAGCCGGTCATCACGATCGACCAGGAAGGCGGACGCGTCTCCCGTCTGCGATTGCTGGGCAGCGAGCCGCCCAGCGCCCAGCAACTCCGCGATTCGGATTCACCCGAGGCCATCACCCGCCACGGCGACCTCACCGCGCGCATCCTCCGCCTGTTCGGCTTCAATCTCGACCTTTGTCCGGTCCTGGATATTTCCTTCGACGACGAGGCCGACAACTCGCTGCGCGGGCGTTGTTACGGCCGCACGGCCGACGAGGTGATCCGCAAGGCGGCGTGTTTCAACGACGCGCTGCGGGCGGGCGGCATCCGGAGTTGCGGCAAGCATTTTCCCGGCTATTCGTGCGCCGGCCTGGACCCCCACCACGAACTCCCGCGCATCGCACGCACCCGCGACGAACTCGAAGCCCACGAACTCAAGGTCTTCCGCCACTTCGCCGCGTCGGTGGACAGCATGATGACCGGCCACCTCACGATCACCGGCCTCGAGGACGGAGGGCCGCCCGCCTCGCTCTCCCCGCGCATCATCCGCGATCTCCTCCGGGGTGAACTCGGCTTCGAGGGCCTCGTGATGACCGACGACCTCGATATGGGAGCCATCCTTTACCATTACTCGTTCGAAGAAACCATGCGCCTCGGCCTGGAAGCCGGCAACGACATGCTCATGATCTGCCACCGGGTGGAACGCGCGGCCGACGCCCGCCGCGTCGTCGAGTCGCTGCCCGCCGCCGTGCTCGACCCCGCCCTCGAACGCATCGCCGCGTGGAAGCACGGCCTCACCCCGCCGGACGATTTCAGCGAGGACGCGTTCCGGGCTGTCGATGCCGATATTTACAGGCTCCGCGAGGATGTCCTCGGAGCCGAGCGCGCCGCCGAACGCAGCCCGGAAGACGGCAAACGGTCGCCGGTCGAGCTATACTAAAACCGGATCCGCGTAGAGCGTGGTGGCCGAGGCCCGATCGACACGGACGTCGAAAATTTCGCCGACATGGCGCGGCGCGCCCTCGAAGACCGCGATTTTGTTTGTGCGGGTGCGTCCGGTGAGGCGATCCGGGTTGGTTTTGCTGGGCCCCTCGCAGAGCACCTCGACCCGCGTGCCCACAAGAGCCGCCAGCTTCGCGGCCGACGACGCGTTCACGATCTCAAGCAAAACCTTGTTGCGGGCTTCTTTCGCGGACTCCGAAACCTGGCCGGCCATTTGCGCGGCGGGAGTGTCCCGACGCGGCGAATACCGGAAGATGAACGCATTGTCGAAACCCACCTCTCGCACGAGCGCCTCGGTGGCCGCGAAGTCGGAGTCGGTCTCGCCGGGGAATCCGACGATGATATCCGTCGTGATCGCGATCCCCGGCCGCGCGGCGCGGAGGCTCTCCACCAGACGGAGATACTTTTCGGCGGTGTAGCCGCGGCGCATCGCCTTGAGAATGCGGTCGGATCCGCTCTGGACCGGAAGGTGCACGTGCTCGACCAACTCGGGAATCCGCGCGAACGCGCCCACAAGATCCTCCCGGAACCCGATCGGGTGCGGCGAGGTGAACCTCACGCGCCCGATGCCTTCCACCGCGCTCACCCGCTCCAGAAGCTGGACAAACGGACTCAGCCCCCCGGCCTTCGGAAACTCGTGACGGCCGTAGATGTTCACGATCTGCCCGAGGAGGGTGACCTCGCGGACACCCGACCGCGCGAGTCCCTCGACCTCGGCCAGGATATCCTCCATCGACCGCGCCCGCTCGGGGCCGCGCGTGGCAGGCACAATGCAAAACGCGCAGTGCATATTGCAGCCCTGCATGATCGACACAAAAGCGGTCGCCCGCGTTTCCAGATGGTCGCGGATCGCATTCTGCGAGCCCTCCTCGTCGCCGACGTCCACGATCGGCAGCCGCTCGTCGTCCATCCGCGCCTCCAGCTTCGCCCGCAACAGCGCGTCCACGTGGTCGGCCACCCGGTGGAATTTCCCCGTCCCGGCCACGAGGTCCACATGCGGACTTTGCTCGAGCAGCTCGGCTCCGCGGCTCTGCGCCATGCAGCCCAGGTAGCCGAAGACCAAATGGGGACGCCGCTCGCGCAGCTTCGCCAGCATCCCCATTTTTCCGATCGCCTTCTGCTCGGCCATGTCGCGCACGCTGCAGGTGTTGAGGAGTATCACATCCGCCTCGGTCTCGCTGCGCACAAGTTCGTAGCCGCGGTCGCGCAGCGAGCGGGCGACCTGCTCGGAATCGCGCTCGTTCATCTGGCACCCGTATGTCTTGATGTAAACCGATGGCATGGCGGTGCAATCTAGCCGCATCCGCGCCTCCCTCCAGCCGATTTTTCAGCAATCCTGCGGACGGCGAGACCGCCCGGGGGGATGTTCAGGATTTCGGCCGGACGAGGAACCGGATGAAGAGGCGTCCGTCGGATGCCGGGACGGGAATCTTGACGCGCTTCTTGGTGTAGGAGCCCATATCGACACCCCCGCCGGCTCGGTTGACGCAATACGGAATGGTGGGCTGACCATAGAGCGGCTCGCCCTGGGCGTTCGCGTCGGGCATTTCCAGCCGCTCGTAATTGTGCACATGGCCGCTGATGACCGCCGTCGCGGCCGGGCAGAGTTGGTAGTTGTTGTCACGGACCGAAACCACGAAATCCGGATTCCAGCTCCGGATCACCGCCGCCACATGATCGAGCGGAAAGATCTGCTCGGGGAAGGTCTGACCGAAGTCCCCGATCACCGCGAACCGGATCGCACCCGGACCGGTCGGCACGGTCTGCGCGAAGGCCCGCGCCCGACCGAGCGCCAGGGCGGCCGCCGCTCCCCCCGTTGTGCGGAGAAAATCCCGGCGGTTCATGCGGAAGTTGGCGCTTTCATTTCGTTGCCCAACTCGCCCACATGAGAGCACCCCGCAAGTGCCGTCGAGCGTTTTGTCGGCGGAGCTTGCGGGGTGCGCCGTCCTCCGGAGCTGTGAATGATCACAGCAGTCCAAGGGCGCTTCGCGCGATTCCGGGGGGGGGGGACGTTACTCGGGGATCGCGGGCGCAGCCCGCCCTAGGACTGCTGCAATTCTTTACAGCTCTGGGAGGCGGCGTTGATTGCGTGCTTGGCGCCGGAGCTTGCAGGAAGCGTCCGCCTCCGGATCTCAGAATGATCACAAGTCCGAGAGCGCGCGATTCCTGATCGGAAGCCTTCCCCCGGGATGACGTATGGTCGGATTTTTTACCCGGCTTGTAGTTAGTGAGCGGGTGTTCCGCGCCGCGCTTTGCGCTTGATTTTGCGCGCGCGAGCCGGTCTTAAAGAACGGGCCAGCGGCCGGCTTCCTAACCGGCTCCCGGGCCGCTTGGAAATTTTTCATGACCATCCTCATCTCAGGAATCGCCGGCTTTGTCGGCTCGACGCTCGCGAAGTGCCTCGCCGCCTCGCACGAGGTTGTTGGTTTTGATTCGTTCGTGCGGCCGGGCAGCGAGACAAACCGTCAGGATCTTCAATCGCGCGGGATCCGCATCCTGCATGCGGATGTCCGCTCGCGTTCGGACATCGAGGCACTGCCGCCTGTCGAATGGGTGATCGACGCGGCCGCGAACCCCAGTGTCCTGGCGGGTGTGGACGGCGCCACCAGCAGCCGTCAGCTTGTCGAACACAACCTTGAGGGGACGGTCAACCTGCTCGAATTCTGCAAGATCCATGATGCCGGATTCACCCTCCTGAGCACCAGCCGGGTCTATTCCATCGCGCCGCTTGCGTCCCTGCCGATGCGGGTGGAAAACGAAGCGTTTCTTCCGGATTTCGGCGCGGGCGCGATGCCGCCGGGCGTGTCGGCCGCCGGCGTTTCCGAGGTATTCCCGGCCCAACCTCCGGTGTCGCTCTACGGGGCCACAAAACTCGCTTCGGAAACACTGGCCCTCGAATACGGCGCGACGTTCGGTTTCCCGGTGTGGATCAATCGCTGCGGCGTGCTGGCCGGGGCCGGCCAATTCGGAAAGGCCGATCAGGGGATCTTTTCGTTTTGGATTCATTCGTGGGCCCGGGGCCGTCCGCTTCGGTATATCGGATTCGGAGGAAACGGCCACCAGGTGCGAGATTGCCTGCACCCGCGCGACCTGGTTTCTATCATGGAAAAGCAATTCCAAGCCGGCACGTCCCCCAGCCTTCCGCAAATCGTGAACCTCTCCGGGGGCCTGCCGAATTCGCTTTCGTTGGCGGGTTTGAGCGCATGGTGCCGTGAGCACCTTGGCCCGGGCAAATCCGAGCGGACCCTCCACGACTCGCCGGATCCCCGGCCGTTCGACATCCCTTGGATGGTCCTCGATTCGACACTCGCGGCGGATGCGTGGGGCTGGCGGCCCGCGACTCCGCTCCACGCGGTTTTGGACGAAATCGCCCGGCACGCACGCGACAATCCCCATTGGCTCGACCTGACCGGCCGGTAGGAGGGGAGGCGGGAACCCGCACTGGCGCAAGGGGTGCGATTTCGCGGGCTTGCGGCGCGCGGCGCGGGCGGCTATGCCTTTTGCATGGCGAAGTTGCTTGCACTGGATATTGGCTCTTCCTCGGTGATCGCCGGTTTGATCGACGGCCGGAGAGTGACGCGGGAGGCCCCGCGAGTGTTCTTCCCGTCCCGCTGCCGGGGGTCGGCTGTGGACGTGGATCCGGCGGGGTTGCTGAAGGCGGTCTGCGAGGCGGTGGCGCGGCTGGCTCCGAAACCTTCGGAGGTCGAGGCTATCCAATTTGCGGTGATGGCGCCCGCATGGGTGGCGATGGACCGCGACGGGCGGGCCCTGACCCCGATTGTCACGCACCAGGACCGCCGGAGCCTTGAGGAAGCGCGGGAGATCGAGGCCGCCATCGGCGCGGCGCGACACCTCAAAATCACCGGCAACCGCCCGTTCCCCGGAGGGATCAGTTCCACCACCCTCGCATGGTTCCGCAAAAACGAGCCCGCCCGCATCAAAGCGGCCGACCTCATCGGACACCTCAATACCTTTCTCCACCGCAACCTCACCGGGGCAAGGGTCATCGACCCCTCCAATGCCTCGTTCACAGGTCTCTATGAAACAATGACCCTCGCGGGTTGGAGCGACGAGCTCTGCGACTTCCACAAAATCCGCCCGGACCAACTCCCGGACGTCCTCGAAGCCGACCGGATCGCGGGATCGCTCACCCCGGCGGCGGCTCGCAAATTCGGCCTTCCGGCGGGCACGCCGGTGATGGCGGGGGTCATGGATGGAAGCGCCGGCATGTTGCGGGCGGGGGCGGTTCCCGGCCGGCTTTTCAATGTGTGCGGTTCCACGGACGTGCTGGCGCTCTGCACCGACCGGCCGGGGCCGTCGAAGGATATGCTCACGCGGGCGCTGGGAACCGGCCGGCGATGGCTGCATGTGAGCACACTGGCGGCGGCGGCCTCCTCGATCTACTGGACCCGCGACCAATTTTTCCAAGGCATGCCGATCGGGGAATTCCAGGCGCTCGTTCACACACTCGCCCGCAAGGGGCCCGCCGCTGCGGGCGGCGTGACGTTCGCCCCCTACATGGCCGGCGAGCGGACCAATATCGACCAGCGCACGGGCGGGTTCTCGGGCATCACACTCGCGACCACCCGCGAGAACCTCCTCGCCGCCATCATCGAGGGACTCATCGCCGCCAGCGCGGCCCGACTGTCCGTGCTGGAAAAAACGGGGACCCCCCTGCTGCCGGACGTCATGGTTTCCGGCGGGGCCGACCGCCTTGATAAAATTTTCCACCGCGACTGGCCGGGCCGCTGGCGGTTCCGTCCGGTAACCGACGCCACCATGCGCGGCCTCGCCATGCTCGAACCGCGCTGACCCGCCCCCACCCTCCCCCAAACATTCCCCGCCTTGAAAATCGCCGTCTTTTCCGACGCCCACTCGAACATCCACGCACTCGAGGCCGTGCTGGCCGACATCCGGCGTCAGAAACCCGACGCGATGGTTTGCCTTGGCGATACGGTCGGCTACGCGTCACAGCCCGCGGCCTGCGTTGCGCGGGTCCGCGAACTGGGCTGCCCGGTCGTGCTGGGCAACCACGACGAGGCGGTTTTCTCCGAGGCCGACCCGGCGGAGTCGATGAACCACACCGCGGTCGCGGGGATCCGGCATTCGCGCCACCAGCTCACGGAAGACGATCTCGACTGGCTGCGCGCGCTGCCGATGGATGTGAAAACCTCCGAGGCGGCCTTCACCCACGCGTCATTGTGCGACGATTACCCGTGGCTCTACGTGCTCGACCACGACGACGCCGAGCGGCATTTCCTCGCCCAGCGCAAGCGGATCTGCTTTTGCGGACACACCCACCGGCCGGGAGTCTGGATCAAGGAACCCGGCGAATGGATCGCCTTCAAGCGCGGCGAGGGCACGGTCGCCCTCCCGAAGACCGGCAAAGTTCTCATCAACGCGGGCTCGGTCGGACAACCCCGCGACGGGGATCCGCGCGCCTGCTATGCGATGTTTCACGTCGAGGAAAAGAAAGTCGAATTCCGCAGGGTGGAATACAATGTCGAGGCGGCGGTGCTTGGCATCCTCCGCGCGAAGCTCCCCCGGTTCACCGCCGAGCGACTCGTCGGTGCCGTTTGACAGACCGGAACGCTACCACGGGAGGTGTTTAGTGCAATACTCGTGGCCGTCATCGGCCACGCGGAAATCCGCGTCGGGGTGGCTGGCCTCGGTGATCCCGCAGGCCTGACAACGGTGCAGCGTCTCCATGGGGGCGGCCTCGAATTTTTTCCTGCGTTCGGCCACCTCGCCTTTGCGCCGGAGTCCGCGGACAAAGCCGGGGCCGAAAAAGAGCAGGTAATTGGCGAGGCAGAGGACGATCACGGCCTTGATCCCCGGCGGGCCGATGAGGAGGAAAAGCCCCCACGGATAGGCGAGGCTGATCAGCGCCACCCATTTGAGCTTCACCGGGAACACCAGCAAGAGCACCTGCTCGTTCGGAGCCACAGTGGCCAGCGCCAGCAAAAGCGACAGCACGAGAAGGTAATTGCCGCCGGAGACCCCGAAGGCGAACGCCGCCAAACTGGAGGCCGCCACGCCAAGGAAATAATACAGGTTGAGCCGGAACGTCCCCCAGACCGCCTCGAGGCTGTCGCCCACCCACCATGTGAACATGAGGTAGAACAAAATCCAAAGCGGGCTGGTGGTGTTGGGGATGAAAATCCATGTGACCAGGCGCCAAATCTCGCCTCGCGCCACGGCCGAGCGGTCCATCACAAGAAGTTCCTGATAGCCCGGATTGGTCAGCAAAAGCAGATACACCAGCGCGTTGAGCACGACGATGTAGCGCAGCAAACCGGGCACCGCAAACCGTCCACCCGCCCGTTCAAGTTTGTCCAAAAAATACATTTCTCGATTCCTCGGCGCGGAAGCTAGTGTGGGAAGTCCCTCAGCGCAAGCCGCGCGCCCGGGCGCCGTTCCGGATGCGGTCGAGATAGAAAACCGCGCCCACGAGCCCCCACAACAAATAAACCGCCATGCCAGCGATCGAGGTGAGGACCCCGAGGCCGTGGAAGTCTTTGTTGAAGAGGTCCTCGAAAATCTGGCCGAAGAGGGCTTCCCGCACGCCGATCCCATTGAGGCTGATCGGCAGGGACGACACCGCCGTGACCAGCGGCATCACGGATGTCATGTCCCAGAAAACCTCCCCGAACGACATGCTCTCCGGGGGGATGAACGCGCGGGCGGCGAACGTAAAGGCGGTGAAATACGCGAAAAGCATCGGCACGGTGTATATCGTCCCGAGGATGGCCTCGCGACGGTTCTCGATGCAGAGCTGCCAGAGGGTGGAGAGTTTCACGATCTGCTTGCGGAAAGGAAATTTCTTCGGAAGGGAGAGCACGGCCCGGCGGCTTGTCACTACGAAGGAGACCACCAAACCGGCGAGCATCACAAAGAGTGCGATGGAGAGGTATTTCATGAGGTTGCCGACCGAGAAACTGGCCGCGAACCAGTCGCTCCGCCCCCAGGCGAAGGCCAACCCCATTACCACCAGCACCAGCACGGCAAGCAGACGGTCGATCGCCACGCTCAGAAACCCCGCCGTCTTGTCGCCGGGGCGGTCCTGCATGAGAAAAATCACCCGCACCACGTCCCCGCCCGTCGTGCCGGGTAGAAATTGGTTGAAAAACGCGCCGATGAAAAACAGGCGCGTCACCTGGCCGAACGGCACTTCGACGTGCAACATCCGCAAAAACAACTGCCAGCGCAGGATCCCGAAGTATTCGCAGACACCCGCTGCCGCCACCGCCGCGATCATCCAGCGCCAGTCCGCCCGAGAAAGCGCCTCGAACATCGCGCCGCGCCGCGCGGCATCATGGAACAACCACCACAACAAACCCAGGGTAATGGCCAGTTGCAAAAGGGTCAGCACGCGATGCACCCAGGGATTGGCGCGCCCCGGCGCGTCGTCTCCACAACCCGCCGTCGGCGGGCCCGGTTGGTTTGGGTCGGACATGTGGCGGATTTCCTACAGCCGGAAGCCCGAAAATCCAAGCATCTTTGGAGGGGCCGTCGCGGTGCGGCCAGGGGAGAATCGGCAACGATGGAGCGTTGCCCTCCAGTCCTGCGGCTCGATACGGTTGGCGGGCCCTTTGCAACAGAGATGCGCCCCCGCGACCCGCCCCGAAAGGCGCGCCTTGCGCGGCACGGGCGGGCGTGGTAAGTGGACGCGCATGGTTAGAAAACTTCTTCACACGCGATTCCGGGTCACCGATTTGGACAGGACAATCTCCTTTTACAAGGATGTGCTCGGATTGGAGGAAGTGAGGCGCTCGCGGAGCGGAAGGGGATCCGAGCTGGTTTTCCTCAAGGCGCCGGAGAGCGAGGAACTCATCGAGATTTGCAAATTCGACGAAAGCGGGCCGGTGCAGGTGGGGCCAGACCTCACCCACCTCGCCTTCGAGGTGGACGACCTCGAGGCATTCGCGCGGCATGCGGCCTCGCTTGGATACCCGCTCAGCGACGGCCCGCACAAAAGCTCGGGCGGCTCGGTGATCGCCTTCATCGACGCGCCCGAGGGCTACGAAGTCGAACTCATCCAGCACGCGCAAGGTGCCTGACCGCACGGCCCGCGGGGAAAATGCGGCGGACGCCACCGGCGGACGCCGGCCGCTCGCCTCCCGCTCGACCGCATGGGCCGGAGCGCTGGCGGCGTTTCTCGCCCGCGCCGGGGTGGCTCCCAATGCGATCTCAGCGGCCAGTGTTGTCTTCGCACTGGCGGCCGCGGCGGGGATTCTCCTTGCGCCCGGAGCGGAGGGATGGGCTGCGAGATCGCTCTGGATCGGAGGTGCGGCCGGGATCCAACTCCGGCTTCTTTGCAATTTGATGGACGGCATGGTGGCGGTCGAGGGCGGCCGCAAATCGGCCTGCGGCGATCTCTGGAATGAAATCCCCGACCGGATCGCCGACGCGGCGGTTTTGCTCGCGGCGGGGGTGGCGGCGGGCTTTGCCTGGCTGGGAGTGGCGGCCGCGATCGGAGCCGTGCTCACCGCCTACCTGCGGGCGTTCGGGGCGGCCCTCACCGGGCTTCACGATTTCCGGGGGCCGATGGCGAAACCCCACCGCATGGCAACCCTCACGGCCGCGTGCCTGGCCGCGGCGGTTCTTCCATGCGCCGGACCGGCGATCCTCGCGGTCGCGACGGGCGTGATTGTGGCGGGCATTGTGGTGACATGCTGGCGGCGCACCGCCCTCCTGGCGGAGCGCCTGCGCGAGAGGCAATCATGAGTCCGGGCACCCGCGGGGTGCTTGCCGGGCTCATTGCCGGCGGCGTGCGATTGCTGGCCGGCACCCGCTTGCAGGCGGGTCTCACGCCGCCCGCCACCAACCGGATCTACTTCGCCAATCACGGGTCGAATCTCGATTTCGTGGTCATCTGGGCCGGCCTTCCCGCCGCGCTGCGCGCCCGCACACGGCCGGTGGCGGCGGCCGATTACTGGAGCCGCGGCGTGCGGAGTTTTCTGGCCCGCGACATTTTCCATGCCGTGCTCATCGCGCGCGAGAGGGTAAGCCGCGCGAACAACCCGCTTGAAGCCATGTGCGCGGCGCTGGACGGCGGGGCCGATCTCATCATCTTCCCCGAAGGCACGCGCAGCATGGACGGAACTATGCAGGAATTCAAAGCCGGCCTCTTCCACCTCGCGAAAAAATTTCCCGCCGCCGAACTGGCGCCCGTGTATCTGGAAAATTTGAACCGCATCCTGCCGAAGGGGGAAATCCTGCCGGTGCCGGTGATGGCCGGCGTGCGGTTCGGACGGCCGGTGTCGGGCCCGCTTGATGGCGAGGCCAAACGGGATTTTCTGGAACGTTGCCGCGGAGCCGTGCGAGAGTTGGGGGCTCCCGTATGAATTTTGATCCCGAAATGCTCGGCCTCCTCGGGGGAGTGGTCTGCCTGCTGGTGGTGGCGACCATCGTGTCGCGCGTGCTATTGAAAACCCGCGGCCCGTCCCCCACCCTCGAGAACCTCTCCTCGCGGGTGATGGCGTGGTGGGGGATGATCGCGATTTTCCTCCTCTCGCTGGCACTCGGGCGCACCGGCGTGTTTTTATTTTACACCGGGCTGTCGTTTCTCGCGCTAAGGGAATTTGTGACCCTCACGCCGACCCCGCGCGGCGACCACCGCACACTCGCGTGGATTTTTTTCTTCGTGCTTCCCCTGCATTACCTTTTCGCGTGGGCGCCGTGGTATGGGATGTTCTTGATATTCATCCCGGTTTACGCATTTGTGCTCATACCGGTGCGGAGCGCGCTGGCCGGGGATACGGCCCGGTTTCTGGAGCGCACGGCCAAGCTGCAATGGGGTGTCCTGGTGTGTGTGTATTTTGCGAGTTACATCCCGATGATGCTCTATCTGCCGATTCCCGGGTATGAGGGACAGAACGCGAAGTTGCTGTTTTTCTTCGTGATGGTCACCCAGTTGAGCGATGTGCTCCAGTATGTCGCCGGCAAATTGTGGGGCCGCACTCCCGTCGCACCCTCCGTGAGTCCGGGAAAGACCGTCGAGGGTCTCGTGATCGGCGGACTCTCCGCGGCGGCCTGCGGAGCCGCCCTCTGGTGGGCGACCCCGTTCCCCCTGCCCGTCGCGGGACTCATGGCGCTGATGCTCGTCCTCACCGGCTTTCTGGGCGGACTCGTGATGTCGGCCGTCAAGCGCTCGCTGGGAGCGAAGGACTGGGGGGCCGGGATTCCCGGTCATGGCGGCGTGCTCGACCGGCTGGATTCGCTGCTTTTTTCCGCGCCGCTTTTTTTCCATGTGACCGGCTTTTATTTCGCGACGAACATGTACGCCGCCTACGCGCAGCCCGCATGGTTCGGCCGCCTGCTCCGTCCGTGGCAATTTTTCGGATTCTGATCCCGCCGGGTTCTCAGGCCGATTTTTTATTGGCGGCGTTGAGAGCCAGGCGCTGATTCACGCATTCGGCCGATCGGAGTCCGTCGGGCGGGGTATTTTTCACGTAGTCGAGAAGGCGGTCCACCGAGCTGGTCGCGACATGCAGGCGGGTGTCGGACGATGCGTAGTAAATGAGGACCGAGCCGTCGGCGCGCGCGACCCAGCCGTTGCTGAAAACCACGTTGCTCACGTCGCCGATCCGCTCGCCGCCCTCGGGCGCGATGAAATACCCGCCCGGCTTGGCGATCACCTTCGTGGGATCGGCAAGGTCGGTGAGGAAAAGATAGAGCACGTAACGCAGGCCGGCGGCTGTGTTGCGGACCCCGTGGGCCAGATGCAGCCAGCCCTCCGCCGTCTTGATCGGCGCGGGGCCCTGGCCGTTTTTGAGTTCGCTGATCGTGTGGTAAACGCGGCGGTCGATGATGGTTTCGGGGCCGGTGACCGGATTTTCCATGGAATCGCAGAGCGCCCACCCGATGCCGCCGCCGGACCCGGTGTCGATGAAGCCGTCCTGCGGACGGGTGTAGAGCGCGTATTTGCCGCCGACGAATTCGGGATGGAGGACGACGTTGCGCTGCTGGGCCGAGGGGGTCTTGATATCGGGCAGACGGACCCATGTGCGGAGGTCCGGGGTGCGCACGACCCCGCACTGGGCCACGGCGCTGGATTGGTCGGATTCCGGCACGCCGGGGTCGCGCCGTTCGGTGCAGAAGAGCCCGTAGATGTGGCCGTCCTCGTGGCGGACCAGGCGCATGTCGTAGATGTTGGTGTCGGGATCGGCGGTCTCGGGGATCACACACGGACTTTCGAGGAACCGGAACCGGTCGATGCCGTTGTCCGAGACGGCGATCGCGAAGAAGCTCTTCCGGTCCCATCCCTCGACGCGGGCGCAGAGGTGGATGCGGCCGTCGTGCTCGATGGCACCGGCATTGAAGACCGCGTTGATCCCCATCCGCTCCATGAGGAACGGATTGCGGACGGGATCCAGATCGTAGCGCCACTCTAGCGGCACATGCGCCGGCGTGAGCACGGGGCGGATGTGGCGTTTGTAAATTCCGTTGTCCCAGTCGGGATCGACCGGGTTCGGAGCGGAGAGGATGGCTTCGTGGCGCGCCCGGAGGGACGCAAGGCGTTCGGCGTGTGTTGGCATGGATCGAAAAAAGGTGGACCGCGGAACCACAGCGGCACCGACGGGGAGCCCTCTACTACCCGGGACCAGGAGAGGATGGGAGAATTTTATTTTGGAACCTGTCCCGCAGCCCCGTACCCGTCAGGCGCTCGAAAGGATTTTTGCGATCGAGGTCCCCGGCGAGGAAAACGCGCGGGCGAGTGTCGCGCGGAGCCGTCTGTCGAGATCGCGGATTTCAGAGTCGGGAACGACCGCGCTCCGGTAGAGCCAGACGACCTCCAGCGAGTCGCCGGTCTCGGTGACCTCGCATCCCAGATCAAATCGCGAGGTGCCGGTCGAAAGCGTCCGCAATTTTGTAGAAAAGCCGGGAAGGACAATGTCGGGCACCGGATGGTTTTGCAGGGCGAAGCGGATATCGAAAACCGGGTGGACGGTCCCCCGCGCGGCGGGTCCCAGGGCCGCGACCAACTCGGCGAATGGCATCGCCCCGGCAAAATCCGAGGCCGCCGACGCGTGCACAGCGTCGAGAAAATCCGCGAAGGCCATTGCGGGATCCACAACCGTGCGGAGCGGAACGACACCCGCGAAATATCCGAACGTCTCGTGCGTGGAAACTTTCGGACGGTTCGCAAACGGGGTCCCGACCACGAAGTCGCGCTTGTTTGTCCACCCCGCGAGGGTCGCCAGAAATCCCGCGTAGAGGGCCGAGAAGAGCGTGGCGGCGGATCCTTTCGCGAGGTCCCTCGCGGCGGCCGCGAGGCCGGGGGAAATTTCGGAAACCCGCCTGTCGAGTCCGCCCGCAGCCGGACCTCGGGATGCGAAGAGCTGGGCGGACCCCTCGAGCCGGGATTTCCAATACGCCGCCTTCGAGGCGAGTTCCTCGGGGGTCCATCGGGCGCGTTCCTGCGCGGCCCATTCATTCGGCGAAATTTCCACAGGCGGCAATTCGTCGCGGGCTCCGCTGAAACGCCCGACCGCCTTGCCGGTCGCCCGGAGCGCCTGGATATAAGCGGCGCAGAGGTCGGAGACAAACACGCCGAGGCTCCACCCGTCGGCGATCGCATGGTGGAAGGTGAGTCCAAGCGCGTGACGGTCGGGGCCGGCGCTGACAAGCTGGACGCGGTAGAGCGGTCCGCGCGCCATGTCGAACGGCTCGCCGAAGCCGGGAGCCATCACGCCGAGAAATCCGGATTCGGCGTCGGCCGGCGCGGCCTGTTCGAGGGCCAGCGCGGGCTCGGCTTGCGAGCGCACGAGTTGGACGACGCGCCCCTTGCCGGCGAGAAACGACGTGCGGAGCGCCTCGTGGCGGGCGACCACCGCGCGGAGCGCCGACTCGCAAAGCTCGGGCGGGAACGAACCGTTGATTTCGATCGAGGCGCAGATGTGATTCGATGGGTCGGCCGGGGGCACCGGCGAATTCTCCCAGATTTCGCGCTGGGAAAAGCTCAGTGGTTCGATGCGGGCCTCACCGGAGGCCAGCAGGGCCTGCAATTTTGCACGTGGGTCTTGGGACATTTTGGTCAGGTCGCCCGGGAAGGTTCGCCGAGCGCACGCTCGATATCCTCGTCACTGAAGGCGTCGAGGTCGATATCCTCTTGCGGCGCCGGCTTCGGGGCCGGGGCGGCCTCCGTCGGCGCGGGGGCCCCCATGTGGGCGCAGATGAGTTCGGCGATCTGGGCGATGGTTCGCGCCCGCATGAGACTGGCGGGCGGCAGCGAGGCTCCGATGGAGGATTCGACAAGGTTCTCGATCTCGACGCCCATAAGCGAATCCAAGCCGAGGTCGGTGAGGGGCTGGTCGGGTCTCAAGGCGGACGGCTTCACGCGGAGAACGGATCCGATGATTTCCCGCAGCGCGTCGGAAACGACCCCGGCCCGCTCGCCCGGCAGCGCGGCCTCGATGCGCGCCCGCCAGTCGCCGGCCGGACGTCCGTCCCGCCCGTCCGTCCCCGCCAGAACGGCCGCGAAGACCGGGGAGTCCTGCAGCGCGCGGGAGGATTGCTTCCACTTCGACCAGTCGCAACGGATCGCGGAAGCCTGCGCCGCGCCGGATTCCAGCAGGCTCGCGAGCAGAGCGGTCACCTCGGCGGGCTCGAGGGCGGTCGTGCCGTGGCGCGCGAGATACTCGGCCACCCGGGCATTGCGCGCGACGAATCCTTCGCCGCCGAGCACGCCCCAATTGACGGCCAGCGCGGGGAGTCCGGCCGCGCGGCGGTGGTTGGCGAGCGCGTCCAGATACGCATTGGCGGCGGCGTAGTTCGCCTGCGCGGGATTGCCGAAGACCGAAGAAACCGAGGAAAACAGGACAAACGCGTCGAGCGGGTCGCCGTGTGTGAGTTCGTGGAGGTGGCGCGCGCCGGCGGCCTTGGGAGCCAGCACGGCGTCGAATCGCGCGCGGTCGAGACGGGCGATCGGCGCGTCGTCGATCACCATCGCAAGGTGGAAGACACCCTTGAGCGGACGCCCGGATTTCCGCACAAGGTCGAGCAGGCCCTCGACAGCGGACCGGTCCGAGACATCCACCGCGGCGGCAACCACTTCGCAGCCGGCGGTTGCCATTTCTTCGACGAATGCCCCGGCCCCGGCCGATGCCGCGCCGGAACGTCCGCAAAGAACAAGATGGCGCGCGCCGGCGGACTGCAGCCACCGCGCGACCACCATTCCGAACCCGCCGAAACCGCCGGTCACAAGGTAGGTGGCATCGGGATCGGGCAGGAAGGGCTTCGCCGCCGGTTCGTAGGTACGCGGCAGGGACGGACGGTCGAATTTCACAACCACCTTGCCGGTGTGTTTGCCGGCGGCCATGTGGCGGAAGGCGAGGGCCGTCCCGCTGGCGGGAAAAACCTCCGCCGGCAGGGGTTTGAAGTCGCCGCGCGCCAGCAACCCGCCAATCTCGCCGAGCAACTCGCGCGTGAGGCGGCCGTCGCCCGCGAAGACCGCGTCCATCGCGACCACATGGAACGACGCATTGCGGCGCAGGTGCCAGAGCGGTAGCCGCGCGTTGGCGTAAATATCGCGTTTGCCGATTTCGATGAATCTCCCGAATTCGGCGAGACACGAGAGCCCCATCGGGATGGCCTCGCCGGCGAGCGAGTTGAGGACGACATCGACCCCTCGTCCGCCGGTGAGTTCCATCACACGCTCCGCGAAGTCGCCCTTCCGCGAGTCGAGTGTGGCCTCGACGCCCATGCGCTCGAGCGCGGCGCGTTTGTGCGGGCTTCCGGCCGAGGCAATGACGCGGGCGCCGAGATGGAGGGCGCATTGGATGGCGGCCATGCCCACCCCGCCGGCTCCCGCGTGCACAAGGACGGATTCGCCGGGGCGGATGCGGGCGACATTTTTCAAGGCATGCCAGGCGGTCAAAAACACAACCGGGACGGTGGCGGCATGGGTCGCGGGAAGACCGTCCGGCAGCGGCAGCAAATCGGTCGCGCGCGCAAGCGAGTGGGTCGCCAGTCCGAAACACGCCAAACCGAAGACCCGGTCGCCGGGAGCCAGGCCGCCGGAATCGGGCCCGACCGCGACCACCTCGCCGGCCACCTCGTCGCCGAATGTCCGCGCGTCGGGCGCGTCGGCGGGGTAGAGCCCGAGGCCTTTGAGCACATCGCGAAAATTCAATCCGGCGGCCTCCACCCGCACAAGCACCTCGCCGGGCCCGGGCCGGGGCGGCTCGAACCCCGCATAACAAAGGCTCTCCAGCGACCCGCGCTCGCGCGAGACCAACCGGACCGGACACCCGCCGCGATACGGACGGGCGGTCGCCGGGAGCCCGGGTAAAAACCGCAACGCATAACGCACGCCACCACGGAAGGCGACCTCGCGCTCGTTTCCCCCGGCCAATAATTCGCCGACCAGAAAATCCTGCGCGTCCGCGTCAGCACCAAGGTCGGTCGCGCGGAAGGCCGTCCCGGGATTTTCGGAAACCATCACGCGGAACAACCCGATCGCCGCCCCCTGGCCGGACGAGGAGACCGCGTCGCCGGGCCCGACAGACTGAGCGTCGCGGGTCACCAGATCGAATCGCGCGAGCGTTCCCGGCGGCAGTGAGCCGATCTCCCGGGCCAGGTCGAGGAGCCCGTCGGCGCCGGCCAAGGGCGACAACGCTTCATCGAGCGGCCACAGGCAGACGATCCGCACGGGCTTGGAAAACCCGCGCAGTGCGTCGGCGAGCCCGTCCGGGCGGAGGACCTCCGGCTTCGAAAGACTCACACATTCCCCGCCCCAGGATTCCAAGGCTGCGGCAAGCGGACCGGCGATCGGATCGGCCCCCGCGAGCACGATCCATGCGCAGTCCGAGGGACCTGGTTCGGCGGGCGGGACCGCCTCGCCCCCGGCGGATTCCTCCCATGCGAGATGGTAAACCAGATCGCGGTGCAGCGCGGCCTCGCGGGCCGGGCGGCGGGCGGACGTCAACGCGATCGCGCGGAAACCCTCAACCAAAACACACGGCGCGCCGTCCGGCGAAAAAATTTCCACGCGGCCTTCGAGCAATTCGTCGGTGGCGGCCGTGACCCGCGCGCGAACCCGCGCGGCCGCCCCGGGGGAGCCGAGAAACAGGACGCGCCCGAATCGCACCGGCAGCTTCATCCGCGCGCCGGGTCCCTCCACCGTTCGGGCCGCAGCGGAAAAAATGTGCAGCGCGCCATCGAGCAGGACCGGATGAAGCGCGAATTCGGCCGCGCGCCCGGCGCAGGCTTCGCTCAAAACCACCGAACCGGCTGCCCGACCGTCCCCGGCGCGGATTCCGTGTGCGGCGCGGAATTCGGGCCCGTAGCGCAACCCGAGCGAGGCAAGGTGGTCGTAGAATTCGTCACACGCGACCTCGGCGGGGCCGGGTGGTTCGGACCATGCGGAACCGGCGAACGAGGACTCGACCCGCTCGCCGCGCAGGCTCCCGCTCACGTGAACCGACCACACCAACGAGGGCTCGAATCGCGAGCTGATGGAGAACAGACGTGTCTCCGGATCGTGGGAAACCTCGATCACCACATTCTCGGGCGACTCGGGGAGGATGAGGGGTTTTCGGATTTCAAAATCTTCGACAGCAAACGGACGTCCCTCGAAAATCTGCCGTCCGGCTTCGAGTGCGATTTCGATGAAAGCGGCGGCCGGGAAGACGACGTGGTTCTCGACGCGGTGGTCGCGCAGAAATGCCGTATGGCGGGTATCGAGTCGGCAGGTCCACACCGGCTTCGCCCGCGGCAGGCGCGCCTCGAGGAAGCCCCCGCCGCCCGCGTCGGTCCGGCCGTGACGGGTCTCGGCCGATTCGTGCCAGCACTTCGATTTATTCCATGCGTAGGCGGGCAGATCGAGCACTTCGCGCGAGGGGGTGAGCGCGGCGAAATCCACCGCCACGCCCGCGCGGTGCAGCCCGAGCACAGCCTCCATGGCCGATTTGTGCTCGTGGTCGCGGTGGGTCGTGGAAATCACCGGGGCCGCTTTCCCGCAGGCTTCGAGGCACTCGCGGAGCGAGACCGAAAGCGCGTGATGCGGGCCGATTTCAATCCACACGTCGATCCCGGACTCCGCCATCGCGCTCGCGGCCGGGAAAAATTGGACCGGCTGGCGGATCCCGCGCGCCCAATAATCGGCAACGCAGTCCCGGCCGTCCCAGCGGGTTCCACTCACCGTGCTGAAAAACGGGACCACGGCCTCGCGCGGCGCGAGAAAGCCGAGGGCGGTTTGCATGCGGTCGGCGGCCGGGCACATGAGCGGGTGGTGGAACGGGTGCGGGATTTTGGGAAAGCGCGCGAAGATGCCGCGCCCGTCAAGCTCGGCCGCCATTTTTTCCAGGCTCTCCCGCGATCCCGAAATCGTGAGCGAGGCGGGTCCGTTGAAAGCCGCGATGCCGGCTGCGGGATCGTGGCGGGCAATCAGGTCGGCGGCGTCTTCCTCGGCGAGCCCGACGGCGAGCATGGTGCCCGCGCGACCGCTTTCCTGCATGGCCGCAGAACGCTCGACGACCAACCGCGCGGCATGGGGGAGGTCGAGGATCCCGGTGATCGCGGCCGCCGCGACCTCGCCGACACTGTGGCCCATGACCGCCGCCGGTCGCACCCCCCAGGATTCCAGAAGCCGCGCCATGGCGATTTGAAACGCGAAAATGGCGGGTTGGGCAACGGCGGTCTCGTCCATCCGCGACGTCGAAGCGTCCTTGGCAAGTTCCTCCATGAGTCGGAATGGCGCGTGCGCGTCGATCAAGCGGGCGCATTCGGCAAGCGCGTCGCGGAAGACCGGCTCGGTCCGCGCGAGTTCGCGCCCCATGCCCCACCATTGCGGACCCTGACCGCCCATCACGAACCCCACGCGGGGCGGGTTCTCGGGCTTCGGACAAAACGTGCGGGCGACGGCCGGACACTCGCCGCCCGAAGCGAACGCGGCCAGTTCGGAAGCCAGTCCGGCCGGGGACGTGGCGGCGACCGTGAGGCGGTGCGGGTGGTGATTGCGCCTTGCGCCGAGCGTGTGGGTGAGCGCGGCCATGAGACCCGGGCGGCCGTCATTTTCCTCGATCCAGCGCGCGAGTCGTGCGGCTCCGGCGGCCAGCGATTCCTCGCTGCGCGCGGAAAGCACGACCGGCCACCAACGGGAGGCGTCGGCGAGTGCGGGAACATCGTTGTCATCGCGCGGGGGCGGGGCGGCCACAAGCACATGGGCATTGGCTCCCCCGAACCCGAACGAATTCACCCCCGCGATCCGGCGGACCGACGCCGGGAACGGCTCGGCTGCGACCGGCACGCGCAAACGGCTCGCGTCGAAATCGATGTGCGGGTTGGGCTCGCGGAAATGCAGGCTCGGCGGAATCACACCCCGCTCGACCACCATCGCCGCCTTCACAAGCCCGGCAATGCCGGCGGCGGTCTCGAGGTGGCCGAGGTTGGTTTTCACCGAGCCCACCGGAAGGGGGACCGTGCGTCCGGCGCAGAGCGCAGCGGCCAGCGCGCGGGCCTCGATCGGATCGCCGACGGCGGTGCCCGTGCCGTGGGCCTCGATGAAGTTGACCTCCATCGGGTCGATGCCCGCATCGGCGCAGGCCTGGCGCACGAGGCGGGCCTGGGCCTCCTCGCTGGGGAGGAAAATCCCGTTCGTGTGGCCGTCCTGGTTTGTCGCGGTGCCGAGGATCACAGCGCGTATGGGGTCCCCGTCGGCAAGCGCGCGGGAGAGCGGTTTGAGCAGCACCATGCCGGCCCCCTCCGCCCGCACGAACCCATCGGCCGATGCGTCGAAGGCTTTGCACCGGCCATCGGGCGAGAGCATGCCCGCTTGCGAGAAGCCGATGAAACCGTCCGGCGTGATCATTACGGTGACCCCGCCGGCAAGAGCCGCCCCGCATTTCCCCGCCCGCAAATGCTCGACCGCCATGTGCACGGCGGTGAGTGCCGACGAACAGGCCGTGTCCATCGCGATGCTCGGGCCGGTGAGATTGAAGCAATACGAAATCCGGTTCGCGGCGATGCTGTGCGCGGTGCCGGTCGGCGAATGCGGACCGATCCCCGCGCGGTCGGCCTGCCCGCCCTGGATGCTCTGGTAATCCGTGTGCGAGATCCCGGCATAGACCCCGATATCGGCGGGACCGTCGAGCACGAGCCCCGCGTCCTCGATGGCCTCCCACGCCGTCTCAAGCAACAGACGCTGCTGCGGGTCGATGTAGGGAGCCTCGCGCGGCGAGATGCCGAAGAATTGGGGGTCGAAAAGGTCGATGCCGGAGACAAACCCGCCGCGCGCCGCGACCGACTTTCCGCGAATGCCGGGCTCGGGGTCGAAGAAGCGCGAGAGGTTCCATCGGTCGGGCGGCACGCCCGAAATCGCGTCGCCGCCGGCCATGAGGAATTCCCAGAGTTGACCGCACGAATCCAGCCCGCCCGGAAAGCGGATGCCGGTTCCAATAATGGCGATGGGTTCGTGATTCATCTCCCGCGCAAACCGTGTCAGAGGCTCTTGTCGAGAGTCGGGAAAATGTCGGTGTTGTCGAGAAAGCCCGAGACGGCCTCCGCACCGGGCCCGACCCCGACCGCAAGCACGTCCTCGGCGACCGGCACGCCGGCCGGATAACGGAAAGCGGCGGGTTCCTGTTCGGGCAGGGTCTGCGAAGCCGCATCCGGACGCGAGCCCGGCCCGGTGGACCAGGTCACGGCCGGAAGGCCCTGCGCGTTGACCCCCAGCAGTCCGATCCCCTTGTCGTTGCGGAAAGGAAATCCATTCAGACGCAACCCGCCCACCGAGGACCGGCCCGCCACGACGACCAGCGAATTTTCGCCCGCGTAGGCCAGCGCGGTGGCGACCGCCGCATCGACCTGCAGAAATTCGCGCATCGTTCGTTCGCCTTCATTGCGCGCGGCCGCCTTGCCCACCAACCCGGCGTCCACCACAAGCAAATACCCCTTCCGGTTGAATTGCAGGAGCCGGATCGCTTGGGCCACCATCTCGGCCAGAGTCGGCTGGCCGGCCGCCACCGCGACCTCGTCTGCAAAGGCGAGGTTGGATTCGCCGAAGATTCCGAGCAGGCGCGGAGCCCGCCAGAGCGGTGTGTTGGCGAGTTCTGCCGGCGTGCGCGCGAGGTCATAGCCGGCCTGCCGCAATTCCATGAGAACATCCCTCCCGTCCGTGCGGCGTCCCCCCTTGTGTTCCGGCAGGAAATCCGCCGCGCCACCGCCGAGGACAACATCGAATCCCTTGCCCGAAGCGAGCTGGAGCGCCATGGCCATGCCGTCGCCGGGCTCGTTGGTGCGCGCGTAGTAGGCGGCCAGCCCGGGATCGGTCACCGCGCAATTCGTCACCAACCCGACCGCGCGCCCGCGCGACTGCGCCAGCGAAGCGAGGGTCTCCAGGGCGGCGCCCTGCGGGTCCTGACCGAGCGAGCGGTTGTTCGTTTTCCGGCCGGTCGCAAGGGCCGTAGAGGCCGCCGCCACATCCGAGACGGCAAAATCCGCCGACGGGTTGGAGAGCACCGCGAGATTCGGAAACCGCTCGAGCGCGAGCCGGTTCTCCGCCCCGCCGCCGTAAAGCCTTGCCGCCGTGAGCGTCGATGGCGCGAAGTTGTCCACCACAAACAAAATCACCGCAAACGGCTTCTGGACGACCCAGTTCACATAATACAGGAGGCCGAAGCCCACGAACGCCAGCAACAACAGCAGCGCCAACAGTCGGTTGCGAATCTTTTTGCTCATCGAAAAATTAACGTCCCGCCGATCCCGGTTGCCTCCGGAATCCCCGCGGTCGGAACCCAATCCAACTACCGGATCCCCACCCCTCGCGCAACGACAAATCCGCCCCCCTTGAACCCGCGCACGGCCAATTCACGAAGCCGTAGAGAACGAGGGATGAGCGGCGAAGAGGGAGCGGAAGGCGTAGCGGTGGTGATTGGCATTCATGGCGGAGAAGAAGTCGGTGTTGGTTTTGTGATGGGAAGGGGGTTGTCTGGAGTTCCAATGCACGCAGAGGCTGTTGCTGAGGCATCGGAACATGCCCATAAAAAGCATGGAGCCAGGCTTGCGCACGCAGCTCAAGTCATCGAGGTGGCTGA
>Ga0114939_10000238_pt1 | contig 47221 bp, 30 predicted proteins | sample AshMeaCrysSpring_FD_87196 | JGI IMG/M metagenome (GOLD analysis project Ga0114939, IMG submission 87196) | Groundwater microbial communities from Big Spring, Nevada to study Microbial Dark Matter (Phase II) - Ash Meadows Crystal Spring | ecosystem: Environmental > Aquatic > Deep subsurface >...
GGAATGAAAGTTCAACCTACGACAGAAGAGGCGGAGAAAGAGCTGACCGTGAGGGAAGCCGGACTGCCGCCGAAACTCCGGGACTGGCGAGCGAAGCTGAGTGCGAAAGCCAAACAGGAGAAGGGGTATCGTTTCTACAGCCTTTACGGGCTGGTGAGCCACCCCGAGACGCTGCGGGAGGCATGGGCGCAAGTCCGGGCCAACGGCGGCAAACCGGGAGTGGACGGAATCTCGATCGAGCAGATCGAGCGGGAAGGCGAGGAAGCCTTGCTTGAAGAGTTGGCCCGTGAGCCGAAGGAAAAGACCTATCGCACCGGAGCGGTGCGGCGGGTGTATATCCCGAAAGCCAACGGGAAGATGAGGCCTCCGGGCATCCCGAACCTCTGGGACAGGGTGGTTCAGGCGGCGGTGCTTTTGATCCTGGAGCCGATTTTCGAGTCGGACTTTCTGGATTGCTCCCACGGGTTCCGGCCCGGGAGGAGTGCACATGACGCGGAACAATCATCCGGGAAAACCTGAGCAAAGGCCGGTGCACGGTGTATGACGCGGACATGGAAGGCTACTTCGACAGCATTCCGCATGACAAGCTGATGGCTTGCGTGCGGATGCGCGTGGTGGATGGAAGTGTGCTGCGGCTCATTGAGCAATGGCTCAACGCGCCGGGGTTCCGGCGGGCGGGCCCGCGCGCCAGAACGTAAAATCCCGCCCCGCACAAAACCACCAAAGTGGTCGCGCCCGTCCAAAGCGCGATATTCCAATCGCCGTAGTTCCATGCGGTTCCCACCCACACCGCCACGTGGGCCGCGCGCGTGGCGGGACTCACATGGGATTCCAAGGCGTCCTCCGTGGCGCCGACAGCCTCCATATTCCACACGTAAACCGCCACGCAGACCACCCCGGCCACGGCATAGCCGGCCCACGCAAGGATTTCCCGGCGTGTCGGTCGGCGGTGCGGAAAGTCCGGGGTTTCCCGACCGCCGCCGCAAGCCGGCCACGGGAAACACAGCAGCCAGAGGGCGAGTCCGCCGGCGTAGGAAAACATTCCCGCCACGGCCAGCAGACAATTGACCGCGGCCTTGGCCGGGAGGCTCCATTTGGTGAAGTTCACATGCCATGCCAGGGCCAGAAAAACAGGCAGGAAAAAATGTCCGGCCTGAATGTGAAACGGCCAGCTCTGCCGGTGTCCGAAAGAAAAAAAGAGCAGCACAAAGCCGGCCGCCACCGCGAGGTGGAACTCGCGTGGAAGATCGGGCCTGGACTTCTTCGCGAGGGTCGCGCAGAGAAACGCCCCCAGCGCCGCGCCGGCCAGATGAAAGACGAGCATGGTGTCCGTGTTGCGCCCGTCGAGGATCGCCCACAGCGTGAAGAGAAACCTGCCAACCGCATGCCGGGAATCGTTCTGGGGCTCGAACAACTCTGCCAACCAGGAACCCGACGGCAGTCCCCCGCCCGCCCGCCATGCGTCCAGCGTTTCAAGATAGTCGAAAGAATCCTGATACAGCATGCGCGGACCGAGGGTCAGCACCGACCAGGAAACAAAAGTCGGCCGCACCATCCTCCGGGCCGGACTCCGCAGGATTCAACCGCTCGTCAAACGGGCCTTTCGTCAAATCGTGGGCACCCATGGAATCGTGTGATTCCGGCAGACCCTGAACCGCCCGCCCCTGACGATCAAAACCAATCGACGGGCTGCGGCCGCCGGGGGTTCGCGGGTCAAATTCACCGACCCGCTGACAAGTGCCCCCGCTCGAAGGTTTCGAGTTCTCCCAGATCCGGCGGAAGGCCGCCCGGGAGGGCTTGCACGGCGCGATTGCGGAGCACCAGCACATCCTGGCATCCCCCCATCCCCTTTGCTTCAAACCGCAGGATGTCAAACCGGGATCCAAAGACGAATCTCGCAAAGTCCTCCCTGTAGATCGCGGTCTGATACCAATCCGGCAGGACATTGTCGGCGATATTCGAGACAAAGAGGAACCCGGTCGCGTCGAATTCCCGTTTCTCTTGTTCCGTGATGGTTCCCTCGACGAGGTCGCGGGCGACCCGCCCGTGGATGGTCAGGAGAAGCAGCCCATCCGGGCGGAGGATCCGCTGCAACTCCGCGAGCCAGAGAAGCTGCCTTGGCAGGTCGAGGTGGGAAAATACGGAGAGCCCGTAAATGAAGTCGAACGACCCGCGCGGGCAGTCGGTCGGAGGAAGGTGCGGCACAACGTCGAAGCGAACGCCGTCAATGTGCTTGCGGCTCCACTCGATGGCGACTTCATCGACGTCGAATCCGTGGAAGCTTGCCTGCGCAAGCTGCGGGCGCAGATAGCGCAGGACTCTTGAGCAACCGCAACCGAAATCCAGGATGCTTCGGAAACCGCCCGCATCAATACCCGCAAGGTCCAGAGATCTGAGGATTTCCGAAGCACAACACTCTCCCGCCTGCAGAAAAGCCGCCTCGTCGGTGGGCGTGCTGGTAACCCGATAGCGGATATTTTCCGGCGGAACGGGAATGTCCAGTGAGCGCAACGGAGGCCGGGTGGCGGGGTTATTCATAAGGGAAACGGATCGGAGGGTTTGTTGAGTTCTCTGCGGACATGCCTGCGGAGTCCCGTTTTTGCGCGTCGGAAAAACGCGCTCCATCCGCCGTGACGCACGCATAGACATCCTGGTGATTGTCCCACCCTTTTTCTTTGACAAGCACGACGCCCAGGCCGGGTTGTTGCCGGACCTGCTCCAGAACCCATTGTGCGGAAGACAGGGAAATCCCGTAGTCGGGTGCGCCCCCGGGATAGGGAACGTAACCGAATCCCGTGCCGGTGTAGCTATCCAGAAGCCCGGGGAGATCCCCGGCCGCGATCCCGTAAGTGTGCGTGCCCCGCCTGATCCAGTCGGCCGAAAGTTGTCCGTGGGTCGTGAAAACCAGCACGCCATCCGGCGTCAGGCGCCGGGCAAACCACGAGAGAAGATCACCCCACAGAGGCCGGGGCAGGTGCGTGAGCAACGAGCCGCACCAGATGAGATCGAAGCTCCCCGCCACGACGGTGTCCCCCACCGACCTGTCGGCATAAACGCCCGCGGCATCGAATGTGCGAACACAGTAATCCACGGCATCCCGGTTGAGATCGCAGGCGGTGATCATCGCATCGGGAAACGCGGCCCGGAGATGGCGCATCACACGGCCGTGTCCGCACGGAAGGTCGAGGATGGACCGGCAGGTGTCCCGCCCGACAGTCCGAAGCGCGGCAGTGATTGCGTCGAGCGCGGAACGGCCTGTCCGGAAGTAATGTCCGGTGTCGCCTGTGAACATCTCGTCGCACGGATCGATCGCGTCGATGAGATCCCCGGCTCCGGGGATCTGTGGTGTTGCGGCCGGTTCGAAAGACGCGCCGCGGGGATCGCCGGCGCTCCCCCCGTCGGGATCCGTGTCTCCAAAGAACTCCGGGTAGGTGGAGCGAAGGTGGATGGTCAGTGATTGGGGATTTTCCCCGCGGTTGGTGATGGTGTTGAGCATCGAGGTTGGATGCACCCGATAGCGCGCCAGAATTTGCGGAACATGGAGTCCGCGGGCGCCGAGCCGGGCGATTTTGAACCAGAAATCGTAATCCTCCCATCCCGTGCAGGGCATGCCCGCGGTATATCCCCCCGCATCCTCCCAAATCGTGCGGCGCAGAAGCGCCATTGCATCGATTGTATTGGCCTTGAAGAGATCCTCCGGGCACCAGGGATAAAAATTCATCAGAAAGGGAGCCGCGGCGTCCCCGTCCCCGAAGCGCTCCAGAATACAATAGGCAAAGGCGGCCGGGGTCGAAGCCAGGCTGTCGGTGAGCTTTTGCAGGCAGGTTGGATAGAGTTGGTTGTCCGCGTCCAGGGGAAGCACGAACTCGGTCTCGCATCGGCCGAAAGCCGTGTTCCGGGTCGCGGCAAGACCGGAGTTGACCGAATGGCGCAAGAGGAGGGCTTTGCGAAAACGGGAGGCGTTTGCCTCCATCCACTTGTGCACAACCTGGAGGCCGGCGTCCGTCGAGCAGTCGTCCACCACGACCAGATCGAGGTCGGCGGCGGTCTGCGCGGCGACGCTGTCCAGCGCCTCGGTGACGTAGTGCGCGTAATTGTGGAGCGGAACGATCACAGAGGACCTTGGCGGGGGAAGATCGCTTCGCTCATGCAGGAACACTGTCTGCGTTTCACAGGATATCGGAGGGTGCATCGCAATTAACTTGTTGTGCACAGGCTGGAAGCCCATTCCGACTTCAGCACGTCGGGCAGTTTGCAGCCAGTTGTCAGGCGTTCGTAACCCGAGTTGCGGATCGCTTCCGCCTCCTCGATTCCTTTCGGGTCCCGGAGATAATAATCCAGAACCCGCGGCATCTCCCCGAGGGTCGTCTGGACGTAATCGCGTCCGGCCACAAAGTAAAGCGACTCCGGAGCCTCTTCTGTTACAACCAGCGCGCGCTGCCAGATGCCGGTCAATACGATTCTATGCCATTCGAAATAGCGCTCTTCGCCGCGGTGGATATTGAGAACGATTTTCGAACGCCGCGAAAGCCCCGCGGTGGTCCGCGTGCGCGGGGGCACCGGGACGCTTCCGGCGTTCCATGGCCCCGATCCTTCGGGCATCAGGCGCAGGTGGCAATCATACCTTTCCAGCACCGGAGCCACCGAAGCTAGGCAGGCCATCCGGCGCGGCGTGACGCCGCCGACAAAGCTCACGTCGATGGGGCGCTCCCTCAGCGGTCGGCCGGAATCCCGCCACCAGTGAATTTCCGGGCGCAGGGACTCGGTATCGGGCCCGGCCGGCAGGGCCCCCTCCGCGGAGTAGGGCGCGAAATTTTCCACGTAGCCGAGCGGCAGATGGGAGGCCGGAAAGCCGGCGGCATGGATCATCCGGGCCGTCGCAGCGTCCATGTCGAAGATATGCCGGGCGAGCGGGAAGAGTTCCCGGGCGAGTCTGAACCACTCGGTTTGGGGTTGCTCGGTGTTCAGAAAATACAAATTCTCCGGCAGGCCCGTATTCAATAGGCCGGCACCGTTGCCCACGTAAAAAAATTCGTGGGGAGCCACGATCAGATGCGCGTCGGCGGGGCCGGCGGCCCCGTCTTCGTCCGTCCTAAGGACCGCGCGGTATCCGGCCTGTTCCAGTCCCGCGTGAAGGAGGAGGGCGATTTCATGGAAAAAGTAGTTGCCCGAGGTGTTGTAATAAACCGCGAATGTCGGGACCGAAGCCGGGATTCTGGCAACGGGCGGACCTGCGGATTCTCCCGGGTGCGGTTTCGCGGCGCGTGGCGAACGGATTTTGCGTCCTTCCGCCAGACCATGTCGCACATAATGCAGCAGCGGGTTCCAGCCGGCATCCGCGACATCCGGATACTCCCCGAGATACCAGCCCGCGTCAAAAAACGGGCTCGGATTCCGGCCCTCGAAACCGCCGCGGTGCAGGAAGTGCAGCAGCGGGTTCTGCCCGGAGGCGGCGACGTCGGGATTTTGTTGAAGATACCAGCCCGTGTGAAAAAGCGGATGCGGATCCCCACACTCCTCCCCCTTGCGTGAGAGAAAGTGTGACAGGGGGTTCTGCCCGGATGCCGCCGCGTCCGGGTTGTGTTCGAGATACCAACTCGTGTCAAAAAGCGGGTGGGGATCCCTGCCCTCCCCTGCTCCGCTCCGGAGAAAGTGGACAAGAGGGATTTGTCCGTCCTCCGCGACATCCGGATTTTGTTCGAGATACCACGAGGGGTCGAACAACGGATGAGGGTGCAGGCCGGCGGAGGCACCCGCAAGCAGATAATGGAGCACCGGATCGCGAGGACCGGACCCCGCCTCCGGATTGCGCGAGAAGTAATCATCGGCCCGCACAAGGCCGGACGCGCGAATCAGTCGCCATTCGTCCCGCAGGCGGACATTCCACGGGAGTCCCGCCGCGAGTCTCTCGGAAAACAGGGCGGCCCGGCGGACGGCGGCCCGCAGCGGCGCGGTGGCGCGGTGGCAGACCGAGGATTTCAGGCTCCGCAGCTCCCGGCGGAGGGATGCCAGCTCGGCCTCCATGGATGCCGCCGTTCGGCGGAGTGCGGCCGCCCCGCGCACCGCCGCCCGGAGCGCCCCCCGTTGATTCATGGCTTCGAATGAAATGGCGGAAAGATCCCTCTCCCGCTTGGCGAGGAGCAGACGGGTCTCGCGCAGCGCCTGCATTCCGATCCGGGTCCTTGCGAGTTCGCGAGACAGGCTCTCCAGACGGTTGGCGTCCGCCCGGTTCGCACCGATGGCGGCATGCAGGCGCCGGACCAAAGCCGCCTCCCCGATTTCGGGACGAAGACGGATCTCGAGCGTGCGGGCGCTATCGCCGAGATCCGGCAGGATGGGCAGCCAAAGCTGCGGGTCGCGGCCGATGGCCAGCACAAGCAGGCACCCGCCGGTGAAGTCAACCAACACCCCGGGGGAATGCTCGAGGAGCCGGAACTCCTCCTCCGAAGCCGCTTCGTAAAGCACCGCGCCATCCGCGTCGCGCGAGATGCGGATGGCGGCCACCTCGACGGACGCCGGTTGGTTGATCAAATCCACCCGCAACCTGCGACCGCAGTCCGTGTGCAAACGATCCAGATTTGTGAAAACGATTGTTTGCCAGACATCCGGCCTGAGCGGCTGACATGCGGAGTGCTTCTCGGAGTAGCCGTCGCCCCGGTCCGCGAATATCTGGACAAAAGGAGGCACGGCGGCGGGGTTGTTCCCCCCGGAGGACGGCGGGTCGGCTTGCAACCCGGCATGGACCGGGGCGGGATTGCCCGGCCTTGCTCCGGCGCCGGCATCGCGATTGTCGAAAGCGTCCAGGAGCGGGCCGAGTTCCGATAATGCGGCGCGTGCCCGTGCGGCAAAGCGCGTCAATTCAGCGGGTTCCCCGTCGCGGGTTGCCGCGACAAGCAGACGGTGGCACTCCAGCGCGAGCGGAGGCAGCGAGGGATCCCCGGCAATTTCCCCGGGATCGCCAACGCTGTGTCGCAGGGCGGAATCAAGATGCGACGCGGAAAATTCCGCCGCGCGCTGCTCGAAATCCGGAGGCAATGGGATGGGAAGCCCGGCGGCCACCTCCCGGAGAACGCTTGTGGGCGATTCGAAAATGCGGTCGAAATCCAACCATGCTCCGGGCATTCCCTTCGACTCGAGAATGATGTCCAGCCAATCTTCCAGGTAGAGCATGGCAGCGTGTGTGATGGACATTCCGTCGCGCCGCCGAAGCGAACGGGCCACGCTAAGCGGATCCCGCACAACGAACACGCACCGGCAGTCGAAGCCCGCCCGCTCGATCACCGGTAGCCAGAATCGCAGGAGCCGGGACATGCGGGGCTCTTTGAGCACAGAGATCCGGTTCGACAGGGAGTAATTCCGTTCCAGAATCCGCCCGGCCTCGTCGCGCAGGCGCGCGAGTTCCGCCGGAGGCGGCACCGTCCAATCGATCATGCCCAACGAATGCCAGGTTCTCCCAAGCGCCGGCAGCAGGATGCGCTCGTTGAATTGGTAGATGTCCCAGTCCTCAAAATAGCCTTTGGGGTTGTGCGCGTTCGCGGGATTGAGATTCCTGGAATTCACCCCGCCCAGGCATTCCAGCATGCGCGCCGCCAGACTAGTTCCCGACCGGTGCGGACCCAGAACGAGCAACATGACGGGGTTTGAGATCATTCGACCGATGGAAAAGTGCTATCAGCCCCGCAGGATGGCGGGCCGGATTTCGAGACTGACGATCAGATTCCTCATCGCCGGATGCTGGCAGATCGGAAAGTCGGAGTCAACCGGGGCCGGCGAGTGACGCCTGCGATGGGGGTCCGCTTTGACAATGGGAGCGGTGCTTGCCTTGTTTCCGCCGAGGAGCGTTTCCTCACAGACCCGCAAGGACTGCAAATCCGGAGTCACCCCATGAGGATCCGGCGGGCCTCGTCTTCCGGCACCCCTGTCGCCGTCATCGCGGCGATTGCCCGATGAAGCCGTGCCTCTTGTTCCGCAATCACAGAATCCTTCTCCGCAAGGGCGGAATCTTTCTCCGCAATCATCTCGTCTTTTTTGGCAAGAAGATCCTCGCGGTGGGCGATCGCACGTTCGAGACTCTCCAGTTCCCCAAGGTAATCGTCTTCCACTTGCATCGTGTCCCGCACGGCGGGCTCGGAGATCGCTTTCATCAGGCGCCGGATCACCGGTTGGAACTTTTCCGGATAATCTTCGTCCACGATGCTCGACACGTGCGCATCGCCCGGGTCGCTTTGGGATTGATCGAAGAGACCCAGCAAGCGCTCGGGGTCTGTCTGGCGCGAGGGTTTGAGCAGGGGAATCTGGACCACGATGCTGTCGTGGGTGAGGCTTTCGATAAATTCCTCGCGGGGGCCTTTAATGGCGTAACCGTGCATGTCGCGGTATTCCCGAGTGACGCGTATGACCGGTTCCACGATGTGGTCGAGTTTGTGTCCGAGCAGATAGATGCTCAGGATGGGCAGGGCGCGGGGGCCGCCTACCTGGTGAGGTTCCTGTGGATCCAGACGCTTTGGAGGAGTCCGAGGCTCAGCAGGGTGATGAGGAGGAAGGATCCGCCGTAGCTGATGAGCGGGAGGGGGAGGCCGGTAATGGGGGTCACCGAAATCGTCATCCCGATATTCATAAAGGTGTGGGTGAACAGGAGCATCACGATGCCGGTGGCGAGCAGGCGCCCGAGGTCGTCCTCGGCTTTGGTCGCGATGTAGAGGCCGGTGAGCATGAGGAGGGCGAGCGTGGCGAGGAGGGCGATGCCGCCGATGAACCCGTGTTGTTCGCCCATCACCGAGAAGATAAAGTCGTTGTGGACGATGGTCTTCGGGAGGAAACCGAGTTCGTTGAGGGTATTGGGGGCCTTGAATCCTTTGCCGGCGAATCCGCCCGAGCCGATGGCGAGGAGGGACTGGTTGATATTCCAGCCGTCGCCGAGGGGGTCGGCGTTGGGGTTGATGAAAGTGGTGATGCGGCGGTATTGGTATTCACGGAGGCCGAAATAGACCACGATCGGGATCACGGCGAGGCCGAGCAGGATCATCGCGATGAGGTAGCGTTTGAGGATCCCGCCTACGAACAACATCGCCAGCAGGACCGGAGCCCAGACGATGCAGGAGCCGAGGTCGGGCTCGAGGAGGATCATCACCCAGGGGGCTCCCACAATCGCTCCGCAGCCCATGATGCGCAGGATCGGATAGGCGCTGCGCGTGGATTCGAGGAAGAGGGCGAGCGTCATGATCCCGGCGATGATCGCAAGCTGCGACGGCTGGAAGCTCATGAAACCAAGGTCGATCCAGCTCCGCGCACCATACCGTTTTTCCCCGAAAAGCATGACCGCGACAAGGCCGGCGATGGCCAGAACGTAGAGCGGCACGGCCCCGAAGCGGATCCACCGGTAATCGACCATCGACGCCACAAGGAAAAGCGGCAGCCCGATCGCCGCCCAGAGCAACTGGCTCGACCAGAAGGGTTGGTCGCGCATCCAGGTGGCGCTGTAAATCGCGTAAATGCCGTAAACCAGCAGGCCGAGCGTGAGACCGAGCAGGATCCAGTTGGTGGCGAAAAATTTGCGGAGAAGCGGGTGCATGGAGTCAGCCGAGCGTGGGGACGGCGGCAAGAAGGGCGCGGGTGTAGGGGTGGCGCGGGTTGCGGTAGAGTTCGCCGGAGGAGGCCTGCTCGACGATCTTTCCGTGGTGCATGACGAGCACGGTGTCGCTGAGGTGCTCGACGACGGCGAGGTCGTGCGCGATGAACAGGTAGGCGATGCCGAGCGACTGCTGGAGGTCGCGGAGCAGGTTCACGATCTGGGCCTGAACACTCACGTCCAGCGCGCTCACCGGCTCGTCGCAGACAAGGAAACGGGGCTTCACGGCCAGCGCGCGCGCGATGCCGATGCGCTGGCGCTGGCCGCCGCTGAATTCGTGCGGGTAGCGGGAGGCCATGTCGGGGTGGAGGCCGACCGTGCGCAGCAACCCGGCGACCTCGGACGCCCGCTCGGCCCGGGAGGTTCCCGGGAAGTGGATTTCGATCGCCTCGCCGATGATCGCGCCGCAGGTCATCCGCGGGTTGAGCGAGCCGAAGGGGTCCTGAAAAATGATCTGCATCTGGCGGCGCAGCGGACGGAATTCGCCCTCCGAGAGCGGCAGGATTTCCCGGCCGTCGAATTTGACCGAACCGCCGGTTGCTTTGACGAGTTTGAGGATGGCGCGGCCGGCGGTGGTTTTTCCGCTTCCGCTTTCGCCGACAAGGCCGACGGTGCGCCCTTCCTCGACATCGAAGGAAATGCCGTCCACGGCGCGGATCTCGCCGGTCTTGCGGCGGAGGACGCCCCCGCGCACCGGGAACCAGACTTTGAGATCGCGCACTTCGAGCAGGGCCATAGGAGCGGAGAACCTACAGCCTGGATTCGACGGCGGAAAGCACCGAAATGAAGTCCGCCGCAGACGCCACCGTGAGCAGTGCGGCCCGGTCGTCCGGGTTCCGGCACGCGCGCGCAATGACCCCCACCACGCGCAGATACTCGGACGCCAGAGCGGCGGGGATGCCCGCGACAAAAACCAATTCCAACCGCGCGGGTCCGTCGCCCACGGGGAGGCCGCCCGGGATGCGCCCGGCGGCGAGGACGAGATTGGCCACGGCCGGGGTGCGGCCGTGGGCGATGAGGACGGCGGAAGCGCCTTCGACGGACGGGGGCGCAGCCCGCTCGAGGACGGCCGCGCGCAGGACGGGAAAATCTTTCACCCGCGGATCCCCGTTCAGGCGTCCGAGCAAAACATCCACCGCGTCCCGGAGTGTTCCGGCCGCGATGTCGAGGTCCACACAGGATGGTGTGAGCAGGTCGTCTATGGCAGGCATCGGAAAATTACACAGGACGCCCGCCCGGATAACGAGAATTATCGCGCGCCGCCGGCCTTTTCGGCCGCGGGCTTCCGCGGCGCAGTACGGAAATTTGGCGGGGAATTTCCGTTTCTTCGACGGTTCTGTGTGATAGAGAGGCTGTTCATGCGGATTCCGAAAGCCCTCATCACGGCGGCCGGCAAAGGCCAGCGCCAGCTCCCCCTGCAAACGATTGTCGATCGCGAGGGACGACCGCAGACCGTGCTGGCCCAGTTGGTCGATGAGGCGCTTTCCGCCGGCATCGAGCGTGTGGGGATCGTGGTGAGCCCGGGCGACGCCGGGTTGTATGCGCGGGCGGCGGGCGCGCGCGCCGACCGGGTGGATTTCATCGAGCAACCCGAGCCGCGCGGATACGGGCACGCGGTCCACTGCGGGAGGGAATTCGTGGGCGGGGACGCGTTTTTGCTGATGGTGAGCGACCACCTCTACCTGAGCCGGAATCCTGGCCGTTCGTGCGCCAGGCAGCTCATCGAAGTGGCGGAATCCGAGCGCTGCACGGTCAGCGCCGTCCAATCGACCCACGAGAGCCACCTTCCGGCCTTCGGGGCGGTGGGCGGGCGGTTGTTCGACGGCCGGCCGGGTCTTTACGAGGTCCAGCGGGTGATGGAGAAGCCGACCCCCACCCAGGCCGAACAACACCTGCTCGTTCCCGGCCTGCGGGTGGGGCACTACCTGTGCTTCTTCGGGCTCCACGTGCTGTGTCCGTCGATTTTCCCGGCTCTGGAAAGCGGGGCGGGGTTGTCTGCGGCGCTGGATTCGATGGTCGGCCGCGAGCGCCTGCTGGCGTTCGAGGTCGAGGGCCGGCGCTACGATCTCGAGGAACGCTACGGGTTCCTGGCGGCGCAGCTTGCGATGGCGCTCGACGGGAACCACCGCGACGAAATCCTCTCCCGCATCGTGGGCCTCCTCGCCGACCGCTGAAACCATGGGACGATTTGTTGAAACGATTGTCGCGCGGGACGCTTCGGCGCGGGATGTGCCGTTCGAGCGGCTTGCCGACGGGATGGATGCGGCGGCGTTGTGGAGCGAATGCCTGGAACTCGACGCCTTCCGCCGGACCGAGGACAATCTCTACATGCGCGTGCGCGCGCTGTTTTTCCTCTACGCGATCTGCCGGTTCGCGCTGCCGCCCCTGCTCGGGGGACGCGCGGCGGGTTTGATTCCGGCGGCCGTGCACGGACACCTTCTCGACCGCCGGTTCCAGGAGGCCATCGACGAGCTTTTTGCGGCGTGCGGGAGGGAAATCCCCGACGACGCGCTGAGCAGCGCCTTCGCGCAGGCATTCTACCAACTCGCCCTGCAAAATCTGGCGGACCAGGTGCGGCGCAGCGTGCGGAGCGCGAGAGGAAACCAGTGGATGTTCCGCTGCGGACACCCATCCACCCACCCGCTCCGCATCCGGCCGGAGCTGGCCGCACGGGTGGATGGCGGGCCGTTTCCGATCCTGCACGAGCGCACGGCCGTGCGCATGGACCTTTCGCACAGCGCGTGGAGCGACATCTTTTTTCTGGGGATGGATTTCCCCGAGGGCGCGCGGGTGCTGAATGTCTCGATCGACCTTGCTCTCGACGAATCGTCCGGCGAGCCCCAGCCGCCGGTGGCGGCGATGTTCCGCCTCATCGACGAGCCGTTGATCCGCCTCACGAGCATCGACCTCGGGGCCACGGCGGATATCACGGACCTGGCGGATATTTTCAATTTCGCAAAAGATTATCTCGGCCTGCTGAAGGCGGCCGCGATCGCATCCGGGATCGTGCCGATCGGGATCGAGGGATCCGGCACCCGGCTTTCCGAGTTGCTCGAGCGCGTGGCGGGGCCCGGCTGCGGTTTCGAGCTGGCCAGTTCGGTCAACAACATCCCGAAGGGGTCGCGGCTGGCGGTTTCCACAAACCTGCTCGGAGCCCTCATCGCGGCCTGTATGCGCGCGACCGGGCAGACCTCGTCCCTCACCGGCCCGCTCGCCGAGGACGACCGCCGCACGGTCGCGGCGCGCGCGATTCTCGGCGAATGGCTCGGCGGCTCGGGCGGCGGATGGCAGGACTCCGGCGGCGTGTGGCCCGGCATCAAAGTCATCACGGGCTGCGCGGCGGCGGCGGGCGACCCGGAATTCGGGATCAGCCGCGGGAGGTTGCTGCCCTCGCACCGCATCCTCGACACCGCCGAAGTCTCGCTGGAAAGCCGGCGCAAGCTGCAGGAAAGCCTCGTGCTCGTGCATGGCGGGATGGCCCAGAACGTGGGCCCGATTCTCGAGATGGTGACCGAAAAATACCTACTCCGTTCACAGGCCGAATGGGTGGCGCGGGGCGAGTCGATGCGGATGTTCGACGAGATCCTGGGCGCCCTGCGGGCGGGGGACATCCGCGCGCTCGGCGACCTCACGACGCGGCATTTCTTCGGTCCGCTCCAGGCGGTGATTCCGTGGGCGACCAACAAATTCACCGAGCGGGTGATCGAGGACGTGCGGACGGAATTCGGCGGGGATTTTTGGGGGTTCTGGATGCTCGGGGGGATGTCCGGCGGAGGGATGGGCTTCATTTTCGACCCCGCCCGCGCGCCCGAAGCGCGGAAGCGGATGCAGGAGATCCTTTCGCGGGCCAAGGCGGAGCTGGATCACGCATTGCCATTCGCGATGGAACCCGTGGTTTACCGCTTCTCGGTCAACGAGAGCGGCTCGTCGGCGGAGTTGTTGGAGGGGGAGCGGGCGATGATGCCGCCGTCCTATTACCCGCTCATGGTGCCGGCATTTCTGCGGGCCGATCCGCGCACGCTGCCGGCCGCACGCCTCGCGGAGGCCAAGCTTTACGGCGCGAAGGCGTCCCGCGACGAGGCATTCCGGCGGACGATCGAGCCGCTTCTGCGCAACATCCTTCCCCAGGACGAATCGGAGGCCGGTGGCGGTGGCGCGACCTTGCAGGAACTTCTCGAGACCTACGGGTTTGATCCCGAGGCCCACGAGCGGATCCGCTCGGACCTCAAAGCCGGCCTCACCGGCCTTGCCCAGAACCGGCTTCCCGCCTCCACCGTCGTGGAAAATATTTCTCCGGGCGAGATCCTCGACCGCGCGCGCGACGCCGGGCCGGACGACGTCTCCCGCGGCTCGGCGGCGCTCTCGGCGGGCGAGGTGGCGGTCGTCTCGCTCGCGGCGGGGGCCGGAAGCCGGTGGACCGAGGGCGCGGGCGTCGTCAAGGCCCTGCACCCGTTTTGCAAACTCGCCGGACGCCACCGGAATTTCCTCGAGACCCACCTCGCGAAATCCGCCCTCACGGCGAAGGAATCCGGCATCGCGCCGGCACATATTTTCACGACAAGCTACCTCACCCACCGGCCGATCAAAAGCGCGCTGGCGGCGGCGGGAAATTACGGGTATCCCGGGCCGTTGCGGCTTTCCTTCGGGCGCTCGATCGGGCTGCGGCTGGTGCCGATGGTGCGCGACCTGCGTTTTGCCTACGAGGAAATGCGGCACCAGGCGCTCGACGAGCGAAAGCAAAAAATGCGTGAAAGCGTGCAGCAGTCGCTCATCGCATGGGCGGCCCGCGCGGGCGAGGGATCGGACTACCGCGACAACCTGCCCGCCCAGTGCCTGCATCCGGTCGGGCACTGGTATGAGGTCCCCAACCTGCTTCTCAATGGCACACTGGCGGATCTCCTGCGCGAGCGTCCCGCGATCCGCACGCTCCTCCTTCACAATATCGACACCGCCGGGGTGAATCTCGACCCGGCCATCCTCGGCCTGCACCGCCGGAGCGGAGCCGCCCTCACATTCGAGGTCATCCCGCGCCGGATCGACGACCGGGGCGGCGGACTGGCGAAAATCGACGGACGCACCCGCCTGGTGGAAGGTCTCGCCCTCCCCCGCGAGGAAGACGAATACAAACTCACATTTTACAACACGCTCACCACGTGGATCGAGGTGGACGGTCTGCTGGGGCTCTTCGGTCTCGACCGCGGGATGCTCGCCGACGACCGGGCGGTCGCGCGCGCGGTCCGCGCCTTCGCGGCCCGCCTGCCCACCTACATCACGCTCAAGGATGTCAAAAAACGCTGGGGGCACGGCCAGGAAGACATCCTGCCGGTCGCCCAGTTCGAGAAGCTCTGGGGGGACATGACCGCCCTGCACGACGTGCCCTGCGCGTTTGTCACGGTGCCGCGCTTGCGCGGCCAGCAACTCAAGGCACAGGCCCAACTCGATGGGTGGCTGCGCGACGGCTCGGCGGCCCATGTCGAGGGTCTCGGACTCTGGAAATAACGAACTGAAATTTTGACTTCCGCAATCGGTTTTGGGTTGCAAATTTATTGTCCGAAAAATTAGACTTCGGGCATGAGGCTCATGGTTTGCCCCCGGACCAGCGTCGGCGATTACCGCGACGCGCCCGTGACCCATTTTGTGAGTCTCATCGATCCCGACGAGGTCGGCAAGGAACTGCCCCTGCCCCGCAGCACCGAACGGATTCTGCAGCTGGTATTCAGCGACATCGACGACATCGAAATCCAGCTCCCCAAGTTCAAAAACTACACGCCCCCGCGCGAGAAGGATGTCCAGCACCTTGTGGAGTTCGGCCGCACGCTGGCCCAGGGCGACGACTGGGGGCTGCTCGCGCACTGCGAGGCGGGGATCAGCCGTTCCACGGCTGCGGCGATCACAATGCTCACTGCGGCCGGTTATCCGCCGCAGGTCGCCTTCGGGATTGTGCGCAAGGTGTGTCCGGACATGCTTCCGAACCGCCGGATCCTCCGTCTTGCCGACGAGGTTCTCGGGACGCGCGGCATCCTCCACCGGATGGGGGAAAACCACCGCCGGAAAGCATTCGACCGGGCGGGCTACGAGGATCCGACCGATGTGCTGTATTCCGAGTTCAAAGCGCAGTCGGGCAAGCGTCCGAGTTTCCTTTCGCGGCTGCTTTCGGCGTTGCCATCGGGATGGCGGAATATGGTGGGTTCGGGCGCCAGGCAGCGCGCCATCATCGAGAAGAAGCGCTCGATGTCGTCGGGCCGGAAATAAAAGGTGTCCGAGAAAACGCGCCGCTCACTCGAAGCGGACGCCGTGGGAGGGGGCCCTCCGCGCGGCCGCCCATGACGGGACCACCGCCGCGGCCAGCGCGACGGGCACGACCCAGAATGGTGTCGCCAGCAGGGTCGCGAGCGGATACGCGAGGCTGATCGACCACCCGAAGAACGCCTTGTTGACCACCCACGTGAGGACCAGCGCCAGCGCGCTGCCGGAGACGAGCCCGCACAAACCCGCCGCCAGACCCAGCAACCCGGCCTCGCAAAGATAAACCGAGAAAACCTGCCCGCGAGAGGCTCCGACCGAGCGCAGGACCGACACCTCGCGCGCCCGCTCGGCCGCGAGGATCGCGAGGGAAAACGCGACGCCCGCGACGGCCACGATCACCGCCACCACACGCAGCGCGTAGGTCACGGCGAAGGTGCCGTCGAAAATCTCGAAGATGCGCACCCTGAGCGAGGCGTTGTCGTAAACGGCCAGCGCGGCCCCGGGAAATGTCCGGCGGATTTCCTCCGTGAAGCCGGCCAGCGCGGCCGGACCCTTCATTTTTACCGAGACCGAGTGGAGGCGCGCGTCGTCCCAGTGGCGTGCGAAAAGCGTGCGCGGCAGGAGGACGGTGCCGCGTTCCCGCGTGTAGTCGCGATAGACCCCCGCGACCGGAAACACCACGTCCCCCGCCGGGGTCGGCAACTCGATTTTTTCCGGCACGCCGCCGAGGCGGGTGGCGAGGGATTCGCTCACCGCCACGGATTCGCCGCGGGCGAATTCGGCGGCGGCATCCGGCCGGTCGAGGAATTCGAGTTCGCCGCGGGCGCGCCCCTCGACGACGGCGAGGCTTGCGAGGTGGCCGGAGACCCTCACCGGCAATTCGCGGAACGTGCCCGTCTCCGCAACGGCCGGATGGGCCGCCGCCCAGTCCCGCAGGCCGTCGGGGAGGAAGGCGGCCATGCCAGTGACTTCGTTGGCGGCCGGTGCAATGTAGGCGTCCGAGACGAGCGTGCGATCGACCCACCTTGCGAGGCTTTCGCGGAAGCTGTGGATCATGACCGAGACGGCCACCGACATCGAGATCGCGGCCGCAAGCGCCGCCACGGTCACCCAGTTCCGGTGAAGCGAGCGGGAAAGATGGTCCGCCGCCAGCCGCGCATACAGCACCGGCAGAAGGCGGGCACCCGCCGCCACGCCCCGCACAAACCACGGGACGGCAAAGGAAAATCCGCCCATCACACAGGCGGCCGAGAAAAATCCCAGCACCGGCGGACCGCCATTGAGCGCCCACCATCCGCCCGCCCACGCGGCCGCAAGGCAGACGCCCGCGAGCAACGACGAGACCACCCGGCGGTCGCGGAAGACCACACCGCCGGCCCCCTCGTGCAAGATCTTCGCGGGCTCGATTCCGGCCGCCTCGGAGGCCGGCAACCACGCGGCGACCGCCGATGCCGCAAGGCCGACAAGGAGCCCCATCGCGACCCCCGCGGGTCCGATCCCGCCGGGTTCCACCCGCACAACCTCGTAGAGCGAGGAAATGGTCGAGGACACCGGCGGGGCGGCCGCCGCCGCGAGCAGGGGAGCCGCCAAAATGCCAAGCACCGAACCCACCAGAGCCTGGGCGAGCGCCTCGGCGAGGAAGAGCGCGCGCACCTCGCTCCGGGATGTGCCGCAGGCCCGGAGGATCGCGATTTGTCTTTGACGGCGGACCACGCTCGCGCCGGTGCTGTTGTAAACAAGGAACATGCCGACGACGACCGAGACCATGCTCATCGCGGTGAGGTTGAGCTGGAAGGCGGCGACCATGTCCTCCATTTCCCGGCTCCGGGCCGCCGGGGGCGCGACACTCGCATCGCCGGGAACGACCGCTTTGACCGCCCCTGCCACGGCGTCAACGGAGGTCCCCGGGTCGAGGGTCAGCTGGATCGCGCTCAGGCGGCCGGTTTTTGCGAGCAATTCCTGCGCCCATCCGATGTCCATGGCGACCAACCGCGGCTCGGCCCGCGCGGCGGGAAGATCGCTCGCGAGGTGAAAGACGGGCTCGAGGAAAACATCGCCGCCGGGAGCCGTGACCTCGACCCCTTTGCCATAGCGGCTCCATCCGGCGAGACGCTCCGCCCATGCGGGATTCACCGCGATGGCACTGGGATCCGCCAGCCAGCGCTCGAAATCGAGGCGTCCGCCGGCCGGGCTCTCCAGGCGGAACGCGAAGATTTCCGAACCGCTGAAGGGGTCCACGCCGAGGATGCGCAGGTATTCGCCGGGCACGCCGGCGACCGGCACGATACCTTCGACAAGCGGCGTCGCGGCCGCGACCCCCGTGATCGCGCGGACCGCCGGAAGCAACCGGTCGGGCAAATCCCCCCGCACTTCGAGCGCGGCCGTTCCGGTGGTGAGCTCGGCCGCCGAGCGGAAGCTCGCGATCGCACCCCGGTTTGCAATTTGAACGGCCAGAAAAACCGCCACGCCGAGCGCCATGCTGGCGACATTGAGGCCGGTCAGCCACGGACTGCGCACGGCCGCCCGCCCGGCCTGACGCCAGAATAAATCGAAGAATCGCGGGCTCATTTCCAAGTTGTCACCGATTTTCCTACGCGCGCGGGGCAGAGTGCGGCGCGGATTTTTCCAATCACCGGGCCGTCTGGAGGGCGGGTCCCGAGAGGAGAGCCCGCACGAGATCGGCCTTGCGGACCGGCTTGGTGAGGTAGTCGTCCATTCCGGCCTCGATGCAGCGCTCGCGGTCGCCGCTGAGCGCGTTGGCGGTGAGCGCGATGATGGTGACGCGGGTCGGGAGGGTTCGCTCCGCCTCCAGCCTGCGAATCTCGCGGGTCGCCTCGAGCCCGTCCATCTCGGGCATTTGGAGGTCCATGAGAATCACATCGAATGGTTTCGCCCGGTGGGCCTTCACCGCGTCGGCACCATTTTCCACAAGTTCGACCTCCGCGCAGACCGGGGCGAGGATCATCGCCATGAGCTTGCGGCTGGCATGGTTGTCCTCAGCAACGAGAATCCGGTTGATCTGACGGCCCCGCACGATCCCCGCCGCGGGTGCAACGGGAGCGGGCCCCGGGGCGGGCGGGGGCCCGGCCGGGTCGCAAATCCGGAAGGGAGCGCAAAACTGGAACGTGCTGCCCTGCGGGGAGGTTTCCACGAGTTTGACCGACCCTCCGAACAGCTTCGCCAACCGGCGGCAGATGGCGAGGCCCAGACCCGTCCCGCCAAATTTGCGGGTGGTGGAGCTGTCGCCCTGCGAGAAAGGTTTGAACAACATCGGGACGGTCTCCGGAGCCATGCCCACACCGGTGTCCCGCACCGTGAGGCAGAGGTCATACACGTCCCCGGGCATTTTGCCGGCCCGCCCTTCGGCCCGCACGGAAACCGACCCGTGGACGGTGAATTTGACGGCATTGCCCACCAGATTGAGCAGGAGCTGGCGCAGCCGGGCGCGGTCCACCGCCAGCCAGGCCGGGACCGATGGCTCGACGGCCAGCTCGAGCAGGATTCCTTTCTCGTCGGCTGCGGGGCGGTGGAGTTCGAGGACCTCCCGCAAAAACGACCTCAGCTCGGTCGGCTCGTTTTCGAGCGAGACGTTGCTGAATTCGTAGCGCGAGAATTGCAGGATGTCGTTGAGCAGCGCCAGGAGGGCGTCCCCGCTGCGGCGGATCATGCCGAGGTGTTCCCGCTGCGCGGTATCGAGGCGCGTGCGCTCGAGGAGCTCGGCGAAACCAAGCACCGAATTGAGCGGCGTGCGGATCTCGTGGCTCATCATCGCCAGAAACTGGCTCTTGGCGATCATGGCCGCCTGGGCGGCCTCCTTTTCGCGCGTGAGCTCGCGCTGGCTTTCTTTTCTCGCGGTGATGTCCCGGGCGGTTCCGCGGAACCGCCCGCCCTCGACCGGCACTCCGCTGGCGGTGAGCCAGATGGACGAACCGTCCTTGCGGGTGGCGCGGAATTCGAAATCGCGGAACATATCCCCCTTGCTGGCGAGCAACTCGAAATGCCCGCGCACTTCGCCGAGGTCGTCGCGCGGCACAAAATCGATCACCCGACGGCCGAGCATTTCCTCCGGTTCGTAGCCGAGCACATCGCGCACCCTTGCCGAGAGAAATGTGTAGCTCCACGAGGGATCCACCTCCCAGATAAATTCCCCCGACGCGTTGGACACATCGCGCAGGCGCTGCTCGGTCTCGGCCAGCCTGCCGAACATGTCGTGAAACCGCCGCGACGAGCGATACACCGCCAGCCCGACCGCCAGCGCAAGGAGGGTCCCCACCCCCGCCGCCAGGGCGAAGCCGATGCGCGCGCCGGCCACCTCGTCGGTTTCGCGCAGCGCCCGCGAGCTGGCCACAACGACCCCGTGGGCAAACCCGGAGTCGGCAAGGATCGGGACCGTGCAGACCAGATTCCTTTCGGGCGTGGCCTCGACCCGGGCCGTGGTCGAAGCCATCGAGCGGCGGGCTTGATCGGCGAGCTGCCATTCGACCTCGCGTCCGGGAGCCTGCAGCCCGCGGGCGTGAAATTGTCCGCCCGCATCGTGGAGGTAAAACACCTCCCGCACGAGGGAATGCTCGGCGGCGAGTTCGCGCAGGCGCCGCAGCACTTCGGGCCCGCCATCCCCGGCGGAATCCGCCGCACCGGTCGGCGATCCATAGACGGTCTGATGCACCACCGCCGCCGCTTTCCAGGCCGCCGCTTCAAGTTTCGCGCGGATCCGGTCGCGCTCGCGCAACTCGACATTCCACAAAACCAGCAGCGCGCTGCCGAGGAACGAACAAAAAATCAACAGGCCGACAACCAGAGCGTCCCGCAAGGCCGTCCGGAGCGGCCGGACGGCGGGCTTGCGCGGGCGCTTGGGTGCGGCGGATTCCACGCCCGGGGGCTCAGCAACCCGCCGACCCGCCAAGCTGGGAGAACGCGTCCCGCTGGGCGGGATTCAGGAGGCCGAGGATTTTTTTCGATGCCGAGAGCCTCTGCGCGCGGAGTTTGGCCATGCGCTGGGCGAAGGAAATTTTGCCGTCCTCGAACTGGCGGTTGATGGCTGCGGCGGCCGCGAGCGACTCCTTGCGGATCGCCGCGATCTGGGCGCTCTGGGCCGGCGTGACGCCGGTTTTTTTCTGGATGGCCTCGGAGTAAAGGAGGGTGCCGCCCAGAAATTTGTGCTCGATCGCCACGACATCCCCGCGCTGGGCGGGGGTGAGCACCGCCAGGGCGCGGCGGTTCGAGGCGGCGGTAAGTTCCGAGAGGTCGGCTTCGGCGGCGGCGCGCTGGTCGGGCGTCTCCAGCTTGCGGGCCGCGATGGCGCGGGCGTCTTCGCGATACGAAGCGCGGACCGCATCCAGCCGCGCGGACTGGGCGGGAGTGAGGGCCAGGTGCTCGCGCGCCTTTTCCGTGGTGAGCAGGATGGCCAGCGAACCGATCTCGCCGGGTTGGTAATCCCCCGCGCGGAGCGGGACGGTTACAAAAAGGGCGGAGGCAAGAAGGGCGGACAGGATTTTCATGGATGGGCGGAGAATTAGAGCGCTGCGGTGATGATGGCTTCGAGCTTGCGGATGTCGGCGGCGAATTTGCGGATACCGTCGGCGAGTTTGTCCGTGGCCATGTCGTCCTCGTTGAGGAGCCAGCGGAACGACTTTTCGGTGTTCGGGATGCGCCCGACATCGGCGGTGGCGGCTGCGGCGGGATCCAGCTTGCGCTCGATCGGGAGGGTGCTGGTTTGCAGGGCCTCGAGGAGATCGGGGCTTATGGTGAGGAGGTCGCAACCGGCCAACTCGACGATCTCGCCGATGTTGCGGAAGCTCGCGCCCATGACCTGCGTCTTGTAGCCGAATTTTTTGTAGTAGGTAAAGATGCGGCCCACCGACTGCACGCCGGGATCCTCGGGACCCTGGAGGTCCTTCCCGGTCGCCGCTTTGTAGTAATCGTAGATCCGGCCCACGAACGGTGAGATGAGGGTCACGCCCGCCTCGGCGCAGGCCACCGCCTGGGCCAGCGAAAACATGAGCGTGAGATTGCAATGGATGCCTTCCTTTTCACAAACGGCCGCGGCCTCGGCTCCCTCCCATGTCGCGGCGATTTTGATCAAAACCCGCTCGCGCGGGATGCCGGCCTTTTCGTAAAGCCCGATGAGCGCGCGCGCCTTCTCGACGGTCGCGCCGGCGTCGAAGGAAAGGCGGGCATCGACCTCGGTGGACACACGGCCGGGCACAATCTTGAGGATCTCGGTGCCGAATGCGACGAGAAGGTCGTCGGTGATCTTGTGGAGAAGCGCCTCGCCCGCGAGCGCGGACCCGCGGTTGTCCGCCACCGCTTTGTTAAGGAGCGGCTTGTATTCCTCGAGTCCGACCGCCTTGTAAATGAGGGTGGGATTCGTGGTGGAATCCTGGGGGGCGTATTTTTTGATCGACTCGAAATCGCCGGTATCGGCGACCACGGTGGTGAATTTTTTGAGCTGTTCGAGGCTGTTGGCTGCGGGAGTGTTGGAGATGCTCATCGTCGCGATATGGTGCGGGTTGGCGGGGGCGAAAGCAACGCCAATTTCATCGCCGCCGCGCGGGATTCCGCCTACAATGCACCGGATGATGCCGGTTGCAGACGTGGTGGATGAGGTGCGCGCCATTTACGCGGAACTCGAGAAGCGGCCCGTGGAAAGGGACTGCCGGCTGCGCACCGAGTGCTGTCGCTTCAAGCTCACCGGGCTCGTTCCGCACCTCACGCGCGGCGAAGCGCTCGTCGCGGCCAGGGCGCTGCGGGCGGGCGGGCGGGCGAGCCTCCCCGTTCGCCCGGACGGAGCCTGCCCGTTCCTCCATCCCGCCACCGCACGATGCCTCATCTACGCGGACCGCCCGTTCGGCTGCCGGACGCACTTTTGCCGGGCGGCCGGGGGGCCTTATGCCCGCAGGGACGTTCTCGACCTCATCCGCAGGCTGGAGGACCTCGATGCCCGCCTCGGCCGGGACGGCCCCCGCCAACTGGGCGACGCCGTCACCCGCGCGCTGCGCATCCTCGATTCCCGTTGACCGCCGCCGGCGGGTGGGTCTGAGGTTCGGGGTTTCCGTGTTTCCCCCGGATGCGCGTGCTTGGCAACCGGCCGCAGGTGGGATAGGAACATGGGGCAGATATGAAGATTCTCTTAGCGGCGAGCGAACTCGCGCCCCTGGCCTACGCCGGCCAGATCGGCGAGGGGGTGGCGGGTTTGGCATCCGGGCTCAAGGCCCTCGGGCACGAAGTGAGCGTGGTTCTTCCCCGATACCGTCTCGGGGCGGAGGGCGGAAAACCGAAGCGCACCGGGGTGAAATTTTCGGTGCCGGTGGGGGCCTCGCGGTATCCGTGCGAGGTTTACGAAACCCGCGTGGCGGGCGTGCAGGTTTTCCTTGTGGCCCGCGATGAATTCTTCGACCGCACCGGCCTTTACGGAAACGAAAACGGGGACTACCAGGACAACGCGGCCCGCTACATTTTCTTCACGAAAGCGGCGCTCGAGCTGGCGCGGCGCATGGATCCCTCCCCGGATATCATCCATGCCAACGGGTGGCAGACCGCCCTTGCCGGGGTCTTCGTGCGTGAGTATGGACTGCCGTTCCGGACGGTGCTCACCCCCTATGGATTGGAATTCCAGGGAAATTTCTGGAGCTACGATTTCGGACTCACCAACCTGCCGGGGCATTATTTTTCGGCCGGCGGGCTGGAATTCTACGGGAGCATGAATTTCCTGAAAGCCGGCATCCTCTTCTCCGACGCGGTCGTGATGCCCGACGAGCGAGCGGTCGCGGCCGCCAAGACGCCCGCCTTCGGTTGCGGACTCGAGCAGATCCTCCGCGAGCAGGCCCGGAAAATCTGGGGCATCGCCGACGGAGCCGCCACCCGCGGATGGGACCCCTCGGAAGATTCCGGCCTCGCCTCCGCGTTCGGGCCGAAGAACCCCGCCGCCCGCGCCGCCAATTGGCCGGCCGCGGAACGGCTCTTCGCATGGTCCCCCGGGGACGCCGGACGGCGGGATCTGGTTGTCTTTTCCGAAGCGTCCGACGGGCTCGGGATTTTCTTCGACGCGCTCGACCGGATCCTCGCGCACGGCGCCCGGGTGGGCGGCCTCGGCCCGGTTCCGGCGGACTGCCGCAAAGCCTTCGAAATCGCCCGGCGGAAATACGCGGGCCGCTTGGGCTGGAAGGAATCCTTCACCGAGCGCGATGCCCGCGACGCCATGGCGGGATGCGAATTCCTCGTCGTGCCGGGCGGCACCGACCCCCGCTCTGGCTGGCTCCAGCGCGGGCTGCGTTACGGTCTCGTGCCGGTCGCCATGCAATGCGATGGCATCGGACAATTCGTGAAAGAACGCCGGGGGGGACACGGGAACGGGTTTTTATTTTTCCACGCAACCGCCGACGCGCTCGCCGACGCCTGCCGCAAGGCGATGGGCTGCGCGGACATCGCGGCGGCATCGGCGGCCAGCCTTGCCCTCGAGGTCTCGGCGCGCGCCGCGGTGGACGCGCATGTGGAACTCTACGCCCGGCTGGCCCCGGGTGAGGCCTGATGCCATACGGCTTGGAATGAAACGCGGAGAGTCCGGCGGCGGGGGGAATCGATTGCGGCGCGGCGGTATTTACCTGGTGGTGCTTGCCGTGCTCGCGGCCGGGCTTTGGTTCGGCGGCGGTCCGCTGGCGGGGGCCCTGGTTCTGCGCTTCGCGCCCGCGCTGGCCGCCAATGCGGGAATCCGCCTCAAGCTGGATTCCGCACGGGTGGGCTTCGGCCGACCGGTCGCGCTGGGCGGGGTCGAGTTCGAGACACTCAACCGCGAGGGACCAAGGCTTAGAGGGTCGCTCGACAAGGTCGGCGTGTCCCTCGCCGGACCGCTCGGATGGTTCGGCTTCAATGCCCGGCCGCTCCGCGCGGTGGAAATTTCCGGCGGAAAAATCGTGGCCGACATCCGCTCGCCGGAGTTGTCCGGACGCGGCGGGATGCGGCGCGCCACCGCTTCGGAACAACGCGCGGAAGCGCGCAGGTGGCTGGCCGCGCTCCCCCGCAAATTCGCGTGCACCAACCTCGCCGCCCGCGCGGAATGGCCGGGCGGCCACGCGGAAATGACCGATATCTCGGCGTCGTTCGACGAGGACGCCCGAGGCGAATTCCGCGCGGCCGGAGCCGAGATCGCCGCAGGGCCGGCCCGGCAGGTCTTCGCCGCCCAGCGTGCTGCGACCGCATGGAAAAACGGCACCGCCCACCTCGCCGACATGCAGCTCCGCAAGGGCATGCGCCTCGACAACCTCGCCCTCCACCTCGCCCGCCCGGGCGGGGCCGCCCTCGACTTCGAGGCGGCCGTCTTCGGCGGCTTCGCGCGCGGCGGGCTTTCCGCCGGCGAGTGGAGGGGCGAACCCGGCGTCGATGCCGTCCTCTGGGGCTCCGGGATCGACCTCGGCGGGCTGGCCGCGTTTGCCGGCATCCCGGGCCCGGTCGCCGGCTCGCTCGGCGAGGTGAAGCTCAACTTCCGCGGCAACCCGGACCGCCCCCTCGACGCCGAGGGAAGCCTCCGGGTCTCGGCCAAGGATTTCCGCCGGGGCGACCGCGGGTGGGAATCCCTCGAAGCGGCGGCCAGCCTCATGAACAGACGCCTCATCCTCACCGGCTTGGAATTGAGGCAGTCCGATAACTCGCTGCGGGCGTCCGGTGAGGTCGCGCTCTCGGGTTCCTGGGCGGACACCTTTTCGTCGCCCTTCGTTTTGAACCTCTCGGCGTCGATCCCCGACCTGCGCTCACTTGCGGCATTGCTGGGGCCTCCCTTTGATGAAATGGGCGGGCGCATGTCGCTCGGGGCCGCCCTCTCCGGACGGGGGAGTTCGCTGGACGGGTTCCTCGCCATCGAGGCCTCGGAGGCGGGGTTCCGCGGCCGGCCGGTGGACTCCGCCAAGCTCGATATCGTTTTCGCGGGCGGCGAGGCGCGCGTGGGCCGCATCGAAATCTGGAGCCGGAAGGACTACCTCAACGGCCAGGGATCGATCGCCCTCGCCCCTCCGCACGAATACTCGGGACAGATTCAGGCGCGTGCCTCGAACATCGGCGACTACACAAAACTCGTCCCGCCCGCGAACCCCGCCCGGGCCGCCCTCTCGTCGGGCGCGGTCCAGCTCCGCTGGCAGGGCGATGGAAATTTCCGCGCGCACTCGGGCGCGTTCACGGCCTCCGCCGAGGACGCCGTCAGCGTCTGGACGCCCGCCGGAATCACCGTCCGCGCCGCGGGCACCTACTCGCCGGGCAATTTGTATTTCAGCGGCCTGGAATTCGCGCGCGACCGGTTCGAACTCGCCATGCGGGCGACGGTCGCACGCTCGGGCCTGCGCGTCGATGGCGCCACGATCAAGTCGGGCCGGCGGCGCCTTGCCGAGGGCGAAATTTTTATTCCCGTCGATCTCTTCGGCGGCTCCCCCGCCGCAAAAGCCGCGGAAGCCGGAGAAATCTACGCGCGGGTGCAGACGGCGGGGTATTTTCCGATGGACGAGCTTTTCGGGATGGTCGGGCTCGCCGCGCCGGTGGATGGCGAGGTCGCCTGCAACCTCGATTTGCGGGGCCCGCTCGGCAGTCCCCTGCTTGCCGGCACACTCGAAGCCCGCGGGTTGCGCGCGGCCGGACCCTCCGCCGCCCCGCCCGCACGGGTGGCGGTTTCTTTCGACGGACCGGCCGGCCGCATCGGCGCGAAGGGAACGCTGCGGGCCGGCGGAGGGAAAGACGGGGACTTCGCGCTCGGGCTGCCGTTCGGCTTCGAGCGGGTCGCGGAATCGAGAGGGCTGCGGCCGGTGTTTCCATCCGGGCCCGTGGACGGCTCGCTGGCGGTATCGGGAGCCGATTTGCGGGCGCTGGGGTTGTTTCCCGGGTTGCCGCGTTTTTCTTCCGGATCCGCCGGCTGCCGGCTCACGCTGGCCGGCACGACCGACAAGCCGGACGTCACCGGCGAGGTGGTTATCGATCAGGCCGGTTTTGCGACCCCGGACAAATTTCCGGAAATCGGCGGGCTCGCCGGGAAGCTCGTATTTCAAGGTATGTCGGCCTCGCTGGACGGCGGCGGAGGACTGCTCGGCAAAGACCCGTTCCGTGTCTCCGGCTCGGCCTCGTGGGGACCGTCCGGGAATGAGGCGCGCCTGGCTCTGGATGGCGGGAACCTGACTGTCTGGGAATGTCCGAGCGCCCTCGCACGGGCCGACCTCGCGCTGGAAATGAAATTTCAGCCCGATGGGAAACGCACCCTCGGCGGCCGGATCGTGCCGAGGTCGCTGGAATTCCGGCGGACACTCATTGTGACGCCCCGATTGGAGCCCGTCCCGCAGCCGGTCGTCCAGGCCGCTCCCGGGGAAGGTGGCGGGTTCCTTGCCGGCGGGATGGAACTCGACCTCGCCATCGAGGGAGAGGCCCCCGTGGCGTTTTTCGGCGGAGCCGCTCCCGGGCTGGCCGCCGCGGCCCTCCGCATCACCGGCCCCGCATCCCGACCCGCGCCGACCGGCCCGGTGAAGATCACGGGCGGGTTCGCGCGCGTTCCCTCCGGAGCCGTCATGGACTGGGAGGGATCCGCGAATTTCCTCGCCGACGGCCCCACCATCGACGCCGCCGGGTCGGTGCGCGCACCCGACCTCTCGGTGAAAATGCTCGCCCGGGGACCCCTCGCCAACCCCGCCCTCATTCTCAGCTCGGTCCCCGCCCACCCGTCGGCGGCACTCGTCCAGTTTCTGACAGCCGGGAATCTTCCGGCGCCCTCCGACCTGCGGGGGGCCGCGCTCGTCGAATCCTACCTTCCGCGCCCGCACCGCCTTGGCGGCACCACTCCGGCGGATCGCGCGGCCCGTTGGTTCGCCACCCCGCCTCCTCCTCCGGCCTCGGCTCCCGTCGCCATCACAGCCCCCCCGGCCGGCTTCTCGGTCGCCTTCGAGTAAAAAAAGCAGCCGCGCGCGCGGGCTATCGGAAAAACGCGTCGATCAGCGACTTCGCGCCCTCGACGGCTCCCTCGACGGTCTTGGCGGGGGTCTCCTTGAGCAGGCTCGCGCCGGACTCGATGACGGCCGATCCCATCGCGGACGCGAGGCGGGGGGTGAGATCCTCGGCGGGTTTCTGGAGGGAACCCCCGAGGCGGACCGGGGTCCAAAGGTAGCCGTCGCGGGCGGTCGTAAAGACCCGTTCCTGCGACCCCGGCAGCCACTGGAGCGTTTGCGATGTGAGCCCGACCTGAAGCGTCCCTTCCAGTGCTCCATCGTCCGCGACATTGAGTCCGCCCTCGACTTTGAGCAGTCCCTTGGACTCGGCCGAGATTGCCCGGATCTCCCACCCGCCGCCCTTGCGGGAAAATTCCGCGCGGATTTCTTGGACGGGCAGATTTCGAAATGTGGGGTTCTTTGTGAAATCGGCCAGCGCGGCCAGCGCGGGCAGGCCGACGGCCCGGCCATCGGTGAGCGTCGCCGTGCCATCCACCGATCCCGCGCCGCCGAGTTGCAAATGGCCGGCGGTCGTGCCCGCCAGATAAGCCGCCCATTTGGCGGGGAGGATCTTCTCGGCCGGCAGGTCCCGCCAGTCGAGCTCGAGCGAGCCGCCGTCAAGCGTGTCGCCGGCCGCCTCGATCCGCCCGGACCCCGACCGCAGCCGCGCGCTCGTGAGGAAGAGGTCGCCGCGGTTCGCGCGCAACGAAAACGATTCGATCTCGACCCCGGCAATCATCGGCCCGTGGAGCCGGCCGCCGCGCCCGTCGAATTTCCACGCGCCGCCGTCGGGCGTGGCGGTGAGGGCGGTTTCCGTGACCGTCCATCCCTCGAAGGCCAGCTTCGACGAGGGAGCCCCGATGGTCGCAATTTCAAAACGCGCGGGCAGAAACGACGGCCCGCCCCGCCCGGAACTCCGACCGGGAACGCCGTCGGCGGGGGCCGGTTTTGGAACTCGGCTTCGAGCGAGGCCGCCGTGAGCGAATCCACCCGCCATGCGCCCGAGAAGGCCGCCCGCCAGTTGACGTCGGCCCGCACCCCGCTTGCGTCGAGTGATTTCAAGACCGAATCCGGCCGGCCTCGGAAGCGTGCCGTGCCGGCGTAGGCCGACGATCCATTCCAGCGGATCGTATCGAAGTCGGCTCCGGCGCGGAGGGCGTCCCCGGCGGCGTCCTCGACCAACCCGCGGAACTCGGCGCCCCGGATGTAATTCTGGATCCAGAGGTTCCCGCCGAGCACGATTCCGGCGGCGGCAACGATGACGATCGCGGCGGCAATGGCGGCGGCTTTCATGAAGCCGGATCAGTCCAACAATTCCGGGTAGTGCGCCCGCGCGATTTCGGTGCAGCGCGCGAGGATGGCCGATCCTTCGTAGTAATTCTCGATATCCTCCACCAGCCGGCGGCAGGCTTCGTGGGTGAGCCTCTGCACCGCGCGTTTGACCCTCGGCACAAGCTTGCTCGAAGCGCTCAATTCATCGACCCCGAGCCCAATGAGAAGCGGCGTGAAAAGAATATCCCCCGCCATCTCGCCGCAGACCCCGACCCAGATGCCGTGCTTGCGGGCCGCTTCGACCGACGCCCGGATCAACCGCACCACGGCCGGATGCGATGGATCGAAGAGGTGCGCGATCCGGTCGTTGACGCGGTCCACCGCCAGCGAATACTGGACGAGGTCGTTTGTGCCGATGCTGAAAAATGCGCATTCGCGGGCGAGGTGGTCGGCCGTGAGCGCGGCGCTCGGGATTTCGATCATGATGCCCACCTCGATATCCTCGCGGAACGGCTTGCCCTCGGCGCGCAGCTCGGATTTGCACTGCGCGAGGATCGCGTTGGCGGCGCGGAGTTCCCCGATGCCGGAGATCATGGGATACATGATGCGCACATGGCCGTATGCCGACGCGCGGAGGATGGCGCGGAGTTGTTGTTTGAAGATGGCGGGGTGCTGGAGACAGAACCGGATCGCCCGGCAGCCGAGGAACGGATTTTCCTCCTCGGCCAGGCCGAGGTTGTCGGCGAGTTTGTCGCCGCCGACATCGAGCGTGCGGACGATGACCGCGTGCGGGGCCGCTCGCTCGGCCACCGTGCGGTAGCTTTCAAATTGTTCGTCCTCGCCGGGTGGAACCTCCCGGTTGAGGAAGAGGTATTCGGTGCGGAAAAGCCCGACACCCTCGGCTCCGGCCTCCGCGACATCGTTCATTTCCTCGGGGAGCTCGATATTGGCCGAGAGGATGATGTGCCGTCCGTCCATGGTGGTCGAGACGGTCTCCCGGATGCGGTCGAGTTCCTCCTCGACCTTCTCGCGGCGTTCCTCGATGCGGCCATATTCGGCGAGCGTTTCCTGGTTCGGATTGGCGATGAGAACACCCGTGTTGCCATCGATGAGAACATCGGCCCCGGTCCCGAGTTCGTCGAAAATCGTGTGCAGGCCGGCGACGGCGGGGATGCCGAGCGAGCGGGCCATGATCGCCGAGTGCGAGGTTTTGCTGCCGGCCTCGGTGGCGAAGGCAAGCACCTTCGACCGGTCGATGAGCGCGGTCTCGCTCGGGGCCAGCGAGCGCGCGGCGAGAATATGCGGCTGCTCGATGGTGGCAAGGTCCTTCGGTCCCTTCCCGGTGAGATGGCGGAGAACCCTCCGCGAAACATCCTGGATGTCCACCACCCGCTCGCGCAGATACGGGTCGTCGATCCGGCTCAGCGTCTCGCAATACTTCGCCGCCACCGCCGAGAACGCCGACTCGACATTCACACGGTCCTCCTCCAGCGATCGCAACACCTCGTCGATCAACGTGCGGTCCTCGACCACCATCAGGTGCGCGTCGAAAATCCCCGCGTCCTTGGCCCCGATCGCATCCGCGATCTTTTGCTGGATCTCCAGCAACTCGGCCCGGGTCGAAATCAAAGCCGTCTCGAACCGCGCGATCTCGCCGGCGAGGTCCTCCGCCTCGATATGCCGGTGCGGGATTTCCTCGTCATCCTCCCAATGCACGACCAACGGCCCGTGCGCGATGCCGGGCGCGACCGGAATGCCGTGATAGCGGGTTTCTTGGGCGGGTTGGAAGTCGCTCACGCGCGCGTTTTACCGCGATCCGGCCGGGATGTAAATCACTCGTTGGCCGGGATTTTCGCCAGCGGGCGGACCGGGCTCGCGCCGAGCGGGCGCAACCGCTCGTGGATCCCGGGCGCGATTTCCGGCGTGCCGGCGTAGGCAGCGGCAAACATTTCCATGCGCGCGTCGATATTGTCGATGTGGTGCAGCGCGACCGCCTCGGGCGTCTTCGGCTCGACCGGGCTCCCGTATTCCAGTTCGCCGTGGTGCGAGGCGATCAGGTGGAGCAGGTGCAGACGCACGTCCTCGGAGGCCGGCTCCAGGGCGGCCCAGTCGGCCAGTGGCAGGCCCCGCCAAAGCGCGTTCACGACCTCGATTCCGATGCTGATGTGCCCGAGCAATTCCCCGCGGACCCCGCGCGGGATCTCGAAGCCTTCCGCCGGCGGACAGGTCTCCCAAAGCTTCCCCGCATCGTGAAACAGCACTCCGGCCAGGAGCAAATCCCGGTTGAGCGCCGGATACACCCCGCAGAGCGCGTCCGCGGTCCGGAGCATTTGCAGGGTGTGCTCGAGCAAACCGCCCCGCCGGGCATGGTGGTTCTGCCGGGCCGCCGCCGCCCGCGCGAATCTGGCTCCGTGTTCTTCCAGAAATGCCGCGCAAAGCGCACGCAGCCTCGGATCCCCGACCGTCTCCAGCAACCCGCGCAGTTCGTCCATGCGCCGCGCGGAGGCCTCCCTCGCAGACTCCCCCCCGTCGAAGAAATCCGCGCGCTCGCCGGCATCCAGTTCCCGTAGACTCCACCGCCTCGCATCCAGGCCGAATGCGCCATTCCAGAAAAATTCGCCCGTCACTTCCACGGCCGCGCCGCAAGTCAGCGCCGCGCACGCCTCGAACGCCGGCGAATCACTCCACGCGCGCAGGGTCATCGCATGGCCGCCGTCCCGCAACCGGACTTCATAATACGGCTTCGCAGCGGAAGATTCCTTGCGCTGGAGGCTCTCGATCTGCGCCCATGCCGCAAGGGCCGCCGCCCCTTCCCGCGCGCGAGCCTGAATTTCCCCAAGTGTCGCCCTCATCCTCTCAGCGGCCCTTTCCGGACCGGTGCTCTCCGTGTCCGCCCTCTCCACCGCGCCCCTCCCCGCCCCGCTGACTCACCGGGGCAAATAGGAAGAACCCGATCACCGCCGCCCCCACCCCGAGCCCGACAGACAACCGCAGCGGCGACGACTTCGACGCCACCTTCACCAGCCACTTCCAATGAACCGCCAAATGCCAGACCGCCAGCACGATCATCGCATACGACAAATACGTGTGCACGTCCCCCCAGTCGTGCCGCCCCATCCCGAAAAATTCCCGGCCGCCCCCGCCGCGACTGCCCGGCGGCATCCTCCACGCCAACAACAACCCGGTCCCCGCCAGCCCGCATCCCACCAAATACAATGCCAAATTCCCCCACCGCGAAAATTTCATCACCCCACCATCATCCCCCGCCATCCCCCGGCCCCGCAAGCCAAACACAGCCGCCGACAAAACCCGGAAATTTTTCTTGCGAACAAGTCGCATTAGGGCAGGATCGCGGGAAATGAGGACACTGGACCAGATCGGCAAAGGCCAGGCGGCCCGGATCGTGGATGTCCGCGGAGAAGGCGACAACGTGGGACGTTTGCACGCGCTCGGGTTTCTGCCCGGCAAAATCGTCCGCCACCGCAACACCGCCCCGCTCGGCGATCCGGTCGCCTATGAAATCGACGGGCAGAAAATCAGCATGAGGCGGGCGGACGCCGCGCAGGTCGAAGTCGAGCAAATGCGCGGGGCGGTGCCGTGAGCGCCATGCCGGCCGCGGAATCCGCCGCAACCACCACGCAGTCCGCCGCGCCGGGCGGGCGGGATCCGGCCGGGTGGCCGCTGATCGCCCTCCTCGGGAACCCGAACACGGGCAAGTCCACGATTTTCAACCGCCTCACCGGACTGCGCCAGCGCATCGCGAACTACCCCGGCATCACGGTCGAAGCGCGGCAGGGACTCATGGTCAATTGCGGGCGGACGATGCAGGTGCTCGATTTGCCGGGAACCTACAGCCTGTCGGCCACTTCACCGGACGAGCGCGTGGTCATCGACGTGCTCACCGGACATGGCGGGCAGCCCAAGCCGGACCTTGTGGTCTGCATTCTGGACGCCACGAATGTGCGGCGGAATTTGTTTCTGGCCAGCCAGTTGGCGGAATTCGAGATGCCCGTGATCCTCGTGCTCAACCAGTGGGATGTGGCCGTCCGCCGGGGGATCGCGCCGGACCCCCGGGCGCTCGAACACGCGCTCGGCGTGCCGGTCCTCACCACGGTCGGCACAAAGGGCCACGGGCTCGCAGAACTCCGGCAGGCCATCTGCGACAGCCTCGCCAAACCCCGCCGCATGCGCCGCATCGAATGGCAACAGGCCACCCTCGAAGCCGGGGAGACCCTCCGCGCCGCCATCCGCGACGCCGGCGGGGACGTCACCCTCGCGGAGGCGCACCGCATCATCTTCGATTCGCGAAGCGCGATCCGCGAACGCCTCCCGGTCGATAAGGACCGCCTGGGCGAGTTGGTTCAGGAGGCCCGCGCGAAGATCCGGCGGTCCGGCCTCAATCCCGCCGCCGCCGAGGCCATCCTCCATTACGCGCACATCGACGGCCTGCTGGCGGACGCCATTCGCGGAAGCCGGGCGATGATCCGCGGCGGAGACGAGTCGATCGACGCGCTACTCGTTCACCGCGTGTGGGGCAGCCTGATTTTTGTGGCGGTGATGTGGGTGGTTTTCCAGTCGGTTTATGCATGGGCCGCGCCGTTCATGGACCTCATCGATGCGGGCACGTCGTGGCTGCAGGAAACCGTCGGCGGCGCGCTGGCGGGAACGCCGGTCTTCGCGAGCCTGGTCTCCGACGGGATCATCGCGGGCGCGGGCGGGGTGGTGATTTTTTTGCCGCAAATCTTCATCCTCTTCCTCTTCATCGCGCTGCTTGAGGACAGCGGCTACATGTCCCGCGCCGCGTTTTTGATGGACAAGCTTTTCGGATGGTGCGGGCTCAACGGTAAGAGCTTTGTGCCGCTGCTCTCGAGCTACGCTTGCGCGATCCCGGGGGTGATGGCGGCGCGCGCGCTCGAGGACCCGAAAGCGCGCCTGACGACCGTTCTCATGGCGCCCTTCATGAGCTGCTCGGCGCGGCTGCCGGTTTATGTGCTGCTCATCGGAGCCTTCATCGAGCCGGTCTATGGGACCTTCGTCGCGGGATGGGTGCTTTTCGGAATGCATTTTGTGGGGCTCGCCGTGGCGCTCCCGCTCGTTTGGTTCCTGAACCGCGTCGTGCTCCGCACTCCCCAGCTTCCGTTCCTGCTTGAGATGTCATCCTACAAAATCCCCGACATGCGCAATGTCGTGCTCAAAATGTGGGAGGGCGGGCGCGAGTTCCTCCTCCGCGCGGGGACCGTCATCCTCGCTTTCTCGGTCATCATCTGGGCGCTGCTCTACTTCCCGCGCGACCCATCCGTCGCCACCCGCGCCGAAGAAGCCTTCGTTGCCGCCCGGTCGTCCGAGGTCGGCGCCGCGCAAGCCGCGGCCGAGCTCGCCGACCCGGCCTCCGATTCCTCGGTCGCCCTCGCCCATGCCATCGACGGCGCCTATCTCGAACAAAGCTTCCTCGGACGGTTCGGCAAATTTGTCCAGCCCGTCTTCGCCCTCGCCGGTTTCGACTGGAAAATCACCGTCGGCGTCCTCTCAAGCTTCCCCGCCCGCGAGGTCATCATCGCCACGCTCGGCATCATCTACAACCTCGGCGACGATGTGGACGAACAAAGCGAGGGCCTCCGCGGAGCCATGGCCGCCCAGACGTGGCCCGACGGCCCCCGGGCGGGTCAGCCCGTCTTCACCGTCCCGGTCGTCCTCGCCGTGATGGTCTTCTTCGCCCTCTGCATGCAATGCGGCGCCACCCTCGCCGTAATCGGCCGCCAAATCGGCTGGAGTTGGGCCGTCGGTTCGTTCATCGGGATGTCCGCCCTCGCGTGGTCGGGAGCCGTCCTCGTCTTCCAAATCGGAAGTTTCCTCGCCCGATGAACCCCGCCGACGCCATCCTCACCACGCTCGCTCTCGCTTCGGCCGTCACGTTTCTCGTGTGGTCCACGTGCCACCGGCGCAAGAAACCGGGCTGCGGGGGCGGCTGCCGGTGCAAGTCTGCTTGATCTCGCCCGCATCGGACGCTATAGAACACGCCGATGAAACGATTCGTATATCTGGTGGTGGCCATCGCGCTGGCAAGCTCCCTTGCGGCCTGCAAAAAAAAGAAGGGCGATGAATTCGCCGGCATCGACGGGGACTTCGTGACCGGCACCCCCCTCTCGGACCGCATCGACGGGGCGAATTTCTTCAGCGGTAATGTCGAGCGCGGCCAGTTCTCACCGGTGTATTTCGAGTTCGACAGCTACTCGGTCTCGCCCTCCGAAGAATCCAAAGTCCAGGCCGTCGCCACCGCCATGCGCTCGATGAAAAATACCGTCATCGTCGCGGGCTTCACCGACGAACGCGGCACCGAAGAATACAACCGCGGCCTCGGCGAGCGCCGCGCCCTCGCCGTCCGCGAAGCGCTCATCGCCGCCGGCATCCCCGCCTCGCGCATCCAGACCGTCAGCTTCGGCGAGGAAATGCCGGCCGATCCCGGCAGCGGCGAATCCGCATGGGCGCTCAACCGCCGCGCGGAATTCGGCGTCGTCAAATAACCCGCGCGTGCCGGTTCCCTTTTTCGATCTCACCCGCCAAGCCCGGGTGACCGGTCCGGCTGTCGAAGCCGCCGTCGCCCGCGTTTTCGCAAGCCAGCAATTCATCCTCGGCAGGACCGTCTCGGATTTCGAGGACGCCTTTTGCCGGCTCACCGGATGCGCCCATGCGGTCGGCATGTCGTCGGGCACCGACGCCCAGCTCGCCATCCTCATGGCGCTCGGCATCGGCCCGGGCGATGCCGTCATCACGACCCCCTACACGTTCTTCGCGACCGCCGGTTGCATCGCGCGGGTGGGGGCCACCCCGGTCTTCGTGGACGTGCTGCCCGACACCCTCCACATCGACCCCGCCGCCATCGAGGCCTTCCTCGCCACCTGCCGCGCCGACTCCGACGGCACCCCGCTCACGCCCGCCGGCGCGCGCGTACGGGCCATCGCGCCCGTGCACCTCTTTGGATCGGTCTGCCGGATGAGCGACATCCTCGCCATCGCGGCCCGCCACGGCCTCGCCGTCACAGAAGATTCCGCCCAGGCCGTCGGAGCCGGCTACCAGACACCCGATGGATACGCGCAGGCCGGAAATATCGCCCCCAGCGCGTGGTTCAGCTTTTTCCCCACCAAAAATCTCGGCGGGGCCGGCGACGGCGGCATGGCCGTCTGCAAAGACCCCGCCTTCGCCGAACGCCTGCGCCGCATCCGCAACCACGGCATGGACGCCACCTACCACCACACCGAAGTGGGGGGAAATTTCCGGCTCGACGCCATCCAGGCCGCCGTCCTCGAAGCGAAAATCCCCCACCTCGCCTCATGGAACGACGCCCGCCGCCGCAACGCCGCCCTCTACCGCGACGCCTTCACTTCACGCGGCCTCCTCGATTTCCTCGTCCTCCCCTCCGAGCCCCACGCCCCCATCCCCGGCCACCACACCTACCACCAATACGTCGTCCGCGCCAAAGATCGCGACCTCCTCAAAGCCTCCCTCGCGGCCGCCGGCATCGGCCACGCCGTCTATTACCCCACCCCCCTCCACCTGCAACCCTGCTTCGCCTCGCTCGGCTACCAACCCGGCGACCTGCCCGTCTCCGAAGCCGCCTCCCGCGATTCCCTCGCGCTCCCCATTTTTCCCGAACTCGGGGAATCCGAGATCGCACAGGTCGCCGACGCCATCGCCGCCTTTTACCGGGGCTGAGGTCCCCCCGACGCCGTGAAGATCCACGAACTGCCGGAATCCGACCGGCCCCGCGAGAAGCTCGCCCGCCTCGGCCCCCCCTCCCTCACCGATGCCGAGTTGCTCGCCATCTTCCTCCGCACCGGCACGCGCGGACGCAGCGCCATCACCGTCGCCAACGAATTGCTCGCCGCCAAAGGCTCGCTCGACGCCATCGCAAAATGCGAGACCGCCGAACTCGCCGGAGCGGTCCCCGGCCTCGGCCCCGCCAAGGCCGCCGAACTCCGCGCCGCCGTCGAACTCGGCAACCGCCTCGCGCGCGGCGGAGCCCCCCGCCCCGCCATCGATTCCGCCGAAGCCGCCCACCAGCTCTTCGGCCCGGCCATGCGCGCCAGCGCCCGCGAGATCCTCAAGGTCCTCCTGCTCGATACCAAACTCCGCCTCATCGCCGACGTCAAAATCGCAGAAGGTTCCCTCAACGAGTGCATCGCCCACCCCCGCGAAGTCCTCCTCCCCGCCGTCGTCCGCAAGGCCTACGCGATCCTCGTCATGCACAACCACCCCTCCGGCGACCCCGCCCCCAGCCAGGCCGACCTCGCCCTCACACGCCGCATCCGCGAAGCCGCCGAGATCTTCCAGATCACCCTCATCGACCACGTCATCGTCGGCTCCGCCGAAGGCGGCCGCCAGCCCTACTTCAGCTTCCGCGAAGCCGGGGTTCTCTGACCCGCCCCGCACGAAGCCGGCTCCGGCGAATACGGGGCCGGCGCGGACCGTGCGGTGGTGTCGAATCGCCGTTTACAAGCGGGGCGCGGCGGTGTTTATTTGCGGGCTCACGTCATGGTCAACTGGATTCTGAAAAAAATCGTCGGCTCGAAAAACCAGCGGGAAATCCGCCGGATGATGCAGACCGTCGCCCGCATCAACGAAATCGAGAGCGGCCTCTCGGCTCTGTCCGACGACGATCTGCGCGCGAAGACGGCGGCCTGGAAGCAGGAACTCTCCGCCATTTCCGACAACGACGCGCTGGGGGCGCGGCTCGACGAGATTTTGCCCGAGGCGTTCGCGGTGGTGAAAAACGCGGCCCGGCGGCTCACCGAGCGCGGCTACGAATTCACGGTCTGCGACCAGCCCATGAAGTGGGCGATGGTGCATTTCGATGTCCAGCTTGTGGGCGGGATTGTCCTGCACCGCGGGCGCATCGCGGAAATGGCGACCGGCGAAGGGAAAACGCTCGTGGCGACCCTGCCGGTTTATCTCAACGCGCTCAGCGGCCGGGGGGTTCACTTGGTGACGGTCAACGACTACCTCGCCCGCCGCGACGGCGAGTGGATGGGCCAGCTCTACCAATTCCTCGGCCTCACCGTCGGCATCATCCAGAACGACCAGCACCCGTCCACCCGGCGGGAATACTACCTCCGCGACATCACTTACGGCACGAACAGCGAGTTCGGTTTCGATTACCTGCGCGACAACGGCATGGCCACCAGCCGCGAACAGCAGGTCCAGCGCCCGCACTACTTCGCGATCGTGGACGAGGTGGATTCGATCCTCATCGACGAGGCCCGCACGCCCCTCATCATCAGCGGCCCGGCGACGGTTTCGACGCACCAATACGACCGCTTCAAGCCGCTCGTCGAGCAACTCGTCCGCAAGCAGACCATGCTTTGCAACAAGCTGGCCAGCGAGGCGAAGACGCTCCTCGAGCAGGGCAAGGAGGCCGAAGCCGGCCTGTCGCTTTTCAAGGTGAAACTCGGACAGCCGCGCAACAAGGCGCTCCTCCGCCAGATGGAAGACCCCGAAATGCGCAAGCTCATCGAGAAGGCCGAGCTGGAATTTTACAAGGACACCGAAGGCAAGGCCGCCCTCGTCGAGCTCAAGGAACATCTCTACTTCACCATCGAGGAACGCCAGCACGACGCCGACCTCACCGAGATGGGCCGCGACTTCCTCAACCCGGACGACCCCGACGCCTTCGTGCTTCCCGACCTGCTCACCGAGTTCGCCGATATCGAGAACGATCCCAAGCTCGACGACGCCGAGAAGGCCCGCAAGAAGGCGGCGCGCCAGCAATTCTGCGACGCGCAGGCCGAGCGCATCCACAACATTTCCCAGCTCCTCAAGGCCTACTGCCTTTACGAAAAGGACGTCGAATACGTTGTCGAGGAAAACAAGGTCATCATCGTCGATACGTTCACCGGGCGCAAAATGCCGGGCCGCCGGTGGAGCGACGGCCTCCACCAGGCCGTCGAGGCCAAAGAGGGCGTCCAGATCGACCGCGAGACCCAGACCCTCGCCACCATCACCATCCAGAATTATTTCCGCCTCTACACCAAACTCGCCGGCATGACCGGCACCGCCGAGACCGAGGCCAACGAATTCCACGACATCTACGGGCTCGACGTCAATGTCATCCCCACCAACCGTCCGGTCAAACGCATCGACGAAAACGACCGCATCTACAAAACCCGCCGCGAGAAATACAGCGCGGTCATCGAGGCCATCAAAGCCGCCCATGCGAAGGGCCAGCCGGTCCTCGTCGGCACGGCCTCGGTCGAGGCCAGCGAGCTGGTCTCGCGCATGCTCAAGCGCGAGAAGATCCCGCACAACGTCCTCAACGCGAAATACCACATGCAGGAGGCCGAGATCGTCCAGCGCGCAGGTCTCCTCGGCACGGTCACCATCTCGACCAACATGGCCGGCCGCGGCACCGATATCAAACTCGGCGAGGGCGTCGCAGACAAAGGCGGCCTCTACGTCATCGGCACCGAACGCCACGAAAGCCGCCGCATCGACCGCCAGCTCCGCGGACGCTGCGCCCGCCAGGGCGACCCCGGACTGTCCCGTTTCTACGTGTCGTTCGAGGACGACCTCATGCGCAACTTCGGCGCGGCCGACCGCATGACCAAAATCATGGAGACCTTCGGCCTCCAGGAGGGCGAGGAACTCGAACACCCGTGGCTCAACAAATCCGTCGAAACCGCCCAGAAGCGCGTCGAGCAGCGCAACTACATGATCCGCCGCCGCACCCTTGAGTTCGACGACGTCATGAACCAACAGCGCGAGGTCATCTACGGCTACCGGCAGGAAGTCATCGACTCGGACAACCCCCGCGACCTCATTTTCGAGGCGATCGACGAGGCGCTGCCGAAAAAGGTGGCCGAGTATCTGGATGTCGATGACGGCGAGCCCGACCGCGCCGGGCTGCTCAACTGGGTCAACTCGACCTTCCCGCTCGGCCTGAGCGCCCAGCGCGCGGGACTCGAGTCGAAGTCACAGGAGGAAGTTTCTAAGTTTTTGATCCAGACCGTCAAAGAAGCCTACACGCGCAAAGCCGAGATGGAACACGCCGAGGCCCTCCGCGGGCTCGAACGCTATGTCATCCTCAATGCGGTGGACCGCCTCTGGCAGGAACACCTCTATGCGATGGACGGGCTGCGCGAGGCGGTTTACCTCCGCGCGTTCGCCCAGAAGGATCCCCTCGTGGAATACAAAAACGAGGCGTTCTCGATGTTCAGCGAGCTCATGGACTCGGTCAAAATCGAAGTCCTCGGCAACCTCTTCCGCAGCACCACCAACCTCCAGGCCTTCGAGGCCCTGCTGAGCAGCCTCCCGCAAAACCTTGTCCACGCGGGCAATCAACCCGCCGCCCCGGCCTCCCAACCCCGCCGGCAGCCCGATGCCCCCGACGCCCCCCACGGCGCACCCGAGGCCCCGAAGATCGAGCTCCCTATCAAACGCGATCTCCCGCGCGTGGGCCGCAACGACCCGTGCCCGTGCGGCAGCGGAAAGAAATTCAAAAATTGCTGCGGCCGCACCGCGTAAACATCCGGCGCTGGAACCCGTCCGGCCGCGATTAACCGGCGCTGCGACTTGCCCGCTTCTGAAAAGTACCGAAGGTGAGATCTTGCAATATCCAATTGTAAGGTCCTGGTATTCATTTTTTTAAAAAACAATCTTGGCAGGGCAAGGTTCCGTCCGACCAGAAATTTGGGCTCACACGGAGGTTCGTCCTCACGTTCTTGGCGTCATGCGCGGATCAGGAGCGTGATGCCCGAGGTTGCAATCGCCCGGCGGCTTGCTTATAAAAATCCCGTATGGACGCCTATCACGTGCAGGCGGGCGAGTCGCGTCTCGGACCGTTTTCTCTGGAGGAACTCGCTGAAAAAGTTGGTTCCGGCGAGCTGGCGCTGAGCGATCTCGTCCGCGAGTCGGAGAATGCCGGGTGGGTGTCCATCGCGGACCTCCTTGCGGCGGAAGGCGCCACGGTCGAGATCGTGCAGGAGGAAACAGGGGAATCTCAGGAGGTTGCGGACTCCGACGATGACGCGGAGGAAGTGGTCGAAGAGACCCTCCTCGACGGTCCCGGTTTTGTGGTCACTCCCGAGCATCTTGTGCTCGGCGAGGAAATTTTCTCATGGGGCGTCCTCAACAAGGCGGAGGTCGAAATTGAACACACCCGGCGGGGGCCCGCGCTGGCCGGCACGGTGGTTTTCGGTGTGGTGGGGTTGATCGTGTTGTTGCTCCCGCTTTTCCATGATCCGGGAGCCGTGGCGTTGTGGGTGATCTGGGGCGTGGTGGTGGCGGCCTGCCTTGTGCTTTTCTGCCGCAATGCGACGACCGCCTTCCGCTCGGCGGGCACGTTCCTGGCAGTCCATCTGGCGGACGGCGACGACCGGATCGTGCCGCTCACGCCTCACAAAGCCCGGCAGGCCTGCGACCTCATCAACGAGCGGATCGGCCAGTCCCGCGCCGAAGAGCAATAGCCCCGCATGGCCGATTCCATCGCCCTCCGGGGTGTCCGACAAAACAACCTTCGCGGGATCGACCTCGACCTGCCGCTCGGCAGGTTGACGGTCATCACCGGCCCGAGCGGAAGCGGAAAATCCAGCCTCGCGTTCGACACGCTCTACGCGGAGGGCCAGCGCCGGTATATCGAGACCTTCAGTCCTTACACGCGGCAATTTCTCGACCGCATGGACAAACCGTGCGCCGACCTCATCGAGAATATCCCGCCCGCGATCGCTATCGAGCAGGCCAACCACGTCCGCACCACCCGCTCGACCGTGGGCACGATCACCGAGATCAACGATTACCTGAAGCTCCTCTTTCCGCGTGTCGCGCGGGCGTGGTGTCCGTCCTGCGACCGCCCGGTGCGGCCGGAATCCGCCCCCGGCATCGCCGCCGAGTCGCTTGAGAAATATGCCGGCCGCAAGGCGATGGTCACGTTCGGCGTGGCGGCTCCGCCGGGGACCAAGCCCGCGGAGTTTTTCGCGTTTCTCGCCGGGCAGGGCTACCTGCGCGTCCTGCTTTTCGGAGAGGTCTGCCGCACCGACGAACCGCCATCGCGCACCAAGTTGCCGCCGGTCGTGCCGGTCATCCAGGACCGCCTGGAAATTTCTTCCGCGAACCGGACCCGGCTCGAAGAGGCGCTCGAAACCGCTCTGCGGCTGGGTCAGGGCCGCATCGGACTGTGGCTGCCCGATCTCGGGGAGATGGTCCCGCATTCCTCGGGCTGGCACTGCGCGCATTGCGATGCCGACCTGCGTCCGCCGAGTCCCGGGTTGTTTTCCTTCAACAACCCGCTGGGAGCCTGCGCGTCGTGCAAAGGATTCGGGCGCGTGATCGGCATCGACTGGAAGCGGGTCATCCCGGATCCCTCGCTCTCGCTTGCACAGGGCGCCATCCGGCCGTTTCAATCCGGCCAGTCGGCCGAGTGTCAGCGCGACCTGCTCCGCGCGGCCGCGATCCGGGATGTCGATGTGAGGATCCCCTACCGCGACCTCCCCGAGGCCGACCGACAGTGGGTCATCGAAGGCGACGGGGGCGACCCGTCGGAGGCCGCGCAACAGGGCGGGTGGTATGGCGTGCGCGGGTATTTCAACTGGCTCGAATCGAAGACCTACAAAATGCACGTGCGGGTGCTCCTGAGCCGCTACCGGAGCTACTGCCCGTGCGAGGCCTGCGGCGGCGGACGTTTCGGTCCCGACACCCTCGCCTACCGGCTCGAGCCGTCCGGCCTGCGTCTGCCCGAAGTGGCGGCGCTGCCGGTGCGGGCCTTGCCGGAAATTTTTGAAAATTTGTCGCTGGCGGCGGGGGACGCGAGCGCGAAGTTGCTGCGCGACCAGGTTGTCTCGCGCGCCCGTTACCTCGACCGGGTCGGGCTCGGCTACCTCACGCTCGACCGTCCGACGCGGAGCCTTTCCGGTGGCGAGGTCGAGCGGGTGAACCTCACCGCCTGCCTCGGAGCCTCGCTCACCAATACCCTCTTTGTCCTCGACGAGCCGAGCGTCGGCCTGCATCCGCGCGATACCGAGCGCCTCGTGGAAATCCTCCACGCCCTCCGCGACAAGGGGAACACCCTGGCGGTCGTCGAACACGAAGAGGCCGTCATCCGCGCCGCCGACCACATCGTCGATATCGGCCCCGGACGCGGATCCGGCGGGGGGCTGGTGTGTTATTCCGGGCCGGCCGCACGCCTGCTCGACCCGCGCGCGCGGATCGACGGGTCGCTCACCCGCGACTACCTCACCGGCGAGAAGTCGATCCCGGTCCCGGAAAAAAGGCGCAAGCCGTCCTCGTGGGTGCGTCTCAAAGGCATCCGGCACCACAATCTCAAGAACCTCTCGGCCGATATCCCGCTCGGTGTCTTGTGCTGCGTGACCGGCGTTTCGGGCTCCGGCAAAAGCTCGCTGGTCAACGGGGCCCTCTTCGCCGCGATCAGCGGCCAGGATGCGCCCGAGGGCGAGGAGGCGGCCTTTGTGAAATCGGTGCGCGGCGATGAAAAAATTGGCGAGGTCGTCCTGGTCGATCAATCCCCGCTGGCGCGCAGCCCGCGCTCGACGCCGGCGGTGTATGTGGGCGCGTTCGACCGGATCCGGGAAATCTTCGGACTCTCGGCCGAGGCGATCGCGGCCGGGTTGTCGCCGCGCTCGTTCACCTTCAATTCCGGCGACGGGCGGTGTCCGCGCTGCAACGGCCTCGGCTACGAGAAGGTCGAAATGCAGTTCCTGAGCGATATTTTCCTCAAGTGCCCGGAATGCGCGGGGAGCCGTTTCCAGCCACATATTCTGGCCATTCGCCCGCATGGAAAATCGATCGCCGACGTGCTCGAAATGACCGTCGATGAGGCGGTGGAATTTTTCTCCGGACGTCCCGACGTGCTGGGCCCGCTGGCTTTGCTCCAGGATGTCGGGCTGGGCTACCTGCGGCTCGGCCAGCCGGTGAACGGGCTCTCCGGCGGCGAGTCCCAGCGGCTCAAGCTGGCCGGGCATCTGGCCGGGCGGCGCGACCGGGGGGCGCTTTTGATTTTCGACGAGCCGACGACCGGGCTGCATTTCGACGACATCGCGAAGTTGCTCGGGGTCTTCAACCGCCTCGTGGACAACGGCGACCACCTCGTCGTCGTCGAGCACAACCTCGAAGTCATCAAATCCGCCGATTGGGTCATCGACCTCGGCCCGGAAGCCGGTGACGACGGCGGACGCATCGTCGCGGCGGGAACCCCCGAAACCGTCGCCGCCGAGCCCGCCTCGCAGACCGGCCGATTCCTCGCAGAGGTGCTCGAAGGCGGACGCCGGATCGCGGCCCCGCCCGCCGCAAGGAAACGCCCCGCCCGCGAGAGCGGCGCGATCACGATCCGCGGCGCTCGCGAACACAACCTCAAAAATCTCGACCTCGCCATCCCGCGTGGAAAGACGGTCGTCGTCACCGGGCTCTCCGGCTCGGGCAAATCCACGCTCGCCTTCGACATCCTCTTCGCCGAGGGCCAGCGCCGCTTCCTCGACAGCATGTCGGCCTACGCGCGCCAATTTGTCGAGCAACTCGAAAAGCCCGATGTGGACAGCATCGAGGGACTCCCGCCCAGCGTCGCCATCGAACAGCGCGTCACGCGCGGCGGCGGCAAATCCACCGTCGCCACCGTCACCGAAATCTACCATTTCCTCCGCCTCCTCTTCGCCAAACTCGGCACCCAGCATTGCCCGGACTGCGATTTGCCGGTCGTGCGGCAAACCCCGCAGGCCATCGCCGCCGCCGCCCGCAAGCTCGCCGGCGGCGGTGCGGGCTGCCTCTACGCGCCGCTCATCCGGGGCCGCAAGGGGTTCCACACCAAGATCGCCACATGGGCCGCGCGCAACGGAATCGAGACCCTCCTCATCGACGGACGCCGGTTTGCGGTGGACCGGTTCCCCGCGCTCGAACGCTTCAAAGAACACACCATCGACGCCCTCGTCGGCGAATTTTCCGCCCGCTCGAAAGACATCCCCGCCCTTGTCGCACGGGCGCTCGAACTCGGCAGGGGATCCGCTCGCATCGTGGACGCGGCGGGCAAATCCCACGTCCTCAGCACCGAACACAACTGCCCGGGTTGCGGCACCGCGTTCGAGCCGCTCGATCCCCGCCTCTTCTCGTTCAACTCCCCGCACGGATGGTGCGGGCATTGCCGCGGCTTCGGCGAAATCTGGCGGCCGTCGGCCTCGTCGAAAGAATTCGAATCCCAGCTCGAAGCCGAACTCGCCGAGGAAAAAGCCCACGAAAATCTCGAGGACGGCGAGGCGGCCCCCTGCCCGATCTGCGAAGGATCCCGCCTCAACCGCACAGCCCGCCATGTTTTCCTGCAGGGCCTCACCGTGCCCGCGTTCGTCGCGGCTCCCGCCTCGCGCGCGCTCGGCCTCCTCCGCGATCTGACCTTCACCGAACCCGAAGCCGGCATCGCGCGGGATATTGTCGGCGAGATCGCGCGGCGGCTGGAATTCCTCGGCCGGGTCGGCCTCGACTACCTCTCGCTCGACCGGTCGGCCAAGACACTCTCGGGCGGCGAGTCCCAGCGCATCCGCCTCGCCGCCCAGCTCGGCTCTAACCTGCGCGGCGTGCTCTACGTGCTCGACGAGCCCACCATCGGCCTCCACGCGCGCGACAACACGCGCCTCCTCGACGCCCTCGCCGAACTCGCCCGCAATGGCAATTCTCTCGTCATTGTCGAACACGACGAGGAAACCATGCGCCGCGCCGACCACATCCTCGACCTCGGACCCGGAGCCGGATCCCGCGGCGGCGAGATTGTCGCCCAGGGATCCTTCGCGGAAATTTGCGCCCATCCGTCCTCGCTCACCGGAGCCTCCCTGCGCGAGCCGGTCCGCCATCCGGTGCGCGGTTCGCGGCGTCCGCTCGACGATTCGACTGCATGGATCGAACTCACCGGAGCCACCCTGCACAACCTGCGAAGTGTCGATGCCCGCATCCCCCTCCACCGCCTCACCGTCGTCACCGGCATTTCCGGATCCGGAAAAAGTTCGCTCGTGCGCGGCGTGCTTGTCCCGGCGGTCAAAGACGCGCTCTCGCGCAACCGGCGGCTCACCTTCGACGCGCCCTGGAAATCGCTCACCGGAGCCGCCGCGCTCGGGGGCGTCCTCGAGGTGGACCAATCCCCCATCGGCAAAACCTCCCGCTCGACCCCGGCCACCTACATCAAAGTCCTCGACGCCATCCGCGAACTCTATGCCGGACTCCCCGCCGCCCGCATGCGCGGCTACTCGGCCAGCCGGTTTTCTTTCAATACCGAAGGCGGACGCTGCGAAGCCTGCCTCGGCCAGGGCGTCATCAAACTCGAAATGAATTTCCTCCCCCCGGCCTACATGCCCTGCGAGGAATGCGGCGGCTCGCGCTTCAACCGGCCGACCCTCGAAGTCGAATTCAATGGCAAATCCATCGGCGACGTGATGCGCATGACCGCCGAGGAAGCCGCCGCGTTTTTCTCGGCCAACCCGAAAATCCGCCGTCCGCTCGACCTGCTCGTCGAGACCGGCCTCGGCTACCTCCAGCTCGGCCAGCCCAGCCCGACCCTCAGCGGCGGCGAGGCCCAGCGCATCAAGCTCGTCACCCAGATCGCGCGCCGCCCCACCGGTTTGCAGGAGGAAATCCGCACATCCCGCCGGGGCAAATCCACCCTCTACATCCTCGAAGAACCCACCATCGGCCTCCACGCCCACGATGTCGGCCGCCTCATCACCGTCCTCCACCGCCTCGTCGATGAAGGCGGCACCGTCGTCGTCGTCGAACACCACCTCGGTCTCATCGCCGAGGCCGACTTTGTCATCGATATCGGCCCCGAAGCCGGCGAGGACGGCGGCCGCATCGTCGCCACCGGCACCCCCGAACAACTCGCCCGCCACCCCACCAGCCACACCGCCCCGTTCCTGCGCTCAACGCTGAACGCTCGGAGTTAAAACCTCCGGCTTTTCAGTCGGGATAGTCATCAACCCCCGGCGTTGGCAGCCCCGGGGGCCGACGGACCATTCCGGATAACATTCTTTCCTTCTTAACCCGTCTTTCTCAACTGGAGGCATCGGCAGCGCGCGAAGGCTGATAAAATCAAGATCATGATCAAAAGGTCTTCACTACAGAGTGGTGATTTAGCGCAGGAGTTGGTGGGATGCGGTGA
>Ga0114939_10000240_pt1 | contig 47175 bp, 45 predicted proteins | sample AshMeaCrysSpring_FD_87196 | JGI IMG/M metagenome (GOLD analysis project Ga0114939, IMG submission 87196) | Groundwater microbial communities from Big Spring, Nevada to study Microbial Dark Matter (Phase II) - Ash Meadows Crystal Spring | ecosystem: Environmental > Aquatic > Deep subsurface >...
GCCGAACTGCTGCTGGAGGGGCGCGACCTGGCCCGCATCAGCAGTATTGCCGGCCGTATCCAGACGCTCACCGTGGTGCATTCGGCCTTCAGCCTCAGCCGCGAGCAGCAGGCACGGGTGGAAAGCCAAGTGCAGGCGCAGGCCATCGAGCGTTTCAAGGCGCGAGCCGGGGAGATCGCCCGCGCCTTCGGCTACGCCGGCTACGGCTTGCGTGAGGTGACGGTCAGTAGCAACGAGCCGAACCCGCCGCGCCCGCGCATGATGGCCCTGGCGGTGAACAGCGCGGCCGCCGAGGCGCTGCCGGTGGAAGCGGGCCAAGGCACGGTGCAGGTGACGGTCAGCGGCACGGTGCAACTGCAGCCCTGAGCGCAGGGCTTCGGTTTCAGCGTCGGCGCGCCGAGCGCACGCCGCTGACGGCCGCTACCGAACCCAGCACCTTGGCCAGGCGGCTGGAGTCGGCCACCTCGACGGTCAGCGTCATCCAGGCCACGCCCTTGATGGTCTGGGTCTGGGCGCCGATGACGTTGAACTTCTCCTTCGCGAACACTTCCATGATGTCGCGCAGCAGGCCCTGGCGGTCGGTGGCCTCCACCGTCACATCCACCGGGTAGAGCGGCGGCTCGCCGCTCTTGGGACGACCCCATTCGACGTCAATCACGCGCTCAGCGTTGCGCGTGGCGATCTCGCGCAGGTTGGCGCAGTCGGCCCGGTGCACGCTCACGCCCTTGCCGCGCGTGACGAAGCCGCGGATCTCGTCCGGCGGCGCCGGCTTGCAGCACTTGGCCAGCTGGGTCAGCAGCGAATCGACGCCCACCACCAGCACGCCGCCGCGCGTTCCGACGCCGCGGGCCCGCTTCAGCAGGGGCTGTTCGTCCTGCGCCGCCGGCGGCTCGGGCGGGCGCAGCAGGGTCTCGATGTTGCGCAGCGAGAACTCGTCCTTGCCCACCACCTCGAACAGCGCCTCGGCAGAGGAAAACCCGAGTTGCGCGGCCAGGTCGTCGAGCTTGATGGCGGTCTTGCCTTCACGCTGCAGCAGTTTCTCTACCGCCTCGCGGCCGCGGGCCACGGTTTCGTGCATGGCCTGGGCGTTGAACCAGGATCGCACCTTGGCGCGGGCGCGCGGGCTGACGAGGTAGCCCAGCTCGGCATTGAGCCAGTCGCGCGACGGCCCGCCTTCCTTGGCGGCGGTGATCTCCACCGTCTGGCCGTTCTTCAGCGGGGTGTTGAGCGGCACCATGGCGCCGTCGATGCGCGCGCCACGGCAGCGATGGCCCAGGTTGGTGTGCACGCTGTAGGCAAAGTCCACCGGCGTGGCGCCCTGCGGCAGTTCGACGATGGCGGCATCGGGCGTGAGCACGTAGATGCGGTCGTCGAACACGCCCTGGCCCTGCTGCGGGCCGGAGAGGTCGCGCTCCCACGCCAGCAGTTGGCGCAGCACGGCGATCTTGGCGTCGTAGGCGCTGTCGGCCGCCACCCCGGCGTAACCCTTGGTGCCGGCTTCCTTGTAGGCCCAGTGCGCGGCCACGCCGTGCTCGGCATGCTCGTGCATGGCCTGGGTGCGGATCTGGATCTCGATCGGCCGCCCCTCGGCATCACGCACGATGGTGTGGAGCGACTGGTAGCCGTTGGGCTTGGGTTTGGCGATGTAGTCGTCAAACTCCTCGGTGACGGGCGTGAACTGGCTGTGCACCCAGCTCAGGGCGGCGTAGCAGTCCGGCACCGAATTGACGACGATGCGCAGCGCGCGCACGTCGTACACATGGGCGAAGTCGAGTGACTTGCCACGCATCTTCTTGACGATGCTGTAGATGTGCTTCGGCCGGCCCTGCACCCGGGCGTGGATGCCCTGGGCCTGTAGCTCGCGCTCCAGCCGGGCGCGCAGTTGCTCGACATAGGCTTCGCGCTCGATGCGCTTTTCATCGAGCAGGCGGGCGATCTGCCGGTAGGTGTCGGGCTCTAGGAAGCGGAAGGATAGGTCTTCCATCTCCCATTTGATCTCCCAGATGCCGAGCCGGTTGGCCAGCGGCGCGAACACATGCAGCGACTCGGCGGCCAGGCCGGCGGGCACAGGCTGCTTGCTGGCAGCGAACCAGCGCAGTGTCTGCAGGCGCGAGGCGAGGCGCAGCATGACCACGCGCAGGTCGCGCGAGAAGGCCAGCAGCATCTTGCGCACGTTCTCGGTCTGCGTGGCCGCGGTCTGGGCCATCGGGACCGGCGTGCCCGAGCGCTCGGCCGCGATCTGGGCGGCACGCGCCTGGCGCTGCACCTGCACCAGCTTGGTGGTCTCCACCGCCAGTTCGGCAAAGCTGTCGCCGAAGGCCTTGGCGATGACCTCCTGCGGCTTGTTCAGATGGGCGCAGGCGTAGACCAGGTAGCTGGCCGCCTGCATGGCTTCCGAGCCGCCGATGGTCTTGAGGATGGCGGCCACGGCGTCGGCGTGGGCCAGCATGTTCTCGCCGGTGTCCAGCGTCTCGCCGGCCAGCAGCGGTTCGGCAAAGGCACGCGCGCGTGCCAGTGCGTGGGCCTGCTCCGGCAGGCTGTGCGCGGTGGCGGCAATCAGCTCCGGCACGTGGGCCGGCGCGGCGTTCTCGGCAGCCAGGCTTTTCATCGGGTGCTCATGCTTTGTTCAGCAGAAAGTCGCTCACCACTTGGACCTGGTCCGCAGCGATGAGGGTGGGGGCGTGGCCGACACCGGCAAATTCCACCAGCCGTGCGCGCGGGCCACGCTGTGTCATGGCGGCCGCTGTTTCAGCCGACAGCAGGTCGGAGTCGGCGCCGCGCAGCAGCAGCGTCTGCGCTGTGATGGCGTCGTACAGCTGCCAGAGCGTGGCTTCGCCCTGGGCAGCGCTTTCCGGCGTGACCGCCTTGAAGGGCAGGGCAATGGCCGGGTCGTAGTGCAGCACGAAGCCGCCCTGGCCATCGGGCTTGATCATGGGGCGCGTCAGTGCCAGCCACTGCTCACGCGTGTGCGGGCCGAAGCTCGCAGAGATGGCCCACAGCGCGTCGGCCGCCTGCTCCAGCGAGGCAAAACGCACCGGCTGGCCCAGGTAGCTGCCGATGCGCTGCAGCGCCTGCCACTGGATCACGGGTCCGACGTCGTTGAGCACCAGTTTGCGTACCTTCAGGGATAGCGCGGGCTGGCCGCACAGCGCCATGCCGATCAGGCCACCCATGCTGGTGCCCACCCAGTCCAGCGTGGTGGGCTGCAGTTGCGCCAGCAGCGCCAGCATGTCGGCCGCATAGGCGGGCAGCTGGTAGCCCATCGGGTCTTGCAGCCAGTCGCTCTGGCCGCGCCCCACCACATCGGGGCAGACCACACGCAGGTTGGGCTGGCGCGCACACAGGGCTTGCGCCAGTACATCGAAATCGCGCCCTTGGCGCGACAGGCCGTGCACGCACAGCACCACGTGGCCGGCATCGGCCTGGCCCCACTGCCAATAGGCCATGCGGTGGCCGCCGCCGGCATCGGGGCAGCTTACGTAGTTCAGCGTAGGCTCGGTCATGGTGAAATCAAAGGGCTGAAGATAATGACAGCAGTCCCGTCATCCTAATTCAATCGCATCGTCTGATCGGAGAAACACCATGCTCAAAGGCAAGACCGCTCTCGTCACCGGCTCCACCAGCGGCATCGGCCTCGGCATTGCCAAGGCGCTGGCCCGGCAGGGCGCCAACATCGTGCTCAACGGCTTTGGCGACGTCGAAGGCCCGAAGGCCGAGATCGCGGCGCTGGGCGTGCAGGTGGCCTACCACGGCGCCGACATGAGCAAGGCTGCCGAAATCGAGGCCATGATGGCCTTTGCCGCGGCGCAGTTCGGCCGGGTGGACATCCTGGTCAATAACGCCGGCATCCAGCACGTGGCGCGCATCGAGGACTTTCCGGTCGAGCGCTGGGACGCCGTGCTCGCCATCAATCTGAGCAGCGCCTTCCACACCACGCGGTTGGCACTGCCGGCCATGCGCCGCGCGAACTGGGGCCGCATCATCAACGTCGCTTCGGTGCATGGCCTGGTGGCCTCGGCGGAGAAGTCAGCCTATGTGGCGGCCAAGCACGGCATCGTCGGCCTGACCAAGGTGACGGCGCTGGAGAACGCCACCTCCGGCGTGACCTGCAACGCCATCTGCCCCGGCTGGGTGCTGACGCCGCTGGTGCAGAAGCAGGTAGACGCCAAGGCCGCGGCGCTGGGCCTGTCCAATGAGGAAGCCACCAAGCTGCTGCTGGGCGAGAAGGAGCCCTCGATGCAGTTCACCACCCCCGAGGAACTGGGCGAACTGGCGGTGTTCTTCTGCTCGCCGGCGGCCAACAACGTGCGCGGCGTGGCCTGGAACATGGACGGCGGCTGGGCCGCGCAGTAAGCAGCGCGCCCGGTTCTGCGCCTATTTGCGCTTGCCGCCGCCCAGGATGCTGCCCAGTACGCCGCGGATGATCTGACGGCCGACCTCCCGGCCGATGGAGCTGGCAGCGCTCTTGATCAGCTGCTCGCCCGCGCTGGCGCGGGTGCGCTTGGCACCACCGCCCAGCAGGCCGCCCAGGGTGTCGAGCAGGCCACCGCCTTCTTCTTTCTTGGTAGCCGCTTCCGCCTGGGCTTGTTTTTCCTGCGTGCGCTGGCTCAGGCGCTCGAAGGCCGATTCGCGGTCCACCACTTTCTCGTACACACCGGCCACGACCGAGCCGGCCATCAGAGCTTGGCGTTGTTGTGGCGTGATCGGGCCGATCTGGCTGCCCGGCGGCAGCACGTAGACGCGCTCGGTCACACTCGGGCGGCCCTTTTCGTCCAGGAAACTGACCAGTGCCTCGCCTACACCGAGTTCAGTGATGGCGGCGGCAATGTCCAGCTTGGGGTTGGGGCGCATGGTCTCGGCGGCGGACTTGACCGCCTTCTGGTCACGCGGGGTGAAGGCGCGCAGCGCATGCTGTACGCGGTTGCCGAGCTGGCCCAGCACCGTGTCGGGAATGTCCAGCGGGTTTTGCGTCACGAAATACACGCCCACGCCCTTGGAGCGCACCAGGCGCACCACCAGCTCAATGCGCTCCAGCAGCGCCTTGGGTGCGTCGTTGAACAGCAGGTGGGCTTCGTCGAAGAAGAACACCAGCTTGGGCTTGTCGAGGTCACCCACCTCGGGTAGGTGTTCGAACAGCTCGCTCAGCAGCCACAGCAGGAAGGTGGCATACAGGCGCGGCGCGTTCATCAGCTTTTCCGCGGCCAGCACGTTGACCACGCCATGGCCCCGCGCATCGGTCTGCATGAAGTCGGCGATGTTGAGCATGGGCTCGCCGAAGAACTTGTCGCCGCCCTGGGCCTCGATCTGCAGCAGGCCACGCTGGATGGCGCCGATGCTGGCCGCGCTGATGTTGCCGTACTGGGTGGTGAACTGCGAGGCGTTGTCACCCACGTACTGGCACATGGCACGCAGGTCCTTCAGGTCCAGCAGCAGCAGGCCCTGGTCGTCGGCAATCTTGAAGACCAGCTGCAGCACGCCTTCCTGCGTGTCGTTCAGGTTGAGCATGCGGCCCAGCAGCAGGGGGCCGAGGTCGCTCACCGTGGCGCGCACGGGATGGCCCTGTTCGCCGAACACGTCCCACAGGGTGGTCGGGCATGCTATCGATTCAGGAGCGGTCAGCGCCCGTTCCTTGAGCATTTTGGCCAGTTTTTCGCCGATGACGCCGGGCTGCGAGATGCCGGTGAGGTCGCCCTTGACGTCGGCCAGGAAGACCGGCACGCCGATGCGGGAGAAGCCTTCGGCCAGCGTCTGCAGCGTGATGGTCTTGCCGGTGCCGGTGGCACCGGTGATCAGGCCGTGGCGGTTGGCCTTGTCGGGTCGCAGGAAGCATTGCACGTCGCCGTGCTGCGCAATCAGGAGGGGGTCGGCCATGGTTCTTCCGAAAAGTACAATTCGATCTTTATAGCCTAACAAATCACAAGGAAATTCCCGTGGCTGGACACAGTAAATGGGCCAATATTCAGCACCGCAAAGGCCGCCAGGATGAGAAGCGCGGCAAGATCTGGACCCGCATCATCCGTGAAATCATGGTGGCGGCCCGCCAAGGCGGCGGTGATGCCAACGCCAATCCGCGCCTGCGCCTGGCCATTGACAAGGCCAAGGCGGCCAACATGCCGGCCGACAACATCAAGCGCAACATCGACAAGGCCACTGGCAACCTCGAAGGCGTGACCTACGAGGAAATCCGCTACGAGGGTTACGGCATCGACGGCGCGGCCATCATCGTCGACACCATGACCGACAACCGGGTGCGTACCGTGGCCGAGGTACGACATGCCTTCTCCAAGCACGGCGGCAACATGGGCACCGAGGGGTCGGTGGCCTTCCAGTTCAAGCATTGCGGCCAGCTGATCTTCGCGCCGGGCACGAGCGAGGAGAAGGTGATGGAAGTGGCGTTGGAGGCAGGCGCCGAGGACGTGGTGAGCGATGACGACGGCGCCATCGAGGTGCTGACCGCCCCGGGCGACTTCGAGGCGGTGAAGAACGCGTTGGAAGCGGCCGGCCTGAAGGCCGAGGTGGCCGAGGTGACCATGCGCCCGGAGAACACTATAGAACTCAGCGGCGACGACGCCGCCAAGATGCAGAAATTGCTCGACGCCCTGGAAGACCTGGACGACGTGCAGGACGTTTTCCACAACGCAGCACTGTGATGGAACACCCCCAGGCTGCGCGCACCTCGTGTCGCTACGCCACCCCCCTTGCCGGGGGCGGCACCAGCGGCCCGGCGCAGCCGGCTCCGCGGTGCCCCTGGCATGGCGTCTGTTCGTCGGCATCACTGCCGCAGTAGAGGATTTGGATTGATATGAACGTACTCGTCATTGGCGGCGGTGGCCGCGAACATGCCCTGGCTTGGAAACTGGCCCAGTCGCCCAAGGTGCAGATGGTCTACGTGGCGCCGGGCAATGGCGGCACGGCGCGCGACAAGCGCTTGCAGAACGTGCCGATCACCGACGTACAGGAGCTGCGCGCCTGGGCCCAGAAGGAGAAGATCGGCCTGACGGTGGTCGGCCCCGAGGCGCCGTTGGCCGCCGGTGTGGTCGACGAGTTCCGTGCCCATGGCCTGCGCATTTTTGGTCCTACCAAGGCGGCAGCGCAACTGGAGAGTTCCAAGGCCTTCTCCAAGGCCTTCATGAAGCGCCATGGCATTCCCACGGCGGAGTACGAGACCTTCTCCGACCCGGTGGCGGCGCATGCCTATGTCGAGAAGATGGGCGCGCCCATCGTGGTCAAGGCCGACGGCCTGGCCGCCGGCAAGGGCGTAGTGGTGGCCATGACCCTGGCCGAGGCGCACGAGGCGATCGACTTCATGCTGCTGGACAACAAGCTGGGCGTGAGCCACAACGAGGGTGGCGCGCGCGTGGTGATCGAGGAATTCCTGCAGGGTGAGGAAGCCAGCTTCATCGTTCTGTGCGACGGCAAGAACGTGACCGCGCTGGCCACCAGCCAGGACCACAAGCGCCTGCTCGATGCCGACCAGGGGCCGAATACCGGTGGCATGGGCGCCTACTCGCCGGCGCCGGTGGTGACCCCCGCGGTGCATGCCCGCGCCATGCGCGAGATCATCCTGCCCACGATCAAGGGCATGGAGAAGGATGGCATTCCCTACACCGGCTTTCTCTATGCCGGTCTGATGATCGATGCCGCGGGCGCGCCGAAGACGCTGGAGTTCAACTGCCGCATGGGCGACCCGGAAACGCAGCCCATCATGATGCGCCTCAAGAGCGATCTGGTGGATGTGATGCAGGCCGCCACGGATGAGCGCCTGGACCAGATTGAACTGGAGTGGGACCGCCGCGTCGCGTTGGGCGTGGTGATGGCAGCGCATGGCTACCCGATGAGCCCGCGCAAGGGCGACGCCATCACCGGCTTGCCGGCCGATGCTGACGACGCCATGGTGTTCCATGCCGGCACGACCATGAAGGACGGCCAGGTGCTCACCTCCGGTGGCCGCGTGTTGTGCGTGACGGCGCTGGCTGACAGCGTGAAGCAGGCACAGCAGCGGGCCTACGAGGCGATCAAGGGCATCCACTTCGACGGCATGCAGTACCGCGGTGACATTGGTTTCCGCGCTATCAAGGGCTGATGACCCAAGGCGACTTTTCCCGCCCGTTCCCGGTGCAGTTCGCCGGCAGCGCCGTGGCGCGCTGGCTGCTGCGACGCATGGGCTGGACGGTCCATTTCGACGGCTTGCCCGGTCCGCAAGGGGTACTGGCGGTCTACCCGCACACCAGCAACTGGGATTTCATCGTGCTGGTGATCGTCAAGTGGGCAGTGGGCATTCCGGTGCGCTTCTGGGGCAAGGACAGTCTGTTCCGCATTCCGATTTTCGGCCGCTGGCTGCGCTGGCTGGGCGGCATTCCGGTGGCGCGCACCTCGTCCCAGGGTGTGGTGGCCGACACGGCGGCGCGCCTGCAGGCGGCGCGTGCGCAGGGCGAGTATTTCTGGCTGGCCTTGGCGCCGGAAGGCACGCGCAAGCGGATTCCGGGCTGGCGCAGCGGTTTCTACCGCACGGCCGTGCAGGCAGGAGTGCCGCTGGGTCTGGTGAAAGTCAACTATCCTCGGCGCGAAGTGACGGTGCAGGCCTTCCTGCGCCTGAGCGGTGACGAGGCCGCCGATTTTGCGCGCATTGCTGACGCCCTGGATGGCGCCGTCGGTTGCCGGCCTGGCAATGCGGCGCCCATCCGTCTCCTGGACGCCTCGGTGCCACGTACTGAAACCATCGTGAAGTAACCATGAACCCAAACACCTCCGCTGTCAGCACCGTGCGCGACTACCTGCAGGGTCTGCAGCAACGCATCACCGACGCCATCGCCGCCATCGACGGCAGTGCCTTTTTGGCCGATGCCTGGGAGAAGGCGCCGGGTGAGCCGCTGCAGGGCAATGGCTTGACCAAGATCCTGGAAAACGGCCCCGTATTTGAGCGCGCCGGCTGTGGCTTCTCGCACGTGCAGGGGCCGAAGCTGCCGCCGTCGGCCACGCAGCATCGGCCGGAGTTGGCCGGTGCGCCCTTCGAGGCCATGGGCGTCTCGCTGGTGTTCCACCCGCGCAACCCCTATGTCCCCACGGTGCACATGAATGTGCGCATGCTGGCGGCCAAGGGCCAGGACGGGCAGGAGGTCTGCTGGTTCGGCGGCGGCATGGACCTGACGCCCTATTACGGCTTTGAGGAGGATGCGGTGCACTTCCACACGGTGTGCCGCGATGCGCTCAAGCCCTTCGGCGACGACAAGTACCCGCGCTTCAAGGCCTGGTGCGACGACTACTTCTTTCTCAAGCACCGCAACGAGCAACGTGGCATCGGCGGCGTGTTCTTCGACGACTTTTCCGAGCTTGGTTTCGAGGGCAGTTTTGCCATGATGCGGGCCGTCGGCGACGCTTTTCTGCAGGCCTACCTGCCGATCGTGGAGCGTCGCCAGCAGCTGCCGCACGGCGAGCGTGAGCGCGCCTTCCAGCTCTACCGGCGCGGCCGTTACGTCGAGTTCAACCTGGTGTGGGACCGTGGGACGCACTTCGGTCTGCAGTCGGGCGGGCGTACCGAATCCATCCTGCTGTCCATGCCACCGCTGGTGAGCTGGGCCTACCAGCAGCAACCCGAGCCCGACTCGCCGGAGGCGGCGCTGTACACCCGCTTCCTGCCGCGGCGGGATTGGGTCTGAGCGTGGCAGCGAAGAAAGTCGGCGTCTTCGGTGGGGCTTTTGACCCGCCGCACCTGGCGCACCGGGCTCTGGCCGAGGTGGCGTTGGCACAGCTGCAGCTCGACGAACTGCACGTACTGCCCACCGGCCATGCCTGGCACAAGACCCGCCAGCTGACGGCGGCCGAGCACCGGCTGGCTATGGTGCAACTGACCTTTGGCGATCTGCCACGCCTGCTCATTGATGACCGCGAGATCCGGCGCGACGGCCCGTCCTACACTCTGGACACCTTGCGTGAGCTGCAGGCTGAGCAACCGCAGGCCGAGTTTTTCCTGGTCATGGGCAAGGACCAGGCGGACGTACTGCCGACCTGGCGCAACTGGCAGGAAATCGTGCGGCTTGCTATAATTTGTGTAGCTGACCGCGACGGACTGACGGGGCAGGAAGTCCAGTTTGTTCCTCCGCCTGAGATGGCGCCGCGCTTTTGCAAGCTGCACATGCCCACCATGGACATCAGCGCCACCGGCATCCGCGCCCGGGTGGCCGGCCAGCAGGGTATCGCCCCGCTGGTCTGCGAGCCGGTTGCGCGCTATATTGAAGCCCATCACCTTTACACGACCTCTTGATGACCACCGAAACCGCCGCCAAAAAAGACATCCAGAAACTCCAGCGCGCCATCGTCGATGGTCTGGAGGACGTGAAGGCCCAGGACATCCAGGTGTTCAACACCGAGCACCTGTCACCGCTGTTCGAGCGCGTCGTCGTTGCTTCCGGTACTTCCAACCGCCAGACCAAGGCGCTGGCCACCAGCGTGCGTGACGCCGTGCGCGACGCCGGCTTTGCCAAGCCGCGCATGGAAGGCGAGGACAACGGCGAGTGGATCATCGTGGACTGCGGCCAGGCCGTGGTACACATCATGCAACCCAATATTCGCCAGTACTACCACCTGGAGGACCTGTGGGGTGAGAAGCCGGTCCGCCTGAAGTTTGGTGCTGACAAGCCGGTCGCTAAGGCGCCCGCAAAGACGGCGGTGCCGGCCAAGTCGACCAGTCTCAAGCGCTCCAGCGCTGCCAAGCAGGGCGTGACCGAGGCGTTCCCGTCCAAGGCGCAGGAGAAGAAAGCGGCGGCCAAGAAGACGGCTGCCAAGGCACCGGCCAAGACCGCTGCCAAGAAGACGGTGGCCCGCAAGTCGGCAGCGCCGGCCAAGACGGTTGCGAAGGCGCCTGCCAAGACGGCCGGCAAGCCGGCGGCCAAGAGTGCCGCGAAGAAGCCCGTCGCACGCAAAGCCTGACGCCGGGAATCGGAAGGCCGTATGAGGCTGCTGATCGTGGCCGTAGGCCAGCGTGTGCCGGACTGGGCCCAGACGGCCTGGGATGACTACGCCAAGCGCTTTCCCTCCGAATTGAAGGTCGAGCTCAAGGCTATCAAGACCGAGCCGCGCGGCTCCAAGACCTATGAGCAGCTGGTGGCGGCCGAGCGCAAGCGCATCGAGGAAGCCATCCCGAAGGGCACGCGCATCGTCGCCCTGGACGAGCGTGGCACCGCGCTGACCACCGTGGCGCTGGCAGCCAAGCTCAAGGACTGGCAACTCGGCGGTGACGATGTGGCACTGGTCATCGGCGGGCCCGACGGTCTGGATCCTGCGTTTCGCCAGGCCGCACACGAACGCATTCGCCTGTCCGACCTGACGTTGCCGCATGCCATGGTGCGGGTGCTGCTGCTGGAGCAGCTCTACCGCGCCTGGTCGATCAACGCCAACCACCCCTACCACCGCGAATGACGGGTGAGCCCCATGCCTGATTTCATCTACCTTGCCTCCCAAAGTCCGCGCCGGCGCCAGTTGCTCGAACAGCTGGGGGTGCGCCACGAGTTGCTGCTGCCCGACGCACACGAGGATGCGGAAGGGTTGGAGGCCGTGCTGACCGGCGAGTCCCCGACCGCCTATGTGCAGCGTGTGACCGGTCTGAAGCTTGATGCGGCGCTGGCGCGCCTGAAGCGCCGCGGCTTGCCGGCGGCACCGGTGTTGTGCTCGGATACTACGGTGGCTCTGGGGCGCCGCATCTATGGCAAACCAGCCGATGCGGCCGACGCGCGCCGAATGCTAGCGGAACTGGCCGGGCACACCCACCGCGTGCTGACGGCAGTGGCCATCGGCGCGCCGCGCCGCTGCGAACAGGCGCTGAGCGTGTCGCGCGTGACGTTTGCCGCCATGAATCGGAGCCAGATCGCAGCCTACGTGGCCGGCGGCGAACCGATGGGCAAGGCTGGCGCCTATGCGGTGCAGGGCAGGGCGGCGGCCTTCATCTCGCATATTTCGGGCAGCTACTCTGGCATCATGGGCCTGCCGATGTACGAGACAGCACAATTGCTGTCATCGTTCGGCTACAAGATCCGGAACTGACAACGTCATGCAGGAAGACATACTCGTGAACTGGTCGCCGCAGGAGACGCGGGTGGCCGTGGTGGAAAACGGTGCCGTGCAGGAACTGCACGTCGAGCGCACCTACGAGCGCGGGCTGGTAGGCAATATCTACCTGGGCAAGGTCGCGCGCGTGCTGCCGGGCATGCAATCGGCCTTCATCGACATCGGACTGGAGCGCGCAGCCTTCCTGCACGTGGCCGACGTCTGGCAGCCGCCGGTCGAGGGTGAGTCGCTCAGCGCCTCCCGGGCGTCGCAGCCCCAGGTACCGATCGAGAAGCAGGTGTTCGAGGGGCAGGCGCTGATGGTGCAGGTGATCAAGGACCCGATCGGCACCAAGGGCGCGCGCTTGTCGACCCAGATCAGCATTGCCGGCCGCCTGCTGGTCTTCCTGCCGCAGGATGACCACGTAGGGGTGTCGCAGAAGATCCCGCTGGCCCAGCGGGACGAGCTACGCCAGCGCCTGCAGGCGCTCGTCGGCGAGCAGGGCGGCGGCTTCATCCTGCGCACCAATGGCGAAGACGCGTCCGACGCCGAGTTGGCGGAGGACATCGCCTACTTGCGCAAGACCTGGGCGCGCATCAAGGAGGCTTCGCTGCGCCTACCGCCCAAATCGTTGCTGCACCTGGATCTGAACCTGTTGCAGCGTGTACTGCGCGACCTGGTGGGTGAGTCGACCCAGTCGATCAAAGTCGATTCGCGCGAGCAGTTCGAAGCCTTGCGCGCCTTTGGTCGTGAGTTCATGCCCGCCGCGGCGGAGAAGCTGCAGCACTACAAGGGCGAACGGCCGATCTTCGACCTGTTTTCCATCGACGAGGAAATTGCCAAGGCGCTGGGCCGGCGTGTCGACCTCAAATCCGGTGGCTACCTGATCGTGGACCAGACCGAAGCGCTGACCACCATCGATGTCAACACCGGCGGTTTCGTCGGCGCGCGCAACTTCGACGACACCATCTTCAAGACCAATCTGGAAGCGGCGCAGGCCATTGCCCGGCAATTGCGGCTGCGCAATCTGGGCGGCATCATCATCGTCGACTTCATCGACATGGCGCATGAAGACCACCGCGAGGCGGTGCTGACCGAATTCCGCAAGCAACTGGCGCGCGACCGCGTCAAGACCATGGTGGGCGGCTTCTCCCTGCTGGGGCTGGTGGAGATGACACGCAAGCGCACCCGTGAATCGCTGGCGCACATGCTGTGCGAGCCGTGCCCGAGTTGCGAGGGCAAGGGCATCGTCAAGACGGCGCGCAGCGTGGCCTACGACATCCTGCGCGAGATTCTGCGCGAGGCGCGCCAGTTCAACCCGCGCGAGTTCCGCGTGGTGGCGGCGCCGCAGGTGATCGAGCTGCTGCTGGACGAGGAAAGCCAGCACCTGGCGGGCTTGAGCGAGTTCATCGGCAAGCCGGTTTCGCTGCAAAGCGAGGCCGCCATGGGGCAGGAACAGTACGACATCGTGCTGCTTTGAGCACGGACAGCTTGCATGCGCATTGCCATCATCAGCCGGGTGTTTGCCAGAACGGGCGGCGGGGCCGAGAGCTATTCGGTCGCGCTGGTGGAGCAACTGGCAGCGCGTCACGAGATCCACGTCTTTGCCCAGGAAAGTAACCAGCCGGTGGCTGGCGTGCGTTACCACCGGGTGTTCTGCCTGAGCCGCAAGCCACGCTGGATCAACCAACTGCTGTTTGCGATTGCCACCTGGTGGCGTACCCGCACAGGCTTCGAGGTGGTGCACTCGCATGAGAACACCTGGCATGGCCAGATTCAGACCATCCATGTGCGGCCGACACGCTACAACCTGTTCCAGGGGCGCAGCGGCCTGCGTCTGGCACTGCGCTGGCTCAAGGTGGTGCTGAGCCCGCGTCTGCTGACCTATGTCTGGCTGGAAGGTGCCCGCTTCAAGCCGGTGCCCGGCCGCCATGTGGTCGCGACTTCCGAGACTTTGCGCGCCGAGTGCGAACAGGCCTACCCCGGCAGCCCGCTGGAGGTGATCACACCCGGGACCGACCTGCCACAGCCCGGGCTGACGCGTGCAGCGGCGCGGCAGCGACTCGGCTTGCCTATTGAACGACCTTTGCTGCTGTTTGTGGCGAACGACTATGCCCGCAAGGGGCTGGATGCCCTGTTGCAGGCCCTGCAGCGACTGCCGTCTGAGGTCAGCTTGGCGGTGGTGGGCAACCCGAAGCCGATTGCGCGCTATCGGGAGCTGGCCAGCCAGTTGGGCGTGCATCAGCGGGTCCACTTTCTCGGGTCCCTTCATGACCTGAGGCCGGCCTACACGGCTGCCGATTGTCTGGCGCATCCGACGCTGGAAGACAGTTTTGCCATGGTGGTGCTGGAGGCCTTGGCCCATGGCCTGCCGGTGGTGGTAAGCGGGCCGGCGCATTGCGGCATTTCCCGCCAGTTGCGCCATGGCGTGGAAGCACTGTTGCTTGATGATCCCCATGATGCCGCCCGTCTGGCCGAGCACCTGACGACGGTGCTGCAGCAACCGGTGCTGGCGCAGCAGCTGAGCCAGCATGGTCAGGTGTTTGCGCAGGGCCATTCCTGGGAAAGTGCCGCCCTACAATACGAGGCGCTGTACCGACAGGCCGCCGACCAGCGTTAGGGTTCGGTGGCTGCCGCTTTCGCTTTTCCTGACACCACTTCATGACAGTTCCGACCCGGCAGCGCTGGCTGATCCTGGCCCATGCCTTCAACATGGACGGCCGGGCCGCCAGCCAGACCATCACCGACAAGCTGCCGCATCTGCGACGTGCGGGCGTCGAGGTGGTGGTACTCAGTGGCGTATCGGGTACGCGGGACCCCGTGCTGGAGCATCACCAGCTCTGGCCTGCCGGGCCGGCGGGACTGCGTTTCGAGTTGCGTCATGTGTTGCGCCGCCGCTTCGCCAACAGGCTGGTGTACCGGACCCTGATGACGGTGGCATCGCTAGTGCTGCTGCCGGGCGTCGTGCTGGAGAAGTTATTGCGACCGGTGGAAAGTTCCTGGTCCTGGTGGCTCAGCGCCTATCTGAAAGGCCGCAGGCTGGCGCGGCGCCAGCCTTTCGACCTGATCTATTCAACGGGTGGCGCCTTTGCGGCGCATCTGGCTGGGCGCGCCCTCAAGCAGGCGCTGGGCACGCCCTGGTTGGCCGAGGTGCATGACCCTTTCGTCGCGCCTGGCGCGGAGCCGACGACGGCCCAGCAGAAGATGCAGGCGTATGTCGAGGGACTGATCTGCCGCGAGGCCGATGTGGCCATCTGGTTCACCGAACAGGCGTTGGCCAGTGCGCGCCGGCGGCATCCGGAGTTGGGTGACCGTGGCAAGATGCTGCTGCCGGGTATAGACGCGCCGTTCCAGAGCCTGCCCCCGTACCAGGCCGGGCCGAAGTTCGTCGTTGGCCATTTCGGCTCACTGTCGCCTAGCCGCAATCTGGTCCCCTTCATCGAGGCACTGGAAACGCTTCAGGCACGGCGCCCTGATCTGGTGGGTGCGACCGAACTGCAAGTGACGGGCGGGCCGTTGGATGCGGTGACGGCAGCCAAGTTGGCCGCGTCGCCGGTGCGAACGAGCGTGCGTCACCTGGGGCGTATTGAAACCGATCCAGCCACCGGCCTGTCCGGTCGTGCGCAGATCCTGCGCCGCATGCGTGCAGTCGACGTGTTGCTGCTATTGCATGGCGAGGAGCCGATCTGTGAGGAGTACATTCCTTCCAAGCTCTACGAGTACCTCTGGATGCAACGACCCATCCTGGCAACTGTGCATCGCAACCCGCAGATGGCGGCGATGCTGCGCGGGGAGGGGCACACCGTGATCGAGACCGGAGGTGAGAGGACGGCCTATGAGGCGCTTGCTACGGTGCTGGAGCAGTTGTTCAATCGCTGGCGGGAGACAGGCTTGCCTGACAGCGGGCGAGATAGTCCATACAGTACCCAAATTGCGGTGGAACAAGTAATTAGTTGGGGGCAGAGTATCAAATTCGCAAAGAGTAGTTCCGAAAATTCTGTGGGATGCACCCGATGAGGTCAGTTTTCTTAACTCTATTAAGAAAACATCCCAATTCTTAACCTGGTGTTGAAAGCGACTACCAATGAATGTGTTGTTGACTGGGGGGAGTGGTTACATTGGCAGCCACACCGCCACCGTGCTGTCTCAGGCAGGTCATAACACGGTGCTTTTTGATAATCTATGCAATAGCCGTGAAGACGTCGCATACAGGCTGGAACATATTAGTGGCCAAAGGATACCCTTAGTGCAGGGAGATGTGCGTAATACCTCGCTATTGGCCGCGACGCTAAGAGAGCACCATATTGATGCGGTAATGCACTTCGCAGGATTGAAGGCCGTCAGTGAGTCCGTAATAGATCCTCTGAGGTACTACGACAACAACGTAAACGGCACGCTGAGCTTGATACAGGCTATGCAGGTAGCCAACGTGCGGACGTTGGTGTTCAGTTCTAGCGCAACCGTGTATGGAGTTCCACGTTACTTACCTTACGACGAGTCGCATCCCACGCTTGCGATTAGCCCCTACGGCAAGACTAAGCTTGTGGTGGAACAGATGTTGGATGACCTGGCCCATTCTGATAGCCGATGGCGTATAGCGGTACTCCGCTACTTCAATCCGGTTGGCGCTCATGAGTCAGGAGTGATCGGGGAAGATCCGAGGGGAGTGCCAAACAATCTGATGCCATTTATTGCTCAAGTCGCTGAAGGTCGACGCGCGGTTCTCAGCATATTTGGTAATGACTATCCTACGTTGGATGGAACGGGCGTTCGTGACTATATTCATGTAATGGATCTTGCCGAGGGACATCTGGCAGCCTTGCAATTTCTGCAATCGCAAACAGGTTGTCATGTCTTCAACTTGGGGACCGGTCAGGGTTTCAGCGTGCTTGAGATCGTGCGTGCATTCGAAGCCGTCATTGGAAGAGCGTTGCCTGTGAAGTATGTCGATCGTCGTCCCGGTGACCTGCCCGAGTACTACGCTAGCGTTGAGAAGGCGCGGACCTTGCTTGGCTGGAAGGCTACGAGAAATCTAGATGACATGTGTGCCAGTGCCTGGAAATGGCAGCAGAATCACGCGAAGCTTGCATCTTAGGGGCAACATAGTCCCTAGAGGTAAGCGCGACGGCTCTGTCTAAAGCTTAACTGGCTTGGTACTACGTTGCGTGCGGATATTCCCTTTTAAAACTTGAGACGGACTTGTCTATGCGTTGAAACATATCGGGTCCAGCGCCAGACATGTTTTTCCCCTGCGCATCATGTCAATTAGTGTGTTCGAAAAGTCGCGCGGGCCAGGGGACTACTCAGATTTATTCTGGAACAAGGAAATTTATGTCAAGGAAAGTTGCGCTCATCACTGGCATCACGGGACAGGATGGCTCGTATCTCGCGGAGTTCTTGTTGGAGAAGGGCTACCTGGTCCATGGGATTAAACGTCGTGCCAGCCAGTTCAACACGGCGCGGGTGGATCATCTGTACCAGGATCCGCACATCGACCATCGGAACTTTGTCCTGCATTACGGCGATCTGACAGACACGAGTAATCTGGTTCGAATCGTGCAGCAGGTTCAGCCAGATGAGGTCTATAACCTCGGTGCCCAGAGTCATGTAGCTGTGAGCTTTGAGAGTCCAGAATACACGGCAGATGTGGATGCTCTTGGTGCCTTGCGGTTGCTCGAGGCCATCCGCATTCTGGGGCTGGAGAAAAAGACCCGGTTCTATCAAGCATCAACCTCTGAACTTTACGGTCTGGTGCAGGAAATTCCGCAGAGGGAAAGCACGCCGTTCTATCCGCGCAGTCCCTATGGCGTGGCGAAACTCTACGCCTACTGGATCACCGTGAACTACCGCGAAGCCTATGGCATGCACGCCAGCAACGGCATCCTGTTCAACCACGAAAGCCCACGTCGTGGCGAGACCTTCGTTACCCGCAAGATCACCCGCGGCCTGTGCAATATCGCCCAAGGGTTGGAGCGTTGTCTTTACATGGGCAATATGGACGCGCTGCGTGACTGGGGTCACGCGAAAGACTACGTACGCATGCAATGGATGATGCTGCAGCAGGAAAGTCCGAAGGATTACGTCATTGCGACCGGCGTGCAGTACAGCGTGCGCCAGTTCATTGAGAAATCAGCGGCGGAGCTAGGCATCACGTTGCGCTTTGAGGGCCGGGGTGTTGATGAGCATGCAGTCGTGGTGGCCATTGCGGGTGATAAGGCGCCCGGCCTTAAGGTGGGCGACGTGATCGTTCGCGTCGATCCGCACTATTTCCGTCCGGCTGAAGTGGAGACCCTGCTGGGCGATCCCAGTCTGGCCAAGCAGGAGCTGGGCTGGATTCCGGAAATCACGCTCGACGAGATGGTTCGAGAAATGGTGGCCTCTGACCTGGAACAGGCCAAGCAGCATGCACTGTTGCGGCAGCATGGCTACACCGTGCAGGTGAGTAAGGAAAAATGAGCGCGCACCCGAAGATTTACGTCGCTGGACATCGCGGAATGGTGGGCGGCGCCATCGTGCGCACGCTGCTTGCGCAAGGGGTGGATGCGACGGACATTGTCACCCGAACTCATGCTGAACTTGATCTAACCGATCAACATGCTGTGCGGGAGTTTTTTGCCCTGGAAAAGCCGGATCAGGTTTACCTCGCGGCGGCCAAGGTGGGCGGTATCCATGCCAACAACACCTACCCTGCCGAATTCATCTACCAGAACCTGATGCTGCAGGCCAACGTCATCCATGCGGCGCACGTACATGGGGTTCAGAAACTGCTGTTTTTGGGTTCGAGTTGTATCTACCCGAAGCTGGCGCCCCAACCCATGGCCGAGACTGCCTTGCTCACTGGCGCGCTCGAGCCGACCAACGAGCCCTACGCCGTCGCCAAGATTGCGGGGATCAAGCTTTGCGAAAGTTACAACCGACAGTACGGGCGCGACTACCGCAGTGTTATGCCCACCAACCTCTATGGTCCGGGTGACAACTACCACCCGGAGAACAGCCATGTCATCCCGGCCCTTTTGCGTCGCTTTCACGAGGCGAAGGAGAGAGGGGATCCGGCCGTGACCATTTGGGGCACGGGAACCCCGCGTCGTGAGTTTCTATATGTTGACGACATGGCGGCTGCGAGTGTTTTTGTGATGAATCTTGCGCCCGATGCGTATCAAGCTCAGGTACAGCCGCAGCTGAGTCATATCAACGTCGGTTGTGGGTCTGACGTAACCATCGCCGAGCTGGCGGATACGGTGGCGCGGGTGGTAGGTTACCAAGGGCGCATAACGTTTGATAGCAGTAAGCCGGACGGGACGCCCAGGAAGTTGATGGATTCAACGCGTCTTGTTGCGATGGGGTGGAGCGCCAAGATTGGTCTAGAGGAAGGCTTGGCCTATGCCTACAGCGATATGGTGAAGAGTCGTCGAGAGGCATGAAACCTGGGGCATTGGCGCGTCCGTGTGGGCTTGGGCGACAGGCAGATCGTAGGTAGTGCGAGGATATAGTTTTCACTAGGGCATCGATTCTTCCGCGAGGCTAGTATGGCCTGACCTAGCGCATGCGTCTATCGAGCAACTAGCCTTGATTCAGCTGATTTCTTGCATTTCGTTGTAGACCACGAGCTGGGACCAAGTTGCTTCGCTTGATGAGGGGTGATGCCGGTTTCCTTGTGAGAAATCATGTGCCGATTCTGACGCTGATTTCTGAAGACAGGGCAATCTATCGTGCAACCTAGCGCTACTAGAAGTTTAGACGCGGTGTTGCTCTGTAGCAATACGACGACCTTTAATCGTCCTTTTGAATACGCTGAAGGCTACAAAATTGCAGATAGGTTGAAGTACGGCGACGAGTTTTTTGTCAATGATGAATCTCTTTGGGAGGACGGTTGCACGCTATGAGTGGCTTGGGACGTTATCTGATCGATTATGAAAATCCAGATGCAGGCATTGGGCATTCGCTCGGACATGTGAACAACGCCATCAAGATCTGCTTGCGACACGATCTGAAGTTTGCATATGCCGCTGAGCAGGTTCGTAAGTCCAATGATGTGAGTTTAAGATGGCGTTTGAAGCAGTTCATGCGCCTGATAACGCTGCGCCAAGTACACGAGAGCCACAATATCGGCGATGACATCAACGCTCTTTTTGCGTTCGGGAAATACGCTGAAGAAAGAGCGTTTATTGAGCGTGAGCTCCGGCTCGGCAGGCTCAAAAAGGTCTTGCTACCGAAAACAAATATTCATATACCTTCCAACGATCAGATAGATGATGAGGCCTATCGGGAGGTGGATTCGGTTATCAGGGAGAGCCTCGGGGATGGCGTCGTTTTTGTTTTGCCGGAGAATCGAACGGGTGACTTTGAGTATGCCTCCAGCCGCGAATGGTTTAGGCGGGCATTTTTTTCTGTGCCGGAGAACAATCCGGATCACTCAGTAGAGGCCACTGGAGGCGCTCGTTCGTTGGTTATCGCCGTACATATCCGTCGAGGCGATCTCTTGCCAGGGCGCCAGTTCCAGGATTTATCGAAGCGCATGTTGCCGGATGCATGGTACCGACGAATCCTTGAGTGTGTTGCTGAGTCAGCTCCCGGAGCGGTTCAGGTCTATATCGTGAGCGAGGGCGTGGAAGGGCGCTATTGTTCTGAGCAGGGGAAATCCTTCTCCTGGGCTGATGCCCTTGCCAAGGTCAATTGCCACGTTGTCGAGTGGATCGACAAGCCTTTTATTGATTCATTCCGCATGATGGTGAATTGCGATGTCCTGATCGGCTCCAAGAGTGGCATGACGCATCTTGCAGGCATGTTGGGAGACCAGATAAAACTTGTTCCGAGAATGTGGCACTCCTACCGAGGTACTCCGAATGTGCTTGAGCTTGGTGATCAGCTTGAGAATGCTGATCTCGCCCGGGTAAAAGCGATCATCCGCGGCTCCTAGGTAGCGGCTCCGCCGCCGGTCAGCTGTCGGTGCGATAGCGGCCCAGTTTTGTCATCCATGCCGCAATCAGCAGCCGCTCCAGGCGGATAAACGGCGTGAGCAGTCCGTTACCCCGGGGCTGGAATTCGGCGTAAATTTGATAATTTGCACGAAGGGAGATGCCGCGAATCTTGTCGTTGAGTGTGCGCATGAAAAAAACGCCCTGATTCATTCGGTCTCGAAATGACAGCGCCTGGGGTGTAACGGATATGCCTAACAGGCTGGCTACATAGCGGGATTGGATGCTCTGGAAAGACTTGAGGGCGGTTTCACGTTTTTGCTGGCTGATTTGCCCGGGGTGGATGCGATAGGTCAGTAGTGGACGAGGAATATTGAAGAATGTTCCTCCATTTGCGGAGATGTTGCACCACAGGCCGTAGTCTTCAGCATGCTGGTGAGCGGTGTTGTATTGATGGCGCTGGAGCGTTTCCATCTTGACGCTGGCGCTCGGGTTGGAGATCGGGCAGTAGATGGTCAGTAAGGCCTTGATGTCGCTATTCGTGACCGGCGACCTGCGGGAGCGCTTCTTGCCCGTGGCGCTGTACAGCGAGGTATGCCAGGAGCCGCAAACGTCGACATTCTGCTTCTGAAAGACTTCCCACTGTGACTGCAGGCGCTCGGGATGGGCAATGTCGTCGGCATCCATGATTGCGATGTAGCGCCCCCTCGCTTCGGAGAAACCTTTGGTGCGGGCGTAAATCAGGCCATGATTGGAGCCCAACTTGACCAAGCGGATGCGAGGGTCCTGGATGTCTTCTAGCCGCTGTAGGGTGCCATCTGTCGAACCATCGTCAACGATAATCAGCTCAAAATCCTTGAAGGTCTGGTGCAGCAGGCTACGGATGCACTCATCTAGGTAGGCTTCGGCGTTGTACGTGCATAGCACGATGGAAAACACAGGTGACATGTTTTATGACGAAACGGAAAGTGCTGTTTGTGGACGAGTCGGGCGGTGCCTGGCCTTGGCAAAGGCAGCTACGCGGGTCGGCGGACACCTGGGGCAAGAGCTCCTATACCTTTAAAGTCGATTGTACGGGTGGGTATGACTGGCTGGTGGTCTATTCGGCCTGGCCTCACGTGGAGTTGATGACCACCGTACCGCGGAGTCGGAGAGTTTTTGTGGCAGGTGAGCCTGGGAGTTTTCATCGTTACCAGGAGCGTTTCCTGGCGCAATTCGGCACTGTTCTGACGACACAACGTGCAACCCGTCATGCCGGCGCTATCCAGGGGCAGCCGGGTATCAACTGGTTTGCGGGAGTTCAGTTTCAGGAGGGCCCCGCGCGCTTCAAGTCCTTGTTGAGTTTTTCGGATTTCGAGGCAGGTAACCCGCCCAAAACGAAGCTGTGCTCCGTTGTTTGCTCCACTAACGCGGTGACTAAGGGGCACCGGCAGCGGATCAAGTTTGTAGACTTGCTACGTGCAGAGTTTGACGACCAGATCGACTTTTTTGGCCGAGGTGTGCGGACCATGCCGGACAAGGACGTCGCGCTAGCGGACTATAGGTTCCACATTGCCTTGGAAAACTCGGTTCATGACAACTACTGGACGGAGAAACTGGCAGATCCGTTCTTGCGTGGTTGCTTTCCCATCTACAGTGGCTGTCCGAATCTGGATGACTATTTTCCGTCTGACAGCTATGTGCGCATTGATATCAACCGACCTCGGCAGGCTCTTGCGACCATCGCATCGGTTTTGCAGGGGCAAGCGGACGTAGAACACGCCAAGGCCCTGGCGGAAGCAAAGCGCAGGGTTCTGTACGACTACAACATTTTTCCTACCTTGGAGGGCATCTACGCCCGATTGGAGTCCGCGTCGATAGACATGGAACCTGATCTGGTGGTGCCGGTCCGCCTGTATTCGGACCATGAGGCCAAGGATTTCAAGCTGACTCGTCGGTTGCGGCGTTGGTTACGCCAAGTGTTCTGAGCGTGAGTCCGAAGAACATGGCGCTCAAGAAGAGCAGCAGTTCAATGAAGTGCGCCGTGCATACCTCGGTGGTAAGGTAGGTGAATCCGACGACAGGAATGGCCCAAGTGGCATAGCGTGACCAGAAGTCGGTACGTTTCCGTGCCCGCCAGAAGCTGACCATCAGTGGAATCCAGACGAGTAGCAACCCGAGGATCCCGAACCCAAGTGCGAAATCAAGCCAGCCACTGTGCGTAGATCCGCGGTTCTTGCTATCAGGTTGATGAAACCCCTCCCTTGGTTTGATGGCCATGGCGCCGAAGGAGTGGTTGATCAGGCCGTAGCCGAATGGATGTTCCGCGAGGAGTTCCAGCCCAGCGCGGGCCCAGGCCACTCGCCCGTGGGTGCTTCCATTGACAGTATCCCATAACTCGTTTGCCGGGTAGGGTGAGACGCGGTCTTTCCAGTTCGCATGCTGGTCAATCTACACACTGATCTTGTAGTCAGCGACGATGTTCGACTAGGCTGAGTTGGACTCGATGTGCTTTTTGCCGGCATATCCGAAAGCAAGGGCGCTGAGCAGCACCACGGCAATTCCGATGCCGCTGCGCTTCGGTTGGAGTGTGGTCCCGACCAGTTGTCGCACCGTGCAGAAGAGGAGGTAGCCAAAGAGCAGGGCAAAGATGGCGAATCCGTTCTTGGTATTTCCAAAATAGAACATGCACAGCGTGAATGTGGTACCCAGCGCGCCGTAAAGATACCAGCGCCAGCTTTCCTGGCCTTTCAGTGCGTCCAGAATTTTTATGAACATTAGCGGCAGGAAGATGCTTCCAAAGATAACCAGCGGCGTTTTCCCTAGGTAAGGGGTCATGAAGAAGTTGTGGTGCAGCCAGTGCCCTGTGCGATAGATTTCGTAGGCATATCGGCCACAGAAGATGAGCGCCGTACCTGCAAAGCCCATGATGAGCACCGTCTCCAGGCCTCGGCTGCGTTGCACATACAGGCGGCCATCGTTGAGTGACAGTCCGAGGCCAAGTCCGAGCACCCCCGCCAGCAGGTTGCGTGGCCACTCACCCAGGAGCTCGTGCGTCTGCTCTGTCAGAATCCCGGCGAAAAACGTGAAATGAACGATAAGCCAAAGGAAGAACGCAAACAATACATAGACTGGCCAGGCACCCTTTGCGAGTAACAGACCCGAGCGACTCCTGATGATCGGGATGGCTGCGAAGAGCCCCGTCAGCAGAAGCAGGTTGCGCAGCGCCATTGTTCCCGGTAAGGGCCATATTGCCAGCAGCACGGCTGTGCCCAGGACGACGGTCGTGGTCCAAATTTTGTTCTGGGGTGACATGTTGTTGATTCAGATTCGACCGAGGGCACGACGCAGGCGGCGACCGGTTCGCGAAAGCCAGTTGCCACCTTCACGCGGCCAGTCCAATTCCCGCTCCCAAGCCGACTGGTACGTAACGCCGCAGTAGAACTGGGACAGATCGCGCTCTTTGATGCCGTCTGCACGGTCCTTCTTCAACTGCCAGGCGTACGCGTACATTTTGAAAAAGGGCTGTGAAGGGAGCAGTGGAATCGCCTTGTATTTGAGTAAGGCCTCGCCGTACCAGCGCATTTCGATCGGGTGCTTCACGATTAGGTCTGCCAGCGAAAGCTGCCGAGGGCGGAGGAATTCCTCGTCCAGGCTGGTCCAGACGTCCTTGTGCCAGACCGGGTTGTTCGGACCGAAGTTGTAGAACTTGCCAGCGCGTCCGATCTCGTCCTGGACCTGAATCGACTCCTTGCGGAAATTGTCGATAACCCGCTGCTTGCCGGCCGCCAGTGCAGGAATCAAGAGCTCCCGGCATTCATCGACGATGGTGTATGGAACGCCGTCTCTGGCGATGAAATCATCAAGACCAAAAGGACGGATGAACTGGCTGTCGGAATCCACGCAGAGATAGCTGGCCGAATGACCCAGCCGCCAGAATTCTGATTTGATGATCTGTTGCGACAGGCTCCCCGGAATCCGTCCGATGCCTTCAACGGTGTGGGCAGGATTGGTGCGAATGATGTCCTCGTCCGGCAGCAGTGTGACGTTCAGCCCGGACAGATGCTCCGCGAAGATCGCAAGATCGCTCTGCGGGCAGGAAATGAAGAAGTCGATGTTTTGGGCGTTGTACCTCTGCACCGATAGGGCAAGGCGACGTGCGCGCTTGACGTCCACACGATAACTCTTGCAGTAGAGGGCGAAAGGTCTCATCTCTTCCAGTCTTCGTACGATGTGGCGACCTTGAGCCAGAACTGCACCGGATTGGTCGCACGTGCGACCATGATGCGAGGCAGGTTGTAGGGATCGTCGCCGGGGCATGCACGACCGCGGAGTGTCGTGGTAGCCGTCGCGTAACCGGCTTCTCGGGCCATGCGGGCATGCTCCGGGCGGAACCAGCCGTACGGGTAGCAGAAGTGGCGTACCGTACAGCCGATCGCCCGTTCCAGTTCCAGACGGGATTGGAAAATCTGGTCACGGGCATGGTCGGGGGGGAGCTCGGTGAGCTTGGCGTGGGTGCATGTGTGCGAGCCGACATCCATGCCGGAGGCGCTCCAGGTTTGCCAGTCCTGTTGCGTCATCAGCGGCTTTTCCGCCACCTTGCCATCGTCCCAGGCGTTGGTGCCACCCAGCATGCGGCTCACGCCGTAGCAGGTGGCGGTGAAGCCATGTTCCTGCAGGACCGGCAGGGCATGATGCAGGTTGTTCTGGTAGCCGTCGTCGAATGTGATCCCAACCACCTTGCCCCGCTTTTCGCCGTTCAGGTAGGGTTCCAGTTCGCGCATCGACAGGCCTCGGTAGCCCATCAGCTTCAGCATGCGCATCTGCCAGCGGAAGGAGGACGGCGCAACGATCAGCCCCCGCAGCGGGGTGCCGCGCGGCGGTGGCGCATCGATCTGGTGGTACATCAGGATCGGGATCGTCATGTCTGCATCCGGTTCAAATTGGCGTAGTACCCGTCCAAGGCCTGCAGCTCTTTGTGTGTCCCGCTTTCGACAATGCGCCCTTGGTCTAGGACTAGGATCCGGTCCGCACGTTCGATGGTGCTGAGGCGGTGCGCAATCACGAGCGTGGTCCGGCCCCGCATAAGCTCGGATAGCGCGGCCTGAACTTGGCGTTCGGATTCGGCATCTAGAGCGGACGTGGCCTCATCCAGGATCAAAATGGGCGCATCTTTCAATAGCGCGCGTGCAATCGCAATGCGCTGCCGCTGTCCACCAGATAGCTTCGCTCCGTCGGGGCCGATGGGAGTGTCCAGTCCAAGGGGAAGCTGCTGGATGAACTCCCAGGCGTTGGCCGCACGAGCAGCGTCGATGACGTCCTCTCTGGAGTTCCTGCCCTGCGATCCAAAGGCGATATTGGCTTCAATAGTGTCGTTGAACAGGACGATATCCTGGCTGACCAGTGCGATGTTCTGACGCAGGCTGGCCAAGGTCAGTTCGTTGATATCTCTGCCGTCGATACGTATGGTTCCGGCCGTGGCCCGGTAAAAGCGGGGTATCAACGTGCTGACGGTGGTTTTTCCACCGCCGGAGGCGCCTACTAAGGCGACGGTCTGCCCGGCACTGATCCGGAATGAGATGTCCTTCAATGCGTCACGGTCAGCCCCGGGGTAGCTGAAGCTGACATGTTCGAATTCGATAAGGCCACCGGATCGACCGAGCTGCAGCTCACCGCTATCTTCCTCCGGAGGGCTGTCGATCAGGGCGAAAACGCTCTCGCAGGCGGCGAGTCCGCGCTGCATGAGCGGACTGATCGATGTCAGCTGCTTGATGGGCGAGATCAGAAGCAGCATGGCTGTGATGAAGGAGACGAACCCACCCGCAGAGGTGCCAGCCTGGCCGGTGCTCTGACTCAGTGCGAGGTACGTGATGGTGGCTACCGCTGCGGCCGCCGCAATGTGGGTGATGGGTGCAATGGCGGAGGCGGGGATTGCTTCACGCATCATCGAGCGTCGGAATCGCTCCGTATCGTCGTGGAATCGCTGGATCTCCTGTGCTTGCCCGCCGTAGATCTTGATAACCTTATGTGCATTGACCGCCTCCTCGATGGTGTGGGAAATGGTGTGCAGAGCAGCCAGACTGGTACGGCTCGCGTTACGCATGCGGCGGCTGAAGCCTTTCACGATTGCCGCGATCACCGGAGCAATGGCGAGGGTGACGAGTGTGAGCTGCCAGTCCAGGTAAAGCAGGTAGCTCAACAGCGCGATCGCCGTCAGTGTTTCCCGGACTGCGGTGACGAGAACACTGGTCGCCGCCTGGTTGACGTTCTCGGCGTCATACATCAGGCGTGAAATCAGTGCGCCCGACGAGTGGTCGTGAAAGAACTCGGGCGGTAGTGTCAAGATGCGGGCGTACATTTCCCGGCGCAAATCGGCTACCAAGCGCGTGGAAATCCACGTCATCAGGTAATTGGTAGCGAAAGAAAAAATACCTCGACCTACAAAAAGCATGACTATGGCCAAAGGAATGGCCCAGATGAGGCGCTGATCCGGTGCCTTGAACCCGTGGTCGAGCAGGTACTTCATGATGGCAGGGAAGGCCGGCTCGGTCGCGGCGGTGCCTACCATGGCGACCACGGCGAGCGTGAATGCCTTCCAATAGGGTTTAACGTAACCCAGCAGCCTGAAATAAAGAGCCCGGCTGTTGACCTCCTGCGCGGATTGTTGTGTCATGGTCAAACCGGACGATTGATCCCGGGGGCGGGTGCGCTCCATGCTTTCCCCTTCTGTATCTCCAGCGCCTTCACATAGCGATAAAAGGTGCCTTCGAAGTTCCCCAGCGCAATCACGAAGCCGGCCCAGCCATCCAGAAAGCCGAGCTTGAAAACGTAGTGTTTGACGAATGACCAGATGCCGTGCGCCAGCGCGGAGCCCATGGTGATCTTCTTGTGTTTGATCTTCTCCGCACCCAGCGTGGAATAACGGTTCGCCTTGTGCAGGACCTCGCCCATGTTCTTGAAGGGAAACTGCCAGATGGCGTTCTTGAGTGTCTCCACGGGTCTGTCGGTATGGAGAATGTAGCCTTCATGCACGGGCTTGAGGTCGTAGCTCATCTTGCCTTTGCGGAACAGCTGGGGCTGGCGGAAGTTCGGGTACCAGCCGGAGTGGCGGATCCAGTGGCCCATGAAGTAGTTGCGCCGCGGAACGCGCCAGACATCTGCCGAGTCCGGGTCGCCGGCAATCGCACGCACCTCGGCGGCTACCTCCGTAGTGCAGCGTTCGTCAGCATCGAGACTGAAGATCCACTCATGCGAACAGGCCGCAATGGCTTGGTTGCGCAGATCGCCAAACCCTTTGAACTCGACCTGGACGACTCTGGCGCCGAGTTTCGTGGCGATTTCCGGTGTGCCGTCCGTGCTCCACGAGTCGACCACGATCACCTCATCGGCCCAGCGAGCGCTTTCGATGGTGGCCGCAACTTTTTCGGCCTCGTTGTAGGCGATGATGTAGACGGAAATTTGGCTCATCGGGGATGGTAGTATTCGCCGGCCCCTGCGATACGGCTGGGGCACTGCGAGCGATTGTCAGCCTCGTAGTCTAGTTCAAAATGAATTCCTCCGACCTGCTCTCCGTGGTGATCACCACCTACAACCGCAGCGATGCCTTGCTGGCGGTGCTGGAGGGGTTGGCGCGCCAGACCGACCGGCATTTCGAGGTGGTGGTGGCCGACGACGGCTCGCGTGAAGAGCACCGACGGGCGATACTCGAGTCGGCGGTGGCCCATGTCCTGCGTGCCACGCATGTCTGGCATCCGGACATCGGATTCACGGCATCCCGGGTACGCAACCGCGGGGTTGCGGCGGCTACGGGTCGGTACATCGTTTTTCTGGATGGCGACTGCGTCCCCGAGGTTGATTTCGTGGCGCGCCACAAATGGTTGGCCGCGCCGGGATTCTTCGTCAACGGCAGCCGCGTCTTGCTGTCGCCGGCGCTGACGCAGCAGGTTATCAGCGGTACCGAGCAGATATGTGGTCGTGGCCGAACTTACTGGATTGCACAACGCTTGCGCGGGCATGCCAGCAAGCTGACCGGCCTGCTACGGCTCCCGGATTGGCCGGGACGCGTCGAGAGGCGTTTTTCCTGGAAGGGTATCCGCAGTTGCAACATGGGCGTATGGCGCTCGGACTTTGAGCGTGTGGACGGTTTCGACGAGTCCTTCGTCGGCTGGGGTCATGAGGACGCCGACTTCGTGCTGCGGCTGCACCACAGCGGCGTGGCCCGCAAGAACGGTTTTTGCGCCACCGAGGTGTTTCACCTCTGGCACAAGGAGGCCGCACGCGATCATGAATCGCAGAATGCTCGCACGGTGCGGGAGCGCGTCGCGTCCGATGTGGTGCGTGCCACTCTTGGTTATGCGCAATTCCGAGTCCATGACGATGCCGTGATCACAAGATTGGGATAATAGAAAAATGCTGAAACGTACTTTGTTGTGCCTGATAACCGGTCTGGTCGGCTTGCCGGCCCTGGCTCAGTTTCGCGTTGAAGTCTCCGGCGTCGGGTTGACCCAGCTGCCGATTGCGATTGCGCCTTTCCGCGGCGACGATGTGGCGCCGCAAAAGATCGGGGCCATCATTCAGGCCGATCTGGAGCGCAGCGGCCAGTTCCGTCTGATTGACGCGGCTGGCAGCGGGCTGGACGAGAATGCCCGCCCTGACATGTCGCCGTGGCGCCAGAAGGGTGCCGACTCCTTGGCGGCCGGCAGCATCACCCGGCTGGCCGATGGCCGTTACGACATCCGCTTCCGCTTGTGGGATGTGGTGCGTGGCCAGGATCTGGGCGGTCAGAGCTATGCCGTGACAACCGGCGACCTGCGCTTGGCGGCGCATCGCATTGCCGACTTCATCTATGAAAAGCTGACGGGGGACAAGGGCGCTTTCTCGACCCGCATCGCCTATGTCACCAAGGCCGGTCCGCGCTACAGCCTGTGGGTGGCCGATGCCGATGGCGAGAATGCCCAACCAGCGCTGACCAGCCCGGAACCGATCATTTCGCCGGCTTGGTCGCCCAACGGGACGCAGTTGGCGTATGTGTCCTTCGAGTCGCGCAAGCCGGTAGTCTATGTGCACGACATTGCCAGCGGCCGCCGTCGCCTGGTGGCCAATTTCCGTGGCTCGAACAGCGCGCCCGCCTGGTCGCCGGACGGCCGTACCTTGGCTGTGACCCTGAGCCGCGACGGCGCTTCGCAGCTTTACGCCATTGATGCAGCGACGGGTGGCGAGCCGCGTCGCCTTTCGCAGTCGTCCAGCATCGACACCGAGCCGGCGTTTTCGCCGGACGGCAAGAGCATCTATTTCGTCAGCGATCGCGGGGGCAGCCCGCAAATCTACCGCATGCCAGCGAGCGGCGGTGCCGTAGATCGGGTGACCTTCACCGGTTCTTACAATATTTCCCCGGCCATCAGCCCGGATGGGCGCTGGCTCGCTTATATTTCGCGCGTGAGCGGCGCCTTCAAGCTGCATGTCATGGACTTGTCGTCCGGCAGCGCCGCAGCCATCACCGATACCGTGGCAGATGAAAGTCCCAGCTTTGCACCCAATGGCCGTCTCGTCATCTATGCCACCAAGCAGCAGGGGCGCGAAGCGCTGATGACTACCACGCTGGACGGCAAGCTCAAGGCGCGCCTGGCCGGGCAGGGCGGCGATATCCGCGAGCCCGACTGGGGCCCGTTCCAGAAACAGAATTAACGCAACATATCCATAGGAGTGATGAGATGTCGATTAAGAAATACGCCCTGATCCTGGGCGCCGCCTTGCTGATGGCCGGTTGCGGCTCGTCTGTGAAGCTGGACGACGTGCCGGTGGAAGACCGTACTGGTGCCTCGGTCAGCGCCGACAGCAATGCGGCTGGCAAAGGCGTCGCGTCGGTTCAGCTGGACAGGAGCGACCTGGGTGTGGCACCGGCCGGCCCGCGCATGGTCTATTTCGACTACGACAGCTTTGAGATCAAGCCCGAGTTCCGCGCCGTGATCGACGCCAACGCCCGTCACCTCATGGCGGACAAGAACCGGAAAGTGTCGATCGAAGGCCATACCGACGAGCGCGGCGGCCGCGAATACAACTTGGCGCTGGGTCAGAAGCGTGCTGAGGCGGTGCGCCGCGCCCTGGTGCTGCTGGGCGTCGCCGACAGCCAGCTGGAAGCCGTGAGCTTCGGCAAGGAGAAGCCCGCGGTGCAGGGCAGCGATGAAGCGGCCTGGTCCAAGAACCGCCGCGCAGAAATCACCTACCGTTGAAACTGGCAGGGGGCGCACCTGTGATGCATTTTTCGCGACTGCTTGCGGCATTGTTGATGGCCTGGCTGGCTGGCCCGGCGCAGGCGGCCCTGTTCTCGGACGACGAGGCCCGCCGTGCCATCCTGGACCTGCGTCAACGCCTGGAACGTGTGCAGGAGCAGACGCAATCGCGTGAAGACGCCGGCCGCAGCCTGTTGACCCTGCAGAACCAGATCGAGGCGCTGCGGGCCGAGCTGGCGCGCCTGCGCGGTGAAAACGAGGAACTGGCCCGCAGCGTGGCCGACTTGCAGCGCACGCAGAAAGACCTGCTGCAGGGCCTTGATGAACGTCTGCGCAAGTTCGAGCCGGTCAAGGTGACGGTCGATGGCCGCGAGTTCATGGCGGAGCCGGCGGAGAAACGCGAGTTCGAGGCCGCCCTCGGCATCTTTCGCAAGGGCGAGTTCGCCGCGGCGCAGGGGGCCTTCGTCGAGTTTCTCGGGCGCCATGCCCAGAGCGGCTACGCCGCCTCGGCACACTTCTGGCTCGGCAATGCGCGCTACGCCACGCGCGACTACAAGGAAGCCGTGCAGAACTTCCGCACGCTGCTGGCGCAGGCGCCGGACCATCTGCGGGCACCGGAAGCGGTGCTGTCGATCGCTAACTGCCAGATCGAGCTCAAGGATCTGCGCGGTGCGCGCAAGACGCTCGAAGAGCTGATCAAGGCCTACCCGCAGTCGGAAGCCGCTGCAGCTGCCAAAGAGCGACTGGCACGTCTGAAATAGAGCGGATCGCCTAAAATTCGGGGATGCAAGTTTCCGAATTGATTGCGCTCAACACTCAGGTGTTGGGCGCCGCCTTCCTGCTCTCCGTTATTTTCGGCGCCATCACCCAGCGCACCCATTTCTGCACCATGGGGGCGATCAGCGATGTCGTCAACATGGGCGACTGGACGCGTATGCGCCAGTGGGGCATGGCAGCGGGGGTCGGCATGGTCGGCTTCGCGCTGCTGGCCTATGGTGGACTGATTGATCCTTCCAAGACCCTGCATGCGATCAACCGCTGGCTCTGGCTCTCGGCCGCTGTGGGCGGGGCGCTGTTCGGTTTCGGCATGGTGCTGGCTTCGGGCTGCGGCAGCAAGACGCTGGTGCGCATCGGCGGTGGCAGTCTGAAGTCACTGGTGGTCATGCTGGTGATGGGGTTAACCGGTTTCGCCACCATGAAGGGCATTACCGCCGTGTTGCGCGTGGCGACGGTGGATCACGTGACGGTCGAGTTCTCGACTATCGCCAACCTGCCGTATCTGGCCGCCTCGGCCTTGGGTGTCGTGCCTGCGCTGATGACGCTGATCCTGGGGCTGCTCGTCGGCGGCGCCTTGATCGTGTGGGCGCTGGCCGGGCGCGAGTTCCTCCGGTTCGACAATCTGCTGGCGGGCCTGGGCGTGGGGGGCATCATTGTCGCGATGTGGTGGGTCAGCGGACATCTGGGCTTCGTGGCCGAGCACCCGGAGACGCTGGATGAGGTGTTCCTCGCCACCAACTCCGGTCGCGCCGAAGCCATGAGCTTTGTGGCGCCTATCTCTTACACCTTGGACTGGCTGATGTTCTTCAGTGACAAGGCCAAGGTGCTCACCATCGGTATCGTCTCGGTGCTGGGCGTCATTGCCGGCTCGGCGCTGATGGCGCTGTTCACGCGCAGCTTCCGCTGGGAGGGGTTTGGCAGTACCGAGGATCTGGCAAACCACTTGGTGGGCGCTGCGCTCATGGGCGTTGGAGGCGTGACCGCCATGGGCTGCACCATCGGCCAGGGATTGACCGGCATCTCGACGCTGGCTGCTACAAGTTTTGTAGCTGTCGGCGCTATTGTGGTGGGTTCCCTGGCCGGATTCAAGTACCAGATGTGGCGGCTTGAGCGCCTGGTCTGAGAGATAGGCGTGGACCTTGCGCGACGCTTCGGGGGCTTGGATCGCCTCTATGGACCGGTGGCGGCGCAACGCGTGCGCGCTGCACACGTTGCGGTGGTCGGCATCGGTGGGGTCGGTTCCTGGGCGGTGGAGGCCCTGGCGCGCAGCGGCGTGGGTCGCCTGACTTTGATCGACCTGGATCATCTGGCCGAGTCCAACATCAATCGCCAGATTCACGCGCTCGAGCCAACGCTGGGTCAGGCCAAGGTGCAGGCCATGCGCGAACGCATCGCGCTGATCAACCCCGAATGTGCGGTGCAGTGTATCGAGGAGTTCGTCGAACCCGGGAACTGGCCGGCGCTGCTGCCTGCCGGTGTGGACGCCGTGATCGATGCCTGCGACCAGGTTCGTGCCAAGACGGCCATGGCGGCGTGGGCCTTGCGCCAGCAGATGTGTTTTATCAGCGTCGGTGCAGCCGGCGGCAAACGCCAGGCGCACAAGGTCGAGATCGACGACTTGAGCAAAACCACTCACGACCCCTTGCTGGCGCAACTGCGCTACCGCCTGCGGCGTGAGCACGGCGCGGTGCGCGACGGCAAGATCGGCGTTGCCTGTGTGTTCAGTCGCGAATCGGTGCTCCAGCCCGATGCCGCCTGCAGTGTCGATGGCGATGGCTCGCTTAACTGCAGTGGCTATGGCTCACTGGTCTCCGTGACGGCCACCTTCGGCCTGTGCGCTGCCGGGTGGGCGATGAATGAAATTTCGTCTTCGGCTTGAAGAAGCGTCGTCAAACACGCTATAATTTGAGGCTTAGCAGGATGCGCATGCGGTCTTGCTGAAAACCCGATGGGACGTTAGCTCAGTTGGTAGAGCAGCGGACTTTTAATCCGTTGGTCGCAGGTTCGAATCCTGCACGTCCTACCAAATCCGAAGAAGGGCCTGGTCGCAAGATCAGGCCTTTTTTCTTTGCCGATCGAGGCGCTGGAGATGCTTCGCCGCCTGAGCGAGCGCCTTGATACGCTGTCGACACAGCGATGCGAAGATATTCGAGTGACCTGCAAAACGAAAAAGGCCTGCACATACGTGCAGGCCTTTCGATTTTTTGGCTCCCCGACCTGGGCTCGAACCAGGGACCTACGGATTAACAGTCCGGCGCTCTACCGACTGAGCTATCGGGGAACAAGCCTTGAATTATAGCGTGATTTTTTGAGCTCTCGCAAGTCGTTGAGATTTTTTTGCGTTCTTCAGCGCGCGCGTAGCGTGACCATCTGCGCCTGCAGTTGGGCGGCCGCGCGTTCCGGGTCGGTCGCGGCGGTGATGGCGCGTACCACTGCCACGGAGCCAACGCCGCTGGTCATGACTTGTTCCAGCCGCTCCGCGTCAATGCCGCCAATCGCCACCAGTGGATAGTCACGCATCATGCGCGCATAGGCGTGCAGACGCCCTGCACCTTGCGGTGCCGTGGCCATGCGTTTGAGCGTGGTCGGAAAGACGGCGCCCATGGCGATGTAGCTGGGGCTGACGCGGTCGGCGCGCAGCATTTCGGCATAACCGTGGCTGGACAGGCCCAGCCGCAGACCTGCCTCGCGAATGGCCGCGAAATCGGCGATTTCCATGTCCTCCTGGCCGAGGTGGACGCCGTAGGCCCCGGCGTCGATAGCATCGCGCCAGTGGTCGTTGATGAACAGTAGCGCGTCGGTGTCACGTACCGCGTCGACCGCCGCCTGCACTTCGCGTCGAACGGCCGCGGCATCGTCGGACTTGAAGCGCAGCTGCACGGTCGGCACACCGGCGCGCGCCATGCGACCCACCCAATCGGCGCTGGGTAGCACGGCATACAGTCCGAGCGCCTTGGGGCAGGGCGCGAAGGCGTCGTCGCGCGGCCAGGGGCGCAGACCGAAGTCGGCGGGCTCATCAGGCCAGGCCTGTGGGTCAAAGCGGCCGGTACGCTGCACCATGGCCTGCCAAGCCAGTGCAAGGCATTCCGCATCGATCTCGATGAAGCCCAGGGCCAGGCAAGCCAGTTTGGCAGTGCGGTAGAGCACGTCGTCGCGGCTGTAGCGCTCGGAGGGTGGGCTGTCCAGGGGCAGTGCCAGGTCCTGGTGCGCGGCTACGATGGCCTGCGCGTCTTGGTTCAGTTGCAGCATGTCGATTACGCGTGATGCCAGAAGGGCGTGCCGAGCACCGGCGTGGAGGGTTGAGCCGCTTCTTGCTCGGCCATGGCGCCGGAGCGCCAGGCGTCGCGCCCGGCCTGTGTGGCCGCGGCAAAGGCGCCCGCCATGACCACCGGGTCCTGCGCCAGTGCGACGGCCGTGTTGAGCAGCACGCCGTCATAGCCCCATTCCATGACCATGCAGGCGTGTGACGGACGGCCGAGACCGGCATCGACGATCATCGGCACATTCAGCCGCTCGCGCAGCACGCGCATAGCGTACGGGTTGACGGGGCCCTTGCCGGTGCCGATGGGGGCGGCCCAAGGCATGACAGCCTGGCACCCCACGTCGACCAGGCGCTGGCACAACACCAGATCCTCCGTGGTGTAGGGCAGCACCTTGAAGCCGTTCTTGATCAACCAGTCGGCCGCTTCGACCAGGTTCAAGGTGTCGGGCTGCAGCGTGTAGTCGTCGCCGATGAGTTCGAGCTTGATCCAGGGTGTCTCGAACACCTCGCGCGCCATCTGCGCCGTGGTGATCGCTTCCTGCACGCTGTGGCAGCCGGCAGTGTTGGGCAGCACGGGTACCTTCAGCGCTTTGAGCAGATCCCAGAACTGGTTGCCGCTCTCGCCGGGAACGGCCGTCTGGCGGCGCAACGAGGCCGTCAGCATGGCTGGCTTGGCGAGCCGCACAGCCGCCTCCAGCACCGCCGGCGATGGGTAACGCGAGGTGCCAAGGAGCAGCCGGCTGTGGAAGGTTTCGCCGTAGAGGATGAGGGGATCTTGAATCGGTTCGGTCTGCATTTCAGTGGTCCAAGTCGTTTGCGATGCCAGGCAAGCGCGAGTGCCTTTTTTACGAGGAACGCCGTGGAACCGGCTTCGCCGGTCCACTGGCGTTGCCCCCTTGAGGGGGGAGGTGGCTACACGAAGTGAGCAAGCAACGGGGGTGTTTCACGTCAGCCACCCGTGACGGGGAAGATGATTTCGACGCGATCACCATCTTTCAGCAGGTGTTCGGGATACTGCGTCCTGGGGACGAACTGTGTATTGACCGCAGCGGCAAACGGTGGCTTCGCCTCGATGGCGGCAATGGCATCAGCCAGCGTGGCGCCGGAAGCCAGCTCGTGTTCGTGCTTGTTGATGAAGACTTTCATGGGGTCAGGGCTCGGGTTGGCAGTGTTTCCAGATGGAGTGCCAGCGAGCTTGCCAGTGTAGTGCGCTGCTCGTGCACCAGTTGCAGCACGACGTCGAGCAGCGCAGGCGAGATCATGAAGCCGTGGCGGTACAGGCCGTTGACCTGCAGCGTGCGCGGGCCGAGCTGGCGGATGGCCGGCAGGTTGTCCGGCAGGGTGGGGCGGCACTGGGTGGCGATTTCCAGGATGCGTGCCTCGGCAAAACCGGGGTGCACGGCGTAGGCCGCGCTCAGCAACTCGAGCGTGGAACGCACGCTGGGCGGCGAGAGATCGTTGCTTTCGATCTCGGTGGCGCCGATCACGAACACATGGTCCTGTTTGGGTGCGATGTAGATCGGGTAGCGCGGGTGGATCAGGCGGGTGGGGCGGCTCAGGGAGACTTCGGGCGCATGAATGCGTGCCACTTCGCCGCGCACGCCGCGCAACTGGCCCCAGTCGGCCAGGGCGCCCAAGCCGCGGCAGTCGAGCACCCAGTCGGGCTGACCGGTGGCGCCGGGTTGGAAGTCTTGCGGGCCGCGCGGGCTGTTCCAGTGCAACGCCACTTGCAGGGCTTGCAGTTCGTGCAGCAGCGCCGCCAGCAACTGGCGATTGTCCAGCTGGCCTTCTCCAGGGAGGTACAGCCCTTGCGCGAAGCGGCTTTCGAGACTGGGTTCCAGTTGGCGTACGCCCGCCGCGTCGAGTGTCTGCAGTTTCGGCAGCGTCGGCACCTTCTCGCTGGTCGTGTGGAGCAGCCGGGCAAAGCGCTGTGCCTCGGCTGCGTCCTGCCGGTGCCAGAGGATCAGAGTGCCCGCCTGTTGGAAGTACACCGGCTTCGACAACTGGGCGAGCAACTGGGGCCAACGCGCCAGGGCGTAACGGCCCATCTCGACCACGCTGGGCTCGGTGATGGCCGACTCCGCCAGTGGCGCCAGCATGGCGGCGGCAATACGGGCCGGTGAGCCTTGCGCATCGGCGTCGCCGGCCTCGAAGACTGTCACCTGATGGCCGGCGCGTGCCAGTTGCCAGGCCAGTAGCCGGCCCATGAGGCCGGCGCCGAGCACGGCGCAGTGGAGAGCGGTTTTCGTTGACATTTCAAATAGCCCGATAATTTTCGTTATGACGAATGACAGACATTACCCGCGCGTACTCTCCATCGCGGGTTCCGACAGCGGTGGTGGCGCCGGCATCCAGGCCGACCTCAAGACTTTCAGCGCCCTGGGTTGCTACGGCATGACGGCCATCACGGCCCTGACGGCGCAGAACACCCAGGGCGTGCGTGCCATCCACGGCGTGCCGCCCGAGTTCCTGGCGGCTCAGATCGATGCCGTGGTTGAGGACATCGGTGTCGACGCGGTGAAGATCGGCATGCTGCACGCGCCCGAGGTGGTGCGCGTGGTGGCGCAGGCCATCCGTCGCCACGGCCTGCCGCACGTGGTGCTGGACCCGGTGATGGTGGCCACCAGTGGCGACCGCCTGATTGCCGAGGAGACCGTGGCGGTGCTGGTGCGCGAGCTGTTCCCGCTGGCGACCGTGATCACACCCAACCTGGACGAGGCCGAGTTGTTGCTGGGGCACGCCATCGACGGCATCCACGCGCTGGAGCCGGCGGCGCGCGAACTGCTGGCCTTGGGCGCGCAGAACGTGTTGCTCAAGGGCGGTCACCTGCAGGGTGACGAGGTGGTGGACCTGCTGTTGCGGCCCGAGATGCCGCTGCTGCGGCTGGCTTCGCCGCGCATCGCCAGCCATAACGTGCATGGCACGGGTTGTACCCTGTCGTCCGCCATTGCGGCCCATCTCGCCTTGGGCCTGACGCTGGACGAAGCGGTGCGCCGCGCCCGGGACTACATCCTGGCCGCGATTGCGGCGGGGGCCACGGTGCGCACCGGCCACGGGCATGGCCCGCTCAACCATGGGCATGCCCCGGTGGCCATGCACGTGCTTTAGCAACACCATCATCGGCCCTCCCGCGGGTGGGTCAACCAGGCCAGGAAAAAGGTCGCCGCCAGCGTAGGCAGCGCGGAGCCCCAGTGGGGCGCCCACTGCGCCAACGCGTGGTAGAGCGCAATACCGGCCAACCAAAGCAGCGCGGCTGTCGCATCGACCTTGCGCGCGGTGGGCGGCGCCCCTGCAGGCCGCGTGGCCAGCCGGCCCAGGATCACGCCGTACAAGGGCACGAACACCGAGCTCAGCAGCAGCAGGAAAGGCTCGATGCTGTGCATGGGTAGCACCAGTGCAAGGCCGGTGCACAGCACGGCTAAGGTAATGCCCCAGCGGCGCAGGCTCCAGGCCGGCAGCAGGCTCTGGCTGGACACCGCACCGGAGTACACATCGCCGTAGGCGTTGTCGATCTCGTCGATCAGGATCAGGCCCAGCGCAATCAGGCCGCCTTGGGCCAGCAGCAGGGCGGTGACGAGCTGCGTGCCGGGCGCGGCCACGCTGGCCACGAGCACGCCCAGCGCGTAGCACCAGATGTTGGCCACGGCATAGCCGAGCCAGGTGCCGCCCAGGGCAGCACGACCGCTGCGACCATGGCGCGCGTAGTCGGCCACCAGGGGTAGCCACGACACCGGCATGGCGATCACCAGGTCCACGGCCGACAAGAACCCCATGCCGCCCGTGCCCGGACGGTTCCAGAACGCCTCCAGGCCTTGCGCCTGCAGCTGGCTGCCGAACTGCCAGCTCAGCCACAGCAGGGACAGCACTACCAGCGGCAGGCCCCAGCGGCCGATGAACTTGCGCACCAGTGTGAGCATGGAGCCGGCCATCAGCAGCACCAGCACGGCGCCCCAGAGCGCCGTGGTCAGCAGCAGGCCCAGCGGCCCGTCCAGCGCGCGGCCGAAGGACTGCTGGGCGATGGCGGCTGTGCCCTCGCGCATCACCACCAGTTCGAAGGTGGTCCAGCCGATGAGCTGCACGATGTTGAGCAGCACCGGCAGGCGAGCGAAGGCGCTGCCGTAGGTGGCATGCATCAGGCCGGCGCTGCTCAAGCCCCGTTCGCAACCCAGCCGCGCCGTCCAGCCCAGCAACCCGGCGCCGATGAGCGAGCCCAGCACGATGGCCAGCGCCGCATCGCGCGGCCCCACGGCTGGCACCAGGTAGGCGCCGACCTGCATCACCAACAGGCCCACGCCGAGGCTGAACCACAGGGCCGCATGCTGCGACCAGCCGAAAACGCGCTCGTGCGCCGGAATGGCACGAAGGGCCGGGTTGGACATCGTCAAAGAATCAGCCATAGCTTGCTCCAAGCAATATGGCAGGGGGCGGATGGCCGGTGGCGAGTGTCACCCGGATTGGCGACATGGCGTTGGGCCTGCTTCCCTGCGCGAGGATTACCTCAGTCAGGTTCAAAGGGACTGTCTCAGTCGCAGCCTGTGTAGGCTGCAACACCCCTAGCGAACGTGCCCGAATGGACACGTGCGAATTGTAGGCGCAAGAAAAAGCCCGCGCGAGGCGGGCTTGATCTGAATCGGAACTTCTTGACGAAGCTCAGTCGAACACCGGCGTCTCCACGCCCAGCACCTTGTGCAGCTTCGGGCTGGTGGTGGTGTACTGCAGGAAGACTTTCTTCTCGGGGAAGATGAAGGGCATGGCGCCGAAGGCGGCCAGCGCGCACTCATGGAAGCCCGAGAGGATGAGCTTCTTCTTGCCGGGGTAGGTGTTGATGTCGCCCACGGCAAAGATGCCCGGCACGCTGGTGGAGAACTTCTCGGTGTCCACCACGAGCTGCTTGCGCTCGATCTCCAAGCCCCAGTCGGCAATCGGGCCGAGCTTCGGGGAAAGGCCGAAGAACACCAGCAGCACGTCCAGCGGCACCACGCGGGTGACGCCGTCACCGCCGGTGACCTTCACGGCGGTCAGCTTTCCGTCCTTCTCATCGATGCCGGTGATCTGGCCGACCATGAACTGCATTTCATAGGCGTCGCACAGTTCCTTCATCTTGGCCACGCTGGCCGGGGCGGCTTTGAAGCCGTCGCGGCGGTGCACCAGGATCACGCTCTCGGCCTTGTTCGGGCCTTCGGCGGTGAAGTTCAGCGTCCAGTCCAGCGCGGAGTCGCCACCACCGACGATGATCAGGTTCTTGCCGGCGAAATCGGCCGGGTTCTTGACGCGGTAGAACAGCTGCGAGCCTTCGAACTTGTCGATGCCCTCGACCTTGAGCGTGCGCGGCTCGAAAGCGCCCACGCCGGCAGCGATGAAGATGGTCTTTGTCAGGAACTGCGTGCCCTTGGAAGTCTCAACAAAGAAGCGGCCATCGTCCTGTTTCTGCACCACGGTGACCGTCTGGCCCAGGTGGAAGGTGGCACCGAAGGGCTCGATCTGCTTGAGCAGCGCGTCGGTCAACTCCTTGCCGGTGCACACGGGCACGGCCGGGATGTCGTAGATCGGCTTGTCGGGGTACAGCTCCATGGGCTGGCCGCCCGGGTAGGCGAGCGAGTCGATCACATGGGCTTTGATTTCGAGCAGGCCGAGTTCGAACACCTGGAACAGGCCCACCGGGCCGGCGCCGATGATGACGGCATCGGTCTCGATCGGGCCCTCATGGGCTTTGGCGGTTTGAATCACTTCTTGACTGAGTTTGGGTTCCATAGGGCTTTATCGCAGCAGCTCCTTGAGCTTGCCGGTCTTGTCTTTCCACTCGTCCGCATCGGGCAGAGCGGCTTTGCGTTTGGTGATGCTCTTCCAGGTCGGCAGCTTGGCCAGTTCGGCGTTGAGCTTGGTCATGTGTTGCTGATCCGACGGCACGTCTTCCTCGGCGTAGATGGCGTTGACCGGGCACTCCGGGATGCAAACGGCGCAATCGATGCACTCATCGGGATCGATGGTCAGGAAGTTCGGACCTTCGCGGAAGCAATCAACGGGGCAGACATCAACGCAATCGGTGTACTTGCAGCGGATGCAGGATTCGGTGACGACGTGGGTCATTTGTAATTTTTCAGGAAATTGGTGGAAGCCCTTGATTTTATTGGGTTTTGCATTTGGCTGAAATTCTCGTCCTTGTCAGGGTGAGGGTTGTTGAGATAGGTCAATCCACCAGGGCCGCACCGGCGGTGCGGTGGCTGGCCGTGTCCACCAGGATCAGCGCGCCCTGTCCACGCGCCCGGGCAAAGGGCAGGGCGGGCAACGGCTCCTGCAGCGCCAGCTCCACATGGCCGATCGCGTTGGGCTCCAACTGGCTGGCCTCTTCTTCGGCGAGCGTGTGGATGTTGAGCTTGTGCGCAATGCGTTTGACTTTGGCCTTGACCCAGCGGTGGCCATGCAGCGCCCAATACACACGCCCGGCCACCAGCGGTTCGTCGTCCAGCCAGGCCACCGTGGTGTGCAGTTCGCGTTGTGGCGCTGCCGCACCGGCTTCGGCCAGCAGCCAGTCGCCGCGTGACACGTCCACTTCGCGGTCGAGCACGATGCCGGCGCTGTGCCCGGCGGCAACCGCCTCCGCCCGGCGCACATGGTTCAGCACCTGCGCCACTACGGCACGCTGGCCGCTGGGGAAAACCTGCACCGTGTCGCCCGGCTGCACGCCCCCGGCGGTCACGCGGCCCCAGAACACGCGCCGGCCTTGGCTGGTGTCGCTGGACGCGGAGAACTTCTCCACCCACTGCACCGGAAAGGCCAGCGGCAATGACGTGTCGGCCTGGGTCACCGGCAGGTGCTCCAGGATCTCCAGCAGTGTCGGGCCGCCGTAGCCGCACCAGCCGGCCTGGGCCGGGGCATCGACCACGTTCCAGCCCTTGAGGGCCGAGACCGGCACGATGGCCGTCACCTCCAGCCCGGCGCTGGCCGCGAAGGCCTGCAGTGCGGCGCGGATATGGCCGAAGGCCAGCGTGGCATCGGCCACGGCATCGAGCTTGTTGACGGCAAAGACGATGGACGGCACGCGCAGCCGCTTGAGCAGCAGCGAGTGGCGGCGCGTCTGCGGCAGCAGCGCCAAGCCGGCGTCCTGCCAGTCCAGTTTGGTGGCGTCGACCAGCACCACGGCAGCGTCGGCACTCGAGGCCGCCGTGACCATGTTGCGTGTGTACTGCTCATGGCCCGGCGCGTCGCCGATGATGAACTTGCGCTGCTCGGTGCTGAAGTAGCGGTAGGCCACATCGATGGTGATGCCCTGTTCGCGCTCGGCCGACAGACCGTCGGTCAGCAGCGCCAGATCGGTCTCACCCTGGCGCTGCACGCCGGCCAGGTGGTCCTGCAGCACCGCACGCGTGTCCACCAGCAGCCGCCCGATCAACGTGCTCTTGCCGTCATCCACCGAGCCGCAGGTGATGAAACGCAGCGCAGATTGAGTGTCGTTTGGGCCGATATAGCCCGCCAGTCGGTCGCCCTCAGCTATGATTTCAGTAGCGTTTGTCATAAAAATTCTCTCCAAATGAGGTGCCCCCAATATCAAGGGCACCGCGGAACCGGCTTAGCCGGGCCGCTGGTGCCGCCCCCTGCAAGGGGGGTGGCGGCCACACGAAGTGGGCAAGCCTGGGGGTGCGCTAAAAGTACCCGTCCTTCTTGCGCTTCTCCATCGAGGCGTCCGAGGTCTTGTCGTCCATGCGCGTGGCACCGCGCTCACTGACCTCGGCGGCCAGGGTCTCGATCACGATGTCGCCGGCGGTGGCCGCCAGGCTCGGTACCGGGCAGGTGCAGGTGATGTCACCCACGGTGCGGAAGCGCACGTCGCGCACCACCACTTCTTCGCCGTCGCGCGGCGGTGTGAGTTCGGTCACCGGCACCAGCAGGCCACGGCGTTCCACCACCTGGCGTTGGTGCGTGTAGTAGAGCGAGGGCAGGGCGATCTGCTCGCGCTCGATGTACTGCCACACGTCCAGCTCCGTCCAGTTGGAGATCGGGAACACACGGAAATGCTCGCCTGGGGCCAGCCGGGTGTTGAACAGCGTCCACAGTTCGGGGCGCTGCGCCTTGGGGTTCCACTGACCAAAGCTGTCGCGGTGGCTGAAGATGCGCTCCTTGGCGCGCGCCTTCTCCTCATCGCGGCGGGCGCCGCCGATCAGCGCGTCGAAGCGGAATTCCTCGATGGCTTCGAGCAGCGTGACCGACTGGTGCGCGTTGCGGCTCTCGCCCGGGTGACTCAGCCGCACGGTGCCGCGGGCCATCGAGTCTTCGACGCTGCGCACGATCAGCTCGGCCTGCAGTTCGGCGGCGCGCTGGTCGCGGAAGGCGGTCACTTCAGGGAAGTTGTGGCCGGTGTCGATCATCAGCAGCGGGTAAGGAATGCGGCCGCCACCGGAGGGGCCATCCTTGCCCACAAAGGCCTTCTCGGCGCACTTGAGCAGCACCAGAGAATCCTTGCCGCCGGAGAACAGCAGGGCCGGGCGCTCGAAGGCGGCGGCGACCTCGCGCAGGATGAAGATGGTTTCCTCTTCCAGCGCATCTAGGTGCGCGTTGCTCAGGTGGTGCACAGGCGTGTCCAGTAGTTCGTGTTGTGTGCGGGCGTTCATGGCGGGGTCTTCTCTCTCTTCAGTGGGCCAGGTGCAAGCCGCACTCGCGTTGCTCTTCGCCCTTGGTCGGGTCCACGTAGTCGAAGTTGTTGGGCAAGCCGTGGAGCTCGCAGTACTGGTACAGGTCCTTGGACGACCAGTGCAGCAGCGGCGCGACCTTGATCAGGCCGTCAGGGTTGATGCTCACGGGGTCCATCTGGGCACGCACGGCGCTGTCGGTGGCCCGCAGCGCCGTGAACCAGACCTTCGGGGCGGTCTCGCGCAGCGCGCGGGCGAAGGGCTCCAGCTTCACTTCTTCGGTGAAGGCCGCGTGGCGTGGATCGTCGAGCGCCGGCACCGGGCCGTCCACCGCCTCGCGGTGCGCGCGCGAACGCAGCGGCAGGTAGATGCGCCGGTTCAGCCCGAGCTGCCGGGTGACCTCGTCGGCGTAGCGGTAAGTGGCTGCTGTGTTGTAGCCGTTGTCCATCCAGACCACCGGCACGTCGGGCTGCACGCGCGTGACCAAGTGCAGGATCACGGCCTCAAAGGGGCGGAAGTTGGTGGTGACGATGGCCTTCTGGCCCAGGCCGAGCGCCCATGCCACCAGGGCGGTGGCATCACGGCCATGCTCGGCGTTGATCTGCGCGAGATCGAGGGGGTTGATGGTGTTGTTGGCGTTCATCTCAGGCCGCCTTCTGGAAATGGGGTTTCGCCTGCACCGCGTCGCCCTGGTAATAGGCCGGGTAGCGCGCCAGCTGGCGTTCGGCCACGGCCAGATCCTGATCGGCGCGCAGCACGGCTGAGCTGAAGCCGCTGCGGGCCATCTGCGGCAACTGGTCCACCAGCACGTCGCCGGTGGCGCGAATGTCGCCATTGAAGCCCAGGCGACGGCGCAGCAGGAAGGCCTGGCTGAAAGCGCGGCCGTCGGTGAACTTGGGGAACTGCAGCTCGATGCGTTCGATGCCGGCCAGCGACACCTGGCGCGGATCGGCGTCATTCGCCAGTTCAAGCACGTTTTGCCCCTTGGTCGCCGTCGGTTCGGCGTTGGCAGCTATCAATTTCATAGTGGTCATGTCCTCTCAGGCCTGGTGGGCATGCTCGGCCACTGCTTCGGCGCGGCGCTCCAGGTCATGCCGCACCTGATGGGCCGCCTGCTTGAAGGGCTCGGCGCCGACACGGCGCAGCGTTTCGATGAAGGGTTCGTTTGGGTTGCGCAGCACGCGGTAGGTTTCCAGGATGGCTTCCACCGCCTCCGGCACTTCACTGCTGGAGAACGAGGGCCCGACCACCTTGCCCGGGCCGGCCGGGCCGGAGAGCGCGCTGCCGTCGGAGCCGCCAAGCGTGACCTGGTACCACTCCCGGCCGTCCTTGTCCACGCCCAAGATGCCGATGTGGCCGCTGTGGTGGTGGCCGCAGGAGTTCATGCAGCCGCTGATGTGCAGGTCGATCTCGCCCAGGTCGTGCAGTTCGTCCAGGTCCTGGTAGCGCTGGTGAATAGCTTCGGCCACCGTGATCGAGCGCGCATTGGCCAGGTCGCAGAAGTCGCCGCCGGGGCAGGCAATCATGTCGGTCAGCAGGCCGATGTTCGGGCGTGCCAGGCCCAGGCGGCGCGCCTCACGCCACAGTTCGGGCAACTGGTCGCAGCGCACCCAGGGCAGCACCAGGTTCTGGCTGTGCGTCACGCGCACCTCGCCGGCGCTGAAACGCTCGGCCAGTTCGGCCACGGCATCCAGTTGGTCGGCGGTGGCGTCGCCCGGCGCCTGGCCCAGGCGCTTGAAGGACAGCGTGACGGCACGCAGGTCCGGGTTCTTGTGCGGCGCCACGTTGCGCTGCAGCCAGCGGCCGAATTCGATGTCGTCCTCGGCGGCGGCACGCAGGATCTGCGCGATCTTGGCATCCGCCGTCTTGCGGTCGCAGTTCAGTGCCGGCGGCACGAAGGAGGCGCTGACGCGCTCGAACTCGGCGGCTGTGATGGTGTGCGGCGCGCCATCCACCTCGAGGATCTGGCGGTATTCCTCTTCCACTTCGTCGATGTAGCGCTGACCTTCGGCCTTCACCAGGATCTTGATGCGCGCCTTGTAGGCGTTGTCGCGGCGGCCCCAGCGGTTGTAGACCCGCACCACGGCTTCCAGGTAGTTGAGGATCTGGTCACAGGGCAGGAACTCGCGGATGGTGGTGCCGATCACCGGCGTGCGGCCCATGCCGCCACCCACCAGCACCTTGAAGCCCAGGGCACCCTCCGCGCCGTTGGCAAACTGGCCGCCTTCGTTGCGCACCAGCTGCAGGCCGACGTCGTGCCAGCCGATGGCGGCGCGGTCTTCACGCGCACCCGTGATGGCCACCTTGAACTTGCGCGGCAGGAAGGCGAACTCGGGGTGCAGCGTGCTCCACTGGCGCAGGATCTCGGCAAAGGGGCGCGGGTCGGCCACTTCGTCCACCGCAATGCCGGCCAGCTCGTCGCTGGTGATGTTGCGGATGCAGTTGCCGCTGGTCTGGATGCCGTGCATGCCCACGCTGGCCAGCAGCTCCATCACGTCGGCGCTCTTGTCCAGCGGAATCCAGTTGTACTGCACGTTCTGGCGCGTGGTGAAGTGCGCGTAGCCGGTCGGCAGGCGGCTGCCGATGGCCCGGCCGTCGCGCAACTGGATGTCGCCCAAGCGGTTCTGTGCCGCCACGGCGCCCTGGAACACCTCATGCGAGGGCTGGTCGTATTCGCGCGCGATGCGGGCCAGTACGCGCACCTGCGCAGCCGACAGCTCGCCATAGGGCACGGCCACGCGCAGCATGGGCGCATGGCGCTGGATGTACCAGCCGTTTTGCAGCCGCAGCGGCTTGAACGCGTCGGCATCGAGCTGGCCGCTCAGGAAACGCTCCAGCTGGTCGCGGTACTGCGCAGCGCGCGTGCGCACGAACTGGCGGTCAAATTCGGTGTATTGGTACATGACGAGAAGACTTACTTGGAAGTACGCGTGTCTTTACGGGGAACGCCGTGGAACTGGCTCGGCCGGGCCACTGGCGTTGCCCCCTTGAGGGGGGTGGCGAAGTGACACGCAGTGCGCGCAGCCTGGGGGTGTTTCTTCATATCGCAATCAGTTTGATACCGGCCCAGGCCAGCAAGACGGAAAGGACGGAGCGGATGACGCGCTCGTTGATGCGGTGCATCAGGTGCGTGCCCAGCCAGATGCCGGGCAGCGAGCCGGCCAGCAGCAGGCCCAGCAGCTGCCAGTCCACCGAGCCGAGCGAGGCGTGGCCGAGCCCGGCCACCAGCGTCAGCGGCACGGCGTAGGCAATGTCGGCGGCCACGATGCGCGGCAGCGGCAGCAGCGGGTAGATGATGAGCAGCACGCTCACGCCGATGGCGCCGGCGCCCACCGAGGTCAGCGTCACCA